>Ga0182743_1000857_pt1 | contig 33461 bp, 33 predicted proteins | sample eDN3rd30CKraftOP_FD_128522 | JGI IMG/M metagenome (GOLD analysis project Ga0182743, IMG submission 128522) | Enriched Organic Plus compost microbial communities from Emeryville, California, USA - eDNA 3rd pass 30_C Kraft OP (version 2) (version 2) ... | reverse complement strand
GATCGCCTACTTCGAGGTGCTCCACGAGCTCAAGCTCATCGTCGACCTCATGTGGGAGGGCGGCATCGCCAAGCAGCGCTGGTCGGTCTCCGACACGGCCGAGTACGGCGACTACGTCTCGGGTCCGCGCGTCATCGACCCGCACGTGAAGGAGAACATGAAGGCCGTCCTCGCGGACATCCAGTCGGGTGCCTTCGCGAAGCGCTTCATCGCCGATCAGGACGCGGGCGCCCCCGAGTTCCTCGCGCTCCGCGCCAAGGAGGCCGAGCACCCGATCGAGTCGACGGGCAAGGGCCTCCGCGCGCTCTTCGCGTGGAAGCAGCAGGACGAGGACTACACGGAGGGCTCGGCCGCGCGCTGACCTTCCCGCTCACGACGCGCGTCGTCCCCTCGGGGGCGGCGCGCGTCGCTCGTTGAGGAGGAGGAGTAGGTCAGAGCCCGATCGAGCGGTCGACGAACTCGTTGGAGACGATGTCCTCCGCCTCGACCGGGGGCAGGCGCCGCTCGAGGTTCGCCCACGCGCCGCGCATGTCGGAGATCAGTTCGCGCACGCGCCCGAAGTCGACGTCGCCGATCGCGCTGTCGAAGCCGTTCGAGATCATCCGCTGCTTGACGAGCAGGTCGTACGCGGCGACGATGACCTCGGCGTCGAGCTCGGGGTGGCCGAAGCGGCCGGCGACCTTCACGAGGAAGGCGTTGGTCTCGGTCGGGGATCCGACGTAGTCGACGATCGCCTGCTGGAGCACCGGGATGAGCACGCGGAAGCAGTCGGCGTAGCGCACGACCGCCTGCGGCCGGGCGGCGAGCAGGGTGTCGCGCGGGTAGCCGGCGTCGTCGATCGACTGCAGCGCGAACTCGCGCGGCTTCTCCGCGCGGCGCAGATGGACGGGGTCGACGAGCAGGTCGCCCGCGTGCGGCAGCCCCTCGGACTCCAGGAACGCCTCCGGCGACGGCGCGCCGTCCTGCACCTGGCCCTCGGGCAGGCGGCCGGAGCCGAGCATGTAGGTGCCGAACGGGTCGTTCGGGCGCAGCGTGATCGGCACGGGCACGCCCTCGCGGTCGCGGATCGCGCCGAGCTGCTCGATGCTGCGCACGCCCGGGTGCTTCGCGGGCGCCCAGTAGACCATCCGCGGATCCTTGGCCGTCGGCGCGAAGAGGCCGATCGTCGGGTACTGCTCGGCCTGGAGCACGGCGGCGTCGGTGTCGACCGCGCCGAGCAGGATGCTCTCGTCGTCGTGCAACGCGACGGCGGCGCTCACCCCGTCGCCCGGGTCGCCGGAGAGGATCGTGAGCTTCACGCCGCTCGGCTCGCCGTCGACGAGCAGCAGTCCGGTGACCGACTGCGCGCCGGGGCGGATGCTCGCCGAGGCCGGGTCGAGGAGCGAGTAGAGGAAGCCCCAGTCGGCGTTCGGGAGGTCATCCGTCTGGATCCGGATGTCGGCGGGGCAGCCCGCGCTTCCGAGGACGCCCTCGTCGGGCGCCGTGCTGCACGCCGCGAGCGGGAGGGCGAGCGCGGCGATGGCGACGACCGAGACCCGCTTTCTCATGTCGTCCAGTCAATCCCACCGGCATCCGGTTACGCGAATCAGCGCGCCGTAGGCTGTCGGCATGCCGCCCGTCGCCCTCGGGATCCCGATGCTGCGGCGCGACCCGGAGGTCGCGCCGCCGGTCGACGGGCGCCCGGACTCGGCGGACCTGGTCGACCGCTTCGGCCGCACCGCGCGCGACCTGCGCGTCTCGGTGACCTCGGCGTGCTCGCTGCGCTGCACCTACTGCATGCCCGCGGAGGGGCTGCCGGTCATCCCGATGCGCGACCTGCTCAGCGCCGACGAGATCGGCAGGCTCGTCGGGATCGCCGTGCACGACCTCGGCGTGCGCGAGGTGCGCTTCACCGGCGGCGAGCCGCTCACCCGCCCCGACATCGTCGACATCATCCGGGCCTCGTCGGCGGTCGCCCCGGGGGTCCCGCTCGCCATGACGACGAACGGCGTCGGACTCGACCGTCGCGCCGCCGCCCTCGCCGCCGCGGGGCTCACCCGGCTCAACGTGTCGCTCGACACCATCGACCGCGACCACTTCGCCGCCGTCACCCGCCGCGACCGCCTGCCCGCCGTGCTGCGCGGGCTCGACGCGGCGCGCGCAGCCGGCCTCGGCCCGATCAAGATCAACGCCGTCGCGTTGCGCGAGACCCTCGGGGATGCCGGCGACCTGCTCGCCTGGGCGCTCGCCAACGACGTGCGGCTGCGCTTCATCGAGCAGATGCCGCTCGACGCCGACGAGACTTGGCGGCGCGACAACCTCGTCTCCGCGCAGGAGCTGCTCGACGAGCTCGGGCGCCGGTTCGACCTCACGCCGGTGGGGCGCGACGACCCGTCGGCCCCGGCCGAGGAGTGGGCGGTGGACGGCGGCCCCGCGACCGTCGGGGTCATCGCATCGGTCACCCGCTCGTTCTGCGACGCGTGCGACCGCACCCGGCTCACCGCCGAGGGCACCGTGCGCTCGTGCCTGTTCGGCGACGACGAGACCGACCTGCGCGGGATGCTGCGCGGCGGCGCCTCCGACGCCGAGATCGCCGACCGCTGGCGCGCCGCGATGTGGAACAAGCAGGCCGGGCACGGCATCGACGCGGCCGACTTCCGCCGTCCCGTGCGCTCGATGGGGGCGATCGGCGGATGACCCGGGTGCTCGTGCGGTACTTCGCGGCGGCGGCGGAGGCCGCGGGTCGCGAGGAGGAGCACGTCGCGGCGGCGACGGTCGGCGAGCTGCGCGACCAGTTGCTCGCGCGGTACCCCCGCCTCGCGGCGGTGCTCGCGAAGGGCTCGTTCCTCGTCGACGGCGTCGTGACGCGCGACCCGGCGCGCCCGATCCGCGAGCGCGTCGACGTGCTGCCGCCGTTCTCGGGCGGGTGATCCGCTAGGGTCCGAGCGTGGCCCGCCCGACCGCGACCCCGACCGACCCGCGTCGCGTGACCGTCGCCATCGCCCTGCTCGTCGCCTCCTCGGTGGTGCTGCTCCCCGGCGGCTTCGACCGCTGGACCTTCCCCAAGCTCGCGCTCGCGGTGATCGCCGCGACGGTCGCGCTCTGGGCGCCGCCCGCCGGTCGCCTGCCGCGCTGGGCGCCCGCCCTCGCCGGGGCGTGGGGCGTCATCCTCGTCGTCGCCGCGCTCGCCGGGCCCGACCCGCTCGCGCAGCTCGTGGGGCGGTGGCCGCGCTACGAGGGGCTGTTCGCCGTCGCCGCGGCGGTGCTGCTGCTCGTCGCGGGGGCGCGCCTGTTCGGCCCGGCGGCGCCGGCATCCCGGTGGCGGTCGCTCGCGATCGCGCTGAGCGTCGCCGCGTGGGCGACGGGCGGGCTCGCGGCGCTCGAGACCCTCGGCGTGCGCCCGATCCCGAGCGACCTGGACCGCCCGGGGTCGCTCCTCGGCAACGCGTCCTCGCTCGGCACGTGGGCGGTCGTCGTCGCCGTGCTGCTCGCCGGGCACCTCGCCCGCCGGGTGCTCGCGGGGGAGCGCTGGGCGCGGTCCGACGACCTCGTGCTCTCCGGCGTCGTGGCGGCCCTCCTCGCGCTCGTGCTCTCGGCCTCCCGCATCGCGATCGCGACCGCCGTCGCCGTGGGGGCGGTCGCGCTCGTCGTCCTGCTCGTCCGCCGCGCCCGGCGCTCGCGCCCCGTCGCGCTGGCGATCGCCGGGGCCCTCGCGCTCGTCGTCGTCGCGGCCCTCGTCATCCCGGGCACCGGGTCGCGCTTCGCGACGGCGGGCCCGCTGCTGACCGACCGGGAGACGCTGTGGTCGGCGTCGCTCGACCTCGTCGCGGCGCACCCGCTCGTCGGGGTCGGCGCCGGCGGTTTCGCGGATGCCGTCGCCGCCCACCGGGACGCGACCTGGTGGTCGGTCATCGACCCGGGCGTCACCATGGACTCCGCCCACGACCTCGCGCTCGACGCGGCGGCGACGGGCGGCATCCCCCTGCTCGTCGTGCTGCTCGTCGCCCTCGTGCTCGTCGCGCTCGCCGTGTGGCGTGGGCGCCGTCGGCCGGAGGTCGTCGTCGCCGCCCTCGCGGCGGGGTCCGGCGTCGCGACCTGGGCGACCGCGTTCCCGACGAGCGGCACCGCCCCGCTCGTGCTCGTGCTCGTCGCGGCCGTCGTCGCCCGGGAGGCCACGCCCGCCGGGGCGCTCCTCATCCGCGCCGGCCGGGTCGTCGCCGCCGTGCTCGCCGCCGTGCTCGTCGTCGCGGCGCTCGCCGAGTGGCCGTTGCAGTCGGCGGCGACCGGGCGGGATGCGGCATCCGTCCGTGCGGCCAACGCGACCGCGCAGGGGATGCGGCCGTGGGATCCCGAGATCGTGCTGCTCCAGGCGCAGGTGCTCACCGCCCACGCCGCGAACGGGGGCGACGCCGGGGCCGCGCTCGCCGCCGCCCAGGAGGCGGTGCGGGCACGACCCGCGGCGATCGTCGGCGCGAAGGCGCTCGCCGCCGCGCAGCAGTTCGCCGGGCGGCTCGACGAGGCGGCCGCCACCCTCGAGGCGCTCGACGCGCGGGCCCCGGGCGACCCGCAGGTGCTCGCGCGCTGGGGGCTCGTCGAGGCCCAGCGCGGCGATCTCGCCGCCGCGCGGCCGCTGCTCGAGCGCGCCGTCGAGCTGGCCCCCCGGGATCGCACCTCGTGGCAGGCGCTCGGCTACGTGTACGAGAACACCGGGGATGCCGCAGGACTCGCGCGGGTCGGTGCCGCGCTCGCCGCGCTCGACCGCGGCGAGACGCCCTGACCCTCGCCACAGGGGAGTGCAAGACTCCGATACGTCGACGAGAGCGTGACTCCGCTGTACGTCGCCCAGTGGTACGAGCAGGCGTAGGACGTCAACACCGCAGGCACCTTCACGCTCGAGGCGGCCTCGACGCGCACATTCCGCGTCGACCTCGCGCCCGTCGGCGTCCGAGGGCACGGTGACGGGCGTGGCGAGCCCGGCACGTGCGTCGTGATCGGACGACGCGTTCAGCTCGGCCGGCTGCAACGGATGGGTGCGCCTTGAGGACACCGCGGGGTGGGTCGGGCCTAGAGTCCGACCCACTCTGCGGGGCCGTCGGCGAGGTGCTGGCGCTTCCAGATCGGCACGCGCGCCTTGATCTCGTCGACGAGGCGCGCGCACGCCGCGAACGCCTCGGCGCGGTGCGGCGCCGCGACGACGGCGACGAGCGCGACATCCCCGATCTCGAGGTGCCCGATGCGGTGCGCGGCGGCGACGCGGAGTCCTGCGGAGCTCGCGATCTCGGCGCACACGTCGGCGAGGAATCGCTCCGCATCCGGATGCGCCTGGTAGTCGAGGCTCGACACGGCCTCGCCGTGGTCGTGGTCGCGGATGACGCCCTCGAAGACGACCAGCGCGCCGTCTTCGGCGGTCAGCACCTGCGCCTCGAGCCACGCGCGGTCGATCGGCGTGTCGACGATGAGCGCGACGGGTTCACTCATGGGCGCCTCCCGCGACCTGGTCGTGCAGGTGGGGCAGCAGGTCGGCGAGCACGGCGAGGCCGTCCTTCACGCCGCTCGGCGACCCGGGCAGGTTGACGACGATGGTGTCGCCGGCGTGGCCCGCGAGGGCGCGGCTGAGCGCCGCCGTCGGGGTCACGCTGCGGCCCGCGGCGCGGATCGCCTCGGCGACGCCCGGCAGCTCGCGGTCGAGCACGGCGCGGGTCGCCTCGGGGGTGCGGTCCTGGGGATGGATGCCGGTGCCGCCGGTCGTGAGCACGAGCGCGGGAGCGGCGGCGACGGCATCCTTGAGCGCCGCGGAGATGTCGGCGTCGGCCACCACGACGGGGTCGGCGGTCGCGTACCCGCGCGCGGCGAGCCACTCGGTGATGAGCGGGCCGGTGCGATCCTCTCGGGTGCCGGCGGCGGCGCCGGTGGAGGAGACGATGACGATCGCGGAACGCCGCCGGTCGGTCTCGATCCGCGAGCCGGACGGCTCGCCACTCGAGCCGCGCGGGGTCTCCCGGGTCCAATGGCCGTGCTTGCCGCCGGTCTTCTCGACGAGCCGGATGTCGCCGAGGACGGCGGCGGGATCCACCGCCTTGATCATGTCGTGGAGCGCGAGTCCCGCGACGGCGACCGCGGTGAGGGCCTCCATCTCGACCCCCGTCTTCGCGGTCACCGCGACGGTCGCGCGGATGCCGACGCTCGCGCCGTCCGGCTCGAACTCGACGGTGACCGATTCGAGCGGCAGGCCGTGGGCGAGCGGGATGAGCTCGGGCGTGCGCTTCGCCGCCTGGATGCCCGCGATGCGCGCCGTGGCGAGGGCATCCGCCTTCTTCAGCCCGTCGGAGACGAGCAGGCCGACGACCTCCTCGGTCGTGTCGAGCCGACCGGTCGCGACGGCGACGCGGCGCGTGACGGCCTTGCCGCCGACGTCGATCATCCGCGCGCGACCCTCGTCGTCGAGGTGGCTCAACCCGCTCATAGCTCCCAGGTTTCCACAGTCGCGCCCGCGGGGAGCTCGGTGGCGTCCTCCGGGAGGTCGATGAGCACGTCGGCGGTGGCGAGCGCGGCGACGAGGTGCGACGACGGCCCGCCGTGCGGCACCACGCGCCCGCCGGGCAGTGCGCGCCCGCGTAGGAACTGCCGCCTGCCGGGAGCCGAGGTGAGCGGCTCGTCGAGCACGCGGGCGACGCGGGAGCGGTCGGGGAGCCCCGCGATCTCGCGCAGGATCGGCTCGACGAAGAGCAGGAACGAGATCTGGCTCGACACCGGGTTGCCGGGGAAGCCGACGACCGGGATGCCGCGGTACGACGCGATCGCCTGCGGGCCACCGGGCTGCATCGCGAGCACGTCGACGGTTGCGCCGAGCGGCTCGAGGGTCTCGCGCACGACCTCGTGGGTGCCCTGGGAGATGCCGCCGCTGGTGAGCACGAGTTCGGCGCCGGCCGCGATCGCCGCCTCGAGCAGTGCGCCGAACGCGTCGGCGTCGTCGACGACGCGGCCGTCGAGCACGATCTCGGCGGCGACCTCGCGGGCCGCGGCGACGAGGGCGGTGCCGTTGGAGTCGGCGATCTGCCCGGGGCCGAGCGGCTCCCCGGGGGCGACGAGTTCGGAGCCCGTCGAGATGACGGCGAGCCGCGGGCGGGAGACGACCGGGATCGACGTGATCCCGGCGGCCGAGAGCGCCGCGAGGTGACGCGACGAGAGCCGCACCCCGGCAGGGAGCAACTCGGCGCCCGCGCGCAGGTCGGAGCCCACGTCGCGGATGTACGAGCCCGCGCTCCACATCGACGCGATGGCGACCCGCCCGTCGTCGGTCGCGACCGTGTCTTCGACCGGCACCACGGCATCCGCTCCCTCCGGCACGGGTGCGCCGGTCATGATGCGGACGGCCGACCCGGGCGCGAGCGGCGCGGGCGTGCCGGCCGCCGCGGCGACCTCGCCCACGACGGGGAGGGTGACGCCGGGGGAGAGATCCGACGCGACGACGGCGAACCCGTCCATCTGCGAGTTGCGGAACGGCGGCAGGTCGATCGGCGAGGCGACGGCGGAGGCGAGGACGCGGCCGAGCGCGGAGGCGACGGGCACGTCCTCGGGCTCCCGGGTGTGCAGCGGCGCGAGCAGGGCGCGCACGCGTCCCTCGTGCTCGGCGACGGGGGTGCGGGCCACGGCTCGGCTCTCAGTACCGCGGAAGGGTCGGGTCGACCCGCACGGCCCACGCGTCGACGCCGCCGGTGAGGTGGCGTACGTTCTCGAACTCGAGCCGCTCGAGGAACTGGAGGGCGCGATCCGAGCGCATCCCGTGGTGGCAGTAGACGACGATCGGGCGGTCGGTGTCGAGCTCGCCCGTGCGCTCCGGCAGCTCGCCGAGCGGGATGTTGACCGCCCCCGGCAGCGCGACCTTCTCGACCTCCCACGGCTCGCGCACGTCGAGCAGCACGGGCGGGTTGTCGCCCGCGAGCTCCGCGGCGAGCTGTTCGGCGGTGACGGTGCGGTCCGGCACCTGGGATGCGTCGGGCATCGCGGTCCTCTCCTCGAGCGAGCCGGGCCGAGGGGCATCCGGATCGCGGCGGTATTCGATCTCCCGGGTGCGACCCGAGAGGGCGTCGTAGGCGGCGACCCGGCCGAGCAGCGGCTGCCCGACGCCGGTCACGAGCTTGAGCACCTCGGTCGCCATCATCGATCCGATGACGGCGGGGACGCTCGGCAGCACCCCGACGACGTCGCACGTGTCGCCCGCGGCGGCGTCGGCATCTTCGGGGAACAGGTCGCGGTAGTCGACGCCCTTCTCGTCCCAGGCGACCCCGACCTGACCGGCGTAGGCGAGCGCCGAACCCCAGACGAGCGGGATGCCGCGCAGCGCCGCCGCGTCGTTCGCGAGGTAGCGGGTGGCCGAGTTGTCGGTCGCGTCGACGAGCACGTCGACGTCGAGCAGCAGATCGAGCACGCCCCCGGGGGCGAACCGGGAGGTGACGACGCGCACCTCGGTGTCGGGGGACTGCCGGCCGAGGGTGGCGGCGGCGGAGGCGGCCTTGCTCGCTCCGACATCCGCGGGGCCGTGCAGGGTCTGGCGGTGCAGGTTCGACTCCGCGACGGTGTCGTCGTCGACGATCGTCAGGGTGCCGACACCGGCCGCCGCGAGCAGCGGGAGCACGGCGCTGCCGAGCCCGCCCGCGCCGACGACGAGCACGTGGGCATCCGCCAGCCGCTGCTGCGCCTCCGCGCCGAATCCGGCGAGGATGCGCTGCCGCGCGTAGCGCGGGGCGGCGGGGTCGACGGGCACCCCCCGATTCTTCCAGCCCGTCCGCCGGTGTGCCGAGGGCGAGGGTGCGGCCCTCGCACGGGTTCGCAATTCAGGTGGGCGAGCGACATCCCGGGGCGTTCGGGTGGGAGGGGGTCGCCCGGCCTGAGTTGCGTACCCGGAAGCGCCGCGGGGCGAGGCCGCAATCCGCAGATGCGGGTATATTGGCGCAGTACTAACGCGGATGCGGATGCGGAGGATGGATGCGCGAGTTCACGGTCGCCCAGGCGGCGGCGCTGCTCGGCGTGAGCGACGACACCGTGCGCCGCTGGGGCGAGGCGGGACGGCTGCCGCTGCGCAAGGGCGAGAACCGCCGCCAGGTGGTCGACGGCGCCGACCTCGTGCCGCTGCTGCGGGAGCCGGAGGCGGCATCCGCCCTCGCGGACGCGTTCCCGCTCGCGAAGGCGTCGGCGCGCAACCGCTTCACCGGCATCGTCACCGACGTGAAGCGCGACGGCGTGATGGCGCAGGTCGTCATCCAGGCGGGTCCGTTCCGCGTGGTGTCGCTCATGTCGCGCGAGGCCGCCGACGACCTGGGGCTCGAGCCCGGGATGCTCGCCGCCGCGAGCGCGAAGGCGACGGTCGTCTCGGTCGAGGTCCCGGAGGGCTGACGTGCGCGCCGTCCTCCCCGTCGCCGCGGCGGCGTTGCTGCTCGCCGGGTGCGCCCCGGCGGCCCCCGCCGCGCCCGGCGACCCGGATGCCCTCACCGGCTCGGTGACGGTGCTCGCCGCGGCATCCCTCACCGGGTCCCTCGACGACCTGGCCGGCCGCTTCGAGGACACCCACCCCGGCGTCGACGTCGTCATCGGCTACGGCGGCTCGGCGGCGCTCGCCGAGCAGATCCTGTCGGGGGTTCCCGCCGACGTGTTCTTCGCCGCCGACGAGGCGACGATGCTGAAGGTCGTCGAGGCGGGGCTCGCCGCCGACCCGCACGTGCTGCTCGCCAACGTGCTCGAGATCGCCGCGCCCGCGGGCAACCCGGGCGGGGTGACCGGGCTCGCCGACCTCGCCGACCCGGATCTCGTCGTCGCGCTGTGCGACCCCGCGGCCCCGTGCGGCCGGGCCGCGGCGCGACTGTTCGAACTCGCGGGGATCGAGCCCGCCGCCGACACCCTCGAAGAGAACGTGAGGGCCGCGCTCGCCAAGGTCGCGCTCGGCGAGGTGGATGCCGCTCTCGTCTACGCGACGGACGTGATCGCGGCGGGGGATGCCGTGGCGGGCATCCCCGTGCCGGAGGCCGTTCGGGCGCTCAACCGCTACCCGCTCGCCGTGCTCGCCGACGCGCCCCACCCGGTCGCGGCGCGGGCGTTCGCCGACTTCCTGCGCTCCGACGCGGCGCGCGACGTCTTCCTCGGGGCGGGTTTCCGTGCGCCGTGACCGCCGGCCGGGCGCGGCCGTCGTCGTCCTCGCCGCGGTCGGGCTCGCGCTCCTCGTCCTCCCGCTCGCGGGGCTGCTGCTGCGCGCACCGTGGGCCGACCTCCCCCGGCTCGTCGCGAGCGAGCCCGTGCTCCAGGCGCTCGGGCTCTCGCTCGGCACGGCGCTGCTCGCGACGGTCGCGAGTCTCGTGCTCGGCATCCCGCTCGCGGTGCTGTTGTCGCACTCCGAGCGCTGGCCGGTCGTGCCGCGGCGGCTGCTGCGCGCGGCGATCACGGTGCCGCTCGTGCTGCCGCCCGTCGTCGGCGGCATCGCGCTGCTGCTGCTGCTCGGCAGGCGCGGCCTCCTCGGGCAGTGGCTCGCCGAGGCCGGCGTGACGATCCCGTTCACGACCGGCGCGGTCGTCATCGCGCAGACCTTCGTCGCGATGCCGTTCCTCGTGTTCGCCGTCGAGGGGGCGCTGCGCTCGGCCGACCGGCGCAGCGAGCTCGCGGCGGCCACCCTCGGCGCGACACCCGCGCAGACCTTCCGGCTCGTCACCCTGCCCCTCGTCGCGCCCGGGATCGCGGCGGGCGCGGTGCTCTGCTTCACGCGCGCGCTCGGCGAGTTCGGGGCGACGATCACCTTCGCCGGGTCGCTCCCCGGGGCGACGCGCACGCTGCCGATCGCGTCGTATCTCGCGATGAGCTCCGACCCCGACACGGCGATCGCCCTCGCGCTCGTGCTGCTCGTCGTCTCGGTCGCCGTGCTGCTCGGGCTGCGCGACCGCTGGCTGCCGGGGGTGGTGCGATGACCCTCGTCGTCGACGTGCGGATCGAGCGCGGGCCCGCGGGCGTCGCGGCGGCGTTCGACGTGCCCGCCGGCCGGGTGCTCGGACTCGTCGGGCCCAACGGCGCCGGCAAGTCGAGCATCCTCGCCGCGATCGCCGGACTCGTGGATGCCGACGGGCCCGTCACCCTCGACGGCGCCGACCTCGCCTCCCTCCCCGCCGAACGCCGGGGGATCGGCGTGCTGTTCCAGGAGTTCCTGCTCTTCCCGCATCTCACCGCGCGCGACAACGTCGCCTTCGCCGCCCGGGTGCGCGGGCGCCGGTGGCGCGAGGCCCGCGCGGCGGCGGATCCGTGGCTCGAGCGCTTCGACCTGACCGCGCTCGCGGGGCGGCATCCCGCGCAGCTCTCGGGCGGGCAGCGGCAGCGCGTCGCCCTCGCCCGCGCGCTCGCCGCCGAGCCCGCGGCGCTGCTGCTCGACGAACCGACCGCGTCGCTCGACGTCGAGGTGCGCGACGACGTGCGCGCCGACCTCGCTCGGCACCTGCGCTCCTTCGGCGGACCCGCGATCGTCGTCACGCACGAGCGGGCGGATGCCGTCGCCCTCGCCGACGAGCTCGTCGTGGTCGAGGAGGGGCGGATCGTCCAGCGCGGCACGCTCGACGCCCTCGCGGCGGCGCCGGCGACCCCGTGGGTCGCGCGGTTCGCGGGCCGCTAGCGTGAAGGGGTGCCGCGCCCGATCCTGAACCCGCACCAGGGACCGATCCGCTCCGACACCTACCTGCCGCTCGACCCCGCACGGGCCTTCTGGGGCCGGCTGCCGAGCGGCGCCGACGAGCCCGCGCTCGAGGTCGAGGACGGCGCCGTCGTCACCCTCGACACCCTCAGCCACGAGGGCCTGCTCGACGACCAGGGGTCCGACCCCGTCGCCTTCTTCGGCCGCCACGGCATCCCCGCCGCGGAGGTGCTCGAGGATGCGATCGCACTCACCGCGACCCGCCGCCGCGACCCCGCCGACGGCCCGCACGTCGTCACCCCGCCGATCGCGGTGCGCGGTGCCGAGGTGGGCGGCATCCTGTCGATCGACGTGGTCGACCTCGAACCGCGCGTGCCCTACGGCGTCATCTCGAACCGGCACGGCCGCGGGGCGTTGCCGGGGGAGTTCCCCCGCGGCGAGCACAACGTCAGCGTCTTCGCGCCGGTCGGCGACGACGGGGTGGCGTCGATCCCGCTGCGGGAGGGCGCCGACGAGCGGGTGCGGTTCCCGATCGCGCCGTTCCTCGGCACGATGGGCGTCGCCGTGCCCGGCTCGGAGCGCCCGCACTCGGTGCCGCCCGCGCTCCACGGCGGCAACATCGACATCAACCTGCTGACCGTCGGCAGCACCCTGCACCTCCCGGTGCTCGTGCCGGGCGCGCTCGCCTACGTCGGCGACCCGCACTTCGCGCAGGGCGACGGCGAGGTCGCGCTCACCGCGCTCGAGGCCTCCCTGCGCGCCACGCTGCGGTTCCGCGTCACCCCGCCGAGCGACGACTTCGCGTCGTTCGTGCAGCAGTTCGGACCGGTCGTCGAGACGCCCGAGTTCTGGGTTCCGACGGGCCTCGACCCCGACCTGCGCGAGGCGATGAAGAAGGCGGTGCGCGCCGCCATCCGCTTCCTCGTCGGCGGGTACGGGATGGACGAGGAGCACGCCTACGCCTACCTCTCCGCCGCCGCCGACTTCGACATCTCGCAGGTCGTCGATCTGACGTGCGGCGTGCACGTGCGCATCCGCAAGGCCGACTTCGGATGAGCGCCGACCTGTCGGTCTGGCGCGAGCACGGCGCGCCCCTCGTCGCGGGTTCCGGGTCCGGCCCGCTCGCGGGCGAGACGGTCGCGGTGAAGGACCTCTTCGCGGTCGCGGGCTTCGCGGTCGGCCTCGGCAACCCCGCAGTGCTCGACGACGCCCCGGTCGCCGAGTCGTCGGCTCCCGCGGTGCAGTCGCTCCTGGATGCCGGCGCCGACGTCGCGGGCATCGCCCAGACCGACGAGTTCGCCTACTCGATCGCCGGCGCCAACGCCCACTACGGGCCGCCGCCGAACCCCGCCGCGCCCGGCCGCCTGCCCGGCGGCTCGTCGAGCGGACCCGCCTCCGCCGTCGCGCTCGGCGAGGCGACGATCGGCCTCGGCACCGACACCGCCGGCTCGATCCGCGTGCCCGCGTCGTACCAGGGCCTGTGGGGGCTGCGCACCACCCACGGCGCGGTGCCGCTCGAGGGGGTGTGGCCGCTCGCCCCGAGTTTCGACACCGTCGGCTGGCTGACCCGGGATGCCGCCACCCTCCGCCGCGTCGCCGCCGTCGCCCTCGGAACCGCCACCGCTCCGGTCGGGCGATTCGTCGTCGACCCCGCGCTCGTCGCCCTCGCGGCGCCCGAGGTGCGGGAGGCGTTCGCGGCGTTCACGTCCGGACTCGACGCCGACGAGGTGTCGCTCGGCGATCCCACGGAGATGTTCGAGGCGTTCCGGGTCACGCAGGCCGCCGAGGCGTGGGTGTCCGACGGAGCGTGGGTGCGGGCGCACCCGGGCGTGCTCGGGCCGGGCGTCGCCGAGCGCTTCGCCGTCGCTGCCGCCGTCACCGCCGAGCAGGAGGCCGCGGCGCGGGCCGCCGTCGCCGCGCACCGGGCCCGGCTCGACGACATCCTCGGCGACCGCGTGCTGCTCGTGCCGTCCGCGTCGTCGCCCGCCCCGGCGCTCGACGCGACCCCCGGGGAGCTGGATGCCGTCCGCGGCGCGACCCTGCGCCTCACCGTGGTCGCGGGGCTCACCGGCCGCCCCGCGCTCTCCGTCCCCGCGCTGCGCACCCCTCTCCCGGTCGGCGTGTGCCTCGTCGGCCCCCGCGGCGCCGACCTCACCCTCGTCGACCTGGGGTCCTCGCTCGCCGGGTAACCCGCAGGAAACGCGGGAGTGGCATCCTGTGCGTGTGACGTACGCGCCGATCGACCCGCCCGCCCGACTGCTCATGGGACCGGGCCCGATCACGGCCGACCCGCGCGTGCTGCGGGCGATGTCGGCGCAACTCGTCGGCCAGTACGACCCCGCGATGACCGCCTACATGGGCGAGACGCAGGAGCTCTACCGTCAGGTCTTCCAGACGTCGAACGACGCGACCCTGCTCGTCGACGGCACCGCCCGCGCGGGCATCGAGGCGGCGCTCGTGAGCCTCCTCGCCCCGGGCGACAAGGTCCTCGTGCCGATCTTCGGCCGCTTCGGCCACCTGCTGAAGGAGATCGCGGAGCGCTGCGGCGCCGACGTGCACGTCATCGAGCGCGAGTGGGGCACCGTCTTCACCCCGTCGGAGATCGACGAGGCGCTCGCCCGGGTGAAGCCGAAGGTGCTCGCGGTCGTGCACGGCGACACCTCGACGACGGTCGCGCAGCCGCTCGACGAACTCGGAGCCCTCGCCGACAAGCACGGCGCCCTGCTCTACACGGACGTGACGGCGAGCCTCGGGGGCAACACGTTCCTCGCCGACGAGTGGGAAGTGGATGCCGCCACAGCGGGCCTGCAGAAGTGCCTCGCCGGTCCCTCCGGCTCCGCACCCCTCACGTTGTCGCCCGCGGCGGTCGAGGTCGTCGAGTCCCGAAAGTCGGTGGAGGCGGGCATCCGCTCGGAGGGCGACCCGGTGCTCGCCGAGCCGATCCGCTCCAACTACTTCGACCTCGGGCAGATCCTCGACTACTGGGGCCCGAAGCGGCTCAACCACCACACCGAGGCGACGACGATGCTCTACGGCGCGCGCGAGTGCGCCCGCATCCTCGTCGAGGAGGGGATCCCGAACGCCGTCGAGCGCCACCGCCTCCACGGCGCCGCGATGACCGCCGGCCTCGTGGCGATGGGGCTGAAGCTCTTCGGCGACCAGGGCGTGCGGATGAACAACGTCGTCGGCGTATACATCCCGGACGGGGTGGACGGCGACGGCACCCGGGCGACGCTGCTGAACGACTTCGGCATCGAGATCGGCACGTCGTTCGGCCCGCTGCACGGCAAGGTGTGGCGCGTCGGCGTCATGGGCTACAACGCCCGCCGCGACGCCGTGCTCACGACCCTCGCCGCCCTGGAGCAGGTGCTGCGCCGCGCGGGCGTGCCGCTCACCCCGGGCGCCGCGATCGACGCCGCCCTCGAGTCGTACGCATGAACACGGCCGAGCGCGCCGCGCGGGTGATGGCCCGCGCCGACGAACTGGCCACCCACTCGGCGATGGAGGGCGGCATCCTGCGCGCCTACCTCACGCCCGAGCAGGCCCGGGTCAACGCGATCGCGTCGGCCTGGATGCGCGAGGCCGGGCTGCGCGTCTGGCCCGACGCCGCCGCGAACGTGTGCGGGCGTCGCCTCACGGACGACGACGACCGCCCCGCCGTGCTGCTCGGTTCGCACCTCGACACCGTCCCGGGCGCGGGGCGCTACGACGGCATCCTCGGGGTGCTCGTCGCGATCGAGGTCGCCGACCGCCTGCGGGATGCCGACCTGCCGTTCGCCCTCGAGGTCGTCGCGTTCGGCGACGAGGAGGGCACCCGCTTCGGCACGACCCTTCTCGGCTCGCGCGCGCTCGCCGGGGTGTGGAAGCCCGAGTGGCTCGACCTCGTCGACGCCGACGGCGTCACCCTGCGCGACGCCGCGACGACGTTCGGCATCGACCCGGAGCGCATCCCCGAGGCGGCCCGCACGCCCGAGTCGCTCGTCGCCTACCTGGAGTGCCACATCGAGCAGGGCCCGCGACTCGAGGCGATCGACGCCCCGCTCGGCGTCGTGTCGACGATCGCGGCGGCGGAGCGGCGGATGATCTCGTTCCGCGGCGAGGCCCGGCACGCGGCGACCCCGTGGGAGCTGCGCCGCGACGCCCTGCTCGGCGCGAGCGAGGCGATCGTCGCGATCGAGCGGGTCGCCCGCGACCGCGACGGCAACGCGACCGTCGGCCGCATCCGCGTCGAGCCCGACGCCGTCAACGTCGTGCCCGGATTCGCGGAGTTCAGTCTCGACCTGCGGGACGCCACCGCCGCGGCGCGCGACTCGACGTGGGCCGCCATCCGCCACGAACTCCACCGCATCGCGGGCGACCACTCGCTCGACCTCGACGTCACCACGACGCACGTCGCGCCCGAGGCGCCGTGCGCCGATCACCTGCGCGCCGCGCTCAAGGCGGGCATCTCGTCGGTCACCGGCGAAGACGACCCGGTCGACCTGGTGAGCATCGCCGGCCACGACGCGATGGCGGTCGCCGAGGTCACCGACATCGGGATGCTGTTCGTGCGCTGCGCGGGCGGCATCAGCCACCACGCCGACGAGTCGGTGCTCGTCGAGGATGTCGCGGCGGCGATCGACGCGTTCGAGGCGACCGTGCTCCACCTGGCCGCGACCCACCGGGCCTGATGCTCGCCGAGGCCGACCGCGCCGCGCTCCTCGAGGAGCTCGCACGCTCCCGGCCCGGCTTCGGGCTCGGCGACGCGCCCGGACCCGAGGCGCACCGCCGGTCGCCGGCGTGCGGCGACGAGGTGACGGTGCGCGTCGTGCTCGACGGCGCCCGGATCGCCGCCCTCCGCTGGACCGGCCACGGCTGCACGGTGTCGACCGCGGCATCCGGCGCCCTCTCCGTCGCGGCCGAGGGGCGGGACGCGGCGGGGTTCCGCGCCCTCGCCGACCGCTATCTCGCGACACTCGGCGCCGGCGCGGAACCGGACCCGGCCCTCGGCGACCTCGAGGCGTTCGCCGGGATCGGGCGCTACCCGCTGCGGGCGGGCTGCGCCTCGCTCGCCTGGCGGGCCGCGCTCGACGCGCTGGAGGCGGCGGCGCTCCTCTAGGGTGTGGGGAATGAGCGCCGATCAGACGTTCCGCGACCGCGTGCGCACGTTCATCGAGTCGAAGCCGTTCCAGCGCGTCATCATCGCGCTCATCCTGGTGAACGCCGTGGTGCTGGGTCTGGAGACCTACCCCGCGGTGATGGATGCCGTCGGCCACACGCTCGAGATCGTCAACACGGTCATCATCGCGATCTTCGTCGTCGAGATCGTGCTGCGGCTCTACGTGCACCGGCTCGCCTTCTTCCGCGACGGCTGGAACCTGTTCGACCTCTTCGTGGTCGCCGTCGCGCTCGTGCCGGCGGGCTCGGAGTCGGCGGTGCTCCGCGTGCTCCGGCTCCTGCGCGTGCTGCGCCTGCTCTCCGCGGTGCGGGCGATGCGCCTCGTCGTCAACGCGCTCGGCGCGGCGATCCCCGGCATCCTCTCGATCGGCAGCCTGCTCGTGATGGGGATGTACGTCTTCGCGGTCAGCTCGACGACGCTCTTCTCGCACGACCACCCCGACACCTTCGGCGACCTGTGGCTGTCGACGGCGTCGCTGTTCCGCATCCTCGTCGCCGACGGCTGGGGCGACCTCGTCGCGCCGATCGCGGCGGAGCAGGGCTGGGCGTGGGGTTACTTCATCCTGTTCACGGTCGTCACGACCTTCATCGTGCTCAACCTGTTCGTCGCCGTGACCGTGGATGCCATGAACCGCATGCACCGCGCAGAGGACGCCGCCCAGGCCGCCGCCTCCCCCGACGGGGAGCTGGTCGCCGAGATCCGGGCGCTGCGCGAGCAGGTCGCGCGGCTCGAATCCCGCCTCGACGGCCCCGAGCGCGCCTAGCGCGCCGCGCGGGGGTCAGCGGTGCGTCGGCCCTAACGTGTCGCCATGAGTGCGAACCCGACCCTCAGAACCCGCGTCGCCCGGTTCATCGAATCCGCCCCGTTCCAGCGCACGATCGTGGGACTCATCGTCCTCAACGCGGTCGTCCTGGGCCTGGAGACCTACCCGTCGATCGTGCGCGCCGTCGGCGACGTGCTCGAGGCGATCAACACCGCCATCCTCGTGGTCTTCATCGTCGAGCTCGCGCTGCGGCTCTTCGTGCACCGGCTGGCGTTCTTCCGTGACGCGTGGAACGTGTTCGACTTCGTCGTCATCGCGCTCGTGCCTGCGTGGCAGGGATCGACGATCCTGCGCGTCCTGCGGCTGCTGCGGGTGCTGCGCCTTCTCTCGGCGGTGAAGGCGATGCGGCTCGTCGTCAACGCGCTCGGGGCATCCATCCCCGGCATCCTGTCGATCGGGAGCCTGCTCGTCATGGTCGTCTACGTGTTCGCGCTGAGCTCGACGACGCTGTTCGCCGAGGGGGCACCGGAACTCTTCGGCGACCTGTGGCTCTCGACGTCGTCGCTGTTCCGCATCCTCGTCGCCGACGGCTGGGGCGACGTCGTCGCGCCACTCGCCGCGCGGGAGGGCTGGGTGTGGGCGTACTTCATGTCGTTCACGATCGTGACGACCTTCATCGTGCTCAACCTCTTCGTCGCCGTCACGGTCGACGCGATGACCCGGGCGCGCAGCGAGGAGGCCGAGGAGGCGGGAGAGGTCGCCGAGGTCGCGGCTGAGGAGAGCACGGTCGTGGCCCAGATGCAGGCGATGCGCGAGCAGATGGATCGGATGGAGGCGACGCTCGCCGAACTGCGCGGGCGCTGAAGCGCCGCGCGGGGGTCAGCGCACCTGGGAGGTGCGGTCGAGCAGCGCCTCGACGTCGTCGAGGCCGAGCGGGCCGGTGCGCGGCTGCGACAGCGGGCTCATGAGGTCCTTCTGCACGTCGTCGACGAGCGCCGAGAGCATGGCGACCGCGTCGTCCACGATCTCGGTCGAGCGGGTCTCGGCCCCGTGCAGCAGCCAGCGGGCGACCTCGAGCTCGGACAGCAGCGAGGCGCGCGTGCGGAGCTTGCGGTCGACGGCGCCGCGCGCCGCGGAGTAGGCCGAGAACGCGGCGTCGGCGAGCTCCTCGTCGCCCGCGCCCGCGATCCACTGCAGGTCGGATGCCGGGTCGCCGACCCGCAGGCCGTGCCAGCCGAGCACGCCGGTCACCGCGTCGTTCGCGGAGAGGAACGAGTCGGAGGCGAGCGTGCCGTTGACGACCACCGGGGTGAACTGCCACAGCGTGGCGTCCTCGGCGGCGGCCTCCCAGCGCATGAGCAGCGCGGGCGGGACGAGTCCGGTCGCGGCGGCCTGGTCCATGAGCTTGGCGACGGAGCGCAGCATCTCGACCGGGGTCGACGAGGGCAGGCCCGCGTCGATGACGAGGTTCGGCGGCAGCGCGTGGATGGCGGCGATCGCGGCGCCGATCGACGCGGCGAGCCCGGGCGTCATCTCGGCGAGCGAGACCTTCGAGCCGTAGACGAACTCGGAGACGATCGCGCGGGTGCCGTCGACGGCGACCTGGCCGGCGAACGTCGACACCTCGAACGGCAGGCGGGCGCGCACGCCCGTGCTGAGCGCACGGAGGGCGATGAGGTCGGCGGACTGCTCCTGCTCGGCGCGCTCCGAGCGGGGCACGCGGACGAGCCAGTGACGGCCGTCGCGGCCGGTGAGGATCGCGGAGTCGAAGTCGCCGCCGGGCGAGCCGAAGGCCTGGGTCCCGACGACGTCGAGGCCCGCCACGGCGGAGGTCGCCAGCGCGGCTAGGGTGAGAGGGGACCGGGCCATGAGCACAGGGTAGGTTGCCGAAGGAGGGGTGCGGATGTCCGACACTCCCGCACCCGGTTCGTTCTCAGCGAGGATCCCGCGCTTCGCCGAGCGGCTCCCGCTCGCCCGCGCCGCCCTCGACCGCGACCACCTCGGCCGCGCCGGCGGCATCGACGCGCTCCTCGACGACACCCGGACGCGCGCGATCATCCTGCACGAGGGCCGCGCGCTGCTCGCCACGCCGACCCGGCTCGCCATCCTGCCGCCGTCGATCGTGCCGCAGGCGGCGCTCGCCGTGTATCTCGGGCGCACCCTCGACGAGGCCCCCGACCTGCCCAAGGGCACCCCGATCGTCGCGCTCGCCGTCGACTCCCCGGAGGGCTTCGAGCGCCTCGACGACGTGCCCGAAGGCCCCGCCGAGTGGGGCGACCTGCGGCGCATCGGCGCGCGCCTCGACGAGCGGGATGCCGGACTCTTCACGCAGGCGCTCGCCATCCTCAACTGGCACACCGTCTCCCGCTTCTCCCCGCGCGGCGGCGGCGAGACCGAGCCGGTGCAGGCCGGGTGGGTGCGCCGCGACGCCGAGGGCAACGAGTACTTCCCGCGCACCGACGCCGCCGTCATCGTCGGGGTCGTGGATGCCGACGACCGCCTGCTGCTCGGCTCGAACGCCGCGTGGGACGCCAACCGCTTCTCGGTGCTCGCCGGCTTCGTCGAGCCGGGGGAGTCGCTCGAGGCGGCCGTCATCCGCGAGGTGTGGGAGGAGTCGGGCGTGCGGGTCACCGACCCCGAGTACCTCGGCAGCCAGCCGTGGCCGTTCCCGGCGTCGCTCATGGTCGGGTTCCTCGCGCGCGTGCCGGAGGGCGTCGCCACCGAGCCGCGGCCGGACGGCGACGAGATCCGCGCGCTGCGCTGGTTCACCCGCGACGAGCTCGCCGCCGCCGTCGCCGCGCGCGAGGTGCTCCTGCCGGGCCGCACCTCCATCGCCCGCGCGATCGTCGAGCACTGGTTCGGCGCCGAGATCGACACCGGGGAGCGCGCGTGAGCGCTCCCGACCCGCTCGAGGGACTCGACCCCGAGCAGCGTCGCGCCGCCGAGGCCCTGCTCGGGCCGGTGTGCATCCTCGCCGGAGCGGGAACGGGTAAGACGCGCGCGATCACCCACCGCATCGCGCACGGCATCCGCGAAGGGGTCTACGCGCCCGGCAGCATCCTCGCCCTCACCTTCACGGCCAAGGCGGCGGGCGAGCTGCGGCACCGGCTGCGCGCGCTCGGCGCCCCGGGTGCCGTCGTCCGTACCTTCCACGCCGAGGCGCTCGCCCAGGTCGGGCACTTCTGGCCCGACCTCGTCGGCGGCTCCGCACCGCGGCTGCTCGACAACAAGGGCCGGCACATCGGCGAGGCGGCGGACACCATCCGGATCAAGCTCGGCCCGGCCGCCATCCGCGACGTCGCCGGCGAGATCGAGTGGCGCAAGACGAGCGAACTCAGCATCGACGCCTACCGGGTCGCCGCCCGCGGTCGGCAGATGCCCCGCGGACTCGACGTGGACGCCGTCGCCGACATCCAGCGCGCCTACGAGGACCTCAAGGACGAGCGCCGCCGCATCGACTTCGAAGACGTGCTGCTGCTCGCCTGCGGCCTGCTCGACGACGAGCCCGTCGCGCGCGACCGGGTGCGCGCGCAATACCGCTTCTTCGTCGTCGACGAGTACCAGGACGTCTCGCCGCTCCAGCAGCGGTTGCTGAAGCTGTGGCTCGGCGAGCGGCGCGACCTGTGCGTCGTCGGCGACGCCAACCAGACGATCTACACCTTCGCGGGGGCATCCAGCTCCTACCTCCTCGACTTCGCGCGCGACCATCCCGGCGCCGAGGTCGTGCGGCTGGAACGCAACTACCGCTCCACCGCGCAGGTGCTCGACCTCGCCAACCGGCTCATGCGCGGGCGCCCCGGCGCGCTCGAGCTGCGCGCGGCGACGAGCGCCCGGGGCAGCGTGACCGGGCCGGTCGTGTACGACGACGACCAGGCGGAGGCGACCGCGATCGCGGATGCCGTGGTCGCCGAACTGAAGGCCGGTACCGACCCGTCGCAGATCGCCGTGCTGCATCGCGTCAACGAGCAGGCGGTCGTGCTCGAGGAGGCGCTCGCGGCGCGCGGCGTCGTCACGCGCTCGCTCGCCGGCACCCCGTTCTTCGAGATCCCCGCGGTGCGCAAGTTCATGTCGGCGCTCGCCGTTCAGGCGCAGCGGTTCCCCGACGACCCGGTGCGCGGCTTCGTCGCCGACACGGCGCGCGACGCCGGCTGGACCCTCAACCGCGCCGACTCCCGCCTCGGCCGCGACGACTGGGCGGGACTCGACGCGATCGTGCGCGTCGCCGAAGCCGCCCCCGACGACGTCACCCTCGGCCGCTTCGCCGCCGAACTCGAAGACCGCGAGCAGGCGAAGGGCGAACTGCCGATGCGCGCCGTCGTGCTCGGCACCCTCCACGCCGCCAAGGGTCTCGAATGGGAGTCGGTGCACCTCGTCGGGCTCTCCGAGGGGATGCTGCCCGTCGTGCACGCGCGCGGACAGGCGGCGATCGACGAGGAGCGACGCCTGTTCTACGTCGGCATCACACGGGCACGGCGACGGCTGAGCCTGAGCTGGGCACGGCGCGGACCGCGCTCGGAGCGTCAGCCCAGTCGCTTCCTCCAGGAGCTGCGCAGCGGCACCCGGGATGCCGCTCCCACCGCCGCGCGCTGACCCCGCCCGACCCGTCGAACTCCCACGCCGCGCCGGGCTCCCGCTCACCCGCCGCGTGCGCGACCACGCGGCGCGCGACGAACGCCGCCGCCTCGGCGACCTCGGTGCGCTCCGGCTCGCGCGGAGCGCGGCCCCAGAGCTGCGTCGCCACCGCGGGCCACGCGGGGTCGAGATCGGTGCGTGCGAGGTGCACGCAGTACAGGCACGGCGACGCTCCCGGTTCGACGAACGGTCCCACCTCGACGCCGCGTTCCGTCACGACGACCGGGAGGTGGGCGACGTCGCGGTTGAGCCAGCGCACGTGGTCGGCGGGGGAGACGACCCAGTCGGCGACGAGCACCACGACGGTCGCCTCGTCGGGATCGGTGAGGGCGTCGCCGAGGAGTCCCGCGATCGCGCGGGCGAGGGTCGAGTCGCCCATCACGGCGACCCGGGTGTGCGCGGCGGCGGGGCGTTCGAGGGCGGGCGCGACGTCCCGGAGCAGGCGGTCGGCATCCTCCGGGGCGACGTGCGCGGCCCGGGCGAGCATCGCGAACCCCGAGGGGGAGACCCCCGCCGCGAGGGCGCCGAGCAGCCGCGTCTCGCCGTCGCCGATCCCCTCGACGACCGCGACGGGATGCCGCGACCCGAACTGCACGCTCGACGGCGTGCGCCACAGCATGGGGAGATCCGCCGCGAGCTTCAACACCATGCCCGACAGGATGCCGCCACCCGCCGCCGCACTCCGGCGCGCATCCACAGCCGCCCGCCGCTTCCGCGGGTGGGTTACTCCTCGACGGGCCGGTCGCCGGTCGAATCGTCCAAGAGGTCCTGCAGCGCGCGGTCGATCTCGTCGGGCTCCGGTGCGGGCCCGGTGAGGCGGGCGACGAGGGCGTCGGGGGAGGTGATGTCGTCGGGTCCGGGCACCACGTCGGGGTGGTCCCACAGCGCGTCGCGCCCGTCGGCGCCGACCGCGGCCGACACGGCGGCCCACATCGCGGCGGCTTCGCGCAGGCGGCGGGGGCGCAGTTCGAGTCCGACGAGGGTCGAGAAGGCCGACTCGGCGGGCCCCCCGGCAGCGCGGCGCCGGCGCACCGTCTCGGCGATCGCGTCGGCGTGCGGCAGGCGCGAGGTCGCGGCGGCGGTGACGACGTCGACCCACCCCTCGATGAGGGCGAGCATCGTCTCGAGCCGGGCGAGCGCGGCCTGCTGTTCGTCGGTCTTCGGCGGGATGAGCGCCCCGCTCGTCATCGCGGCGCGCAGCTCCTCGGGGTTCTGCGGGTCGAAGTCGGCCGCGAGCTCTTCGAGGCGCGACGTGTCGATGCGGATGCCGCGGGCGAAGTCGGTGATCTGGGTGAGCAGGTGCAGCCGCAGCCACTTCGCGTGCCGGAACAGGCGCGCGTGGGCGAGTTCGCGCACGGCGAGGTAGAGCCGGATCTCGTCGACCGGGATGTCGAGGCCCTTCCCGAACTCGTCGACGTTCTGCGGCACGAGGGCCGCCTGCTTGGCGTCGCCGTCGAGCAGGGGGATGCCGACATCTCCGCCGGAGACGGCTTCGCTCGCCAGCTGGCCGACGACCTGCCCGAGCTGCATCGCGAACAGGGTGCCGCCGAGGTTGCGCATGAGCTGCCCCGCGCCGGGGAGCATGCCGCCGAGTTCTTCGGGGGCGCGATCCTCGAGCACCTCGGTGAGGGCGTCGGCGATCGACTCGGCGACGGGCTCCGCGAGCTGAGTCCACACCGGCATCGTCGCCTCCGCCCAGCCGGCGCGGGTGAGCAGCACGGGCTCGGTGGTGAGGGTACTGATCGAGGTGACCTCGTCGAGCCAGAGCGCCGCGACGTGGAGCGCCTGCTCCAGCGCGGAGCGCTCGGCCGGCGTCGCGGGCACGGCGGAGCGCCCGGCGAGGCCGCGGGCCTGCTCGACGGCGAGACCCCAGTTGATGCCGTCGCCGGAGCTCTGCAGCGCCTGCTGCAGCTGCGCGATGAGGCGCTGCACCATCTCGGGGTCGTTGGGCAGTCCGGCGGCGCTCGCCAGCTGCGAGGGGTCGAAGTCGCCGTTGCCCGCGAGGAACTCGCGGAGCATGTCGCGGAAGTCCTCGGAGTCGCGCTCGTCGCCGTTCTCGCTCGGCGGGATCTCGGCCATGGTGACTACGCTAGCCCGAGCACCCGCGCGGAATCCGGCCCCGCGATGCGCCCCTGGCGAACACCCCGGGATGCGGCGCCGGCCCGGGTCGCGGAGCCCCGAAGGAGCCTGAACCCGTGTCGAACCCGTCGCCCGCCGACCGCGCGGACTTCGACGCGTTCCTCGCCTCCGGCGACGTCGCCGAGGATCGGCGCGACGACCTCTACGTCTACGAGCCCCCGCCGCCGGTGCCGTGGACGACCTACCTCGGCTACGTCCTCGTCGTGCTCGCCGTGGTCGGCGCCGTGCTGTTCGCGCTGTCGCCCGCGCCGTACGTCATCGAGCGGCCCGGTCCCGTCTACGACACCCTCGGCCAGGTGCGCACCTCCGGCGGCGGGGAGGTCGACCTCATCGACATCCCGGAGGCCGAGACCTACCCGACGTCGGGCCGGCTCGACCTGCTGACCGTCTACCTCAAGGGCTCGCCGAACGACCCGCCGGCGTGGATCGACGTCGCCGCGGCGTGGTTCGACCCGAGCCTCGCGATCATCCCGATGGACCTCGTCTTCCCGCCCGGCCGCACCGAAGAGGATGCCGACGAGGAGAGCGCGCTCGACATGGTGAACTCGCAGCAGGATGCCGTCGCCGCGGCCCTCGGCGAACTGGGCATGCCCGTAGAGAGCGTGCTCACGGTGTTCGAGGTCGTCGACGGCTCGCCCTCCGAGGGCGTGCTCGAGGTGGAGGACCAGATCCTCAGCGCCAACGGCACGCCGGTCGCCGACATCGAGCAGCTGCGCGACGCCATCCAGGAGGCGGGCGTCGGCGGGGAACTGGTGCTCGTCATCCGCCGCGACGGCGTCGAGCAGTCGGTCACCGTCCAGCCGGAGACGTCGGAGGAGACCGGCAACCCGGTTATCGGCATCGCCGGGACGACCGCGTACGCGGAGTTCCCGGTCGAGGTCGACATCCTGCTGGAGAACGTCGGCGGCCCGAGCGCGGGCATGATGTTCGCCCTCGGCATCTACGACAAGCTCACCCCCGGCGAGCTCACCGGCGGCGAGCACATCGCCGGGACGGGCACCATCACGGGAGCCGGGAAGGTCGGCGCGATCGGCGGCATCGTGCAGAAGATGTACGGCGCCCGGGATGCCGGCGCCGACTGGTTCCTGGCGCCCGAATCGAACTGCCGCGACGTCGTCGGCAACATCCCCGACGGCATCGAAGTGTTCTCGGTGAGCGACCTCGCGGGGGCAATCGACACGGTCGAGGCGATCGCCGCGGGGGGCACCTCCCAGCTTCCCCGCTGCCGGTGAACCCTAGGATTGCCTGGACTCTCGAATAGGAGCCCACGTTGTCCACTGCCGCACCCGCCGCCCCGCCCGCCCGAAGCCGCACCCGCGCCGCCCTCGCGATCGCCGCCGCGGTCGTCGGAGCCCTCGTCGTCGGATTCTTCGTGTTCTCCGGCTTCTACACCGATGTCCTCTGGTTCGACCAGGTGGGCTTCCTCAACGTGCTCACCACGCGCTGGGTCGCCTTCGGGGCCATGTTCCTCGTCGGTTTCGTCGCCATGACGCTCGTCGTCTGGCTGAGCATCACGCTCGCCTTCCGGTCCCGCCCGGTGTACGCCAAGCTCAACGCCCAGCTCGACCGCTACCAGCAGATCATCGAGCCGCTGCGCCGCGTCGCGATGATCGGCATCCCGGTCGTCCTGGGCGTCTTCATGGGCGTCTCGACGGCGACCCGCTGGTCGACGGTGCTCCAGTGGTGGCACCGCACGCCGTTCGGCGTCACCGACCCGCAGTTCGGCCTCGACGTCTCGTTCTACGTCTACGAGCTGCCGCTGTACCGCGGCGTCGTCGCCTACGCCTCCGCCGTCGTGCTCATCGCCGGCCTCGCCGCCGCCGCGACCGCGTACATCTACGGCGCCATCCAGGTGAGCGGCCGCGAGGTGCGCGTCACCCGCCGCGCCCGCATCCAGCTCGCCGTCACCGGCGCGCTCTACCTGCTGCTCCAGGCGGTGAGCGTCTGGCTCGACCAGTACGCCACCCTCGTCGATCAGAAGGAGCTCATCACCGGTGTCTCCTTCGCCGACGACAACGCGACCATCCCCGGTCGCGCGATCATCGCCGGCATCGCCGCGCTCGTCGCGGTGCTGTTCATCGTCACCGCGATCATCGGCCGTTGGCGCCTGCCGATCATCGGCACCGCGCTGCTCATCGTCGCCGGCCTCGTCGTCGGCTCGATCTACCCGGCCGCGGTCGACCGCCTCTACGTCGCGCCGAGCGCCGCGGAGCTGGAGGCGCCCTACATCGAGCGCAACATCGAGGCGACCCGCGAGGCGTACGGCATCGCCGCGATCGACGAGCAGGCCTACCGCGCCGAGTCGGATGCCGAGCCCGGCGCCCTGCGCGAGGACGCGGAGACGACGGCGAACATCCGCCTCATCGACCCGGCCCTCGTGACGCCGACGTTCGCCCAGCTCGAGCGCGTGCGCCAGTACTACCAGTTCGCCGACCACCTCGACGTCGACCGCTACGAGATCGACGGCAAGACGCAGGACACCGTCATCGCGGTGCGCGAGCTCAACCAGGACCCGTCGGCGTCCTGGTACAACAACGCGCTCGTCTTCACCCACGGCTACGGCGTCGTCGCCGCCTACGGCAACCAGCGGGACTCGAACGGCGAGCCGCTGTTCCTCGAGTCCGGCATCCCGGTGCAGGGCGAGCTCGGCGACTTCGAGCCGCGCGTCTACTTCGGCGAGAGCTCGCCGGAGTACTCGATCGTCGGCGCCCCGAAGGGCCAGGAGAAGAACATCGAGGTCGACTACCCGGCGTCCGGCACCGAGTCCGGCGGCGACGCGAAGACGACCTTCACCGGCGACGGCGGCCCCGTGCTCGACGGCATCGTCACGCGCCTCATCTACGCGATCAAGTTCCAGTCCGAGCAGATCCTGCTCTCGGAGCAGATCACGGATGCCTCGCAGATCCTCTACGTGCGCAACCCGATCGACCGCGTGCAGCAGGTCGCGCCGTACCTGACGCTCGACAACGACGTGTACCCGGCCGTGGTCGACGGGCGCATCGTGTGGATCGTCGACGGCTACACGACGACGGCGAACTACCCGTACTCGCACATCACGTCGATGTCCGAGGCGATCGCCGACACCAACACCGCCGCCGCGGCCTACGCCGTCGACGACATCAACTACATCCGCAACTCGGTGAAGGCGACGGTGGATGCCTACGACGGCTCCGTCACCCTCTACGCCTGGGATGAGGAGGACCCGATCCTCAAGACCTGGGAGCAGGTGTTCCCCGGGTCGCTCACCCCGAAGAGCGAGATGAGCGCCGAGCTGCTCGCCCACGTGCGCTACCCGGCCGACCTGTTCAAGGTGCAGCGTTCGGTGCTCGCGACCTACCACGTGACCGACCCGCGCGAGTTCTACTCGGGCACCGACGCGTGGACCGTCCCCGCCGACCCGGCCTCGGCGACGGAGGGCACGAAGCAGCCGCCGTACTACCTGACGATGCGCCTGCCCCAGGCCGAGGAGTCGGCGTTCACGCTGTACTCGTCGTTCATCCCGCGCACCACCGGCGGCAGCCAGAACATCCTCACCGGCTACCTCGCGGCGAACGCCGACGCGGGCGAGGACTACGGCAAGCTCACGCTGCTGACGCTGCCGAAGGACAACACGGTGCCGGCGCCCGGCCAGGTGCAGAACCAGTTCTCGTCCGACCCGGAGGTCGGCCGCGAGCTCAACCTGCTGAGCCAGGGCGGCTCGAAGGTCATCCTCGGCAACCTGCTCACCGTGCCGGTCGGCAACGGCCTGCTCTACGTGCAGCCGGTCTACGTGCAGTCGACCAACAACACGAGCTACCCGCTGCTGCGCAAGGTGCTCGTCGCGTTCGGTGACGACATCGCCTTCCAGGACACCCTCGACGCCGCGCTCGACGAGCTGTTCGGCGGCGACTCGGGAGCGGACGCCGGCGACGGCGACGTGCCGACCGACCCCACCGACCCGGCGGATCCGTCCGACCCGGGCACGGAGGAGCCGGGCGGGGACCTCGACGCCGTGCAGCAGGCCCTCGCCGACTACCGGAAGGCGCTCGCCGACCGCGAGGCCGCGTACGCCCGCAACGACCTCGTCGCGGCGGCCGAAGCGGACAAGCGGATGCAGCAGGCGATCGAGCGCGCGATGCGTGCGATCGAGGCCGCCGAGGCCGAGTAGGCGGAATCGCCCCGCGGCTGCTACCATTGATCCTTGTGCCGCGGGGTGGAGCAGCTCGGTAGCTCGCTGGGCTCATAACCCAGAGGTCGCAGGTTCAAATCCTGTCCCCGCAACCAAGAAATGATCGTTAGAACCTCGGACCTTGATAGGTCCGAGGTTCTTTCGTTCCCAGGGGAAGTGACCTCTGGGACGCTCAATCGCCAGGAACGCGCCCAGACGGGCACCGGGCGGGTTCTGGGCGACGTCTGGCGCCGGTTCGGCGCGACCTCTGTCGAGAATCGGCGCGACCCCTGCGGGGTTCTGAAGGTCGTTGGTTCTAACGTCGGCGCTAAGGACCTTCTTCCGTTCGCGTGCGAGATCGAGGGCCAGGCTCTCGGCGAGCAAGCGCTGCACAGGCTCGGTCAGGTTGCTGCCGACAATCTCGTCATCGAAGACGTAGATGCGCTCGAAGATGCCCTGATTGAGTTCGCGCCGCATGACGTCGGGTGCGTTCTCGTAGTAGCGCACCGGGTTCGCCAGTAGCGCGCACAGGTAGTCAAGTTTCGCGAGCACCGTGTCGCGATCGGTGGTGTTGCGGGCGATCAGCGCCTCGGCGGTCGCTCGCTCGGCACCGATCCGTGCCTGCTCCTGCTTGAGGTGGTCGAGGGTGATGGCATCGGCGTAAAAGGCCTGCATCAGGCGCTCGCTCTGAGTCTGCAAGTCGGCAAGGTCGTGCTTGGCCTTCGCCTCTGCGCGGTCCTGATTCGGCAGCAGCGTGTCCATGTGCTCCAGCACGAGGCGACGAACTTCGCTCAGGCGCTCGTCGGAGATCGTCACGGCAGACCAGTGCTGCTCCACGAGGTCTTCGACCATGTGCGCTTGGGTCGCCTTGAAGGTGCAGCCGTTCTTCAGACGCTGTCGACCGAGGCAGTAGAAGTAGTCGTAGAGCGTGCCGACGCGGTTGCGCGACTGTTCGAAGGTCAGCGGCTCACCGCAGTTGCCGCAGTACAGCGTGCCCTTCAAGTAGTGGGAGTGGACCCGAGGCTTCTCGCCGCTCTGTCGACGGGCAGCGCGAACCTGCTGGGCGCGGGCGTACAGCTGCTCGCTGATCAGCGCCTCGTGCTTGCCCGGGTACTCGACACCCTCGAACTTGACCACGCCGACGTAATACCGATTCTTCAGAATCGAGTCGACGTGGGAGTTGGCGATCGGCATGCTCGGACGGTTGGGGCGTGGCAGCGTGGTGACGTCGTGCTTCAGGAGTTCGTCGCGGATCATGGCGGTCGTCCACTCGCCGGATGCGTAGCGTTCGAAGATCCACGGCACCCAGTGGGAGCGCTCCGGATCGAGCATGACCGTCCGCACTTCGCGTCCTTCTGGCGTGCGAGTGCGGGTGTTGATGTAGCCGAACGGCGCGGCGTTGACCGTGCCGCCACCCTTCGCCTTCTGGAGCATGCCCTTGCGTGACTCCGTGGCCAGGTTGCGGCTGTAGAACTCGGCGATCGAACTCATAATGCCGTGGAGCAGCATGCCGCTCGGCGTCTCATCGATGTTCTCGGAGCAGCTGACCAGTTGGGCGCCCGCCTTGGTGAGCGCCAGGTTGATCTCGACGTCATCCACACGGTTGCGCGCGAGGCGATCGACCTTGTGGACGATGACGGTGCTCACGCGGTGCTCGGCGACGTAGGCCAGCATGCGCTTCAGTTCCGGGCGGTTCGCGGAACGGGCGCTCTCGCCCGCGTCGACGAACTCCTCGATGATCTGCACGCCGAGACTGTCGGCTTTGCGTAGACACGCCTCACGCTGGGCCGGGATGCTGAAGCCTTCCGCTTCCCCACCTCGCCCCGCCTGATCCTTCGTGCTGACGCGCAGGTACATCACCGCCAGGGGCTTCGAAATGAACGTCGAGGCGACGGCTGGGCTGGTCACGAGTAACTCCTTCTGAGAGGGCGATGTGCGACGCGGAAACCCTGGGCGCCGCGGCGCGGTGAACTGACCGGACGAGCGCAGCGCGCAGCCGGGACGAGATCGACGGCTTGGTTGAGTTTGGTCTGCGCCAGCCGCACCGCGATGGCTTCTTCGCTGACATCGAAATGCTCGGCGAGGAGCGCGATGCGCTGGATGCCACGGCCCCAGGCGCTCTTGAGTTCGCGCTTCGGCACGAGCGCGCAGCCGGCAAAGAAGTCGGCAGCCCGTTCGGCTTGCAGGGCGGCGTCCGCGCGGAAGTTGCCGGTGTAGAGCCGGTGCGTCGCGCCGTGATCGATGATGTGCTTGAACTCGTGCAGCAGCGTGAAGCGCTGACGACGCAGGCTGTCGGTTTCGTTGAGGGTGATCAGCCAGTCGACGCCGGTCCAGTGGCTCATGCCAGAGACCGCGATGCGTTCGTGAACGACGCGAATCCGAGGGAATCCGTCGATGGTGGCTTCACTCAGTTGGTCACTGCCACCGACCAGCGCGGCCATGCGAGTGGCCTGCAGTTCGGCGACGCTCAGTGCTTCATCGAACGACAGGTCGCCCCTAGGGCGTGTTGATCAAGAGGTTCCGCTCCTCGGTGGGTGAGTCTTGAACGGTGACGCGACAGGAGATCTCTGACGAGGTGTGGGCCGTGATGGAGCCGTTGATGCCGACGGTGACCGGTCGGTCGCGGCCGTGGACGGATCACCGGCTCGCTATCGAGGGGATGGCGTGGAAGTACCGGACCGGTGCGCCGTGGCGTGACGTTCCGGAACGGTTCGGGAAGTGGAACTCGATCTACAAGCGGTTCAACCGGTGGGCCGGGGACGGCACCTGGCAGAAGCTGCTCACCGAGGTGCAGAAGCAGGCCGACGCCGCTCGGGAAATCGACTGGGTCGTCTCGATCGACTCCACGATCGCGCGCGTGCATCAGCACGGCGCGACCCTCGCCCGGGACACAGGGGGCTGTGCCGAATCACAAGAATCCGTGGTCCGAGCCGCCTGATCACGGGATCGGACGCTCCCGCGGCGGGCTGACGACCAAACTGCACCTGGTCTGCGACGGCCGCGGCCGGCCGCTGAGCATGATGATCACCGCCGGGAACATCAACGACACCACGATGATGAGCGCGGTGCTGGAGAACATCCGCGTTCCCCGCGACGGGAAGGGCCGCCCCCGCACCCGCCCCGACCGGGTGCTCGCCGACAAGGGGTACCCCTCAAGGGCGAACCGCGCCTGGCTCCGCGACCGGAGGATCGCGGCGACCATCCCCGAGCGGGACGACCAGATCGCGCACCGCCGCAAGAAGCCGGGCCGGCCGATCGCTTTCGGCGACAAGCAGAAGGAACGCTACAAGGGACGCAACGTCGTAGAACGCTGCTTCAACCGTCTCAAGCAGTGGCGCGGCATCGCGATGCGCTCGGACAAACTCGCCCGCAACTACCGAGCCGCCGTCAGCCTCGCCGCGGCGCTGATCTGGATCAAGACCGATCTCCGCTGAGCGCTTCGCGCTCCTGCAGCGTGCGCTCAAGCTGTCCCACCGTCGGCGCACCCGCAAAGCCGCGCTCGGTCAGATAGACCCTGCACGCCAAGTCGGCAGTGTTCCCCTGGGACGGGAACAAGTCCTGACCGTCCAGAAGAATCGTGGGCGAGCCCGCGAAACCAGAGCTCACCGCCTCAGCCTCGGTGCGGATCAACACGAACTCCACCGGAACATCGCCCCGTCCGATCGAGTCGAGCACCAGCCGTACTCGATCGCCCGCCTCCTGCCAATTCGGGCAATCCTCGATATGCAGCACCTGGATCTTCACACGCCCATTCTCCCGCGCAACTCACGGCGGCTGGCCACCCCGCACCTTCTTGATCAACACGCCCTAGTGGGTGCTATGGCTCGGAGGCGACCGAGGATTGAGGGGGTTGGTTGTTGGTTCATGGCTGCCTCCTTTCTGCGGTTGGCGGTAGTTACTTTTCGTCTTCGCCAGCCGACGGACCGTCGGGGGCGTAGCCGTATTTCTTGGCGATGCGCTGGAACGAGCGTTCGAGTTCTGCCTTCGCTTCGTCCGGTAGGCCAGCAAACTTGCTGCGCAGGTACGGGGTGAAGGCCGGGAGCTCGGACGGCTGGGTGTAGCCCGCCAGGGCATAGAGGTCGGCAAGGTCGAGGTCGAGCACGCGGGCGAGCCCAGCAAGGACGGCGGGCTGCGGTGCGGTGACCGCGCCGTTCTCGAGGCGCACGATGTTCGACTGGTCCAGGCCGATCTCAGCAGCGACAGCGCGAGTGCTTAGGTTCTTCGCTTTGCGGGCGTTACTAATGACGTCGGCTAACTGCGGGTCTGGTGATGGCATGTAATTATGTGCTCTCTTTCTCATTTCGTTTGATCGATCTGTATTTCATTTTACGCCGGTTGATGCGTAAATGCATCGAAAAATGTGCATTCCACAACAATTCAGTGGAGCCTTTCCTTCGGGATAAGGGGTGGGGGAGGGAGCGCCTTTGCGCTCACCTGCCCCCACCCGGTGGAAGGACGAGTCAGCCCTTCGGCTGACGGGTGGCCGGCTTGCTCGAACCGAGCAGAGCCTGGATGGCGCTGCGCTGCTTGGCAGCCTCGCGCTCGATCTCGCTCGTCAGGGCCTCGGCCTTGGCGGCGATGTCGGGCTGGGCTGCCAGCGCGGCGAGGTGCCCGTCGATGGCTGTGCGGATGGTGTCCGTGATGGACAGCCCGCTCAACTTCGACAGCAGCGCCAGAAGGGCGTGTGCGTCATCTTCCAGACGGATCGCCAGTGTCTTCACCTGTGTCGTTCTCCTCTCTGAGGGTTTGCTGCCGTGATCCTTTTGACCACGGTCCACCTCCTCGGGGTGGTGCGATCGCCGCGCATCGTCCGGGTGGACGATGCAGCAATCGCAGGCTCCCGAGGAGCCTGCCCGGAGGCACTAGGTGTACCCGGCCATGAGGTTGGTGCCCGTGTCGTTGCGGTGAATGGGGAGAACCTCCGGGCTTAGTGGAGATATCTGACGTCTTCACTACTCGGAGGTTCTCGTGTCCCACGCTAACG
>Ga0182743_1000855_pt1 | contig 33464 bp, 29 predicted proteins | sample eDN3rd30CKraftOP_FD_128522 | JGI IMG/M metagenome (GOLD analysis project Ga0182743, IMG submission 128522) | Enriched Organic Plus compost microbial communities from Emeryville, California, USA - eDNA 3rd pass 30_C Kraft OP (version 2) (version 2) ... | reverse complement strand
TCATCATCAGTCCCGGAATCAGGAATGCGGTGTACGGCACGGTGTTGTACACCATGACCCGCCCTTCCAGCACGTGAGCAAACACCAGCAGGTAGAGCAAGGCCGTGACGACGGGGGCGGCAATGGTCTGGAATGCTACTTTCCAGAAACGCAGGAGCTCTTTGCGCAACAGCGTGGGAAAGCCGGAGCCCGCATCCAGGCGAGGCTGCACCAATGGCTGTTCGGTCGGGGTCAGCGGCGGGGTCACGACAGGGCCTCTTCAGGTTCGAGTTCGGCCGACAGCGGGGTATCCTGATGCATGATGCGCACAAAGGCGTCTTCGAGGTCTACGCCGCCTACGCGCGCCAGCAAGGCCTGCGTAGTGTCCAGTGCCACAATGCGACCGCCTTTCAGCATGGCGATACGGCCACACAAGGCCTCGGCTTCTTCGAGGTAGTGCGTGGTCAGCATGATGGTGTGGCCGGCTTTGTTCAGCCGTGAGATGAATTCCCACAGGGTGCGGCGCAGGTCGACATCCACGCCCGCTGTGGGCTCGTCCAACACAATCACTGGCGGACGATGCACCAACGCTTGGGCGACGAGAACGCGTCGCTTCATACCGCCCGACAAGGCGCGCATATTGCTGTCGGCCTTGTCTGCCAACCCTAAATTGAACAGGATTTCGTCGATCCAGTCGTCATTTTTGCGCAAGCCAAAATAGCCCGACTGGATGCGCAGCGTTTCGCGTACGGTGAAAAACGGGTCGTAGACCAGCTCTTGCGGTACGACGCCTAGCGCGCGGCGGGCCATTTTATAGTCGGCGGAGACATCGTAGCCACAGACGCTGGCATTGCCGCTGGAGGCACGCGCCAAGCCGGCGAGAATGGAGATCAAGGTGGTTTTGCCGGCCCCATTGGGCCCCAGCAAGCCGAAAAACTCGCCGGGCTCGATGCGCAGGCTGACATCGTTCAGGGCCTGAAACCCCTGGCCGGGGGTACGTCCAAGCCATTTCTTCCAACCCGCCTGGCGTGGTGGATAAATCTTGGATACGTGTTCTAGACTGACTGCTGACATGGCGACGGCGAAGGCCCGGGAAAGAGCGAATCGCCCATTATAAATGGCGGCCCCGCCGGGAATGCTTTGTCCCGGTTGCCGCCTGGGTTTATTGGTTGCGCTGGTTTAGCGCCTTGATCAGCCCGTCAATGCCGGATTGCTCGATTTGTTGCGCGAATTGATTGCGATAGTTCTGGATCAGCCAGATGCCTTCGACGTTCATGTCGTAGATCCGCCAGCCTTGCTGGGGGTCCTTTTCGAGTCGATAGTCAACACCGACGGGCTGGCCGTTTGCCTGCGTGATCAGGCTGCGTACGACCACATCGTCGGCATTGGGATCATCCCGGAATGGCAGCAGTTTGATGGACGTGTTTTGAGTCACACCGGTCAGGGCGCCGCTGTAGGTGCGGACCAGCGTGCCGCGAAAGGCGTTGGCCAAGGCGGTTTGTTGCTCGGGCGTGGCTTGGCGCCAGTAACGGCCAGCAGACAGCTGTGTGGTTTTGCGGAAATTGACGTACGGCAGGATGTAGGTGTCGACGACCTGGTTGATGTGGGCGAGATCGCCGGATTTGACCTTGGAATCGGCCTTGAGCACGTCCAGCGCCTCGTTGGCGGCATCCAGCACGAACTTGTCGGGCGCGCCGTGGGCATCGGGCTTGGCCTGAGCCACGGTAGCGGCCATCAGGCCGATGGTTGCGGCCAGGAATAGACGTTGCAGCAAGGAAAAAGCGGAAATTCGCATAAGAGCTCCTTTTGAGTGGGGCGTCCTGGTTATTGGGTGGGCGTGGGCGCAGGGGCGGCAGGTTGAGCCGGCGCGGCGGCGTCGTCATCGTCCTCGATGCTGTAATCCGGCAGGTTGCCCTCGCCCTCGGCGCTGCCGCGCACCATGGCGGCGCGGCGTTGCAGGTAGGCGTCACGAATGAAACTGTAGGGGTCCAGCGCTACCCGATCGACCATATCGGTGGTGTCGAGCAAGCTGGCGCGCGTATCGACGAGATCCAGACCCCACAAGCTATTGCGGATCGGTACGTTCTCGATGGCACCGGGGCTGCTGTAGGTGTAAATACCGCCTTGCCAGTCGCCGATCAGGCCCACGCCGTCACGCACGGTGCTTGAGCCAAAGAACGGCAGCACCAGATAGGGACCTTGGCCAAGGCCCCATACGCCCAGCGTCGTGCCGAAGTCGTTGGGGATCTTGCGGGCGCCATTGGCCGAGGCCACGTCAAAGCAGCCGCCTACGCCCATGGTGGTGTTGAACAGGAAGCGTCCCAGCGTGTTGACGAAATCGTGGCCGCGGCCCTGCAGGAAGCTGTTCGTGGCCGACCAGAGATCGCCCACGTTACTGAACATATTGTGGACGCAACTGCGTACCGGCTCAGGCGTGACGTAGGTATATGCCTGCGCGACAGGCTTGAACAGAGCCCGGTCGACAGTGTCATTGAACTTGTATACGCCGCGGTTGAAGCCTTCCCAGGGATCGCGGGGATCCGGGTTGCCTGGAGCCGCGCAACCGGCGGTCAGCGCGCAGACGGCCAGGGCAGAGGCAAATCGAGCGTAGGTGGGCATAGTCATGATGGGGTCAATGCCAAGCAAAGGTTCTGTTCACAAGTCGCCTGCCGGAGCAGGCTGGGCAAAGGTATTCGGTCAACGTCCGTCAGCGCGGTATTTCAGTTCGTTGGCGGCGCACTGGGCTGTTCGCCGGATTTGTCCGAATTAGACCCTTGGTTTTGCGCGCTGTTGTAGAGGAATTGGCTAATCAGGTTTTCCAGGACAACGGCGCTTTGGGTATAGCGGATTTTGCCTCCATCGGCAAAATTTTGCTCGTCGCCGCCCGCTGTCAGCCCAACGTACTGCTCGCCCAGCAGCCCTGAGGTCAGAATGGAGGCCGACGTGTCTTTGGGAAATTGGTAGCCTTCTTCCAGGTTGAGGGCGACCACGGCCTTGAAAGAACGGTCGTCAAAGGTGATGCTGCTGACGCGCCCCACCACCACGCCGGCGCTCTTGACGGGCGCGCGCGCTTTCAGGCCGCCGATATTGTCAAAGTCGGCGGTCAACGTGTATGTCGGCGCAAATGAGAAACTGCTGAGGTTGCCGGCACGCAAGGCCAGAAACACCAGGGCGGCTGCGCCGAGCAGCACGAAGAGGCCTACCCAAAAATCGGTTTTTTCGCGTGACATGATGCAAATCCGTATTAATTGCCAAACATCAGGGCGGTAAGCAGGAAATCCAGGCCCAGCACGGCGAGCGAGCCTACGACGACGGTGCGGGTGGTGGCTCGCGCCACGCCCTCGGGGGTAGCGCGGGCGTGCCAGCCTTCGTAGAGCGCGACGAGCGTGACCGTGACTCCGAAGACAATGCTTTTCAGGACGCCATTGGCGACGTCATCCCAGACGTCCACGCCGTTCTGCATCTGCGACCAGAACGCGCCGGCATCCACCCCAATGAGCAGCACGCCGACGATCCAGCCGCCCAGGATGCCTACCATGGAAAATACAGCGGCCAAGACCGGCATGGCGATGATGCCGCCCCACAAACGCGGCACGAGCACCCGCCGCATCGGATCGACGGCCATGACTTCCATGGCAGAGAGTTGCTCACCCGCCTTCATGAGGCCGATCTCGGCCGTTAGTGAGGTACCGGCACGGCCGGCAAACAGGAGGGCCGTCACCACGGGACCGAGTTCGCGAACCAGGGACAGGGCGACCAGCAGACCGAGGGCTTCTTCGGAACCATAGCGGTTCAGTGTGTAATAGCCTTGCAATCCCAGCACGAAGCCGACAAACAGGCCCGATACGACGATGATCAGCAGGGAATAGTTGCCGATGAAGTGAACTTGCTGGGAGACCAGCCGGGGACGCGACAACGCGATGCCGCTGCGCGCCAGGAGACTGTTTACAAAGCGGGTGAACCCGCCGACGCCGCTGATGCTGTCACGCACCCAACGGCCCAGGGCGCTGATCGCTCGAACTGGCCCGATCATGATTTTCGGCCTCCGAGGGAAGACTGGGCTGCGTCGGTTTTTGGAGATGGGGTCGAGTTCGCCCTGGCTCCGGAGCCGCCCGCCTGTTTGGCCAGCCATGCCTGAAACGCCGGCGTGTCGGGATACTGAAAGGCGACCGGGCCATCGGGCTCGCCGCGCAGGAATTGTCTGACGTACGGGTCTTGCGACTCAGATAGGGATTGCGGCGATCCGGAGATGACCAGACGGCCCTGGCCGACCAGGTAGACCTGATCGGCAATTGCAAAGGACTCCTGCACGTCGTGGGTGATCAGCACCGAGGCACAATGCAGTCGGTCGGATAGGTCGCGGATCAGCCGGGCCGTGATCCCCATCGAAATCGGGTCGAGCCCAGCAAAGGGTTCGTCGTACAAAATGAGTTCGGGCTCCAGCACTACCGCACGAGCCAGGGCCACCCGTCGGGACATGCCGCCAGAGATTTCCGCTACGCGCAGATGCGCCGCAGCACGCAGCCCAACCGCGTCGAGCTTGTCCAGCACGCGGGACACAACCTCTGCCTCAGGCAAGCGGGTGTGCTCGCGTAGGGGAAAGGCGACGTTTTCAAAGACGTTCAGGTCTGTAAACAGCGCGCCTTGCTGAAAAAGCACGCCCATGCGCTTGCGCAAGGCCTGCAGCTCATCGTGGCCGATTTGGCTCAGATCGGTGCCGAATGCACGGACTTGGCCGTGCAGGGGCTGAAGCTGGCCAGTCGCGGCACGCAATAGCGTGGTTTTGCCCGAGCCGGAGCCGCCCATGATGGCTACAACCTGCCCGGGCTGGACGGTCATGGTGATGTCTTGCAGCACCGTGAATTCGCCATAGCCCAGCGCCACTGCGTCCAGTGACAGAACGGGGGGCGGGCTATCGGGCGTGTGATCGGGCATAGGCAACAAGTTGGGCCTGGACGGGTGAACAGTGTCCGACAAAGGGGACGACCATAGAGTTTTTGGCCGAGCCGGTCAAGGCGTCGACCTCGGGTACTGTACCTGCCAGGCGACCGTGATTATTGCGGCGGCATGTTTCAGGCAAATGCCATTGTAACTTGCTGCCTCACGGCGATTGTCGTCGCAACCGTGTCGTTACTGCAGCGTAATGTTGCCTTTCTGGATCACTTCTGCCCATTTCCGGGTTTCGCTGGCGATGAATTTGGCGAAATCCTCCGGGGTGCCGCCTCCCGCTTGGCTGCCCGTATCGGCAATGGCTCGTTGCACCTCCGGGTCTTGCAGGATGTTGTTCAGCTCCGTGTTCAGCTTGGCGATGATGGGGGCGGGCGTACCTGCCGGTGCGATGATCCCCTGCCAGTTATATGACTCGAACCCAGGCAATCCTGCCTCGGCCAGTGTGGGCACATCGGGCAGCACCGTCAGGCGTTTGGCCGACGTCACGGCAATAGGATGAACCTTTTTGCTCTGAATCGCGGGCAACGCCGCATATCCCATTTCAAACATCATCGAAATATGTCCGCCCATCAGGTCCGCGGAGGCCGGGCTGCCGCCTTTATACGGCACATGGACGATATCGATGTCTGCCTGTTCGCGGAACATTTCCCCCGACAAGTGGTGAGCGCCGCCCACACCTGACGAGCCGAAAGTCAGTGTTCCCGGTTTTTGCTTGGCCAGATCAATCAATTCCTGCAGGTTTTTGACCGGCAAAGCGTTCGTCACACTCAGTACGAGCGGGCTGTTTTCGACCAGAATAATGGGGGCCAGATCTTTGTCCGCGTTGTAGGGCATCTGCGCCATCAGACTGGGATTGACCGCCAAGGGAGCGAGATTGCCTGCGCCGATGGTGTAGCCATCGGGAGTCGCTTTGGCGACCAGGTTGGTGCCGATGACACCGCCTGCGCCCGCCTTGTTTTCGACAACGACGGTCTGCTTGAGCACATCGCCCAGCTTGCGTGCGATGAGACGCATGCGGGTATCGGCAAAGCCGCCGGGCGCGTAAGGCACGATGAAGGTAATCGGCTTGGACGGCCAATCACCGAGATCTTGGGCGCGGGCCTGCGACGCGCCGGCCACAGTGGCGATCGCCAACAGGCTGGCGAGCAAGGGACGTAGAGATTTCATGCGCGGGCTCCTCTTTTCTTAGACGTAGCGCGGGTCGACTATTATGACCGTTATGTCCCCTTCGCGCCCGCTGCCGCGCTTGCGTCAAAAGCGATAACCGACGGCCAAGGTCGTGACCCACGGGTCAATGCGCGCCGTTCCGATGCGTTGGCCGTCGAGTTTTACCTTCGACGAAATGTCGATATAGCGGATATCCGCGTTCATAAACCAGCGATCGCTGAGTTTGATATCAACACCGAGCTGTCCGGCGAATCCCCAGGAGTCGCTGAGCTTCAGGCTGGAGCCGGCGAGCGGGCCGCGTGTGTGCGTGTCAAAGAAATGGGTGTAGTTCAGTCCCACGCCGACGTAGGGTTGTACCGTGTGATCCGGCAGGAAATGCCATTGCACGCTGAGCGTGGGGGGCAGCTGTTTGGTCGTGCCGATTTTCCCGAGTCCAGGGTCACCGGATACGTTGTGCTGAAAGGGCAACGCGCCCAGCAGTTCGATACCGATATGCCGAGTGGCCATATAGGTCACCGTGAAACTCGGCCGCACATTGCTGTTGACGTCGAGATCGACTGTGCCATCGAGCACGCTGCCATTATTGGACTTAGGGCTGACCTGGGTGACGCCCAATTTGAAAAGCCAATCGCCGGCTTCGTGGGCGTGGGCCGGGATGGCGCTCAGGCTGGCCAGGCAGAATGCGGCCGCCAGGGTACTGCGTGATGACATGACTTCTCCGTAAAGACCGAAAGCTATCGGCACGGAGATGGTGGCAGGGTCTATGGAAATCCGGCTTGATCCATATCAAGCATGACAGCATTGCGCGAAAAATCGATGTCGGGCGTCAGGGCTAGGCGCCTTGTTCGATGACGCATCGCGCGGCGTCGAGAAAGCGGCGACCGAGCAGCGGCAACGGGGCGAGCGTAGAGTGGGTGGCCCAGATTTCCACATGAGCGTCGGGATGAATGGGCCGGATGGCCACGCGCTCTGCCAACTCCGGCGTGATGCACCAGCGATCGACGAGGGCCGGCCCCAAACCCTGCAGCACGAAAGCGCAGGCCGTCACTGGCGAATGGACTTCGACCGCGGCAGGACAGGGCTGCGTGTCGCCAAAGAACGCGGTGAGCGCATGATCTAGGGGAGTTCCGGCGGGATAACCTATCCACTGCGCCGAGCCGAAGTCGTCGGCGTGCACGATATCGTGGCTTGCCAACGGGTGATCTTTCGGCGCGATACACGCAATGGGTACGGTTCCCAGCCGCACTGAATTCAGATGCGGGTGTTGCGGTGGCGACATGGATAGTCCGACGTCGGCGCGCCCCGTCAGAAAGTAGCCCGCGAGTTCGTCAAAGGTAACGCTGCGGTAGTCGACTCGGCTGCGTTCCGTACGCCCGCGCATGGCCAGCAGCGTACGCGGCACCAGGCGTTGCCCGTAGCTGGCAGAGCACACGACGCGCAGTACGCCGGCGCCTGCTTCGCCTAGCGCAATCGCGAGATCGTTGACGCGCTGAATGCCGCCATAGACTTGCTCGACTTCCGCGTAGAGGCGCAGCGCTTCAGGGGTAGGCGTCAGCCGGCTTTTCGCACGCTCGAAAAGCGGATAGCCCAGGCGCGATTCCGTGAGCGACAGCACGCGGCTGACTGCGGGTTGCGAGACGTGCAGCAATCGGCCCGCCCCACTGATCGAGCCCGCCATCATGATGGCGCGAAAGACTTCGATCTGGCGCAGATTCAGAGGCCTCGCGGCGGGGTGGGCTGAGGCGCCTGCTTCGGTGATCGCGTCGTCCTGCATCGCGGTTTTCCTGTCTGGGGCAATAACGGCGGATTATAGGTGTGGGACATTTTTCGATGAGGGCTCTGGCGGGTGCCGGTGATAACCTGACCTGCAAGAAGACGCTGGGCTATTCCACGTTTTCTTGCTCCCCGGACCTGAGTCGGTAACGCCTGGTCCTGAGGAGCTCAGCAATGAAACCAAACCACATATATCCAGGGGAATTACATGTATCGAACTTTTGCCCGTTGTTTGAGCGCTCTAGCCATTGCCTGCACGGCAACGGGCGCCGCCGTCAGCGCCCACGCCGCTTTTCCGGACAAGCCGATTACCTTCATCGTGCCCTCTGCCGCAGGCGGATCACCCGACGTGCTATCGCGCTTGATCACAACGCAGATCGCCAAGGACACCGGCGCGACGCTGGTGATCGAGAACCGTCCTGGTGCGGCGGGCAACATCGGCGTGTCGCTGATCAAGCGTGCAGCGGCCGATGGCTACACCATCGGCTACGGCAATATCAACACCTTGGCCGTGAACCGCTCGCTGTTTAAAAAGCTGCCTTACGATGTCGACAAAGATCTCGTCCCGGTAGGCCAGATGTTCAATATTTATAACGTGCTGATCGTGCCGGCCGATTCGCCGATCAAGTCGGTGCAGGACCTGATCGACCGTGCCAAGGCCGAGCCGGGCCGCCTCTCGTATGGTGCCTCGGGTGTCGGCACCACGGGTCACATGGGGGGCGAGCTTTTCAAAAGCATGGCTAAAGTCGATGTCATGTTCATTCCCTACAACGGTGGCCCGGCCGCGATGCAGGATCTAATGGGCGGGCGGCTGGACTTTACCTTTGCGAATACCTCGGAGGCGGTGCCGCTGATTCAAAGCGGTAAAGTGCGGGCCTTGGGCGTCAGCAGCCTCAAGCGCCTGGCCTTGCTGCCCGATGTGCCGACGCTGGACGAAAGCGGTCTGAAGGGCTACGAGACGATCGCATGGGGAGGCGCGGTGGCGCCCGCAGGCACGCCGGCCGACGTCATCAAAACGCTCAATGCTGACTTGAACAAGGCGCTGGAAAATCCCGAGGTCCAAAAATCGTTGGCAGCGCTCGGTGCCGATCCTGCCGGCGGCAGCCCCGAGGACTTCAAGCGGCTCATGGACGCAGAAACCGCCAAATGGGGCAAACTGATCGAGAGCGCAGGCATCCAGAAGCTGGACTGACCAACACATTCATCATCATTCTATGCAAGCTGATCTGATCATTACGAATGCCCTGCTGGTTGATGGCAGCGGCGCAGAACCCGTGCGGGGCCATCTAGCCATTAAAGGCGAGCGTATTGCCGCGCTGGGCGATTTCCCGTGTCCGGACGGTGTCCCGGTCCTGGATGCCGCAGGCCGCGTATTGGCGCCGGGTTTTATCGACTCGCATACGCATGATGATGGCTATCTGCTGGCACATCCGGAAATGACGCCCAAGGTGTCGCAAGGCATCACGAGTGTGGTGACGGGTAACTGCGGCATCAGCCTGGCGCCGTTGACGAGTCAAGATGTGCCGCAACCGCTGGATCTGCTCGGCCCTGCCGAGCTGTTCCGTTTTTCCACATTTGCGCAGTGGATAGAGGCTTTGCGTGAGGCGCCTGCCGCCACCAATGTGATTCCGTTGGTGGGGCATACCACGCTGCGTGTGGCGGTGATGGGGGATGCGGTCGATCGCGCTGCCAACGCGGGTGAGCGCCAGGCCATGCGCGAGTTGCTGGCCGAGGCGTTGGCCGCAGGCGCTTTCGGGGTGTCGACCGGTACGTTCTATCCTCCTGCCGCCGCAGCGCCCACCGACGAGATCATCGATGTTTGCGCGCCGATGGCTGGACGTCATGCCATCTACGCGACGCATCTGCGCGATGAAGCCGATCACGTCGTGCCGGCGATGGAGGAGGCGCTGGCCATCGGGCGTGCTGTCGATGCCCGGGTCGTGTTCTCGCATCACAAAGTCGCCGGCAGCCGCAATCATGGCCGCACCCGCGAAACGCTCGACATGATCACCCGAGCTGCGGCGAGTCAGCCAGTCTGCCTGGATTGCCACCCCTACCCTGCGACGTCCACGATGCTGCGCCTGGACCGTGTGCGCATTGCCAGCCGCACCATGATCACTTGGTCCAAAGGGTATCCGGCTGCCACGGGACGCGATTACGCCGATGTACAGGCCGAGCTGGGCCTGGACGACGAAGCCATGCTGGCACGGCTGGCGCCAGCGGGCGCAATCTATTTTCTGATGGACCCCAACGATGTGCGGCGTATTTTCGAACACCCGCTCACCATGGTCGGATCCGATGGCCTGCCCTTTGATCCGCATCCGCATCCACGTCAATGGGGCACCTTTCCCCAGGTGTTGCGCCGCTTGGTGCGCGAAGAAGGCGTGTTGACGCTCACGGCGGCGATTCATCGCATGACAGGTTTGGCCGCAACGCAGTATGGCCTGGCGCAGCGAGGCTTGCTCAAGCCCGGTTATTATGCTGACTTGGTGCTGCTGGATCCCGAACGCGTCAACGATCTGGCGAGCTTTGAGAAACCTGTTCAGGTCAGTCAGGGCATTGATGGTGTGTGGGTCAACGGCCAATCTGTCTGGAATGGCAATCAAGCCAGCGGCGCACGGCCCGGCCAGGTGTTGCGCCCGGGATCGGCGGCATGAGCCCGTAGGGGCAGCAGCAACAAGCATGATTGGAATGTGGTGCCCTCGGGCGCTCGGATGTGCATGGAAACGAAACATATGTTGGGCGTATTGGGTGGGATGGGGCCGCTGGCAGGCGCAGCTTTTGCACTGCGGTTGGCGGCGCTGACGCCGGTCGATAGGGATCAAGAACACATCCCCACGTTGTTATTGAATGACCCGCGGATCCCCGACCGCAGCACCGCGCGGTTGGCTGGCGGTGAAGACCCGTTGCCAGCGATGCGTGCAGGTATTGAATTTCTGAACGCGTCGGGAGCGGACCTGATCGCCATTCCCTGCAATACGGCGCATCTCTGGTACGACGAATTGGCCGAGGCCTCGCAATGTCCCGTGCTGCATATCATCGAGGCCGTTGCCGCGGATCTGCGCCGCCAAGGTGTGACGCGGGGTCGAGTCGGGGTGATGGGCACCGCGGCGACATTGGCCTTGGGCCTGTATCAACGCACCCTGGAGCAGCACGGCTACGAATGCATCGTGCCGCAGGACGACGAGGTAGAGTCATTGTGCATGACCTCTATCCGCGCGGTGAAAGCGAACCGGCTGGATGATTCCTTGGCACCTGCTGTGGAATGTGTGCAGCGTCTACGCGCACGCGGCGCTGATGCCGTGGTGTTGGGATGCACGGAGTTGCCGTTGGCCATTCCCCACGCGGTGCGGCCGTCGCTGGGCGTGGCGACAACTGATTCGATTGACGCGCTTGCTCTGGCTGTGATTGAGCATTATCAAACGGCGGGTAAGCTCGCGACGCATCGCGATTAGAAATAGTCGGGCCTGAATTACCCTGTTTTAAATGTTCAGGTTTTCAGTCGTGGCTGCCCGGACCGAACGCTATTCGCGCGTGTGCAGGGCACGCGCGAATAGCAGCCCTGCAAGATCTTCCTCTTTGCCAACGCAGCAGCAAAAAAACGCCAAGCAAGAGACTCGTGCCAGCGATGTGATGAGCTTGAGTGATTGCGAGTCGAGCCGAGGCAATCGGGCCATGAGGGCGCCTCAAAGCCGAGTGGAGCGGATGCTGAAGGTAGGCCCGAACGGGCCGGACGAAGCAAGCGAACACGGTGTCCGGCGCCCGCGCGCCGGACCGGCTTTGTGAAGCCCTCATGGCCCGATTGCCTCGGCTCGACGTCCAATAAGCACGCCAACCTCACCCTTCCACACCTACCTCCTGACAAAATCCACAAGACAACAACCCCGCATTATCTCTATCGATACCCGCAAAAAATAAGGCTCGGCACGGTTATTCAGGACCAATGAAATAAAAAACGGCCAGTCCCGCAGGAACTGGCCGTTTGATGGCATGACGTTGCCAATCAGCGCGGCAATTCGCTTGCACCCATCAGATACTCATCCACCGAGCGAGCGCATTGACGCCCTTCGCGAATGGCCCAGACTACCAGCGATTGGCCGCGACGCATGTCGCCAGCGGCAAAGACTTTATCGACATTAGTGCGATAGTCGTCAGTATTCGCGCGCACATTGCCACGTGCATCGCGATCCACGCCAAAGGCGTCCAGCACCTGCTGCACCGGCGAAACAAAGCCCATCGCCAACAGCACCAGATCCGCCTGGATTTCAAATTCCGAGCCTTCGACCTCACGCATCTTCATCTGGCCGGTCGCTTCGTCCTTGAACCATTCGACACGTGCGCCGACCAGCTTTTCGACTTTACCGTTGCTGCCCTTGAGCAGCTTGGTCGTTACCGACCAGTCGCGCTCGCAGCCTTCTTCGTGCGACGACGAGGTGCGCATCTTCAGAGGCCAGTACGGCCATACGAGCGGCTTGTTTTCCGACTCGGGCGGTTGAGGCATCAGTTCGAATTGCGTGACCGAGGCTGCGCCATGGCGGTTGCTGGTGCCCACGCAGTCAGAGCCCGTATCACCGCCGCCGATCACGACGACGTGCTTGCCCTTGGCCAACGTTTGTTTGGTCAGGCGATCGCCTGCGACGGCCTTGTTCTGCTGACGCAGGAAGTCCATGGCAAAGTACACGCCTTCGAGCTCGCGGCCCGGCACCGGCAGATCGCGCGGCGTTTCCGAGCCGCCCGTCATGACGACGGCATCGAATTCATCAATCAACGATTGCGGCGTGCGCACCGTCAGTCCATCGGCTACGGCGTCGCTGGCATTGCCCACATATGTGGAGGGTGAGAACTCGACGCCTTCGGCTTCCATCTGCGCGATGCGGCGGTCGATCTGCGATTTCTCCAGCTTGAAATCAGGGATGCCGTAGCGTAGCAATCCACCGATGCGGTCGCTTTTCTCGAACACCGTCACGGCATGGCCCACGCGTGCCAACTGTTGTGCGCATGCCAGGCCGGAGGGGCCGGAGCCTACGACCGCGACTTTCTTGCCGGTCTTGCGGGCCGGGACTTGCGGCACGACCCAGCCTTCGGCCCAGCCCTTGTCGATGATGGCGTGCTCGATCGATTTGATGCCCACCGCATCGCTGTTGATGTTGAGGGTACAGGCCGCCTCGCACGGCGCCGGACAAATGCGCCCGGTGAACTCCGGAAAGTTGTTCGTCGAATGCAAGACATGCAGCGCGCGGCGCCATTCCTGACGGTAGACCAGGTCGTTCCAGTCAGGAATGATGTTGTTGACCGGGCAGCCGTTGTTGCAGAACGGAATGCCGCAGTCCATACAGCGAGCCGCTTGCTGCTTGGACTGTTCATCGGTCAGGTGCAGAACGAATTCACGCCAGTTTTTCAGGCGTTTTTGCGGGGCTTCAGAGGCTTCCTGCAGCCGCTGATATTCCATAAAGCCAGTGATTTTTCCCATGATCGGTCCTTAGGCCTTATGCAGCCAATTGTTCAGGATTGGCTGCACGCCACATTTCGCCCAATGCGCGGCGGTACTCCGTCGGCATTACTTTGATGAACTTACCGCGCGAGGTTTCCCAGTCGCCCAGGATTTCCCGGGCGCGGAAGCTGCCGGTATAACGGAAGTGATCTTCGATCAGCTTGCGCAGGATCGCCTCGTCGGTGTCGCGTTCGCCACCGCGCTGGGCACTGTGCCAGCCCGATTGATCGTTCTGCGCCAGTTGCTCCGCGTGCGGCACGATGCCTTCCAGTTCGACCATCGACAGGTTGCAACGGTGTTTGAAGCTGCGATCCGGATCCCAGACGTAGGCCACGCCGCCCGACATCCCGGCCGCGAAGTTGCGGCCGGTTTCACCCAGCACCACGACCGTACCGCCGGTCATGTATTCGCAACCATGGTCGCCGGTGCCTTCGACAACGGTAGCTGCGCCCGAGTTACGCACGGCAAAGCGCTCACCTGCTACGCCATTGAAGAACGCCTCGCCAGCCAAAGCGCCGTACAGCACCGTATTACCCACGATGATGTGATCGGGGCCGAAGCCACGGAAGTCATTGGGCGAGCGCACGATGATGCGGCCGCCCGACAGGCCCTTGCCCACGTAGTCGTTGCCTTCGCCCACCAGATCCAGCGTGATGCCATGAGCCAGGAACGCGCCAAAGCTCTGGCCTGCCGTGCCATTGCACTGAATGTGGATGGTGTCGTCAGGCAGGCCATCGTGACCGTAGCGTGCCGCGACCGCGCCTGACAGCATGGCGCCGATCGTACGATTGCGGTTGCGCACCGGCGTGATGAACGAGACTTTCTCGCCGCGTTCCAACGCGGGCTTGCTGCGTTCGATCAACAGGTGATCCAGCGCGCCGGCCAGGCCGTGGTCTTGCGTTTCGGTTTGACGCTTTTCGGTATCGATCTGCGGCTGATAGAACACGCGGCCGAAATCCAGGCCTTGCGCTTTCCAGTGCTCGATGCCGGCACGCATGTCCAGCAGGTCCGAACGGCCGATCAGGTCGTCGAATTTGCGGATGCCCAGCTGCGCCATGATTTCGCGGACCTCTTCGGCGATAAAGAAGAAGAAGTTCACGACGTGTTCAGGCTTGCCCTGGAATTTGCGGCGCAGGACGGGGTCCTGCGTGGCCACACCCACCGGGCAGGTGTTCAGGTGGCATTTGCGCATCATGATGCAGCCTTCCACGACCAGCGGTGCGGTCGCAAAGCCGAATTCGTCCGCACCCAGCAGCGCGCCGATGACGACGTCGCGGCCGGTCTTCATTTGACCGTCGGCCTGCACGCGAATGCGGCTGCGCAGACGGTTGAGCACCAGCGTCTGCTGCGTTTCGGCCAGGCCCAGTTCCCAGGGCGTGCCCACATGCTTGATCGACGAGACGGGCGATGCGCCAGTGCCGCCGTCATGGCCGGCGATCACCACGTGATCGGCTTTCGCCTTGGCCACACCCGCGGCCACCGTGCCCACGCCCACTTCGGACACGAGCTTGACCGAGATCGACGACTTGCTGTTGACGTTCTTCAGATCGTGAATCAGCTGAGCCAGATCCTCGATCGAATAAATGTCGTGGTGCGGTGGGGGCGAAATCAGGCCGACGCCAGGCACCGAGTAACGCAGCTTGGCGATGTAGTCCGTGACCTTGTGGCCTGGCAATTGACCGCCCTCGCCGGGCTTGGCGCCCTGCGCCATCTTGATCTGGATCTGATCGGCGCTGCTCAGGTATTCGGCAGTGACGCCAAAACGGCCGGACGCAACTTGTTTAATGCGCGAGCGTAGCGAGTCGCCGGCCTTCAACGGGACATCGGCTTCGATGCGCTCGGAGCCCAGGACGGAAGCCAGCGTATCGCCGTCTTTGATGGTGCTCTTGCCATCACGCATTTCGGCGCGGTAACGCAGCTCGTCTTCGCCGCCTTCGCCCGTGTTCGATTTACCGCCGATGCGGTTCATCGCGACAGCCAGCACCGAGTGGGCTTCTGTAGAGATAGAGCCCAGCGACATGGCGCCCGTGGCAAAACGTTTGACGATTTCCTTGGCCGGTTCGACGTCTTCCAGGGGAATCGCGCGCGAGGGATCAAAACGGAACTCGAACAAACCGCGCAGCGTCATGTGGCGGCGGGTTTGATCGTTGATGATCTGCGCGTATTCCTTGTACGTCCGGTAGTTGTTCGCACGCGAAGCATGCTGCAGCTTGGCGATCGAGTCCGGCGTCCACATATGCTCTTCGCCGCGGATACGGAACGCGTACTCGCCGCCTGCATCCAGGTCATTGGCCAATACCGGATCGCTGCTGAAGGCCGCGCGATGCTGGCGCAGGGCTTCTTCAGCGACCTCGAAAATGCCGATGCCTTCGACGTTCGAAGCCGTACCGGTGAAGTATTTATCAACCAAGCTGCGTTGCAGGCCGACGGCTTCGAAAATCTGCGCGCCGGTGTACGACATGTAGGTCGAGATGCCCATCTTGGACATGACCTTGTTCAGGCCCTTGCCGATGGCCTTGATGAAGTTCTTGACCGCTTTTTCCGGATCGGCCATGCGTCCCAGCGATTCCAGCGCCAGATACGGGTGGATTGCTTCGGCGCCGTAGCCGCCCAGCAGCGCGAAATGATGCACCTCGCGGGCTGAGCCGGTTTCCACGACCAGGCCCGTTGCTGTGCGCAGGCCCGAACGGATCAGGTGCTGGTGGACTGCCGACGTGGCTAGCAACGCCGGGATAGCGACGCGCTCGCTGTCGACCAGACGGTCAGACACGATCAGAATGTTGTAGCCGCTTTGTACGGCATCCACTGCACGAGCGCACAACGCGGCCACGCGGGCCTCGATGCCCTCAGAACCCCAGGCGGCCGGATAGGTGATATCCAGCTCGTAGCTGCGGAATTTCTTGCCGGTGACCTGCTCGATGTCGCGGATCTGCGCCATGGCCGCGAAATCCAGCACCGGCTGCGAGACTTCCAGGCGCAGCGGCGGATTCACGTTGTTGATGTCCAGCAGGTTCGGCTTGGGACCGATGAACGACACCAACGACATCACCATCTGTTCGCGGATGGGGTCGATCGGCGGGTTGGTCACCTGCGCGAACAACTGGCGGAAATAGTTGTAGAACGGCTTGGCGCGGTTCGACAGCACGGCCAGGGGGGCGTCGTTGCCCATCGAGCCGATGACTTCTTCGCCAGACGTTGCCATCGGCTCCAGAATGAACTTGTAGTCTTCCTGGGTCCAGCCAAATGCTTGCTGGCGATCGAGCAGCGAAATCGAGGATTCGGGCGCTTGCGCAGCCTGACGCGGTGTGGGCAGCGCCTCCAGTTTGAGCTGCAGGCGTTCGATCCATTGGCGGTACGGGCGGCTGTTGGCCAGCTGCAGCTTGATTTCCGTGTCGTCGATGATGCGGCCTTGTTCCAGATCGATCAGGAACATCTTGCCCGGCTGCAGGCGCCATTTTTTGACGATGCGATTTTCAGGGATCGACAGCGTGCCGGCTTCGGACGCCATGATGACCATATCGTCATCGGTAATCAGGTAGCGTGCGGGACGCAGGCCGTTGCGGTCCAGCGTGGCGCCGATCTGGCGGCCATCGGTGAAGGCCACGGCGGCAGGGCCGTCCCACGGTTCCATCATGGCCGCGTGATACTCGTAGAACGCACGGCGGCTCGCGTCCATCTGCGTATGCTGTTCCCAGGCCTCCGGGATCATCATCATCATCGCGTGCGACAGCGAATAGCCCGAGTTCACGAGCAGTTCCAGGCAGTTGTCGAACGTCGCCGTGTCAGACTGCCCTTCGTACACAATGGGGTACAGCTTTTTCAGATCATCGCCCAGCACGGCCGACTGCATCATGCCTTCGCGAGCGCGCAGCCAGTTGAAGTTGCCTTTCACGGTGTTGATCTCACCGTTGTGGGCAATCATGCGATAGGGGTGTGCCAGCGGCCAGGCGGGGAACGTATTGGTCGAGAAACGCTGGTGCACCAGCGCCAGAGCCGAAACTGTGCGCGGATCGGCCAGGTCGCGGTAGTAGCGGCCGACCTGATCGGCCAGCAACAAGCCTTTGTACACGACGGTGCGCACCGAGGCCGACGGCACGAAATATTCTTTGCCATGCGCCAGCTTCATTGCCTGGATGGCGTGGCTGGCGGTCTTGCGGATGACGTAGAGCTTGCGTTCCAGCGCGTCGGGCACCATCACGTCGGCGCCACGGCCGATGAACAACTGGCGGATGACGGGTTCGACCGAACGCACCGTTGGCGACATCGGCATGTCGACGTCCACCGGCACATCGCGCCAGCCCAGCACAATCTGGCCCTCGGCGCGCACGGCGCGTTCGAGTTCCTGCTCACAGGCCAGTCGCGAGGCGGTTTCCTTGGGCAGGAACATCATGGCCACACCGTATTCACCGGGCGGGGGCAGCGTGATGCCTTGCTGGCTCATTTCGTCGCGATAGAGAGCGTCCGGAATCTGAATCAGAATACCGGCACCATCGCCCATCAACTTGTCGGCGCCCACGGCACCGCGGTGATCCAGGTTTTCCAGGATCTTCAGGCCTTGTTGAATGATGGCGTGGCTCTTGCGCCCTTTAATATGTGCAACAAACCCGACGCCACAGGCGTCGTGCTCATGCTGCGGGCTGTACAGACCCTGTGCGGCGGGAATGCCGATGCGGGTTGCATCAATGGGCGTCGCCACCGGGCGACAGGAATCGGTTTGGGAATTCGAGGACATAGCGCGCTCCGCAGAGAACTGCGTCGGAATGTTGCAGTGCAAGGTCTCGACGATACTGCGGTACGGGTTAGGGTGCAACAAAAATAAATGTGGTGCGTCCCTAATTTAAATGACGCACTATTTTGGTGCTTGCATATGGGGACGTATTAAAAATGAATAATAATCAAATAGTTATAATTCGGTATTAATCCGTGTCAGAGGAAGTCGTGCTCTGATACGGTCCGCCCGACATGTTGCGTCCCCATTTTATCGCGATTTTTTGTTGCGAATTGGCGGCGCAGCGCTTGATTGAACGAGCTCGCGGCCACTGGTCGTCGCCTTATGGTGCGGCGCATGAACTGATGTTTTGAGAAGAGCCGGTGCGTTGGCTCCGCAGGGCTATGAAGCTTTTGTTTCGACGGGTGTTTTGCGCGGGCGGCCTCGTCGGCCGGGGGCGACGCGGCGGCTGGCAGTATGAGTCAGGCTGGCAATGAAATCGGCGCCGCCTAGTGCCCACTGTCCGGACACCGCCTGGTCGATGCGTTGGCTTTCCTCGCGCGACAAACCCTCTTGCAGGCGTCGACGGTAATTCGCCTGACGATCAAACGGCGTATTGCCGCAGGCCCAGTAGTCAGCATGATCCGACTGCCAAGGCGATGGGGGCGTGGCCGCTGCCGTATTGCCCGTGTGGCTGCCTGCCGATGACCAGGGCCAGGAATCGGGATCGTGTGCCGCACCGCTGCGTACCGGATAAGTCTCGAGCCAGACCAAGGCGGGCAGCACCCACACACCGGGCTCCAGCAAGGCTGATCGATAACGCCCGGCAAAAACCCGTCCGCCGCGCAAGCGAGCTGCCAGATTGCGGCCCAGCGTCTGCATCAGGCGAGGCAAACCCTCCTCGTCGCTGGGCGTTGCCAGCAGCAGGATGCGATCATTGGCCAACACCCATCCGTGCACCGCAACGCGGTGCCGCTGAGCAGAATCGCCAAGCCAGGAGGCCAATTGGTTGAGCACTTCTTGGGGCGCCGGCTGCGAAGGCGCTGCCAGCGGCTGAACGAAGTTGGCCTGTACCAGTTGCGGTAACCCGGGGGCGTACAAACGGGGCAGTCGAGCCATAGCGTGTAGGGGCACCAAGCCAGAAAGAACGGTGGTGTTGACCACTATATATAAATAGTGCCACAGCCGTCGAGAGGGGATGGTACCCGTAGACAATTGTTTTTCTCTCTGCCAGCGCGGTCAGATACGCAGGTTAACATCGGTCGTATACGCAACCAGTAAGGAAAACCCTGCGCCATGGCAGACTTGGAATTGATCTCCCAGCACCGTTGCTTCGGTGGATGGCAACGTTATTACCGCCACGATTCGGTCCAGATCGGCTTGCCCATGAGGTTCTCGGTGTATGTACCCCCACAGGCAGAACAGGGGCCTGTGCCGGTGTTGTTTTATCTCGCCGGCCTGACCTGCACTGAGGAAACATTCATGATCAAGGGCGGCGCGCAACGGCTGGCTGCCGAATACGGCTTGATGCTGGTGGCCCCGGACACGAGTCCCCGCGGCGCGGGCATCGCCGGCGAGGATCAGGACTGGGATTTCGGCACCGGAGCGGGCTTTTATCTGGACGCCACGGCGCAGCCCTGGAGTACCCATTATCGGATGGAAAGCTATGTAACCGACGAGCTGTACGGCATCGTCACCCGGGAGTTGCCCGGTGATGTCCGACGCGTAGGGATATTTGGCCATTCCATGGGCGGGCATGGCGCGCTGGTGCTGGCATTGCGCCATCCTGACAAGTTCCGTTCCGTCTCCGCCTTTGCGCCGATCGCGGCACCGACCCGTTGTCCATGGGGCCAAAAGGCCTTCAACGGCTATTTGGGGCCCGATATGAACGCCTGGAAGGCCTACGACGCCAGCGAGCTCATGTCGCGCGCGCAGCAGCCTTTCCCGCACGGCATTCTGATTGATCAGGGGCTGGCGGATGGCTTTCTGGCCGAGCAACTGTATCCCGAAGTATTCGAGCAGGCATGCCAAGAGGCCGGCCAGCCACTGACGTTGAGGCGTCATGCTGATTACGACCACGGGTACTACTTTATTTCTACCTTCATGCAGGATCACGTGCGGTTTCACGCTGATCAACATTGTTAACGGTACGCCAGGAAATCGAGCTATTGTTGACGGCGGCTGCCTTGCTGCCGGTTTAGCAGGGCCGCCCTCGCCCACAAACGTGAGGATTGCCTAGTGATCAATGGTTTTGCCCCCTTTGTCTGGATGGCCCTGGCGGCCTTGGTAGTGTTGATACCGGGGATGGTCCTGTTATTCGGACGTGGCGGGCCGCGAGATGCGTCCGGGCGCCGGGTATTCAGGCTGCGGCCGATACGGCGCCTGTTCGGCGTTCTGCTGATCGCCCTGGCGGGCGTATCGGCCATGTTGGCGTTGACGCTGGTTCAGTTCGTCCGATTAACTACCGATGTCCCGGTCGCGACGGTAACCATGCATGAGCAGACGCCGGGGCAGTTCCTGGTCACCACGGACGTTCCAGGCAAAGGCGAGCGTATCTATCCCCTCTCGGGCGACCAGTGGCAGATCGATGCCAAGGTCGTACGCTGGCGCCTGCCTGCTATGCTCGCAGGCGCGCCTCCGCTGTACGCGTTTGAACGCCTTTCCGGCCGCTATCGCGACGTCGAACAGGAAAAAACGGCAGCACGTAGCGTTCATGATTTATCCGACTGGCCCGTACCCGATCTGGCCCAGCTGAAAAAGGTATTCCCGAACTGGCTGCCCTTTGTCGATGTTCAGTACGGCAGCGCCGCCTACATGCCCATGGTCGACGGCGCGCGTTATCAGGTCTACATGGACCCTAGGGGCGGCGTCGTCATCCGGCCCGACGGCCAGATGACCGAGGATGCATTACGCCAGCAGGGATGGTAGGGGCGCGATTGAACTTTGATGCACTGCGGCAGTCGAATTAGCACTCGTATAGATAGAGTGCTAATATCAGCTGATGCCCCTGTCAATTTCCATCTTGGAGGACGCAACCATGAAGCAACCCAGTAGCTCGTTGGCCCTGTCCGGCAACGCCCTGGCGTTGGCCGTTGCCAATCCAGGCTCACTAGGTACGATCGAAGCCTACATCTCGGCCGTCAACCACCTGCCGGTATTGACCGCCGAGCGCGAAACCGAACTCGGCCGCCGTTTGCGCGACCGGGACGATCTCGAGGCCGCCCGCGAGCTGGTGCTGTCGCACCTGCGCCTGGTGGTATCCGTCGCGCGTCAGTATCTGGGCTATGGCCTGCCCCACGCCGACCTCATCCAGGAGGGCAATGTGGGCCTGATGAAGGCCGTCAAGCGCTTTGACCCGGAACGCGGCGTGCGCTTGGTGTCGTTCGCCGTGCACTGGATCAAGGCCGAAATTCACGAGTTCATCATCCGCAACTGGCGCATGGTCAAGGTGGCCACCACCAAGGCGCAGCGCAAGCTGTTTTTCAATCTCCGCAGCATGCGTCCCGACGGCCATACGCTCGACCCCGAGCAAGTCGATCGGATTGCCCAGGAACTGAACGTGCGTCGCGAAGACGTCAGCGAAATGGAGGTCCGCCTGTCGGGCCGTGACCTGTCGCTGGAAAAACAGGACGACGAGGACGAGGCGTATGCGCCTATCTCGTATCTGTCCGACGAGGGCCACGCAGAGCCGACGCGCGTGCTTGATCGCCGTGAACACGATGATCTGCAAGGCGAAGGCTTGGCGAACGCCTTGCAAGCCCTGGATGCACGCTCACGTCGCATCATCGAGGCCCGCTGGCTCCAAGACGAAGGCGGAACCACGCTGCAAGAGCTGGCACAAGAGTTCGGCGTCTCCGCAGAGCGTATCCGCCAGATCGAAGCCGCCGCGCTAAAGAAAATGCGTGGCGCCTTGGCTGCCAGCTGATCTGTCAGTCCTGTCGTACGCAAAAAGCCTCGGCATAGCGATGCCGGGGCTTTCGTGTTTTGGCAGCGCTCATTATTGCAGCATAATCTTCGTTATAGATACAATTTGATGCAATTTTCCGGTGCTGAGACGGCTCCTGCCGGAAACTTATTCGACGCCGCAGAGACTAAATACCTGTAGACCGCAATTGCCGCATCCCGGCGTGTAGTCTTGCATCCGTTTCGGCTTCTCCTCTTCCCCTCCCCTATGAAACGGATGCTTGCAGGGCACCTCGCATATCGGTGCCCTATTTTTTTGCCTGCAGCCAGGCGGCGTCGCTCAGGCGACGGACGCCGGTCGCCAGCGATCCGTCGCGGTACAGTTTTAGCCAGCGATACCCTGGCGGCGAGTCATCCAGCACATGCTGGCCATTACGAATGCTGAACTGAAAGCATGTCGACGGGGTAGCCAGCAGGCGCATGTGATGGCGACGGCGGTCGAATGCCTGGTGAACATGGCCCCACAACAGCACGCGCGCCCGCGGCAGATTGGCCAGGCGCTGAAACAGAGCTTGCGCATTGTCCACCATCATCTTGTCGGGAAAGCTGCTGTCCATTTGTACTGGGTTGTGGTGCAGCGCAACGAGCACATGGCGGTCGCCCGCCAAAGCCGATGCTTGTTCCAGCAGGTCGAATTGTTCTTCACTGATATGGCCCGCGTTCGAGTCGGGCACCGTGGAATCCAACAAAATGATGCGCCAGGCGCCGATGTCCGTGACGGGCTGTGCCCAGAGTCCCATGGTTTCGCGCAGGAGTCGTGGATCATCGTGATTGCCAGGCAGGCAGCGAACTGGCCAGTCGGTCTGCTCCAGCAGGCTGCGCAGGCGTTGATAGGCCTGGGCAGAACCATCTTGCGTTAGATCTCCCGTGGCCAGCAATAGATCAGGGCGATGCCCATTGGCGCGAACCAGGTCCATCACCGCACGCAAACTGGCATCGGTATTGACTTGGCACATGACGCTTTCTGGTTCAGCCATCAGATGCAAATCCGTCAGCTGCACCAGCAGTGTTGGCGCGTCGGCGCGGCCCGCGCTGGTAGTCGAACCCGGCAAGAGGCCTCCTGAATATCCAATAAAGCTCAGTACCATACCCAAAAAGCGTCCCCACTGGACCATTTGAACCAGCCAGAGCGGTAACGAAACGTGCGCAGCAGCGGGCTCTCCGCTGGAACGCCGTAAAAAAAGCTATCCTTGTTCTCTGTCTGATACGTTTGCGGCTTGTACACCCTTCATGGATATAGGTTTTATTGTTTTCGGTTTATCCGGCCTACTCACGTTGGTGTGCTTCATGCCGCCCTTGGCCGGTCGCGTCAAGCTGCCCTATTCAGTCCTGTTGGCCATTGTGGGTTGCTTGCTGGGTATCGGACTGCACTTGCACGGTTGGGCTCCACCCGTGCTGGGGGATCTATTCGACACCATCGAACGTTTCCAGATTTCGTCCGAAACCTTCTTGATGGTGTTCCTGCCGGTGCTGTTGTTTGAAACTGCTCTGGCCATGAATGTGCGTCGCTTGATGGACGATATCGGTCCTATTTTGATGATGGCCATTGTGGCGGTGGTGGTGTGTACCGTCGTGGTCGGTTTCGCCGTCAATGCCGTGTCGTCATACGGATTGGTGGCGTGTCTGCTGCTGGGGGCTATCGTGGCTACGACGGACCCGGTGGCCGTGGTGGGGATATTCCGCGAGGTCGGAGCGCCCAAGCGATTGACTACGCTCGTCGAGGGCGAAAGCCTGTTCAATGATGCCGCGTCGATCGCTCTGTATTCCGTGCTGCTCGCGGTGCTGGGAGGCACAGGTACCTTGTCGGTCAGCGGCATATTCACTGACTTCGTCGTGCACTTTATCGGCGGCGGTTTGGCGGGTTATGTCATGGGCCGCGGGGCATGCTTTCTATTTGCCTGGCTGCGCGGGTTTCCGACCGCAGAAATCACGCTGACGCTGACCTTGGCGTATCTGTCGTTTTTCATTTCCGAACATTATTTGGGCGTATCTGGCGTGGTCGCCACAGTGATTGCGGGGCTGGTGGTGGGCTCGACCGGACGGACCCGCATGTCGCCAGTCACGTTCGAGCATCTGGCCAGTTCCTGGGAGCAGTTCGGGTTCTGGGCGAACTCGCTGATCTTTATTTTTGCCGCGATGCTGGTCCCCAAGCTGATGGCCGCGACCGACCTGCAAGAACTGCTGCTGGTGGTCGTGGTCTTCGTGGTGACGCTGCTGGCACGCGGCATCGTCGTGTTCGGCCTGTTGCCGCTGCTCGGATTGACGCCGCTCGGCACCAAAGTCAGTACGCCCTACAAGCTTGTCATGATGTGGGGAGGCTTGCGGGGCGCCGTATCGTTGGCCCTGGCACTGGCCGTGACCGAGCAAGCGGCGGTGCCTGAGGACGCGCGGCACTTTATCGCGGTTGTCACGACGGGCTTTGTGCTGTCGACTCTGTTTGTTAATGGCATGACCTTGCGTCCGTTGATCCGCATGCTGGGGTTGAACCAGCTATCGATGGTTGAACGCACGATCCGCAATCAGGCGCTGGTGGTTGCGCTCGAGGATCTGCAGGACAAGGCCGATGACATCGCGAAAACAGACCATATCAGCCCGGAGGCTCGTGACCGCATTCACGCGGTGTTCGATGCGAGCCTGGCCAGTGTGCACGATGGTCAGGTGAGCCAGATGACTGACGAGCAACGCGTTGCGGTGGGGCTGGTCATCCTGGCGCAGCGCGAGCAGGAAATGTTCTTTGATATTCTGAAAGCGCAGATTGTGGATTGGCGCATGGCGGAATCTTTGTTGGCTCGATCCGAGCGTCTGGAGGATGCCATACGCTCGGGCGGGCTAGAGGGGTTTGAACGCGGCATCGTGGCGGACGTACGCTATTCGAGAGCGTTTCGCCTGGCTCTGCGCACGCACTACACGTTTGGCTTTCAAAGCTGGCTGGCCTATGAGCTGGGCAAACGTTTCGCCAGTCTGTTGACCAAGCAATCCGTGGCCCAGCGGCTGATTGTTTTTTCGCGAGAACAGATCGCACCGTTATTGGGCGAGACGGCCGCTCAGCAGATTGTGGCGGTACATCAGCGGCGTTTGGATCTGATCGCTCATGCGCTGCAGGCGCTCAATCTGCAATACCCTTCTTATGCTTTGTGGCTGCAAGAAAGCTATCTGGGGCGCACGGCGCGCGAACTCGAGCGCATCCGTTATCACGACATGCTGGAGCAATTCCTCATCAGCGGCGAGGTATATGCAGATTTGATGAACCAGTTAAAGAGCCGCTGGCGTCACATTGACAAGCATCCCCCTCTGGATATGGAGCTCAGCGCTGCAGAGTTGATTACCCGGGTGCCTTTGTTCGAGGGCTTGAGTGCGGATTCATTGCGTGCCATCAGCCGATTGCTCAAACCACGTCTGGCCTTGCCCGATCAACCCGTCTTGACGCGCGGTCGGCATGGCCTGGAAATGTGTTTCGTAGCCTCGGGGGCGGTGTCTGTGCAGTTGCCTGATGGCACGGCGATCGAGCTGGGCAGCGGTGAGTTTTTTGGCGAGCTGGCGCTATTGGGCGAACAACAAATCATGCCCGATGTCTACTCGTTGGGCTACAGCAAATTACTGATGCTCTCGCTGCGTGATTTCGAGGCCCTGTTGGCGCGGGACGTGAACTTGCGCGAACGAGTCCAGGTCGTGGCCAAACAGCGCTTGCGCGCCATCGAAGTCTGGCGGCAGTTTTCCCAGACTGGGACGACGTCACCTTCGGCGACACCCGTCCCGCAAGTGACTGCGCCGCTGCCCGAAACGCCTTCCGCTGCGCCCACTGCGGCAGCATCGCCGAATCCAGCGCCTGCGACTGTAACCGAGGGCAGTGCACCGTCAAAACCGGCGCCTGCGGGTGCTCCTGAGGCGGAGATCCCGGCGAGGCCGCCGTCGCCCCCTTCGGCTGCCCAAGAATCGTGAGCCTCAGATTTCGCCGTGGGCGCGGCGCTGGGTGATGTCCTCGAGGATCACCAGTGCCGCTTCGACGGTGAATTCGCCATCGGCGATCTGACGCACGGCCTCGGCAACTGTGATGTGGGCGATTTCCATGACTTCGCCATCCTGGTTTGCCGGTTGTGTGTCAGCCGGCAGGACGCAGGTGCTGGTCAGCAGGTCCTCGACCTGATACCCCTCCGGCAATCGACGCTGCACGCGCAGTATCGTACGCAGCGGCGTGCGTGTCGTCAGAGACTCGGGCGCGAGGCCGGCTTCTTCTGCGCATTCTCGCAACAGTCCTTGTTCCAGATCTTCCTGGGTACTGACCAGGCCGCCTACCAAAGTGTCCCACATGCCGGGGTCCGTGGATTTGCTGAGTGCGCGTCGCGCTACCCACAGGCGGCCATCCGGCGTCCATGCATTCAGGTGTACTGCGCGCGTCAGCAGCCCGAGCGGGCGCATTGCGGCGCGCTCGATGATGCCCAGGCATCCCTCAGGGCCGAGGACGTCCATCAACTCGTCACGCCAGCCACGCAGGCAGTCCGCGTCTCGTAGTGTTTGCGCAACCTGAGCCAATAAGGCGTTCAGCTCAGGTCCCATGGTGAGCCTGGGGCCGATGCGCAGCGCATCGGCCTCTACCTGTACTTTCGGTAGTCGCCTGAGCGCATCGCAGGCGGCGTGCGTCGCCCACCCGCAACACTGACCGGCGATGTACAACGGCCGTGCCAACTCGGGAGGCGGCTCCTGTACACGTTGCGTGAATTGCGCGTACAGCGCGGCCATCTGGGCCGGTTCGTGATGAAAAGAAGTCGTCAGCATGAGGCGATTTTAGTGCACCGCGAGCGCCACAGACGGGCCGATCGCGCACAGTTGTGTATGATGCTAGAGCGCTGGATAACATCGGCGGTGGTGCGTCCGCTATAATTCCGCGGTTCTTTGTGATTCGAGTGGGGTAAACCGACTTCGAGTCTGTTTCGCACCTGCCGTCTTAAATAATTGCGTGCATTCCGCCCTCTCGCGGCTAAGCGGGCGCGGAAGAGCCCGCGACATGTTTCGGAGTAAGCATGAAGAAGTGGTGGAGAGGGATACTGGGCGCCTGTGTATTGCTGTTTAGCTGTGCCGTTGGTGCGCAGGTACAAGACATGCCCGGCGGCCCAAAAGTTGATCAGCTGAACCTGCACGAAGGCGTTACTCAGATAGCACAGGATGTCATGTGGCTGCATTGGCTGCTCTTGATAATCTGTGGTGTGATTTTCATTGGCGTCTTCGGCGTCATGTTCTACTCCATTTGGGCGCACCGAAAATCACGCGGCCATCAAGCCTCCACCTTCCATGAGCATCTGGGCGTCGAAGTCGCCTGGACCGTCATCCCCTTTATCATCGTGATCGCCATGGCATTGCCGGCTACCAAGACGGTCGTCGCCATGAAAGACACGTCCAGTCCCGACCTGACTGTCAAGGTCACGGGCTATCAGTGGAAATGGGGTTACGAATACCTCGATGGCCCTGCCGCCGGCGTCAAGTTCCTGGCGACATTGTCCACGCCCCGCGCCCAGATCGAGGGCCGAGAGCCCAAGGGTCAATTCTATTTGATGGAGACCGACAACCACCTGGTGGTGCCGGTCGACAAAAAGATCCGCATTGTCTTGACGGCCGGCGATGTCATCCATTCCTGGATGATCCCTGATTTCGGCGTCAAGCAGGACGCGATTCCAGGGTTCCTGCGCGACACATGGTTCCGTGCCCAAAAACCTGGTATCTACCGTGGCCAGTGTGCGGAACTCTGTGGCAAGGATCACGCCTTCATGCCTATCGTGGTCGAGGTCCTGCCTCAGGCCGAGTACGAGGCGTGGGCCGAAGATCAGCGGAAAAAAATGGCCGCCAACGCCGACGATCCCAACAAGGAATGGACCAAAGAAGAACTCATCGCCCGTGGCGAGAAAGTCTACGGCGCCAACTGCGTGGCCTGTCACCAGGCCAACGGCAAGGGGGTACCCGGTTCATTCCCCGCACTTGATGGCGACAAGACCGTGCTAGGTCCCAAGGACGCGCAGCTGCAGACGGTGCTGCACGGCCGTCCCGGTACGGCGATGGCGGCCTTTGCCGGCCAACTGAACGACGTTGAAATCGCCGCCGTCATTACCTATACGCGCCATGCCTGGAGCAACGCGGGCAAGGGCCAAGACCCCGTGGTACAGCCCAAGGATTCGGTGGCCAAGCGCTAGTCGCCAGCCCCGGCCCTTGTTGTAGTCGCACCCGTTACGAGACACAACCGGCCTCTTCAGACGAGGCCGGCACATAGCAGGAAGGAGTCGATCATGAGCAGCGTCACTGTAGACCACGTGTCGCCCGGCCACGGACAGGGCCACGACCACGGCCACGATGACCATCACCACGCGATCCCCACGGGATGGCGCCGCTGGCTATTTGCGACCAACCACAAAGACATCGGGACGATGTATCTCATCTTCTCGTTTGTCATGCTGCTCGAGGGCGGCACGCTGGCGCTGTTGCTGCGTACCGAGCTCTTTGAGCCCGGGCTGCAGTTCTTCCAGCCCGAGCTGTTCAATCAGTTCACCACCATGCACGGTCTGATCATGGTGTTCGGGGCGATCATGCCGTCGTTCGTAGGCTTTGCCAACTGGATGATTCCGATGCAGATCGGCGCATCCGACATGGCTTTTGCCCGCATGAACAACTTCAGCTTCTGGCTGCTGCCGGTGGCCGCCATCATGCTGACGGCGTCGTTCTTTGTGCCAGGCGGCGCGACGGCTGCCGGCTGGACGCTGTATGCCCCGTTGTCGGCTCAGATGGGCCCTGGCATGGACTTGGCCATTTTTGCCGTACACATCATGGGCGCCTCGTCCATCATGGGCGCGATCAACGTCATCGTCACGATCCTGAACATGCGTGCGCCGGGCATGACGCTGATGAAGATGCCCATGTTCTGCTGGACCTGGCTGATCACGGCGTTCTTGCTGATTGCCGTGATGCCTGTGCTGGCAGCTGCCATCACCATGGTGCTGACCGATCGCCATTTCGGCACCGGCTTTTTCAACGCGGCCGCGGGCGGTGACCCGGTGCTCTATCAGCACGTGTTCTGGTTCTTCGGGCATCCCGAGGTTTACATCATGATTTTGCCGGCGTTCGGCATCGTGTCTGCCATCGTTCCGGCCTTTGCACGCAAAAAGCTGTTCGGCTATGCCTCCATGGTGTATGCGACTTCGGCGATCGCGGTGTTGTCGTTCATCGTGTGGGCTCACCACATGTTCACCACCGGCATGCCAGTCACCGGCCAGCTGTATTTCATGTACGCCACCATGTTGATTTCCATCCCGACCGGGGTAAAGGTCTTCAACTGGATTGCGACCATGTGGCGCGGCTCGATGACCTTTGAAACCCCGATGCTGTTCGCGGTAGGCTTTATCTTCGTGTTCACCATGGGCGGTTTTACGGGCCTGATCCTGTCGGTCGCGCCCATTGATATCCAGGTGCATGATACCTATTACGTGGTGGCGCATTTCCATTACGTGCTGGTGGCTGGCTCGTTGTTCGCCCTGTTTGCAGGTGCCTATTACTGGGTACCCAAATGGACGGGTCGCATGTACAACGAAAAGCTCGGCAAATGGCATTTCTGGTCGACGCTGATTTCGTTCAACGTGACGTTCTTCCCGATGCACTTCCTGGGCTTGGCCGGCATGCCGCGCCGTTATGCGGACTACGCCGCCCAGTTCACGACGTTCCACCAGATCGCCACCATCGGGGCATTCTGGTTCGGCCTATCGCAATTGCTGTTCCTGTACGTCATCCTGCGTTGCTACCGCGGCAAAGGTGAGGCCGCTGCCGCAAAACCCTGGGAAGGCGCCGAGGGGCTGGAGTGGACCGTGCCGTCGCCGGCGCCGTTCCATACCTTTGAAACGCCGCCCGAGGTCAAGTGAATCCGACTCGCAGGTTGTCATGACTCCAGAACAACGTCGTCGTAATCGGATTATCGGGTTGGTCTTGCTGGCGCTGGTGGTTGCCATCTTTGCCTGGACCTTCTTTCGAGGTTCGGCGACGCTGGGCGGCGTTGCTGTCAAGTAGGTAACCATGACACACGACATCCGGGATGCGTCGCGACGCAAGCTGAATTTCCTGCAAACGCTCAAGGCCGTGTTGTGGGGCATGTTCGGTGTGCGGCGCGGGGCGGGCTACGAAGAGGATGCGGGCAAACTGAACCCCGTGCATCTGATCGTGGCCGGGGTGTTGGCTGGCGTGATTTTTGTGTTGGTGCTAGTCGCTATCGTGCGATGGGCCGTGGCTAGTTTGAGCTAAGGAGAAGACCATGAGTGCAAGCCACTCGGTTCAAGGAAAAGAGGCACCGTACTACTACGTACCGGCGGATTCTGCTCATCCCGTGCGCAGCGCTGTGGCTTTGCTGGCGACAGGGATCGGCGCCGCTGCCTGGGTCAACGATGTCAGCTGGGGCAAGTGGCTGGTACTCGCTGGGATACTCAGCCTGATTGTCGTGCTGTATTTTTGGTTCGGAGACGCGATACACGAGTCCGAGACCGGCATGAACAGCAAGCGTATCGATCTGTCGTATCGCTGGGGCATGAGCTGGTTCATCTTTTCCGAGGTCATGTTCTTTGCGGGTTTTTTCGGCGCGCTCTGGTACGTGCGTACGATCACGACACCCTGGTTGGGGGATCTGGACCACAAGCTGATGCTATGGCCGGATTTCCAGGCGGCATGGCCAAATTTCGGGCCCGCAGGCGTCGTCGAGCATTTCCAGACTGTCGGCCCGTTCTGGTTGCCCACCATCAACACCGCCTTGCTGCTGTCCTCAGGTGTGACGCTGACCATTGCGCACCATGCCTTGCGTGAAAACCATCGCGGCAAAACCATGTTCTGGTTGTTTGCCACCGTGGTATTGGGCTTTGTGTTTGTGGCCTGCCAGGCTTATGAATACCATCACGCCATCACCGAGCTGAATCTGAAATTCAATTCAGGCGTGTATGGATCGCTGTTCTACATGTTGACCGGCTTTCACGGCTTTCACGTCATCATGGGCGCGACCATGCTGACCGTGATCCTGATTCGTTTGCTGCGCGGGCACTTTACGGCCGACCATCATTTTGGTTTCGAAGGCGCGGCCTGGTATTGGCACTTTGTGGACGTGGTCTGGCTCGGTCTGTACCTGTTCGTGTATTGGTTCTAAATCGTCTGAACGACCGCGAATGCCCCCATCAGGGGGCATTCGCACACCAGCGATTGTGATTTGCTACGAGGGATTGCACCGTCGGCCGTACTTCGGCTGGCCGGCCACGCTGGCACTCATCGATAACCGGTGCTTTCGATCCAGCCCATATGATGGGCAAACAAGACAAACAGAAACAGGGCGACCGACAGCCCGATACGTACGGTCAGTGCGTTGACGGTCCGATTGGTCGTGCCCTTGTCTTTCATCAAATAAATCAGCGCAGAGGCGAGACTGGCCAAAATACCGATGAATGCCAAGACGACAAATATGCGCATTTTGGCCTCCGGGTAAAACGGAATTATTGCAGACATGGCTCATTCAGTTCGGCGTATCTTTGTGGCTTTGGTATTGCTGGGCGTAGCCGTTGCAGTGCTGGCGTCACTGGGGGCGTGGCAATTGCGCCGCGCCGACGAACGGCGAGCCATTGCCGCCAGTATCGAGGCAGGGCGGGCACAGCCGCCATTGGTATTGACCCCCGAGACGCAGGACGATGCGCTGACTGCGTGGCGGCCGGCACAGGCCACCGGGCAATGGCTGAATCAATACAGCGTCCTGCTGGATAACCGCAATCAGGATGGCAAGCCCGGCTATTGGCTGGCGACGCCGCTATTGCTGGACGCAACGAGTCATCAGGCGGTGCTGGTTCTGCGAGGCTGGTTGCCGCGCTCGCTGTCCCCACCATCGTCTTCATCTGCCTCGCCCATGTCATCGGCGCCGCAGTTACCCGACACGCCGGCTGGTGTGCAGTCCGTCACCGGCGAACTGTCTGCGCGCGTGCCCCGTTTGTTCGAACTCTGGTCATTAGGCGGCACGTCGCAGGGGCAGTTGCCAGACATGCTGCCTGCCGCGGACGGTGGGGTGCCCCAAGTCCAGAATCTGGAATTACCCGCCTATGCCAGAGCTACCGGCCTGAGCCTGCTGCCGGCCGTGCTGATGCAAACACGCGGCGCGGATACACTGGTGCGCGATTGGCCCCAACCTTCGATCGATTACAACCAGAATCGGGGTTATGCCTTGCAGTGGTTCTCGTTCGCTGCGATTGCGGCGGCTGCCTGGTTGGTGCTGGCGTGGCGTGCCTTGCGCCGTGGGCGCGAACGTCAATTCGATGATTCCCAGAACCCTTGAGTATGTCGCCGGTCTGATCATTCATTCTTGCACAGGAAAATGCGCGTGGCCCAAGTAACCCCTACTGCTCCTGCAAAAAAACGCTCGCTGATACCGCTGGTATTGGTATTCCTGTGCACCCTGGCACCGATCCTGGCGGCCTTTGTCATGTACAACAACCCGCAATGGTGGCCGGAGGGCTCCAGCAATTACGGCACCTTGATCGAGCCGCAGCGCCCCATGCCGAGCGCGAGCGAGCTGCAATTGACTACACTAGAGGGCAAGCCTTTCGATCTGCAAAGCTTGAAAGGCAAATGGTTGCTGCTCAGTGTGGACGAGGCGGCCTGCCCGGAGTCCTGCGCCCGCAAGCTTTTCATCACCCGTAATTCGCATGCCAGCCAGGGAAAGAACGTCGATCGTCTGGCGCGTGTGTGGTTCATCACCGACGACGGCGACGTCCCCGCCAAAGTGCTGGAGGCCTACCAAGGCACCATCATGGTCCGGGCAAAGCCCGAGCAATTGGCACGTTTCCTGGTGGCGCGGGGTGCCGGGGCGTCTACCACTCCCACATCTGGCCAACCGTCTGATTCACCTGTTCCATCGTTATCGAATTCATCTTTATCCGGTCAATCCACTTCATCCGCCCCTTCGGACTTATTAGGGCCCATCTGGGTCATTGATCCTCTGGGTAACCTCATGCTGCAGTTTCCCCCAGAGGCCGATGGCGTCAAGGTGCGCAAAGACATCAGCAAACTGATCTATAGCTCGCGCATTGGCTGACGGCCGGTCTTACTATGCAACACATCAAACAACGTTATCGCAAGCTGGTTTTCTTCACTTGGTTTCTGACGCTCGATCTGATCATGTTCGGTGCGTTTGTGCGCTTGACCGATTCCGGGCTCGGTTGCCCGGACTGGCCCGGCTGCTATGGCAAGGTGACGCCCCTGGGCGCCATGGGCGACATTCATCAGGCCACGCAGTCCATGCCCTACGGTCCGGTGACGCTTTCCAAAGCCTGGATCGAGATGATTCACCGCTATGTCGGTGCGTTTCTGGGCATGTTGATCATTGCGATCGTGTTCATGGCCTGGCGTTATCGCCGGGAACTGGGGCGTTCTCCGGTGTTGGCGGTC
>Ga0182743_1000850_pt1 | contig 33626 bp, 32 predicted proteins | sample eDN3rd30CKraftOP_FD_128522 | JGI IMG/M metagenome (GOLD analysis project Ga0182743, IMG submission 128522) | Enriched Organic Plus compost microbial communities from Emeryville, California, USA - eDNA 3rd pass 30_C Kraft OP (version 2) (version 2) ... | reverse complement strand
TCTAGGCCGCCAGGCCCTTGGGGCGCCGGCAGCGGCGCGCCGGGGGCCGCTCGGGTAAAATGACGGGTTGCAAACCGGTGCCGGCCCGGGCCTCGTGCCGCCGGCGCCCCGGAGAACCCTGGTGAAACCTTACGACCTACCGGACGGCAAGGGCCATTTCGGCCCCTATGGCGGCGTATTCGTGGCGGAAACGCTCATGCATGCGCTGGACGAGCTGCGCGCCGCCTACGACCAATCCCGTGTCGACCCGGCCTTCATCGAGGCCTTCGACTACGAGCTGAAGCACTTCGTGGGCCGGCCCAGCCCGGTCTACCACGCCCGCCGATGGTCGGAAGAGCTGGGCGGCGCCCAGATCTGGTTCAAGCGCGAAGACCTGAACCACACCGGCGCGCACAAGGTCAATAACTGCATCGGCCAGGCTCTGCTGGCCCGCCGCATGGGCAAGCCGCGCGTCATCGCCGAGACCGGCGCCGGCCAGCACGGCGTGGCCACGGCCACGGTGGCGGCCCGCTACGGCATGGAATGCGTGGTGTACATGGGTTCCGAGGACGTGCGCCGCCAGGCGTCCAACGTCTACCGCATGAAGCTGCTGGGCGCCAAGGTGGTGCCCGTCGAGTCCGGCTCGCGCACCCTGAAGGACGCCCTGAACGAGGCCATGCGCGACTGGGTCACCAACGTGGAAGACACCTTCTACATCATCGGCACGGTGGCGGGCCCCGATCCGTACCCGCGCATGGTGCGCGACTTCCAGACCGTCATTGGCCGCGAATGCCTGCAGCAGATGCCCGAGGTCATCGGCCGCCAGCCCGACTACGTGCTGGCCGCGGTGGGCGGCGGCTCCAACGCCATCGGCATTTTTCACCCCTATATCCCCTACGAGTCGGTGCGCCTGATCGGCGTGGAAGCCGCCGGCGAGGGCCTGGACAGCGGCCGCCATGCGGCCTCCATCGCCGCCGGCCAGGTGGGCGTGCTGCACGGCAACCGCACCTACGTCATGCAGGACGCCGACGGCCAGATCCAGGAAACCCATTCCGTGTCGGCCGGCCTGGACTACCCCGGGGTGGGCCCCGAGCACGCCTGGCTGAAGGACAGCGGCCGTGCCGAGTACGTGGGCATCACCGACGACGAGGCCCTGGCCGCGTTCCACGACTGTTGCCGCATCGAGGGCATCATGCCCGCACTCGAGTCGTCGCACGCCATCGCCCAGGCGGTGAAGATGGCGCCCACGCTGCCCAAGGACCAGGTCATCCTGGTCAACCTGTCGGGCCGCGGCGACAAGGACATGCACACCGTCGCCGAGCGCGCGGGCATCACCTTCTGACCCCGATCCAGCCATGACGCCATCCTCCAACCGCATCGACGCCGCCTTTGCGCGCCTGGCCGCAGCGGCCCGCGCGGCGCTGATTCCCTACATCGCGGCCGGCGACCCCTCGCCCGCCGCCACCGTGCCGCTGATGCACGAGCTGGTGCGCGCCGGCGCCGACATCATCGAGCTGGGCGTGCCGTTTTCCGACCCCATGGCCGATGGCCCCGTCATCCAGCGGGCCGCCGAGCGTGCCATCGCCCAGGGCATGGGCCTTGGGCGCGTGCTCGAGTGCGTGGCCGAGTTCCGTCGCGACGATGCCGTCACCCCGGTGGTGCTGATGGGCTACGCCAACCCCATCGAGCGCATGGGCCAGCAGGCCTTCGCGCAGCGCGCCGCCGAGGCGGGCGTGGACGGGGTGCTGGTGGTCGATTATCCGCCCAGCGAGATCGACGAATTCGCCGCCGGCCTGGGCCAGCGCGGCCTGTGCCCCATCTTCCTGCTGGCGCCCACCTCGACCGAGGCGAGCATCCAGGCGGTGGCGCGGGTGGCGCGCGGCTACGTGTACTACGTGTCGCTCAAGGGCGTCACCGGGGCCGCCAGCCTGAACACCGACGACGTGGCCGATCGGCTCGCGCTGATCCGCCGCCACGTGCGCATCCCGGTGGGCGTGGGCTTCGGCATCCGCGACGCCGAGAGCGCAGTGCGCATTGCCCGCCATGCCGATGCCGTGGTCATCGGCAGCAAGCTGATCCAGACCATGGAAGAGGCCGTGGCCGCGGCCCAACCCGGCCAGCAGACGGACGCCGCGGTGGCCGCCGCCGGCCAGTGGCTGGGCGCCATCCGCGCCGCCCTGGACGCCAACCAACAACAAGCTGCTTCCGCCTGAGGCGGACGGCGCAACCTTACGCCTACGACGGGACGACATTCACAATGAGCTGGATCGAAAAACTCCTGCCGCCTCGCATCAACAAGACCAGCGACAGCGGCGTGCGCCGCGTGCCCGAAGGGCTGTGGGTCAAGTGCCCCTCATGCGAATCGGTGCTCTATAGCGAAGACCTGGCCGCCAATCTGCACGTGTGCCCCAAGTGCGACCATCACATGCGCATCGGCTCTCGCGCGCGCATCGAGTCGCTGCTCGATCTGGAGGGCCGCGTCGAGATCGGCCAGAACACCCGCTCGGTCGACTCGCTGAAGTTCAAGGACACCCGCAAGTATCCCGAGCGCGTGCAGGAAGCCGTCAAGCAGACCGGCGAGACCGACGCGCTGGTGGTGGTCAGCGGCTCGGTGCGCGGCGTGCCCGCGGTGCTGGCCTGCTTCGAGTTCGAATTCATGGGGGGGTCGATGGGCTCGGTGGTGGGCGAGCGCTTCGCCCGCGGCGTGCAGCACGCCATCGACAACCGCACGCCCTTCATCTGCGTGGCCGCCTCGGGCGGGGCGCGCATGCAGGAAAGCCTGCTGTCGCTGATGCAGATGGCCAAGACCAACGCCATGCTGACGCGGCTGGCCGCCATCGGCCAGCCGTTCATCAGCGTGCTGACCGACCCGACCATGGGCGGCGTGTCGGCCAGCTTCGCCTTCATGGGCGACGTGGTGATCGCCGAGCCCAAGGCGCTGATCGGCTTCGCCGGGCCGCGTGTCATCGAGCAGACCGTGCGCGAGAAGCTGCCCGAAGGCTTCCAGCGGGCCGAGTTCCTCTTGCAGAAGGGCGCCATCGACATGGTGGTCGACCGCCGCCAGCTGCGCGAGGAGATCGCCCGCCTGCTGGCCCTGCTGAGCAATCAGCCTGCGGACGCCGTCGCTGCCTAGCGTGGCCGGCGCTCTCCGTACCCTGCCGATTCAAACCCCGATGTTGCCGAATGAAGACAGTCCGCCTCGGTGGGTTGTCGGTTTTCTGCTAATGTGCGCGTATCGTTACACCCCGGTTATGGAGCTCCCATGTACGTGATGAACAACAAAAAGATCCTTGCAGGGCTGGCCGGCCTGGCCCTGGCATGCGCGGCCACGCTGGCCCAGGCGCAGTCCGAAGGCACCCAGGGCGCCGTCGGCCTGCACTACGGCTATGGCGACGACTACCAGCGCATCACCCTGCAGTACGAAACGCCGTCCATCTGGACGTACCATTTCGGCGGCAACTGGGGGCGCCTGGACCTGACGCCCGAATTCGGCGCCTCGTACTGGTGGGCCGATAGCGGCAAGTCGCCGGGCAACATCTGGCAGGCCAGCGCCATCCCCATGTTCCGCTGGTGGACCGGCGAGCGCTTCTTCATTGAGGCCGGCATCGGCGCCACGGTGTTCAGCCGCACCACGTTCGCCGACAAGACCATCAGCACGGCCTTCCAGTTCGGTGACCACGTCGGGGTCGGCTTCCTGCTGAACAAGAACAACCGCATCGGCCTGCGCTATTCGCACTTCTCCAACGCGAGCATCAAGCGCCCGAATCCGGGCCTGGACGTCGTGCAAGCCACGTACATGTATCAGTTCTGATGTCTGTGCCTGGCGCGCCGCGCCAGGATGCAGGGCCGGCATGCCGGCCGCAAGCCGGGCCGCCGCCTCAGGCCGCGGCCCGTTTTCATGCCGGCGGCGGCGCGGTGCTCAGTGGTTGTGCCGCGCCTCGCCGCGCGTCTCAATGATGTCCAGATAGAGCGTCGCCAGCTCCATGCAGGCCCCCGTGCCGTGCTGTCCCACGGTCTGGCGGTGGATCTCCTCCCAGGGCGTCTGGTTGCGCAGCACCGGCGGCTTCCAGGCACTGCGGCGCGCCGCCAGCTCGTCGTCCGGGATCATCACGTCGACCTTGCGCCGCTGCAGGTCGATGCGCAGGACGTCTCCCGTGCGCAACAGCGCCAGGTTGCCGCCCGCGGCCGATTCCGGCGAGACATTCAGGATCGACGGGCTGGCCGAGGTGCCGCTCTGGCGGCCGTCGCCCAGCGTGGGCAGGGTGGTGATACCCTGCTTGATCAGCGCGGCCGGCGGCTGCATGTTGACCACTTCCGCGCCGCCCGGGTAACCGATCGGCCCGCTGTTGCGGATCACCAGCACCGATCGCTCGTCCACGCCAAGCGCCGGATCGTCGATGCGTGCGTGATAGTCCTCAGGGCCCTCGAACACCACGGCGCGACCCTCGAACACGTCCGGATGGTCGGGATCGGACAGAAATCGGCGCCGGAACTCCGGGTCGATCACGCTGATCTTCATGACGGCGCTGTCGAACAGGTTGCCCGACAGCACCACGTAGCCTGCCGCCTGTTTCAGGGGGGTGGCATAGGCGCGGATCACCTCGCGGTCGGGTTCGGGCACGTCGGCCAGGTTCTCGGCCAGCGTGCGGCCCGTGACGGTGAGGGTGCTGCCGTCGATCTTGCCGGCCGCCAGCAACTCGCGCATCACCGCCGGCACGCCGCCCGCCCGGTGGAAGGCTTCGCCCAGGAAGCGGCCGGCGGGTTGGCAGTCCACGAGCAGCGGCACGTCGGGCCCCAGCCGCTGCCAGTCGGCCAGGGTATGGTCGACGCCCATGTGCCGGGCGATCGCCACCAAGTGGATGGGACAGTTGGACGACGCGCCCAGCGCGGCCGCGGCCACCACGGCGTTCTCGAAGGCGGCCTTGGTCATGATGTCAGACGGGCGCAGGTTCTCGTGCACCATGTCGACGATGCGCGCGCCCGTGTGATAGGCCATCCAGCCGCGCTCGCGATGGGGCGCGGGAATCGCCGCACAGCCGGGCAGCGACATACCCAGCGCCTCGGCCAGCGAGTTCATCGAGAGGGCCGTGCCCATCGTGTTGCAGTGGCCGATGGAGGGGGCCGACGAGGCCACCATGTCCATGAAGGCGGGGTAGTCGATCTCGCCGCCGGCCAGCCGCTTGCGCGCGTCCCACACCACGGTGCCGGAGCCGGCCAGCTTGCCTTGCCACCAGCCATCCAGCATCGGCCCGCCCGACAGCACGATGGCGGGGATGTTGACGGTGGCGGCCGCCATCAGGCAGGCGGGCGTGGTCTTGTCGCAGCCCGTGGTGAGCACCACGCCGTCGATCGGATAGCCGTGCAGGATCTCCACCAGGCCCAGGTAGGCCAGGTTGCGGTCCAGGGCGGCGGTGGGGCGCTTGCCCGTCTCCTGGATGGGATGCACGGGAAACTCCAGCGGAATGCCGCCCGCATCGCGGATGCCGTCGCGCACGCGCTGCGCCAGCTGCACGTGGTGGCGGTTGCAGGGAGCCAGGTCGGAGCCGGTCTGAGCGATGCCGATGATGGGCTTGCCTGATTGCAGCTCTTCGCGGGTGATGCCGTAGTTCATGTAGCGCTCGATGTAGAGCGCGGTCATGCCGGGGTCAGAGGGATCGTCGAACCAGCGGCGGCTGCGCAGGCGGCGCGGGCCGGCGGGATGTTGCTTCGGAGAAGGCGTCATGGCGGTAGCGTTGGCTTGGGGAAGCGGTGCGTCTGCCCAGGCCGGGCGGGCGATGGGCGGCGCGCCATGGAGCCCCGCCGCGCCGACGAAGGCAAGGGGCGGGGCGGGTTCATCTCGTCGATGATACTGCCGTCCGCCCGCGGTCTCGTGGGCGGACGGCAGGACGAGGAAGGAACGTTACGGCTGTTGCGCGGCCGGGGCGGCCTTCGGCACGGCGGCGGTGTCCGAGCGTGCGCCGTCGCGGAAGCGGATATTGCGCGGCAGGGCGAATGCGATCAGCAGTGCCGTCACGGCGCAGGCCAGGGCGATGGCGTACAGCCCCATCGAGGCGTTGCCCGTGACGTCCTTGACCTTGCCGACCATATAGGGCGCCAGGATGCCGCCAAACTGCCCCAGCGAGTTGATCATGGCCAGGCCGGCGGCCGCCGCCATGCCGGTCAGGACGCGCGCCGGGAACATCCAGAAGATGCCGAACGAGGCGATGATGCCGGTCGCTGCGATGCTCAGGCCCAGCACCAGCAGCACGGTGCTGTTCTCGTTGGCGGCGCACAGGGCGTAACCGGCAGCGCATGCCACGGCGCACAAGGTCAGGTGCCAGCGCCGCTCACCGGTGCGGTCCGAGCTGCGGCCGATAAGGACGGTGCCGATGATGGCGGCGATGTAAGGCAGCATGGAGATCAGGCCGATCAGCAGCGGGTCGGCGGTGCCAGCGCTCTTGATCAGCTGCGGCATCCAGAACAGCAGGCCATAGATGCCCATGCACAGGCCGAAGTAGATCAGCGAGAACAGGTAGGTGACCGGCCGCTTCAGCGCCTCCATGAAGGCATGCGAGCTATCCACTTTGGGGTCGCGCGCCAGGGCGTCGGTAAGCATGCGTTTCTCGTCCGATGTCAGCCACTTGGCATCCTCGACGCGGTCGTTGAGCAGCACCATTACCATCACGCCAAGCACCACGGACGGAATGCCTTCAATGAGGAACAGCCATTGCCAGCCGGGCATGCCCTGGACGCCGTCCATGTATTTCAGGATGCCGCCCGAAATCGGGCCGCCGATGATGCCGCACAGGGCAATCGCGCCGAAGAACATGTTGTTCATCCGTCCGCGCCGCTCGGCCGGAAACCACTGAGTGTAGAAATACAGGACGCCCGGCACGAAACCGGCCTCCATCGCGCCCAGCAGGAAGCGCAGCACATAGAACCAGGTTTCGTCGCGCACGAACATCATGGCGGCCGAGGCGATGCCCCAGCTGATCATGATGCGCGCGATCCAGCGCCGCGCCCCCACGCGCACCAGGATGGCGTTGCTGGGAATTTCGAACAGCAGGTAGCCGATGAAGAACACGCTGGCGCCCAGGCCGTAGGCCGCCTCGCTCAGGCCGATCTCCGCCTGCATCTGCAGCTTGGCGAAACTGATGTTGACGCGGTCCAGGTACGCTGCGATGAAGCACACGATGATCAGCGGCACGATGCGCAGCGTGACCTTGCGGTAAAGCGCGGCTTCAGCCGGCGATTCGCTCCGGGATGCGGCTCCTGCGGAAGCATTGAACTCCATGGGTAGTCTCCGTCTATCGTTGTCGTCGTATTGCGCGCCGCGACTCGGCGATGCCAGGGGCGGCGCCGGTTCAATGTAGGCGAATGCCAGGGGCCTGAACATTGAGAAGGAGACATGGAGGTATAAGAAAAAGAAATGCCGGGTGAGTCGACTGTACGGAAACGACGCTATTTCGTTCAGTTAATCGTCAGAATTTGCATGCAATCGCCAGCAGGAAAGTGGGCATAACCATTGGTCATGAGAAGGGCCTGGGTATCCATGGGTGGGACCCATTAAAAAACCCCGGCAGGGCTGGAAAGTTCCAGCCCTGCCGGGGTCGGTATCTCGCGGTGCGAGTGTGCCGTGGTGCCAGATCACCGGCCATGACGAGCATGGCCGGCGCGGGAAGGCTTAGCGGCGCGTCTCCACCTGTTGCAGCGGCACGTTGGACACCGGCGCCACGGGCTTGCGTTCGCGGCCCAGGCGCACCGGCGCCATGGTGGCAGCGATGCGCTGCTGGGTCTGCGCGTGGCGCGTCGGATCCGTCTCCACCCACGTCAGGCCGGCGGCGTTGACGATCTGGTGCAGGCTGCCGCTGCTGGCGACCGGTGCCGATGCCGGGGCAATGGCAGGAGCCGGTGCAGCAGCCGGGGTCGGCGCGACGTACGGCGCCGCGGCAGGCACCGGCTCGGCGGCGGCCTGCGGGGCGGCCTGCGGGGCGGCCTCGGGCGCGGGCGCTTCGTCCGCGGCCGTGTTCGTGGCAGGCGTCGACGGAGCCGGCTCGGCGCGGACGGGCTCGGCGGCCGCAACGGCGGGAGCCGGTTCATCGGGGGCTGCGGCGGGCGAGACCTCGGCCGGGGTGACGTCGGCGGGAGCGACGGCGGCAGCCGGAGCGGCCTCGGGTGCGGAGGGCTGCCGCTGCGGTTCGGCGTAGGCCGGCGCGGGTTCCTCCGCACGCACGGGCTCGGCATCGGCCGGCGCGACGTAGGCGGGGGCGCTTTCGCGTTCGACGACCGGGGCGGGGGCCGGTGCGGCTGCCGTCGGTTCGGAATGCGCTTCGTCGGCGTCTTCCGTGCCGGTGTCGCCCTCGGACGCGTCGGCCTGCTGGCCGTCGGCGCCCATCACGGCGTCCTCGGCGCTGCGGCGACCGCGGCGGCTGCGGCGGCGGCGGCGCTTGCGCTCGGGATCGGCGCCCGTCTCGGCGTCGGCGCCCTCGGCCGTTACGCCTTCGCGGGTGTCCTCGGCATCGGCCGCGTCATCCGGCGACGCGGGCATGGGCACATGCGCCAGATTGCTTCGCGGCGCTGGGCGGCTCTCGGGCAGGGCGGTGGCGACGGTCTCGGCCAGCGCGGCGACCATGTTCTCCTGGTCGTTCAGCGGGGCGCCGTCTTCCCGGCGGCCACGGCCGCGACGGTTGCGGCCGCGTCCACCGCGGGGCGCGGCTTCGTCACCGGCTTCCGTGGTCGGCGCGCGCTCGGGGCGGGCCGTGGCGGCGGTGGCCGTTGCGGTATCGCGCTCGGCGCGTTCGCCACGCTCGGCGCGCGGCGGGCGGTCCGTGCGGTCTTCCTGGCGACGGCCTCCCCGGCCCGCGCCCTGGCGGGTGCCGGAAACTTCACCGTCGGCAGATTCGCCGCGGCGGCCGCCGCGATGGCGCTCCGAACCGTGGCGTTCACCGCGGCGTTCCTGGCCATCATGGCCGCGCCGGCCGCGCGCGGCACCACCGCGGCGCGGTTCTTCCTGGACGGGGGCGGCCGGTTCGGCGGCGGGCGTGCCGGCGCCAGTCAGCCAGTTGGCGATGCGCTTGAACAGCCCCAGGCCGGCTGCCGGGGCGGCAGGCGCCTGCGCGGGCGCCGCAGCGGGTGCCGAGATGGGGGCCGGCTGCGACGGGGTGATGCCCTTGACCAGCGCCTCGGGCTTGGCCTTGGTTTCCTGTTCGCGCGGCGACCAGATGACGTCAGTGGCGGGGGCCTCGGCCAGCTCGAAGCTGGTTTTGGCCTCTTCCAGGCGCGGATCGTCGTGGCGCAGGCGCTCCATGTGGTGGTGCGGGGTTTCCAGGTGCTTGTTGGGAATCAGCACCAGGTTGACCTTCAGGCGGGCCTCCATCTTGGTGATGTCGGCGCGCTTCTCGTTGAGCAGGAAGGTGGCGACTTCGACCGGCACCTGGGCGTGCACCGCCGCGGTGTTCTCCTTCATGGCCTCTTCCTGCAGCAGGCGCAGCACGTGCAGGGCGCTGGATTCCGCATCGCGGATCACGCCGGTGCCGTTGCAGCGCGGGCAGGTGATGTGCGAGCCCTCGTTCAGGGCCGGGCGCAGGCGCTGGCGCGACAGCTCCATCAGGCCGAAGCGCGAGATCTTGCCCATCTGCACGCGGGCACGGTCGAAGTGGAGGGCATCGCGCAGGCGCTGTTCGACGGCGCGCTGGTTCTTGCTTTCCTCCATGTCGATGAAGTCGATGACGATCAGGCCGCCCAGGTCGCGCAGGCGCAGCTGGCGGGCCACTTCGTCGGCGGCCTCCAGGTTGGTGCGCAGCGCGGTTTCCTCGATGTCGGCCCCGCGGGTGGAGCGGGCCGAGTTGACGTCCACTGCCACCAGCGCCTCGGTGTGGTCGATGACCACGGCGCCGCCCGAAGGCAGCTGCACGGTGCGCGAATAGGCGGTCTCGATCTGGTGTTCGATCTGGAAGCGTGAGAACAGGGGGATGTCGTCGCGGTAGCGCTTGACGCGCTGGACGTTGTCCGGCATCACGACGCTCATGAACGCGGTGGCCTGGTCGGCAATCTCGTCGGTATCGATCAGGATCTCGCCGATTTCAGGCGAGAAGTAGTCGCGGATGGCCCGGATGACCAGGCTGGACTCGAGATAGATGAGGATGGGGGCGGCATTGTCGCGGGCGGCGCTGTCGATGGCGGTCCAGAGCTGCATCAGGTAGGACATGTCCCATTGCAGTTCTTCGACGCTGCGGCCGATGCCGGCGGTGCGGGCGATGATGCTCATGCCCTGCGGCACGTCGAGCTGGTCCATCGTCTCGCGCAGTTCCTGGCGATCCTCCCCCTCGACGCGGCGCGACACGCCACCGCCACGCGGGTTGTTGGGCATCAGCACCAGGTAGCGGCCGGCCAGCGAGATGAACGTGGTGAGGGCGGCGCCCTTGTTGCCGCGTTCTTCCTTCTCGACCTGGACGATGAGTTCCTGGCCTTCCTTCAGGGCGTCCTGGATGCGCGCCGTACGCACGTCCACGCCTTCCTTGAAGTAGCTGCGGGCCACTTCCTTGAAGGGCAGGAAGCCGTGGCGTTCTTCGCCGTAGTTGACGAAGCAGGCCTCGAGGCCGGGCTCGATGCGGGTGATGACACCCTTGTAGATATTGCCTTTACGCTGCTCGCGCCCGGCAATCTCGATGTCGAGGTCGATCAGTTTCTGACCGTCGACGATGGCAACGCGCAGTTCTTCCTGGTGCGTTGCATTGAACAGCATGCGCTTCATGAGTGCGATTCTCCGTAGTCATGACGCGCCGATGAGGATCGGCGCGTGACCTCGGGTCGCTCGGGCTGCGGACTGAAGCGGGCAAGAATGCGGACCGTACCCGGGCTGTGCCCAGGCGTATCCGCCGCGGGTCAGGCGGGCACGCCGTGCCGGTGGGCACGGGGTTCTATCAGCAGGGGGGTCGGTATCACTGAGCGTGGTTGACGGACGGGTTGCTGGGAACTGCAGATGCGGCGGCGGTTGGCGCTGCGCGCACCTGGTGCTTTATCAATTCAAACGCGACGGTTCTTGCTGTGCTTTCAGAGCCGCTTGCGGCTGCCGCGCGGACCGGCCAGGAAGGCGGGCACTGTGTGCCACACCACCATCCGGCAGGGCGCGCTTGCGCCGGCGACCGAGAGACCCCGGAGCTGAACGAGCAGGCAGTACAATGCGGCCTGCGCGCTCGACGGAGACGCGTACTGAGTTCTTGCATCTCTACGCCAAGCGGCTGGTTCAGCCCCTTAAGGCTGTCCCGATTATATGTCGCTTTTCGCAATGCGCAAAGAAACTTCCTCCGCTGCTGCGCCGCCTGCCGCCCGCCTTGTCGAAGTGGGTGCGGAACACGATGGGCAGCGGATCGACAACTTCCTGCTGCGGCTGTGCAAGGGCGTTCCCAAAAGCCATATCTACAAGGCCATCCGCGGGGGCCAGGTCCGCGTCAACAAGGGACGGATCGGGGCCGACTACCGCGTGGCCGAAGGCGACGTGGTGCGCGTGCCGCCGCTGCGCCTGCCCGACCCCGGCGCGCCGCGCCCGGTGCCGGCCGCCGAGTTCCCGATCGTCTACGAAGACGAGGCCCTGCTGGTCATCGACAAGCCGGCCGGCGTGGCGGTGCATGGCGGCAGCGGCGTGTCGTTCGGGGTCATCGAGCAGCTACGCGCGGCCCGGCCGCAGGCCCGGTTCCTCGAGCTGGTGCACCGCCTCGACCGCGAAACGTCCGGCCTGCTGATGGTGGCCAAGAAGCGCAGCGCCCTGCTGGGCCTGCACGCCATGCTGCGCGAGGGCGGGGGGCGCAAGCACTACTACGCGCTGGTCGAGGGCGACTGGGTCAACGACCGCCAGCACATCCGCCTGCCCCTCACCAAGTGGACCACACCCAGCGGCGAGCGGCGGGTGCGGGTGGACCACCAGGGCGGCCAGGTGGCGCACACCATCGTTACCCTGAAGCGCCGCCTGGGGGCCTACAGCCTGGTCGATGCCGAACTGCGTACCGGCCGCACCCACCAGATCCGGGTGCATCTGGCGTCCAGCGGCTTTCCCATCGTGGGCGACGACAAATACGGCACGGACGAGGTGCGGCAACAGTTTGCCCGCCAGGGTTTCGGGCGCATGTTCCTGCATGCGCACAGCCTGACGCTGCCGCACCCCCTCACCGGCGATACCCTGGAGCTGGCCGCGCCGCTGCCGGCCGCCTGCGAAAAACTGCTCAAGCAACTGGAGACCGCGTAACGATGCCGTACCAACTGGTCGTGTTCGACTGGGACGGAACCCTGATGGATTCCACCCACAGCATCGTTGCGGCCATCCAGGGGGCGTGCCGCGACCTGGACCTGCCCGTGCCCACGGCCTCGTCGGCCAGCTGGGTGATCGGCCTGTCGCTCGAAGCCGCCCTGCGCCGCGCCGTGCCCGAACTGACGCAGGCCCTGGTGCCGCGCTTTCTCGAGCGCTACCGCATCCACTACCTGCTGCGCGACCCCGAACTGCGCCTGTTCGACGGGGTGACCGAACTGCTGCAAGCCCTGGCGGGGCAGGGCGTGCGCCTGGCCGTGGCCACCGGCAAGAGCCGGGTCGGGCTGGACCGTGCGCTGGCCGCGACCGGCATGCGCGGCCTGTTCGATGCCACCCGTACCGCCGACGAAACCTTCAGCAAGCCGCACCCGGCCATGCTCCAGGAGCTGATGCAAGAGCTGGACGTGGCGCGCGAGGGCGTCGTAATGATCGGCGACACCTCGCACGACCTGCGCATGGCCGCCAACGCCGGCGTGCACGGGCTCGGCGTCAGCTATGGGGCGCACACGGCCGACGAGTTGATGGGCTGCCAGCCGCAGGCCGTGGTCGACAGCGTCCCGGCCCTGGACGCGTGGCTGAAGCCGCGCATCGCCGGCCAGGCAGCGGCCTGACCGACGCGGCCTGACGGGCCCGGCCCCCAGCGCGTGCGGGAACGCGAAGCGGGATCTCCTGTCTCACCTGTCGTGGACGGCAACCAACCGTACCGCGCACAATCGGGAATAGACGCCGGGGTTCGTGCGTCTACCCGGTAGCAGGGCGCCATCCGCCGCGCCCGCCCCACATCGAGAGCCGCCATGCTGATACGCAAGCCCGCCGACGTTCCATCCTCCGACATCACCCCGGAAGCCGTCTGGCAGTCGCGCCGCGACTGGATGGCGCGCGCCGGCGCCGCCGCCGCGGTCGCCGGCCTGGCCGGCTGGGCGCCGCGCATGGCACTGGCACAGCCGGCCGACGGCCAGCCGCTGCCGGGCCAGCCCAGCCCCGCCTTCGCGCTCATGGACAAGCAGACGTCCTTCAAGGACATCACCACCTACAACAACTACTACGAGTTCGGGTTGGACAAGTCCGATCCCGCCGAATACGCCGGGCGCCTGGCTACCCGGCCCTGGACCGTGCGTGTCGAGGGCGCCGTCGGCAAGCCCCGCACCTTCGACATCGACGAGCTGCTCAAGCTGGCCCCCATGGAAGAGCGCGTCTACCGGCTGCGCTGCGTCGAGGGCTGGTCCATGGTGATCCCGTGGGTCGGCTATTCGCTGTCCACGCTGCTCAAGCAGGTCGAACCCACTTCCAGCGCCAAGTACGTGGAGTTCGTCACGGTGGTGCAGCGCGAGAATATGCCGGGCGTGCGCTCCCGCGTGCTCGACTGGCCCTATGTGGAAGGCCTGCGCATGGACGAGGCCATGCACCCGCTGGCCATGCTGGTGTTCGGCCTGTACGGCAAGGTGTTGCCTAACCAGAACGGCGCGCCGCTGAGGTTGGCGGTGCCCTGGAAGTACGGCTTCAAGTCGGCCAAGTCGCTGGTCGCCATCCGGCTGGTCGAGCAACAGCCCACCAGCTCGTGGATGCGGGCCGCGGCCAACGAGTACGGCTTCTACGCCAACGTGAACCCCGAGGTGCCGCATCCGCGCTGGAGCCAGGCCACCGAGCGACGCATCGGCGAGGACGGCCTGTTCTCGCCCAAGCGCAAGACCCTCATGTTCAACGGCTACGCCGACCAGGTCGCCTCGCTGTACACGGGCATGGACCTGCGGGCCAACTACTGATCGCGGCCGCCCGGCTCATGGACCAGTCCGCCAAGCTCGCCGCCGCACCCCCACGCACGCCTGCGCGCCGGCAATGGGGCGTGCGCGAGGTCGGCCGTATCAAGCCGCTGCTGTTCGTGCTGGGGCTGCTGCCGTTCGCGCGCTGGATCTGGCTGGGCCTGCACGACGGCCTCACCGCCAATCCGGTCGAATTCCTGACCCGATCGTCGGGCACGTGGACGCTGGTGTGCCTGCTGGTCACGCTGGCCATCACGCCGCTGCGCCGCCTCACTGGCCAGCCGGCGCTGGTGCGTTTGCGACGCATGTGCGGGCTGTTTGCGTTCTTCTACGGTTTTTGGCATTTCCTGGCATGGGTGTGGTGGGACCGCGGTCTGGACCCCGCCTCGATGTTGCGGGATATCGGCGAACGGCCATTCATCATGGTGGGATTTGCCGCCTTCGTGCTGATGACGGCGCTGGCTGCCACCTCCACGCAGTGGGCCATGCGCCGGCTGGGCCGGCGCTGGCAGACGCTGCACCGCGCCGTCTATGCCATCGGCCTGCTCGCCATCCTGCACTTCTGGTGGCACAAGGCGGGCAAGAACGACCTGCAGGAGCCCATTCTGTATGGCAGCGTGCTGGCGGTGCTGCTGGGTTGGCGCGTGGTGGTGGCGCTGCGGCGGCGATGGGCGGCCGGCGGCGCTTCCTGATCAGGGCTGCATGGCCAGCATGATGGCCGCTGTCTGCGCGTCGGGCTCGCCGTCGTAGCGGTCGGGCCGGTAGTGCATCTGGAAGGCCGCCAGCACGTTGCGGGTGGCGCGGTCCAGCTGGCCGTGCTGCGGGGTGTCGTAGCCCAGCCGCTGCAGCTGTTGCTGGAACCACAGCATATCGGGCAGCGGCTGGCCCTGCAGCCGCCCCAGGTGGGCCGCGGCGGCGGCCTCGTCGTACCAGCGGCCGATGCCGGCCTGCGCCAGCGCACGCCACGGAAACAGCGGGCCGGGATCCACCTTGCGTTGCGGCGCCACGTCGCTGTGTCCCACCACGTTCTGCGGCTCGATGCCGTGGCGCCGGATGATGTCGCGCAGCAGCAGCGTCAGCGCGTGGAGCTGGGCGGGCGTATAGGCCTGCCACAGGCGCGTGCCGTCTGGCCCGGGCGAGGCGCCCGCATTGACGATTTCAACGCCGATCGAGGTGGCGTTCAGGGAAATCTGCCCGTACCAGGCGCTGGCACCCGCATGCCAGGCGCTGCGCGTCTCGGGCACCAGCCGGTAGACGTGCGCGCCCGGGTCGTCGGAAATCAGGTAGTGCGCGCTGACCGCGCCGCGCGACAGCAGCTGCAGCGAGCGATCGGCCGGCGTGGAGGTGTAGTGCAGGACGACGTAGCGTACGCGGCTGCTCTGGCTGACGGCCTGGATGGAGTCGTCGATGTGCAGGCCGGCCGGCCCCGTGGCGCAGCCCGCCAGCGCGGCGGCGGCAAGCAGCCCGGCCGCGCCGCGCCAGGGGCGCGCGTGCCGGGCGTCGCAGGCCCGTGTCGCGAGAGCCCGGCGGGACGCGATGTACGGGCGCCGCGTCATGTTCAGCGCGCCAGGAACAGGAACAGCGTGGGGATCTTGTCCAGCTCGGGCGCGGGCTGGCGCTGCCATTCGGCCACGCTGCGGGTACGCACCCATTCCTGGGCGGTGGTCAGCGCCCGCGCCACGCACAGCCGCGTGTCGCCGCGCAGCGCGCCCAGCAGTGCCTGGAACATCGCCACGTTGCGGTAGGGCGTTTCGATCAGCATCTGGGTCTGGTCGTGGCGCGCCGAATGCTGTTCCCAGGCCCGCAGCTGGCGTGTGCGTTCGGCCGGATCGACCGGAGCGTAGCCGTGGAACGCGAAGCGCTGGCCATCCAGGCCGCTTGCCATCAGCCCCAGCAGGATGGACGAAGGTCCCACCCAGGGGCGCACGGCCAGGCCCTGGCGGTGCGCCTCGGCCACCACCTTGGCGCCGGGGTCCGCCACGGCGGGGCAGCCGGCCTCGGACACCAGGCCGATGTCCTGGCCGGCCCGCAGCGGCGCCAGCCACTGCGAGATCTGCGCGGCGTCGGTGTCGCGCGCCAGCGTGTGGATGGTGATCTCTTGCAGCGGCCGGACCGTGCCGACCTGCTTCAGGAAGGCCCGCGCGCTCTTGGCATTCTCCGCGATGTAGACGTCCACCCGGCCGGCCAGGGCGCGCGCCTCGGCCGGCAGCCAGCGCTCGACCGGCGCCTCGCCCAGCCCGACCGGAATCAGGTGCAGGGCCGCCTGCGCGGCGGCCGGTGCGCCTTCGTGCCGTGCACCCGCGGATTCTCTCTTGGGCGGGTTCGCGGCGGTCATGCGGCCCCCTGCGGCAGAAGCGGATCGATGCCGAAGCTGCGCAGCATGCCCGTCAAGGCGATCAGCGGCAGGCCGATGATGGCGGTGGGGTCATCGCTGCGGATGCCTTCCATCAGGGCAATGCCCAGGCTTTCCGCCTTGGCGCTGCCCGCGGTATCGTACGGCTGCTCGGCCCGTAGGTAGGCGTCGATGGCGGCCGGCGCCAGCGCACGGAAGCGGCAGCGCGTGACGATGTCGTCGCGCAGTACCCGGGTGCCGTCCGTTACGGCCAACGCGCTGTGGAATTCCACCTCGCGCCCCGACAGCCGGGCCAGCTGGGCGCGGGCGCGCTCGAAATCCCCCGGCTTGCCGATGGGCTCGCCGTCTACCGTGGCCACTTGGTCCGAGCCGATCACCACGGCACCGGGATGATGCGCCGCCACAGCCTGGGCTTTCTCGACGGACAGGCGCAGCGCCAGCGCGGCGGGCGTCTCGCCGGGGCGGGGCGTTTCATCGATGTCGGGCGAGACCGCCGAGAAGGACAGCCGCAGGCGGGACAGCAGCTCGCGCCGATAGGGGGAGCTCGAGGCAAGAATGAGGGTAGGCGTGGACGGCATGCAGATGATTGACGTTGAAACGTAAGTCGCGGTATTATCTAACGTTTTGCGAGATTTTTGCAGGCTTGCCCCGCGAGGGCTGCGACGCCGGTGTGTGGTGCCGGAGTGTGCTACCAGCAGCGGCGTGGCGTGGGGCGTGCACCGGCCCGTCGCGTCGTGCGTCGGGGCGTGGTGTGGCCGCAGGCGGCAATGCTTGCTGCTGCAGGGCTATGCAGGAATGCTACTGAGGGAAGCCATGGTGAAGGCGAAAGCAACGACGGCCGGGGCAACCGCGGCCAAGGCGGCTGGCGCAAAAGCCATCGAGACCGTGCTGTCTGCGGATGAAGCCCGGCGCGTGGATGCCTACCAGCTTGCCAGCCAGGGTCGCACCGTGCGGGGTCAGGTTGCCTTGGCCCGCCTGGCACGGCTTGTCGACGGCATGCCCGAGCAGGCCGGCGGCGAGGCCGGGCAGGTCGACTGGTCGGTACGCGGCGCCATCGGGCGCGGTGCCGGCAAGACGGGCGTCATCGGCGGGCAGCCCCTGCTGCACCTGCGCGTGCAGGCCAGCCTCAGGCTCGAATGCCAGCGTTGCGGCGAGCTGTTCACCTATCCGGTGGACACCGAGAACGTTCTGCAACTGGTCGAGTCCGAGGAAGACCTGGACGACGATCTGGGTGACATGCAAGACGAGGAACTTGCCGCGAGCCTGCCCGACAAGGTAGTGGGTTCGAGGCATTTCGACCTGTTGGCCCAGGTCGAGGACGAGCTGATACTGAGCGTCCCTTACGTGCCCAGGCATGAAGTGTGCCCGGGCGCGCCGGCCAGAGCCGGCGAGGCTTCGCAAGAGCCCGCCCTCGAGCGCCCGTCGCCGTTCGCGGTGCTCGAGCAGCTCAAGCGCAACGATAAAGAGTAAGCACCGAGATCAACATCGGGCCGCATCGCGTACAATGCGCCCCGTTTCTAGGAGTCATCATGGCTGTTCAGCAAAACAAGAAGTCCCCGTCCAAGCGCGGCATGCACCGCTCGCACGACTTTCTGGTCAACCCGCCGACCGCGATCGAGCCCAACACCGGCGAGACGCACCTGCGCCACCACATCAGCCCCAACGGCTTCTATCGCGGCCGCAAGGTCCTGAAGACCAAGGCTGACGAATAAAGCCTCGCGTTCGCACCTGGACCGCTTCGGCTGCTCGCTGACCTGGCTCCCGTGATACGCATCGCCATAGACTGCATGGGCGGCGACGTCGGCCTGCCCGTTACGATCCCGGCTGCGATCGATTTCGCACGGCAGTTCCCGGATACCCGGTTGCTGCTGGTCGGCCTGCCCGACGCCATCGAGACGGCGCTGGCCGAGCAGCGCGACGCGCCGCGCGAGCGCATGGAAATCGTGCCTGCCACCGAGGTCGTCCAGATGGACGACCCGGTCGAGATCGCCCTGCGTCGCAAAAAAGACTCGTCCATGCGCCTGGCCGCCCAGGCCGTGAAGGATGGCCGTGCCGACGCTTGCGTCTCGGCCGGCAACACCGGCGCATGGATGGCGATCTCGCGCTACGTCCTGAAGACGCTCGACGGCATCGACCGTCCGGCCATCGCCACCTCGCTGCCCAACCAGGCCGGGCGCGCCACCACGGTGCTCGACCTCGGCGCCAACGTCGACTGTACTGCCGAGCACCTGCTGCAGTTCGCCATCATGGGCACCGCCCTGGCGCAGGCGCTCGATCACCGCGACAACCCCACGGTGGGCTTGCTGAACATCGGCGAGGAAGTCATCAAGGGCAACGAGGTCGTGAAGGAAGCGGCCGAACTGCTGCGCGCCAGCCCGCTCAACTTCTACGGCAACGTCGAAGGCAACGACATCTTCAAGGGCAGTGTCGACGTCGTGGTATGCGACGGCTTCGTGGGCAACGCCGTGCTGAAGTCCGTCGAGGGCCTGGCCCGGATGCTCTCCAACGTCATCCGCGAAGAGTTCAAGCGCAATTTCATTACGCTGCTGGCCGGCGCCTTCGCCACGCCCGTGCTCAACCGCCTGCGCCATCGCGTCGACAACCGCCGCTACAACGGCGCGGCGCTGCTGGGCCTGCGCGGCGTCGTCATCAAGAGCCACGGCTCGGCCGATGTGTACGCCTACGGCTTTGCCCTGCAGCGGGCTCGCGAGGCCGTGGCGAGTAAACTGCTGGAACGCACGGCGCGCGCCGTGGCCCAGATCACCCTGCGTGTTCAATCGGGCGAGACGGCCGCCGCGGCGGCTGCGTCCGAGGCGGCGGGAGACACCGCTTGATGGGTACTGCTATGACTTATTCCGTGATCGCGGGCACGGGCGGCTTCCTGCCCGAGCGCGTGGTGTCCAACGACGCCCTGGCCGACGAACTGGCCGCCCGCGGCATCTCCACGTCCGACGAGTGGATCGTCGAGCGCACCGGCATCCGCCAGCGCCACCTGGCCGAGCGCGGCGTCACCACCAGCCAGCTGGCCACCGAGGCCGCGCAGCGCGCGCTGGCCGACGCCGGCGTCACGGCCGACCAGGTCGACCTCGTCATCGTCGCCACTTCCACGCCCGATTACGTGTTCCCCAGCACGGCCTGCCTGGTGCAGGCCAACCTGGGTGCCGCGGGCTCGGCCGCGTTCGACGTGCAGGCCGTGTGCAGCGGCTTCGTCTACGCGCTGACTACGGCCGACAGCTTCATCCGTGCCGGCCGCGCACGCTGCGCCGTGGTGATCGGCGCCGAAGTGTTCTCGCGCATCCTCGACTGGAACGACCGCAGCACCTGCGTGCTGTTCGGCGACGGCGCCGGCGCTGTGGTGCTCAAGGCATCGTCGGAGCCCGGCATCATGGCCGCACAGCTGCATGCCGATGGCAGTCTCACCAAGATCCTGTGCGCCGCCGGCAACGTGGCCTATGGCGATGTCACCGGCGATCCGTTCCTGCGCATGGACGGCCAGGCGGTCTTCAAGCAGGCCGTCACGGTGCTCGACCGCTCGGCCCGCGCCGTGTGCGAAGAGGCCGGCGTGCCGCTCGAGTCGGTCGACTGGCTGGTGCCGCACCAGGCCAACGTGCGCATCCTGAATTTCCTGGCGCGCAAGCTCGGCGTGCCGACCGAGCGGGTGGTCGTCACGGTTGATCGCCACGCCAACACCTCGGCGGCCAGCGTGCCGCTGGCACTCGATGCCGCGCGCCGCGACGGCCGTATCCGTCCCGGCCAGCTCGTGCTGATGCAGGGCGTGGGTGGCGGCTTCACCTGGGGCTCGGTGCTGGCCCGCATGTAGGATGCGGCTGGCCGCCATGGCGGCCGCCGCGGCGCGGCGCTGTCCGCGCATCGTTTCATCGCTAACGCTATCCTCGTTCCCACACCATGAAAATCGCGTTCGTCTTTCCCGGTCAGGGATCCCAATCGGTGGGCATGCTGGCGCCATGGGCCGGCAATGCCGCCGTGGCCGACGTCGTTGCCCGCGCCAGCCGTGCGCTGGACCAGGACCTCGGCACGCTGATCGAGCAGGGCCCGGCTGAACAGCTCAACCTCACCACCAACACCCAGCCCGCCATGCTGACGGCGGGCGTGGCCTGTTTCGAGGCCTGGCGCGCTGCCGGCGGCCGCATGCCCGACATCGTGGCCGGCCACAGCCTGGGCGAATACGCCGCGCTGACCGCCGCCGGCACGCTGGCGCTGGAAGACGCCGTGCGCCTGGTGCGTATCCGCGCCGACGCCATGCAGGCGGCCGTGCCGGTAGGCACGGGCGCCATGGCCGCCATCCTGGGCCTGGACGATGACGCCGTGCGCGCTGCGTGCGCGCAGGCCGCTCAGGGCGAGGTGGTCGAGGCCGTCAATTTCAACGCGCCGGCCCAGGTGGTCATCGCCGGGCACAAGGCCGCGGTCGAGCGCGCCTGCGAAGCCGCCAAAGCGGCCGGTGCCAAGCGTGCGCTGGTGCTGCCGGTGTCCGCACCGTTTCACTCCAGCCTGCTCAAGCCTGCCGCCGACGTGCTGGCGCGCGCGCTGGCCGAGGCCACGCTGCAGGCGCCTGGCGTGCCCGTGCTCAACAACGTCGACGTGGCCCAGCCGGCCGATCCTGCCGCCATCCGCGATGCGCTGGTGCGTCAGGCCTGGCATCCGGTACGCTGGGTCGAGACGCTGCGCGCGATGAAAGCGCAGGGCGTCACCCACGTCATCGAATGCGGTCCGGGCAAGGTACTGGCCGGCCTGACCAAGCGGATCGACGCCGATCTGGTCGGCATGGCGATCGCCGATCCCGCCTCCCTCGAAGCGGCGCTTGCCGCCGTCAATGGAAACTGACATGGAAAAGATCTCGACCGACCTGGCGGGCAAGACCGCGCTGGTCACCGGCGCCACCCGTGGCATCGGCAAGGCCATCGCGCTGGAGCTCGCAGCGCACGGCGCCGTCGTGGTGGGCACCGCCACTTCCGAATCGGGGGCGCAGGCCATCGATGCCGCCCTGGGTCCGCTGGGCGGCCGCGGCGTGGTGCTCGACGTGACCGACGCGCAGGCGTGCGACGCCCTGATCGACGCGCTGGGCAAGGAAAGCGGTGGTCCGCACATCCTGGTCAACAACGCCGGCATCACGCGCGACACGCTGGCCATGCGCATGAAGGACGACGACTGGTCTGCCGTCATCGACACCAACCTGGCCTCCGTGTTCCGCCTGTCGCGTGCCGTGCTGCGCAACATGATGAAGGCCCGCTGGGGGCGCATCATCAACATCACCTCGGTGGTAGGCGCCAGCGGCAACGCGGGCCAGGCCAACTACGCGGCCGCCAAGGCCGGCGTGGCCGGCATGGCGCGTGCGTTGGCGCGTGAACTGGGTAGCCGCAACATCACCGTGAATTGCGTGGCGCCGGGTTTCATCGACACCGACATGACGCGCGCGCTGGGCGAGGCCCAGACGGCCGCGCTGCTGCAGCAGATTCCGCTGGGCCGCCTTGGCGCGCCCGAGGACATCGCGCATGCGGTGGCCTTCCTGGCCGGCCCGCAGGCGGGTTACATTACGGGTACGACGCTGCACGTCAACGGCGGAATGTACATGCAATGATGCACGAACGTGCGCAATCCCAGCGGATTGCGTCGCGTTGTGCGCACTAACGCAATCCGGGCCGCAGCCGTCATCCGGCAAGGCCTTGCGGATGCGGCAGTTTTTGTCACGGCCAGCGCTTGCATTCCTCAACGCTTGGCTATAATTCGCGGGATTTTTCCCAATTGGAGATCTGCATGGAAAGCATCGAACAGCGCGTCAAGAAGATCGTCGCTGAACAACTTGGCGTGAATGAAGCCGAGATCAAGAACGAGTCCTCCTTCCTTGACGACCTCGGTGCCGATTCGCTCGACATGGTCGAACTGGTCATGGCGCTCGAAGATGAATTCGAAACCGAGATCCCCGACGAAGAGGCCGAGAAGATCACCACCGTGCAGCAAGCGATTGACTACATCAACTCGCACGGCAAGCAGTAAGCCAGCTTCAAGGCCTATACCTATTCTCCCGCGCGCCCGCCGCACCAAGCGAGGCCGCAGGGAACCGGGGCGGTTTCAGGAACTTGCCGCGTGGCTTGCGTGCGCAGAATGCCTTCGTGCTTCTCGCGCCTCGGCGCACCCGCGTGCGCAGGGCATCCTGCAAACCGCCTTTGTTTTGTCTGTATGAGGAGTCATCCGTGAAGCGACGAGTCGTCATCACCGGGCTGGGCATCGTTTCCCCCGTGGGCAACGACGTGGCCACCGCCTGGGACAATATCGTCAACGGACGTTCGGGCATCGGCCGCATCACGCGTTTCGATCCTTCGGCGCTGACGACGCACATCGCCGGCGAGGTCAAGGGCTTCGACGTCACGCAATACATGTCCGCCAAAGAGGCGCGCCAGATGGACACGTTCATCCATTACGGCGTGGCCGCGGGCATGCAGGCCTGGCGCGACTGCGGCCTGGAAGTCACCGAGGCCAATGCCGAGCGCATCGGCGTCATCATCGGCTCGGGCATCGGTGGTCTGCCGCGCATCGAGGAAACCCAGACCGAACTGCTCGACAAGGGTCCCCGCCGCATCTCGCCGTTCTTCGTGCCCGGCTCGCTGATCAACCTGATCTCCGGCCAGCTGACCATCGCCTATGGCATGAAGGGCCCCAGCTATGCCGTCGTGTCGGCGTGCACCACCGGCCTGCACAGCATCGGCGATTCCGCCCGCCTGATCGAGTACGGCGATGCCGACGTCATGCTGGCCGGCGGCGCCGAGTCCACCGTGTCGCCGCTGGGCATCGGTGGTTTCGCCGCCATGCGCGCGCTGTCCACTCGCAACGACGATCCGGCCACGGCCTCGCGTCCGTGGGACCGCGACCGCGACGGCTTCGTGCTGGGCGAGGGCGCCGGCGTGCTGGTGCTCGAGGAATACGAACATGCCAAGCGCCGCGGTGCGCGCATCTACGGCGAATTCGTCGGCTACGGCATGAGCTCGGATGCGCACCACATCACCGCGCCCGACCAGGACGGTCCGCGTCGCGGCGTGGTCAACGCGCTGCGCAATGGCGGCATCAACCCGGACGAAGTCGACTACGTCAACGCCCACGGCACGTCCACGCCGCTGGGCGACAAGAACGAATCCGACGCGCTGAAGCTGGCTTTTGGCGACCACGCCCGCAAGCTGGTGGTCAATTCCACCAAGTCCATGACCGGCCACCTGTTGGGCGCCGCCGGCGGTATCGAGGCGGTGTTCACCACCCTGGCGGTCCACAACCAGGTGTCGCCCCCCACGATCAACATCTTCAATCAGGATCCGGAGTGCGATCTGGATTACTGCGCCAACGAGGCGCGCCAGATGAAGATCGACGTGGCGCTGTCCAACTCGTTCGGCTTCGGCGGCACCAACGGCTCCATGGCCGTGCGCCGGATCTGATTGCGCGACGGCGACGCTTGCCCGCAGTGGCCGCTGCGCCTGCCGGTCGTCGAGCCGGTGTGGCTGGGGCCCCTCGCGGTGGCGGCCGGCGTGGTCGCTGCTGCGTGCCTGGGCCTGTCTGCCGCCTGGCTGGGTGCGCCCGCGTGGCTGGCGGCGGCTGCGGCACTGCTGCCGGCGGTGGTCCAATGGGCGCGGCGGCGTGCACCATCTACCCGACAGGCCCCGCGGGCAGCCGCCCTGCGTGCGTCCCTGGATCCGGCCGGCTGGAGCGTGCTGCTCGATCCGGGCTGGCACGGCGCACGCCTGCGCGAATGCCGGCGTGGGGCCTGCTGGCTGTCGCTGTCCCTGGAGCTTGACGGCATGGCCGCCGCTTCCGGCGCCGCCCGTACGCTGGTCCTTACGGTGTGGCGTCCGCGGCTTACCCCGCGGGCCTGGCGCCGCCTGTGCCTCGCCACCGGCCTGGGCGCCGTGCGTGTCCCCGTTTCGGGGAGGTCCGCATGACCGAACGCGACATTGACGCCGAGCTTGTTGCGCGCGTGCAACGCGGCGACAAGAAAGCGTTCGACCTGCTGGTTCTGAAATACCAGCGCAAGATCCTGCGCTTGCTGGCCCGCATGATCCGCGATCCGTCCGAGATCGAGGACGTGGCCCAGGAGGCCTTCATCAAGGCGTACCGGGCGTTGCCGCAGTTCCGCGGCGAGAGCGCCTTCTACACCTGGCTGTACCGTATCGCCATCAACACGGCCCGCAACTGGCTGGCGTCGTCCGGCCGGCGTCCCAGCGCGCCCAATGCGATCGAGACCGAGGATGGTGAAACTTTTAATGAAACCGATAACCTAACCGATATAAGCACGCCGGAGTCCATGATGGCCACCCGCGAGATCGCCGAAACGGTGAACGCGGCCATCCAGGAGCTGCCCGAGGAATTGCGGACCGCAATCGTCCTGCGTGAAATCGAAGGTATGAGTTACGAAGACATCGCCCAGAGCATGGACTGCCCGATCGGTACGGTGCGCTCCCGCATTTTTCGTGCGCGCGAAGCCATCGCCAGTCGGTTGCGCCCTCTGCTGGACACCGATGCCGAGCGTCGCTGGTAAGGAGTGGCAGTCATGCAAACCGCAGCCAAATCCGTCGAAACCCTGGACGTCTCCGAGGAAATCTCCCTGGAAGCGTCCATCTCCGCCTGGCTGGACGGCGAAGGAGACGACGATTTCCCGTCCGAATTGCTCACCCCCACGGGGCGGCAGGCCTGGGACACGTATCACCTGATCGGCGACGCCCTGCGTAGCAGCGAACTGGCGGGCCAGCCCAGCGCCGGATTCCACGCCCGCCTGGCGCGCGCCCTGGATGCCGAACTCCCCATCGTGGCGGCCCCGCGCCGCCGCATGCCGCTGCGCCTGGGCCTGTCGGGATTGGCGGTGGCCGCCGCGGTCGCCACCGTGGCGTGGGTCGCCCAGCCCTACCTGGGGAGCGGCGCCACCGATACCCAGGTGCTGGCCGACGCCAGCACGCCGACGGTCGAGGATGCCGGCCTGCGCGACTATCTCGAGGCCCATCGCCAGATGGCTGGTCCCAGCGCGGTGCGACAGGTTTCCTTCGACGCCGGGATGGGGCGTTGATGGCGCGCTGGCGGTCTCCGCACGGGATGGTCCCGGCCGCGGCGATGCGCTCGGCGGCCCGCTGGCCGTCGCGCCAGGCGGCTGCGCTGGCCCTGGCCCTGATGGCCGCCATGCTGGTGCTGCATGCCCAGGCCCAGGCGCAGCAGGCGCCCGCCGTGCCGCGCGACCCGGTGCAACTGCTCTCCACCATCCAGCAGGCCGCGCGCAAGCAGGACTACGCCGGTGTCTTCATCTACCAGCAGGGCGACACCATGCAGTCCTCGCGCGTGGTGCACGTCATCGACGGCACCGGCGAGCGTGAGCGCCTCGAGATCCTCGACGGCCAGCCGCGCGAGTACCTACGCCACAACGAAGCCGTGCAGTGCCTGCTGCCCGAGCGCAAGACTATCCTGCTCGAGCCGCGCCGCGGCGACCGCTTTCCCGGCCTGTTGCTGGGCGATCCGGCCGGTCTGGCCAAGCACTACGATATCCGCGCCAGCGACAAGCTGCATCGCGTGGCCGACCGCCAGTGCCGGGTCGTCACGATCGAGCCGCGCGACGCGCTGCGCTATGGCTACCGCCTCTGTGCGGACGTGTCCACCAATCTGCTGCTGAAGGCGCAGACGCTGGACGCCGCGCGCCGCATCGTCGAGCAGGTGTCCTTCACGTCCCTGCGAATCGGCGCCGAGGTCGACGCCGCGCAACTCGGCTCGCGCTGGAACACACGCGACTGGAAGGTCGTCGAATCCGCCATGAAGCCGGTCGACCTGGCCGCCCAGGGCTGGCGTATCCCCGCCCCGGACGGTTTCGCGCCCGTGATGCAGGTGGCGCGCGCCATGGGGCCGGTCAACGTCAGCCAGTTGGTGCTGTCCGACGGTCTGGCCGCCATCTCTGTCTTCATCGAGCCCTACGACACCCAGCGCCACAGCCACCCGCCCGCCGGCCTGGCGCGCCGCGGGGCCATCAACATCTATGGCACCCGTGTGGCCGATTTCTGGCTGACCGCGCTGGGCGAGGTTCCGGTTGCCACGCTCGAGCGCCTGGCTGAGGCGGTCGAGTACGTGCCCGCGCACCCGCCGGCGCGATAATCCGCAAGTCCGCATCGGAAGCAGCAATCCTCCGGAGTTGTCCATGACGTTTTCTTTCCCATCGACCCTGGTGCGCCGCATCGCCCCGCCCCTCATGGCCTTCGCCGTGCTGGCGGCCGGCTTCGGGCCTGGCGCTCAGGCGCAGCCGTCCGCTTCCCCGGCGGTGGTGCTGCCCGATTTCACCGGCATCGTCCAGAAGGTCGATCCGGCAGTGGTCAACATCCGCACCACCGCCACCGTGCCGGTGCGTGGCGTCGGCCCGGGCGGCTCCGATCCCTACGAGTTGTTCCGCTGGTTCTTCGGCCCTGATTTCCAGCCGCCGGGTCCCGGCGGCCCCGGCTCGCCGCGCCGTCCGCAGCCGCAGCCGCAACCGGAAGAGCGCACCGTGCCGCGCGGCGTGGGCTCGGGATTCTTCATCTCCGAAGACGGCTACGTGCTGACAAATACGCACGTCATCAGCGAGGCCACCGACATCTACGTCACGCTGACCGACGGGCGCGAGTTCAAGGCCAAGGTCATCGGTTCCGACGACCGCACCGACGTGGCGCTCATCAAGATCGACGCCAAGGGCATGACGGCCATGTCCGTCGGCGATCCCAAGCAGCTCAAGAAGGGGCAGTGGGTGTTGGCCATCGGCTCGCCGTTCGGCCTGGATTCCACCGTCACCGCGGGCATCGTCAGCGCCATCGGCCGCGACACCGGCGAATACCTGCCCTTCATCCAGACCGATGTGGCCGTCAATCCCGGCAATTCCGGTGGTCCGCTGATCAACCTGCAGGGCGAGGTGGTGGGCATCAACTCGCAGATCATCTCGCGCAGCGGCGGCTTCATGGGCATCTCTCTGGCCATCCCGATCGACGAGGCCATGCGCGTGGTCGAACAGCTGCGCGCCACCGGCAAGGTCACGCGCGGCCGCATCGGCGTGCAGATCAGCGAGGTGGTCAAGGACGTGGCCGACGCCATCGGCCTGCCGCGCGCCGAGGGCGCGCTGGTCAGCAGCGTCGAGGCCAGCGGCCCGGCCGACGAGGCCGGCGTGCAGCCGGGCGACGTCATCCTCCGCTTCAATGACGAGCCCATCAAGCGCTGGTCCGACCTGCCGCGCATCGTCGGCGAAACCAAGCCGGGCACCGAGGCCGCCATGGAAGTGTGGCGCAAGGGCCGCACCGTGAAGCTGTCGGTGAAAGTGGGCGAGGTGCCCAGCGAGCAGACCGCCTCGGCGCAGGCCAAGGCGCCCAAGGCCCCCACGGCGGACAACGTGCTAGGCCTGGGCGTGGCCGACGTGCCCGCCGACGTGCAGCGCAAGCTGCGCATCAAGGGCGGCGTGGTGGTGCGCGTGGCGCAGGGCGCCGCGGCGCAGGCCGGCCTGCAGGAGGGCGACGTCATCCTGGCCGTCAACGACCACGACGTCGCCAACGCCGAGCAGTTCGGCAAGCTGGTGGCTAAGCTCGACAAGGGCAAGACCGTGGGCCTGTTGGTGCGCCGCGGCGACCAGGCCCAGTGGGTGGCGGTGCCGCTGACCAAATAGCCTCCGAGACCGGCTAAAATGCCTGGTTGCCGCAAAGCAGGGGGCGCATGGCGCCCCCTCATTTTTGGCCGCTTTTCCGGTTCCGGCCGCCTTGCCGGGCGTGCCGTGCGCAGCCCCTGGCGGCCGCGGGCGTGCCGCCGCCGCGGGGCGCACGGCCCGCCGTGGCGGCCCATTCCGTCCCTCTTATAACTCCATGCCCATGCAGCACATCCGCAATTTCTCCATCATCGCGCACATCGACCACGGCAAGTCCACGCTGGCGGACCGCCTGATCCACCGCTGCGGCGGCCTGGCCGACCGCGAGATGTCCGCGCAGGTGCTGGACTCCATGGACATCGAGCGCGAGCGCGGTATCACCATCAAGGCCCAGACGGCTGCGCTGCACTACAAGGCGAAAGACGGCAAAGTCTACAACCTGAACCTCATCGACACCCCGGGCCACGTCGACTTCTCGTACGAGGTCAGCCGCTCGCTGTCGGCCTGCGAGGGCGCACTGCTGGTGGTCGACGCCTCGCAGGGTGTCGAGGCCCAAACAGTCGCCAACTGCTACACCGCCATCGAACTGGGCGTGGAAGTGCTGCCCGTCCTGAACAAGATGGACCTGCCGCAGGCAGATCCCGAAGGCGCCCGTAAAGAGGTCGAGGACGTCATCGGCATCGACGCCAGCGAGGCTGTGCTGGCCAGCGCCAAGACGGGCATGGGCATCGACGAGATCCTGGAAGCCATCGTGGCCCGCGTGCCGGCGCCGCAGGGCGATCCCACCGGGCCGCTGCAGGCCCTGATCATCGACTCGTGGTTCGACAACTACGTCGGCGTGGTCATGCTGGTGCGCATCATCAACGGCGTGCTCAAGCCCAAGGACAAGATCCTGCTGATGGCCTCCGGCGCCACGCACCTGTGCGAGCAGACGGGCGTGTTCACGCCCAAGTCGCAGGCGCGCGACCATCTCTCCGCGGGCGAGGTGGGTTTCGTCATCGCCGGCATCAAGGAGCTGGCCAATGCCAAGGTGGGCGACACCATCACCCTGGCCGGCAAGCCCGCCCCGGCGCCGCTGCCCGGCTTCAAGGAAGTCAAGCCGCAGGTGTTCGCCGGCCTGTATCCAGTGGAAAGCTCCGAATACGACCAGCTGCGCGACTCGCTGGAGAAGCTCAAGCTGAACGACGCGGCCCTGATGTTCGAGCCCGAGGTGTCGCAGGCGCTGGGCTTCGGCTTTCGCTGCGGCTTCCTGGGCCTGCTGCACATGGAGATCGTGCAGGAGCGCCTGGAGCGCGAGTTCGACATGGACCTCATCACTACCGCGCCGTCGGTGGTGTACGAGGTGGAGCAGCGCGATGGCACGGTCATCACCGTGGAAAGTCCGTCGCGCATGCCCGAGGTGGGCAAGATCAACGACATCCGCGAACCCATCGTGACGGTCACGCTGTTCATGCCGCAGGAGTACGTCGGGCCGGTGATGACGCTGTGCAACGCCAAGCGCGGCACGCAGATCGACATGAACTACTCCGGCCGCCAGGTGATCCTGAAGTACGAGATCCCGCTGGCCGAGATCGTGCTGGACTTCTTCGACAAGCTGAAGTCCGTGTCGCGCGGCTACGCCTCGATGGACTACGAGTTCCTGGAGTACCGCTCGTCCGATGTGGTCAAGGTCGACCTGCTCATCAACGGCGACAAGGTCGACGCGCTGGCCATGATCGTGCACCGCTCCAACGCGCGCTACCGCGCCCGCGAAGTGGTGGCCAAGATGCGCGAGCTGATCCCGCGCCAGATGTACGACGTGGCCATCCAGGCCGCCATCGGCGCCGAGGTCATTGCGCGCGAGAACGTCAAGGCGCTGCGCAAGAACGTGCTGGCCAAGTGCTATGGCGGCGACATCACCCGCAAGAAGAAGCTGCTGGAAAAGCAGAAGGCCGGCAAGAAGCGCATGAAGCAGGTCGGCAGCGTCGAGATCCCGCAGGAGGCCTTCCTGGCCATCCTGCAAGTGGAAGACAAGTAACCCGAATAGGCGACCCCCGTCATGAGCTGGAACTTTGCCCTGATTCTCTTCGTGCTGCTGGTTGTCACCGGCGTGATCTGGGTGCTGGACCTGGCGCTGCTGCGCCAACGCCGCCAGGCGCGCGCGCAGCTGGCGATGGCCGGCTACGACGGCGCGGGCGCCACCGACCCGCAGCAGGCCGAGCGCGAGCGCCGCGAGGCGGGCGAAAAAGCCGGCCGCGCACCGTGGTGGGTGGAATATGCCGTCAGCTTCTTCCCGGTGATCCTGTTCGTGTTCGTGCTGCGCTCGTTCGTGGTCGAGCCCTTCCGCATCCCGTCGGGCTCCATGCTGCCCACGCTGCAATCGGGCGACCTGATCCTGGTCAACAAGTTCAGCTTCGGCATCCGCCTGCCCGTGGTCGACCGCAAGGTCATCGAGACCGGCCAGCCGCAGCGCGGCGACGTCATCGTGTTCCGCTATCCCGTCGATCCGGACGTGGACTACATCAAGCGGGTGGTCGGCCTGCCCGGCGACGAAGTGGCCTACCTGGATAAAAAGCTCTACATCAACGGGAAAATGGTGCCGCATACCCGCGATGGCGATTATTTCGAGCCGGACCGGGTGTCCTACATCGCCCGCTACGACGAGCAGCTGGGTGACGTAAGCCACAAGATCCTGCTGGAAGAAGACAGAATCCAGGATTTTGGGCCCATCTGGCGCTTCCCCTTCATCGACCAGTGCCAATACCTGCGCAACGGCGTGCGGTGCAAGGTGCCCGAGGGACACTACTTCGCCATGGGCGACAATCGGGACAACAGCGCCGACAGCCGCTACTGGGGCTTCGTTCCTGACGGTAATATCGTAGGGAAGGCGTTCTTCGTCTGGATGAATTTCGGCGATCTCAGCCGCATCGGCCCCTTCCACTGACCCCAACCGTTCATGTCCCTGGCCAACCTGGAATCCCGCCTGGATCACCACTTCGGTAATCCGGCGCTGCTCGAGCAGGCGCTGACGCACCGCAGTCACGGCGCGCGCCACAACGAGCGGCTGGAATTCCTGGGCGACTCCGTCCTGAACTTCGTCGTGGCGGCCATGCTGTTCGAGCGCTACGGCAAGCTCGACGAGGGCGACCTGTCGCGCCTGCGGGCCAACCTCGTCAAGCAGGCCTCGCTGGCCGACGTGGCCCAGCGGCTGGAGTTGTCGCAGTACCTGCGCCTGGGCGAGGGCGAGCTCAAGAGCGGCGGCTTTCGCCGGCCTTCCATCCTGGCGGACGCGGTCGAGGCCATCTTCGGCGCGGTCTACCTGGACGGTGGCTTCGAGGCGGCCCGCAAGGTCATCGTGCGGCAATACCAGCCGGTCATGGCCACGGTCGACCCGAAAACCCTGGGCAAGGACGCCAAGACGTTGCTGCAGGAGTTCCTGCAGGGGCGCAAGCTGCCGCTGCCGGTGTACACCGTGGTGGCTACGCACGGGGCGGCGCACAGCCAGCAGTTCGAGGTCGAGTGCGCCATTCCCGCCTTCGAGATCAAGGTGGTCGCACCCGGCGCCAGCCGGCGTGCGGCCGAACAATCCGCCGCCAAGCTGGCGCTGGAGGCCGCGCAGGCCGTCAGCCCGCCGGCGCGCGCCGCGCGCAAGTCCGGCAAGGCGCGCAAGACGGCGCAATTGTCGCTGCCCGTGGCAGTGGCCCAAGAGGTCAAATGAGCAAGCCTTACCGCGCCGGCTTCGTGGCCGTCGTCGGACGCCCCAACGTGGGCAAGTCCACCCTGACGAACGCCCTGATCGGCTCCAAGATTTCCATCGTCTCGCGCAAGGCGCAGACGACCCGCCACCGTATCCACGGCGTGCTGACGCGCGAGCACGAGCAGTTCGTGTTCGTCGACACGCCGGGCTTCCAGACCCGTCACGGTGGGGCCATGAACCGGATGATGAACCGCGTGGTGACGCAGGCGCTGGCCGACGTCGACGTGGTCGTGCACGTGGTCGAGGCCGGCAAGTGGACCGACGGCGATGCCCGGCTGCTGCCGCTTCTGCCCGATCCGTCGCGGACCATCCTGGTGCTGAGCAAGATCGACGCCTTGAAGCGGCGCGACGAGCTGTTCCCCTTCGTCAGCCGCATCATGGCCGAACATCCCTATGGGGCGGTGGTGCCGGTCAGTGCGGTGAAGTCGCAGCAGCTCGACCAGCTGCTCGACGAGATCGCGGCCCGGCTGCCCGAGGGCGACCCGATGTTCGAGGAAGACACACTGACCGACCGCCCGATGCGCTTCATTGCCGCCGAACTGGTGCGCGAGAAGATTTTCCGGCTGGTGGGCGACGAGCTGCCCTATGGTTGCACGGTCGTCATCGAGCAATGGGAAGAATCCGACACGCTGGCCCGCATCGCGGCCTGTGTGGTGGTCGAGCGCGACAGCCACCGTCCCATCCTGCTGGGCGCGGGCGGCTCGCACATGAAGCGCATCGCCACCGAGGCACGCCAGGACATCAGCAAGCTGCTCGAGAAGACGGTGCACCTGGACGTGTACATCAAGGTCCGCAAGGGCTGGTCGGATCGCGAAAGCGCGCTGCGCGACCTGGGCTATGAGTAGACGGGCGCAACGCGTCCAGGAGTGTCCTGCCTATATGCTCCACGCCACGGCGTGGCGCGAAACCTCGCTGGTGATCCAGGCGTTTTCCCGCGAACACGGTTGCCTGGCTCTGGTGGCCAAGGGCGCCAAGCGGCCGTATTCCGCGCTGCGTCCGGTGCTGTCGGCATTCCAGCCGCTGACGCTGTCCTGGAGCGGGGCGGGCGAGGTCAAGACGCTGACGCGCGCGGAGGTGGCCGGGGTACGGCCGCTGGTCGGCGCAGCGCTGATGTCGGCGTGGTACATGAACGAACTGCTGCTGCGCCTGCTGCCGCGCGAGGACGCGCATCCGGTGCTGTACGACGCCTACGATACGGCGCTGGCGCAGCTGTCCGGCGGGACGCGGGCGGCGGGGGCGTTGCGGCGGTTCGAATGGATACTGCTGCGCGAGACGGGCTACGGGGTGGATGAGATCGAGCCGGATTTTTCCGATCCTGCGATCGAGCCGGAATTGCGGCGGGATCTGCGGGAGCGGCTGGAGGCGAATCTTGCCGGGCGGGCGTTGGCGACTCGGCGGGTGTTGATGGATTTGCAGCGGTATTGATTGGATTGGCCTGCGTGTCGCGGGCGTTTGTGGTGCGGCGTGAAGGGTCGCTTTTGGGTTCTTGAGGCGTCCGCCGAGGTGCGGCCGCTTGCCCTGCCGGCCAAGTCCCTCGGCTCGGGCGCGCCATCAGGCGCCCTCGGTCGCCCTGCGGGCGACTGCCCTCGGGCCAACTGGCCGTCAGGGCAAGCGGCCGCACCCCGCCGGACTTGCAAGAGCGCAAGCCGGGCGGCCGTTGGCCGGGGAGAACTGTCACGCCATGGTATTGAGGGCGTGGCGCGATTGGGGCGATGTGGAGCCACGGGCGCCATGCATTGCTCGCGAGAGATCCCGTCGTGCCTGCCAATAAAAAGGTTCATTGAGCATTACCGGGGAAGGCGGCGCGGATTTTGAGGAAGAAGTATTCCTGGTCTCGGTAACCGTAGGCGCGCCGCTTGATGACCTTGATGGTGTTGTTGATGCCCTCAACG
>Ga0182743_1000847_pt1 | contig 33664 bp, 42 predicted proteins | sample eDN3rd30CKraftOP_FD_128522 | JGI IMG/M metagenome (GOLD analysis project Ga0182743, IMG submission 128522) | Enriched Organic Plus compost microbial communities from Emeryville, California, USA - eDNA 3rd pass 30_C Kraft OP (version 2) (version 2) ... | reverse complement strand
GAATACATGCATGAGCAGGGCATCCGCGTGCGCTACATGCACTCGGACATCGACACCATCGAGCGCATCGAGATCATCCGCGACCTGCGCCTGGGCGCCTTCGACGTGCTGGTCGGCATCAACCTCTTGCGCGAGGGCCTCGACATCCCCGAATGCGGACTCGTCGCCATCCTCGACGCCGACAAGGAAGGGTTCCTGCGCAGCGAAACCTCGCTTATCCAGACCATCGGCCGCGCCGCCCGAAACGTGGATGGCCGGGTCATCCTCTATGCCGACAACACCACCGGCTCGATGGAACGCGCGCTGGCCGAAACCAACCGCCGCCGCGAAAAGCAGATGGCCTACAACGAGGCCAACGGCATCACCCCGCAATCGGTGCGCTCCAACATCCTCGACATCGTCGATTCCGTCGCCGAGCGCGACCACGTCACCGTTTCCATCGGCAAGGGCAAGGACGGCAAGGAACAGGTCCAGGTCGGCGCCAACCTCGCCGCCGTCATCAAGGACCTCGAAGCCCAGATGCGCGAAGCCGCCACCAACCTCGAATTCGAACGCGCCGCACGCCTCCGCGACGAAATCAAGCGCCTGCGCGAAATGGAACTCGACACCCTCGAAGGCGCCGACCTCGCCGCCGACTGACCCCCGCGCCTTCTCCCCCTTGTAGGGGGTGAAGAGCGGCTACCCCGACGAACGCCAGGCTCCGGCGGAGCCTTGCGAGCGATGGACGCATGCCGGGAGCCGGCAGAACCAGGGACTCAGCCCAACCGCGAGCCCCCGCCGTCATCTCCCCTGGCGACGAAAACAAGCGCCCTCGCCCCACTTCACCTCTCCCCCTCGGGGAGAGGTCGGCCGCAGGGCCGGGTGAGGGGCCGCCCCAACCACCGGCCCCAGGCCCCAAAAGCCCTCCAGGCGCCGGCAGAACCGGGATAGCACTCAGCCCAACCGCGATCCCCGCCTTCATCCCTCCCGGCGACGAAAACAAACGCCCTCGCCCCCACTTCACCTCTCCCCCTCGGGGAGAGGTCGGTCGCAGGCCGGGTGAGGGGCCGCCCCAACCACCGGCCCCAGGGCCCAAAAGCCCTCCAGGAGCCGGCAGAACCGGGATAGCACTCAGCCCAACCGCGAGCCTCGCCTTCATCTCCCCTGGCGACGAAAACAAGCGCCCTAGCCCCCACTTCACCTCGCCCCCTCGGGGAGAGGTCGGCCGCAGGCCGGGTGAGGGGCCGCCCCAACCACCGGCCCCAGGACCCAAAGCGCTCCCGCTGGCCTTCACCTCTTCCCTCCCCGTGTGAAGTGAAAAGCGTTTACCCCGGCAAACGCCAAGCCCCGCGGAGCCTTGCGAGCGATGCACACGCCGAGCCATGCCAGCCTCCGGCAGGACCGGGGAAACCCTCCGTCCCGATTGACCGGGAACCAATCCGTCTCTCAAATCCTGATTCCGATCCGCTCCAAGGAGGACGCCATGCGCGCGCCGAAATCCCTGCCGCTCTTCGCCCTGGCCCTGCTGGCCCTGCCCCCGCTCGCGACGCCCGCCCTCGCCGCCGAACCGACCGCCCGCGCCACGGCCATCCTCAACGTCCGCACCGCCCCCGGCTGGACCGCCCCCGTCATGGGCACCCTCGCCAAGAACCAGCAAGTCACCCTCAAATACTGCACCCGCAACGGCGACTGGTGCCAACTCGGCAGTGCGCTGACGCCGGAACTGGCGGGTGGATGGGTAAGGGCCGGCTATCTGGTGGGGATGGCGGCGAAGTCGCGGGTTACACCGTTTCGGTTCTTGGTGAATCCGGACTGAGATCAACAGTAGCGGCGCTTTCGTTTAACTGCCGAATTCATTCCACCTTAACAGGCGCCACACAACATCGTTGCTATACTGGGGTACATTCTCATAGGATCACCATCCTTTCTCCTCGCCTAGTTCGAGTCGATACAATGCCAACTGTTCGTTCATCCGCTATATTGAGCGTGGACTACGATCCCCTGCACCGCGAACTATCGATCACGTTTCGATCGGGGCAAACGTATAAATACTCTCCTGTTCCCCCGGCCGTGTACCAAGGCCTTCTCAACGCACCGTCCATCGGGTCGTATTACAATGAGAACATCAAAGACCGCTATTCCGAGGTATAAGTGTACCTTTCTAAGATAGAATTCCAGAATTTCCGATGCTTCAAATCTGAATCCATCGAATTCTCCGATTTTACAGCACTAGTTGGGCCAAACAATAACGGAAAATCCACAGTCCTTAGAGCCCTTAACATTTTTTTCTCAGGGGACGATAAACGAAACAATATAACAATGTCCGACTTCTCTGTTTCATCGCACAGAAGCGACTTATCAATATTGTACGAGTTCTCTGACGTGTCCGGCGATGCCGAAGTCGATCTTTCGCATTATGTAAGAAACAATAAAGTAATATTCGAGATCGTCGCATCTTCGAACGCAATTGGCGAAGTGAGTGCCAAATGCAGAGGTATCCGTTACGGACTACCGGAACTCGCCCCCTTCTTTGAAGCTCAACAAGCCAAAGAACGCCGCCAGATTTACGATCAACTCCGCACCGACCAGCCACAACTGCCGGCTTGGAAGAACATGGAGCAGGCCACTAACGCCGTTCGGGAGTATGAGGCTACAAACACTGAACGACACGAGAGAATTCCCAGCACCGAGAGCGCATATGGAGCCACTGGGCCGGTACCTAAGTTACGCCGATACGTAGATTGGATTTATGTTCCTGCCATCAAGGACGCATCTCAGGAATCAATAGAACAAAAAAACTCTGCGTTCGCAAAGTTAATTGCCTATGCGGTTCGCGCAAAGTTAGACTTCCAAGAACAGCTTAATGAAATTAAAGCCTCTACAAAAGAGAAAATTTCGAGTTTGTTTTCGAAAGCAGATCAAATACTAGGAGACGTAAGCGCGAGCCTAAATAGCGAATTTTCAGAACTTTCAACCACACCTATTCGGATTGATTTGCAGTGGACCACCGACGAGAGCATCTCGATTCGAGAACCATCCATACACTCAACGTTCATTGATGGCCCCGTCGTGGGCGCACCCGAGAACTTTGGACATGGGATACAACGAACTTACATAGTAGCATTGTTAAGCCTTGCCGCGAAAATTCAAGCATCAGAAGACGACTTCCATCTAATTCTCGGCATTGAGGAACCTGAGCTCTACCAACACCCACCTCAGGCACGCTTTCTGTCCAATGCGCTTGCGACTTTAGCCGGTAGCCGCGCGCAGGTTCTGGTGACAACCCACAGCCCATACTTCATCAGCGGTCAAACGTTTGAAAGCGTCAGGGTTCTGAAGAAACGAGACAATTCGACCAAGGCATATTCTTGGTCTATTGACGAACAACGAGCCTATTGCGCCGCTCGAAAGAATGCGGAACCTGTGGGGGCCCAAGCGGCACTGTCTGGCATCGACAAAACAATGCTGACAAATATCCCAGAAATGTTCTTCGCGACAAAAGTCGTTTTTGTCGAAGGAATAGAAGATGAAGCTATAATTTCTGCATACCTCAAGGCCAAGAATATGTATAGAAATTTTCTTTCGGCCGGCGGTCATTTCGTGCCAGTTGGAGGGAAACAGAAAATGCCCATGCTTATAGCACTATCAAGGGGATTTAATATAGATTGTTATTGTGTGTTCGATTTTGACAGCAGCAAGTCACCACTAGACCGAAATAATGATGAAATTCGACGATATGCCGAAGATATAAAAATAGAGATCCCAGTTAACTTAACGCAAGACTTCTCGAGCCAGGGATTTTTCGCGTTCGAAGATAACATTCAGGCGAGTATACAAGCGAGCTACGACGATTGGCCGGAACTAGCAAGGAGCGTGGCGGAGGAGTGGGGTTGGGATATTTCCAAGATGCACAAAGATCCCATGCTCCTCACAGAGGTCGTCAACAGGAGCATAGCGCAGGGCGCAGCACTAACGCCGCTGCGGGCTTTATGCGATGCGCTTGAAGTATTTTGGGCTTCGTAGGGTTCCCCCTTATCCCCTCCCTCACCACCCACCGCATACTTCCCCTTCACACCAACGGAGGGTCCTATGTCTGCCCACTTCACCAACCAGTTCTTCGCCCGCCTGCAAGCGGCGCGGAACCAGCTTCTGCAACTCGACTGGTGGAGCGAAAAGCTCCCGCCCGAGCAGGTCGTCGATCTCCACGACGTGGTGAGGGTCAACGACGTCCTGCTGCTGGCCAGGAAGCTGGTCTCGCGCGAAAGGTCGGCGGCCTTCGTGCAGTTGCTTTCCCCTGATCGCCCCGTCACCGCGGGCGGCGTGCGGCTGGCGGTCAAGCTGGCGCACGGGACGATCAAAACCTTCGTGCAGCGCTACGGCCATTTCGATCGCGATGTGCAGGAATGGGTTCTCCCCGGCGAGCGCACCTATGTCGAAAAGCGCGCGGGCGAGGGTTTTGACGACGATTTCGACTGGCGCTGAGTCGCACTTATCCCCGCGTTTGCCGCCCGCGCTAACATGGTCCCATCCCTCCGCAAGGCGCGGCACTGACGAGGTGTCGGCGGCTGGCGGGCGGATCGGGCGCCACAAGCGTCCGATGCGTTCGCCGGGTTCTGGGAGACAGGTGGAGCGGGGGTCGCCCCGTTCCCGGCCTAAGTGTGACGTGACCGGCCCGGAGTGCGCTCGCGGGCAACTTGCGTGTACGGGTTTGTAGATCCCTGTCGCGCTGGGGCGAGGCGAGCCTCGCTACTACCACTATACAGATGAGGCAGACCTCGCCCCGGCCCGTCTACCCGAAACCCGCAGCGCTCCGGCGCGTGCGGATTTCGGTGTTGCCTCACGTCCAGTTGAGGCGCCGGCGCGCATCCATGCCGTGCCGTCCACGTTCTCCCGAAGGCGCTTTTCTGGAGATCGCCATGCCTGCCATTGCCTTAAGGGTCGGGCCCTGGCACCTGAACCATCCGTTCAGCTTGCGTTCAGGCGCCACGGCATCCAATGGCGGAAGGAAAGGGTTCTCCTTTCACCAGAAAACGAAACGAGCCTACCGAGGAGACGTCAAATGTCTGCTTTGCGCACCAAGATCCTGGCCGGTGGCCTTGCCGCCCTGGCGCTCGTCGCCACTGCCGGCGCGGCCCTCGCCGCCCCGGCCTATGCAACCAGCAATGTCAATGTCCGCTCCGGCCCCGGCACCGGCTATCGGAGCGTGGATGTCCTCACGCGCGGCCAGCCCGTCGATGTCCAGCAGTGCCGCGGCTCCTGGTGCTTCGTGTCCAAGCCTGGCCCCGATGGCTGGGTGTCGGCCAATTACCTCTCCTCCAGCGGCGGTTATTACCGTCCGCGTCCCCCGCGCCCGCCGGTCTACCCGATCCATCCGCGCCCGCCCTTCTACCCCGATCACGGCTGGGGTGGCCCCAATTGGGGTGGTCCGGGCTGGGGTCACCGGCCGCCGCCGCGCCCGCGTCCGAACCCCGGCGCCAGCTTCTGCATGAATGGCCCGAACGGCTATTTCTGCATGGGGAACTGAGGTCTATTCGACCTTGAGCCGCTCGATGTCGATCCCCTTGGCCACAAGGGGGTCGCGCATCCTGCGGCTCCAGAATTCGTTGAGGCCGTAGATGGCGACCGCTCCCACGGCCAGCGAGATGCCGAAGCCGCGGAAACCGTCCTGGTTGGCGAACACCACCGCGGCCGCCAGGGCCACCGCGCCGATGGCCACCAGCGTCCAGGTCTTGCGCTCGCTTTCGATGCGCAGGTTCCGGGCGCTCGAGAGCAGCACGTCGCGCAGTTCCGTGTCGCTCATCGAGTTGAGTTCAGGGTTGGCGCGCTCGCGCCGGATGGTCTCCATATAGGCTTCCACCCGCCGCTCGGTCAGCGCCTCGCGCTCGTTGGCGCTCCGCCCGCGCATCGCCATGCTGAACACCACGCCTACCGCAATCAGCACCAGCCCGATTTCGAGCAGAACACCCATCGATCGTCACCTCTCGCTTCTTGAAGAAAGAAATGCCCCCTCGCCCGAACGGGTTCAAGGTGCGTTGCCGCGGCTCACGATGGCGTTCTGCCAGCCCACCGCCTGCCCATCATCCATCCGGCGGGCCCACATTTCGGAAATCGCATGGTCGTTGAGCTGCACCATGCCCATGATGGCGTCGTTCCTGCCGTTCCCGGTGATATCCCGGTCATCGAGGAAATAGAGGAACGGGGAACCGTCTGTCACCGCCTCGGGCTGTTCGGGCCCGCGCCAGACATAGCCGTTGCCGTCGGCACTGGCGATGTTGAGCGCCAGAGCCATCTCGGCGGCGACGAGCGCGCTCACAGCGTGCCCACTGGCCGCGGTGCCGCTATAGGGCACGGTCCATCCGCTCGCCGGTGCCGCGATGGGCTTCCAGGCGAAGCTCCCCTCGGTCGAGGATTTCGGCTGGAGGCATTCGGCGATAAGGCAATCGGTAGCCGCCGCCTCGTCGTTCGGAATCTCGCGGCGAATGGCATCGCGCAGCCCCGCCACCTCGCCCGGACGCGGCTGGAAATCGAAGCGCCAGGCCACATGCGGCACGTCCTCGGTGCCCAGGTTGTAGCGGTCCACCTCGATGAACGACACAGTCCCCCCGCTCGTCTCGGTCGTCACCTGCCCATAGCGCAGCAGCGTCCGCGACCGCGCCAGCGGCGGCTCCATCGCGTCCACGAACAGCAGCGCCTTCTCGATCGGGCCCATTTGCCCGTCGGACGCGGCGAGCTTGGCCCGCGCATCGCTCTCGACCTTGCCGGCATCGAAATGCGTCCAGCCGGGACGATCGAGGAAGGTCGACAGCGTGAGGTCGAGCATGTTGTCTGCGGTCTGCGCCATGGCAGGCGGGGCGTTGCCCCCCATCGCCACGCCCAGGATGATGACACCGGCATACTTGAGGATACGCATCGCAAGGCCTTTCATTTGCCTGACGCGCCGAGTGTGGCCACATTGCCCGATCTGTCAACGATGGCGAATCGCGATGTATCTTTGGGCCAAGGCCTTTCTCAGACTCGGGCTGGTACTGCTCGCCATCGGTGTCCTGCCTGCCGTAGTCTTCGCCTACACCTTCCCGCAGGCCGACCCGCTGATCCCGGCTCTGCTCTCGCTCACGGTGGCGCCTCTCGGCGCTTTCGTGCTGGCGGTATCGGTCATTCTTTTCCTGGTAGCGGTGTTTCGGCGCCGGCGCTGACCGAGCCCCTGAGCCGCTCGCGCGCCATCACCACCAGGCCCGCGGCCGCGATCACCGCCGCGCCGATCAGCGACACAGGGTCGATAAGGTGGCTGAAGATCACGTAGGAGAGGATGATCGCCCAGGGGAGCGAGAAATAGCTGAACGGCTGCAACACGCTGGCCGGCGCCAGCGACAGCGCCTTGATCATCAGTCCGTGGGCCGCGCAGGTAGTGATCATCACCACGGCCACCATGGCCAGCCCGCGTCCATCCATCGGCGCCCAGTGAAAGACGCCCACGGCCGTCGTCATCACCAGTCCCACTACGCCCGTATAGGCCATGCTGGTCGCGGTGGAATCGAGCTTGCCCACCTTGCGCGTCAAGACGATGTAGATGGCATAGAACGAGCACGAGGCGATCGCGTAGACCACGCCCATGTCGAGCGGCAGCCCGCCCGGACGCACGATGATCATGGCGCCGAGGAAGCCGACGACCACCGCGCCGAGCCGGAACGGCCCCACCTTCTCGCCGAGCAGCGGAATGGCAAAGAGCGTGACGAGCAACGGATAGACAAGGCTGATGGCCTGGAGTTCGGCCAGCGGCACCGTTTTGAGGGCAAGCGCAAAGAGCCAGATGTCGGCCACCAGCAGCACGCCGCGCAGAATCTGCCAGAGCGGCGCCCGCGACGCGAACGCCTGGCGCAGCGGCCCCTTCCTCACGACGAGGTAGAGCGAAAACGCCGCAAAGCCCCAATAGCGCATCATGGCGATCTGGAATGGTGAGTAGTCCTGCACCAGCAGTTTGGAAAACGCATCCTGGATGCCGAACACCACCACCGATATCAACACCAGCGTGATCCCGGCGCTGACATTGTCCCCTGCCGCCGCGCCGCCCGTTCTCGCCGTTTCGCTACTCATTGCAACAAACCCGCCTGGCCACGCGCCGGAACGAAATACCCCGGGCCACTCCGGCCCGGGGCTTATCATGAAATGGAAAAACTGGAAGTCCTACTTGGCCGTTGCGTTCTTGATGGCGCCGGCAATCGCCGTGAGCACGCCCCCGCCGATAAGGCTCGTCACGCCTTGACCGGCCAGCGCCCCGATATCCAGGCCCACCGGGGCGCCGCCCGCCGCCGCCGCGTCCGTCGCAGCGCCGACCAGCGCATCCAACCCGGGAATACGTCCCGCCAGCCAGGTCAGAACCAGACCGCCGATGGCCCCGGCGATCGAGTTGCCGGTCGTGCCCAGACTCAAATTCTTGGCAACTCCGCCGACAACGTTGCCGCCGATGCCTCCACCGAGCAGCTGAACAATAATCGCTACAATTGCTTCCATTTTACGTCCCCAAGAGGTCCGAAATAACGGAGCCGCTCGGCCCCGCCTCGCACCGGAAGCTTAGCGACAATGCCTGCGCCGAGGAAGAGCCTAAACAACTGGTAAATACCCAATAGTACCTGAGATTCTTTGGTTTTTGGCTTCCGCAACAACTGCTATCGTTCGCCACCGCAAACAGGGCTTGCACATGCGACTGTTTACTCTCGTCTTGCTCCTCCTTTCCGTGACCGCTCCCGCCTTGGCGCAGGAGGAAGGCGCGCAGCGCGCCTTCAAGGACTGGATGACGGCGTGCCGCGACGATGGATACTGCTCCGCCTTCGCCCTCGCGAATCCTCGTGCCAACGGCAATGACGCCGATTATGTCCTGCGTGTCGGCCGCCATGCCGAGCGCAGCTACTGGGAAATTTCCTTCAAGACCGTGGCGGTCATGGCTGACGAGTGGAACGACTTCACCGTCACGGTCGATGGCGTTGCCCAGCCTTTCTCGGGCTTCGAGCAGATTGGGGCCTATGCCGAAGCCAACGACTTCTTCCTCCTCGGCGACGGGGCGCAGGCCGTGCTCGGCCGCATGGTGCCCGGCAGTCAGGTCTCGATCGCGTTCAGCGACAGGGCCGAAGCCCCTCACACCGTGGCTTTCTCGCTGAGTGGTCTTGCAGCAGCCCTGATCTGGATCGACGAACAGCAGAAGCGGCTCGGCTCCGAGCGTGTCGCCTCTGCCCCGCCTTACGGCCTCACGCCTGCCGGGTCGAGCCAATCCGAGCCCATCGAGATACCGGCCGCGCTGCTCGATCGCCTGCGCGCCGATCCGGAGTGCGAACCGCTCGAAACCCTGGCCAATGGCCGCGACTTCCAGGTTGGCAGGATCGACGCTGAGCACACGCTTTACGTCCTCCCCTGCTGGAGCGGCGCCTACAATTTCGGCTCCAAGGTTTTCGTCATGTCAGGGCCAGAGGGAATAGAAGCGCAGTATTTCCCGGCCTTCTACCCGCACATGGGCATGGTCGCCTCCTCCTACCTGGTCAATGCCAGCTACGACGAGGCCACTCGCACCATGAACAGCTACGCCAAATCCCGTGGTGCCGGAGATTGCGGCAGTTCAGGCACGTGGACCTGGACCGATTTCGGCTTCGCCCTGACAACGTTCAACTACCGCCAGTGCGAGGACGACATCAGAGAGGACGGAGACCCAGGGGACTTCCCGCTCGTCTATGACGCCGCAACGATGAGCGGTAAGTAAAACTTACCCACGCTTCTCCTGAGCGTGCGACATTGCCCGGCAGGGTCCTACCGGCCTATGGTCCGCGCAAAGTCAGCAAGCATTCTCATGTCGAATCAAACCTCAAACCGCCGTGTAGCCCTCGTCACCGGCGCTGCCGATCGCATCGGGGCCACCCTGGCCAGGGCGCTCGCAGCCGACGGACACCAGGTGATCGTACACTTCCGCTCCTCCCTGGCCGATGCCGAGGCGGTCGTGGCCTCCATTGTCGCGGATGGGGGAGTCGCGGCGGCCGTGCAGGCCGATCTCTGCGTGCGCTCGGAGCGCCGCGAGCTTATTTCGCGCGCCGCTTCGGTCTTCGGTCCGCTGACCGTCCTGATCAACAACGCCTCGCTCTTTGATCCCGACAGCATCAACGATCTTACCGAAGAGCTTTGGGACCGGCACATGGCGGTACACCTGGAGGCACCGGCCTTCCTGTCGCGTGACTTCGCCGCCCAGCTTCCCGAAGGCGTCGCAGGCAATATCGTCAACATCATCGACGAGCGCGTGCTTCACCTCTCGCCGGCCTATTTCAGCTATACGCTCTCCAAGGCCGCGCTGTGGGACATGACGCGTACCCTCGCCCAGTCGCTGGCGCCTGCTATCCGGGTCAATGCCATCGGCCCCGGTCCGATCCTCCCGCACAAGCGCCAGTCCGAGCAAGCCTTCGCCAGCTCGGTGGCGGCCTCCATCCTTGAACGCTCGGCCTCACCAGACGAAATTGCCGAGGCCGTACTGTTTCTGCTCAAATCGGCCGCGATTACCGGTCAAATGCTCGCGCTCGATGGGGGCAAGCATCTTGAATATCGGCCCTCGCGCGCCAAGACTCCTAGGGTCTAGAACCCGATCATGAACGACGAACAACCCAAGCAAACCGGTCCCGAGGTCATCAAGGCCTTCGTCAAGACCTTGCCTTCCGCGCCGGGCGTCTACCGCATGCTCGATACGGAAGGCGAAGTCATCTATGTGGGCAAGGCGCGCAGCCTCAAGTCGCGCGTCACCAACTACACGCGCCCCGAAGGCTTGCCCGTCCGCACCCAGCGGATGATTGCCGCCACCCACACTATGGAGTTCGTGCGCACCGAGACGGAAGCCGAGGCGCTTCTCCTCGAAGCCAACCTCATCAAGCGCCTGCGCCCCCGCTTCAACGTGGCGCTGCGTGACGACAAGAGTTTTCCGTACATTCTGATCGCCACCGATCACGAGGCGCCCGAGGTCTTGCTCCATCGCGGCACGCGCCGACGTCCGGGACATTATTTCGGCCCCTTTGCCTCGGCCGGCGCCGTGCGGCGCACCATCACGTCGCTGCAGAAGGCGTTCCTGCTGCGCAATTGCTCGGCCAGCTTCTATGCGGCCCGCACCCGGCCCTGCCTGCAATTCCAGATCAAGCGCTGCTCGGCCCCCTGCACGCGCGAAATCTCGCTGGCCGACTACGGGGTTCTCGTCGAAGAGGCCAAGGACTTCCTCGAGGGCAAGTCCAAGGCGGTGCAGTCTCGCCTGTCGAACGAAATGAACGCCGCGGCCGAGGCGCTCGATTTCGAGCGCGCTGCCTTGCTGCGCGATCGCCTGAGCGCCCTCGCCCTCATACAGAGCCAGGGCGACATCACGTCCAACAGCGTCGAGGAAGCCGACATCTTCGCCGTCGCCCAGGAGGCGGGCCAGTTCTGCGTCCAGGTCTTCTTTTTCCGTTCCTACCAGAACTGGGGCAATCACGCCTTCCGGCCGCGCGCCGACGCCAGCCTGAGCGAAAGCGAAGTACTCGAGGCCTTCATCACCCAGTTCTACGATACCCGCACGCCGCCGCGCCTGGTGCTGACCAGCCACGAACCGGCCGAACGCGAACTGATCGAGGAAGCCCTCTCCACCCGCGCCGGTTCGCGTGTCTACATCCAGACGCCCCAGCGCGGCGAGAAGCGCGACCTGGTCAACTACGCCCTCAACAACGCGCGTGAGGCCCTCAGCCGCCAGCTCGCCGAAGGCGCGACACAGCGCACGCTCCTCGAGGGCGTGGCCGAACTCTTCGGGCTGGACGATGCCCCACGCCGCATCGAGGTTTACGACAACTCCCACATCTCGGGCACCAACGCTGTGGGAGGGATGATCGTGGCGGGCGAGGAAGGCTTCTCCAAGAAGCACTACCGCACGTTCAACATCAAATCCAAGGACATCGCTCCGGGCGACGACTTCGGGATGATGCGTGAGGTCCTGACGCGGCGCTTCTCGCGCCTCGCCGCCGAGAGCGAGGAAGATGCAGAGGACGAAGCCACCGGCATGCCCGACTGGCCCGATGTTGTCTTCATCGACGGCGGCGCCGGCCAGCTCAATGCCGTGCGTGAAGTCATCGCCGGCCTTAATCTTCCCAAGGAAGTGACCTTCATCGGCATCGCCAAGGGCGAGGAACGTGATGCAGGGCGCGAAAAATTCCACATGGAAGGCCGCGAGCCCTTTATGCTGCCCCACCGCGACCCCGTCCTCTACTACGTCCAGCGCCTGCGCGACGAAGCCCACCGCTTCGCCATCGGCACGCATCGCGCCCGGCGCAAGAAGGACGTGGTCAAGAACCCGCTCGACGAGATCGAAGGCATCGGCCCGACGCGAAAGCGCGCCCTCCTCAACCACTTCGGCTCTGCCAAGGCCGTCAGCCGCGCCGCCCTCGCCGACCTCGAGGCAATCCCCGGCATTTCGACCCAGATGGCTCAGACCATCTACGACCACTTCAACCGGACCGAATGAGTTGCGAACGAGGCTCCCGCCTCCCTCCCTCCGTTGTGGGGAGGGAGGGAGGGGGTGGCAGCACGCTCGGAGCCTCGGCGCTCCGCCTTAACAAAACCTATTCCCTCTCCCGCCAACCCGCGCTATACAGCAGTCATGAACCTCATCCGCCCGGTCGCCTATTTTTGGTACTTTAGCTATCCGATGCCGCTGGCGGACGGAGGGTCGCGCTTGGTCTAAGTAGACGCAAAGCAAACGAGTTACCCGACAGCCGCCAGCTTCCTGGCGGCTTTTTTGTCGCCGGGAGGTCCATCAAAGGAACCGACCGATGTTGAAATCCACCGACGACCTGCGCATCAGAGAATTGCGCGAACTGAGTACTCCGGCAGAAGTGATCCGGGAGTACCCGCGCACCGAAGGCGCCACCCGCACCGTCACGGGCTCGCGCCTCGCCCTTCACAATATCCTGGCCGGCCGCGACGACCGTCTCGCCGTCGTCATCGGCCCCTGCTCTATCCACGATCCGGAAGCCGCGCTCGACTATGCGGCGCGCCTGTGGGAACTGCGCCAGCGCCTGGCCGGCTCTCTCGAGATCGTCATGCGCGTCTACTTCGAGAAGCCCCGCACCACCGTTGGCTGGAAGGGCCTCATAAACGACCCCGATCTCGATGGCAGCTTCCAGATCGACAAGGGCCTGCGCCGCGCCCGCAGCCTGCTGCTCGAGATCAACGACATGGGCCTCCCGGCCGGCTGTGAATTCCTCGACATGACCACCCCGCAATATTTTGCCGACCTCGTCGCCTGGGGCGCCATCGGCGCGCGCACCACGGAAAGCCAGGTCCACCGAGAACTGGCCTCCGGGCTCTCCTGCCCGGTCGGCTTCAAGAACGGCACGGACGGCAATGTCCGCATCGCCCTCGACGCGGTCAAATCCGCCACCCAGCCCCACCACTTCCTGGCCGTGACCAAGGATGGTCGTTCGGCCATCGCCACCACCACTGGCAACGAGGACTGCCACATCATCCTGCGTGGCGGCAAGGCGACCAACTACGACGCCGCCAGCGTCGAAGCGGCGGCCGCGGAGTCGCTCAAGGCCGGCATCCGCCCCGCGATCATGATCGATGCGAGCCATGCCAACAGCTCCAAGAAGCCGGAGAACCAGCCGCTGGTCATGGAGGACGTCGCCCGCCAGCTCGAGGCCGGCGACAACCGGATCATGGGCGTGATGGTCGAGTCCAACCTCGTCGCCGGTCGCCAGGACCTCGTGCCCGGCAAGCCGCTGACCTACGGTCAATCGATCACCGACGGCTGCATCGATTGGGACACGACCGTCACCGTGCTCGAACGCCTCGCCAAGGCCACCGAAACCCGCCGGCAGGTTAGCAAGCAGGAAGTGGCCTGACGCAGGACATTTTCGGATCCCCACCCTTGTTCCCTCCCACGGGGGAGGGATTGAGGGTGAGGGTAGGCCATGTGTCGCCGAAGCAAGCGAAGCCCGAACGCGCAACGCGGGGCGAAGCACTTCCATCCGAGCTTCACACCCCCGATATCCGCTTGACCCGACGCAACAATCCCTGTTCCCTCGCGGCCATGTCGAGCAATCTCATCTCCCTGCCGAACTTGCTGACCTACGGTCGCATCATCGCCATTCCGGTCATCGTCTACCTGACGATTTCCGGGTACCCGGATCTGCGCTGGGCCGCGTTCGTCCTCTATGTCGCGGCGGCCGTCAGCGACTTCTTCGATGGTTATCTGGCGCGCAAGTGGAACCAGTCCTCAGCGCTCGGACGCATGCTCGATCCCATCGCCGACAAGCTCCTGATCGGCGCCCTGATCATCGCCTTCGCCTGGGACGGTACGCTGGGGCCATGGGACCTTATTCCGGCCATCGCCATCATGCTGCGTGAAATCTTCGTCTCGGGCCTGCGCGAATTCATGGGCGACAAGGGCATCGTCGTGCACGTGACCAGGCTCGCTAAATGGAAGACCACTGCCCAGCTCGTCGCCATCGGCGCACTCCTGCTGGTACCCCTCATTGCCGGCATCGCTATCCCGGCCCAGATCCTGCTGTGGGTCGCCGGCATCCTCACCGTATGGACCGGCTACGACTACTTCCGCGGCGCCTGGCCGACACTGAAAGGCAATTGACCATGAAGGTTCTCTATTTCGCCTGGCTGCGCGAGCGCCTCAATAAGGGCGAGGAAACCGTCACGCCGCCCGCCGAGGTCAAGACCGTGGGCGACCTCATTGCATGGCTCGCCGCCAATGACGAAGCGGCCGACCTGGCCTTCGCCAACCGCAAGCTCATCAAGGCGGCGGTCAACGCCCGCATGGTCGACCACAACGCGCCCATCGCCGCCAACGACACCGTCGCGCTCTTCCCTCCCATGACCGGCGGCTGACCATGGCGGTTTCCATCCAGACCGAGCCGTTCGACCCCGGAGCGGAAACCAACGCCTTCCTGCTGGCCAACGCCGGTGCGGGAGCCGCCGTGACCTTCACCGGACTCGTCCGCTCGCAGCCGGAAGATCCGATCGGCGCGCTGATACTCGAATGCTACCCCGAACTCGCCATCAACCAAGTCACGGCGATGATCGAGCAGGCCGTGGTGCGCTTTGGTCTCATCCGGGCGAAGGTCATCCATCGCTATGGCACCCTTCGGCCCGAGGAACCAATCGTCCAGGTCATGGCGCTGGCCCCCCATCGCGAGGCGGCCTTCCAGGGCGCCGAATTCCTGATGGACTACCTCAAGACCGACGCTCCGTTCTGGAAGCAGGAAGAAACGCCCGACGGCACACGCTGGGTGGATGCCAAGTCGCAGGACGACGCCGCCAAGGCGCGATGGGAGTGACATGAACGAGATGTCCAGACCACCCTTCTCCCTTGTTGGGCTCGATCACGTGGTTCTGCTCGTCACTGACATGGAGCGCGCCATGCGGTTTTACCAGGAGGTCCTGGGCTGTCAGCCCGGCTTCTCATACCCACAGTTCGGCATGGAGCAGGTCTGGTGCGGCAACGCCCTCATCGTGCTCCAGGACTATACCAGGCCCGAGGGCAACTGGGCTCGCCCTCCCGCCGAGGGCGGCCGCAATCTCGACCATGTCTGCATCGCGCTGAGCCCCTTCGATCACGACGCCATGCGGGCCCATCTCAAGGCGCACGACGTTGAAATCGTCGAGGAAGCCTTTCATGGCGGTGCCCGCGGCATGGGCAACTCGTTCTATGTGCTCGACCCGTTCGGCAACAAGCTCGAACTGAAAGGGCCGCCGGTCTACTGACCGACGGCCCCTCAAAACTCTTGGCTCGAGGCAGAACTTATTCTGCCGCGGCCCGCTCGGGCTGTACAGCGGCCGAATACGCCGCGATCAGCGTGCGCGAGGCTTCGCCAGGCGTGAACTTGAAATCGCCGACCTCGGAAACCGGGGTCACCTCGGCCGCAGTTCCGGTGAGGAAGCACTCATCGAAATTCGCCAGTTCGTCCGGCATGATGTGCCGCTCGGTCACGGTGAAGCCGTTGGCCTTGGCCAGGCCGATCACGGTACGGCGAGTGATGCCGTCAAGGAAGCAATCGGGCGTCGGCGTCGTGATTTCCTTGCCCTTGATGAAGAAGACGTTCGCGCCGGTCGCCTCGGCGACGTAGCCGCGATAGTCCAGCATCAGGGCGTCGGCGTAACCGTCGGCCATCGCCGCGTCCTTGGAGAGGGTGCAGATCATGTAAAGACCGGCGGCCTTGGCCTTGTACGGAATGGTCTCCGGGCTCGGGCGCTTCCACTTGCTCCACTGTAGGCGGATGCCCTTGAGCTTCTCTTCCATAGAGAAATAGCTCGGCCAAACCCAGGCGGCGATCGCCAGGTGCACCGTGTTCGGGCGACCGGGAACGCTCAGTTCTTCCGAACCGCGCCAGGCGACCGGGCGCATATAGGCGTCCACCAGGTTGTTGGCTTCGAGCACCTTGCGGCAGGCCGCATCGATCTCATCGGCGCTATAGGGGATGTCGAAGTCCAGCGTCTTGCCCGAGGCGATCAGTCGATCGGTGTGCTCGCGCAGCTTGAACACTTCGCCGCCATAGGCGCGCTGGCCTTCGAACACGCAGCTTGCATAGTGCAGCCCGTGCGTCAGCACGTGAATCTTGGCTTCTTTCCAGGGCTTGAGTTCACCGTCGAACCAAATCCAGCCATCACGCTGGTCCATCGGCAACGCCATTTCCAACTCCAAATCTCTTCCCATTCGCGGCCCTCGCATGGCCGCAAAATCCAGTTGTCCCGATCATGCATCAGCCCTAAGCCCTTGGCAAATTGGAACGGCTTTGGGATAAGAAACATTAGCGGAACTGATGGAGAAACAATGGCACCCGACAAAATAAATGTCAACAAGGCTGACATAAATTCGTCGGTAGCGGCCGCGGACCTGCCGCTTGATGTCATGGGCCTGTTTTTCTTCGCCTATCGGGACTTCGTCCGTGACGCCGATGCCCTCCTCGAGCGCCAGGGATTTGGCCGCGCCCACCATCGGGTGCTCTATTTCGTCAATCTCAAGCCCGGCCTTCCTGTCGCCACCATCCTGGACGTTCTCAAGATCACCAAACAAAGCCTCGCCCGGGTGCTGCGCCAGCTGATCGACAACGGCTATGTCGAGCAGCGCACCGGCCCCTCCGATCGACGCCAGCGCCTACTTTACCCCACCGCAAAGGGGCGTGAATTCTTTGAAACACTTTCCGCGACCCAGGCCAGCCGCATCGAGGCAGCGCTCGCCCCTCTTCCGGCGGAGGCCCGGACGATGATCCTCAAGTTCTTCGTCGGCATGGTCGAAACCGGCGACCGGCCGCTGCTGACGCGCCTGCACCTGACGGACAGCCTCTAGCTCATTCGGCGGCGCGTGGGCTCGGCGTCGTAATAGTCCTTCTTGGACCGGTACATCTGCAGGTCGGCGCGCTTGATGGTTTCCTCGATCGGTTCTTCGGGAAACCGTGTCGCCCGCCCGACTGCCAAATTCAGCGGCAGGCCGGGATAGAACTGGTTGTTCAGCAACACGAGCTTTTCGAGATTGGTCGCAACGGCCTCTGCGCCCTTTTCGTCGACGCCCGGCAGCAGCAGCGCAAACTCATCGCCCCCGATACGCGACGCGCACGCCGGCTTCTCGACGGCCTTGCCCAGCACCTCACCCGCCCGGCGCAGCAGGCCATCGCCCGCGGCATGCCCCCAGAGATCGTTCGCAGCCTTGAGCCCGTTCACATCCACCATGATCACCGAAATCGGCATCACGGCCTTCCGGTCGATGCGGTTGAGCTCGTCCACGAAGAAGGAGCGGTTATAGAGCTTGGTCAGCACGTCGTGCTTGCCGAGGAATTCGAGATACGCCTCGGCCTTCTTGCGGGCAGTGATATCGGTGAGCGCCACCTGCACCAGCGACCAGTCGCCTTCATGGCCGGGCAGCACGGAGAACTGCAGCAGGACGTGGACCTCTTCGCCCGAGAGCGAATAGTTGATCACCTCGCGCCGCTGGAACAGCCTGCCATTCCACAGGTCGATCAACTGCTCGCGGAAATGGGGCAGCATGTCGTCGCGGAAGATGCTGTCCTGATGCTTGAGAAGCTCGTCCTTGGTCTTGGCCCCGAAGAGGTCGAGCGTGGCCTGGTTGACGTCGAGCACGCGGATTTCGCTCATGCAGCGCTCGACGAACTCGGGATGCACGTCGGTGAACACCCGGAAATCAGTAATCCCCTGGAACCGCACGTCTTCGAGCAGCTGGCGAATGGCCGAAAAGTCCTCGACCCAGAGCGACACCGGCGAATGGGTGAACAAGCCTTCTGCATAGCGCGCGCTCAGCGCTAGGCTCCGGCGCGCCGTCTCGCGCTCGGTCACATCCTCGATGGCGACCAGCACCCGGCTCCAGCTTTCCTCGTGCCCGGGCAGGATGCGGCCAGTCATCTGGATGTCGATGCGCCGACCGTTGAGGCTGTAGTTGACCGATACGTTGGCGAACTCGTGCCGACCTTCCCAGAGCTGGATCATCTCCTCGCCATGGGTCTCCATCATGTCGTCGCGGAATACAGCGCCGAGATTGTCGATCAGGTGTTCGAGGCTGCGCGATTCGAAGAGGCTGTGGGTCTTGCCGTTGACCGCCAGGATCTTGATCTTGTCGGCGCATTCGTGAACGCGGGAGGGATCGGCCTTGAACAACTCGCGCAGATCCGCGATGCCTGCGGCGCGCCATTGTTCGAACAGGGCCTTGAGTTCGCTATAGTCTTCCAACCAGAGGGAGACCGGGGCCAGCTCGAACATCGCCTGGGAGACATCAAAGGTCGTACTACTATCACTCACGTCGACCTCCCGGGCCGCCGAATATGCGCTGCTACCGAAGTCCCCACCTTTCGGGCATTATCATTGTGATCGGGTTAAATCCGGCGCTAAAGCAGCTTTTGGCCGTTTGGAACGCTGCGCTCCATTGCCGCAAGCACGATAGCTCCATCCCCGTCTTCGAAACCAAGCGTAAGAACCTCGCTACGCAGTGGACCGATTTGTCGTGGCGGAAAATTGACCACCGCCATGACCTGGCGCCCGACAAGGCCTTCGGGCGTGTAATGCGTCGTGATCTGCGCCGAAGATTTCTTGATGCCGATTTCCGGCCCGAAGTCGATGACGAGAATGATCGCCGGTTTGCGGGCCTCCGGGAACGGCCGCGCCTCGATGACAGTGCCGCTGCGGATATCGACCTTGAGAAAATCCTCGTAAGTGATCTCAGCCACGGCCAAGCTCCTCGCTGCGCTTGCGCGCCGCGGTGACGGCGCGATCGAGCAGCGGTCCGAACCCTTCGGCGCCCATAAGCACTTCGAGCGCCGCCGCGGTCGTCCCCTTTGGCGAGGTCACGTTCTCGCGCAGCGTCCCGGCCGAGATAGTGGGCTCGGCCTCGAGCAGATAGGCCGCCCCGATCACGGTCTGGCGCGCCAGCATCATCGCCTGCTCCTCGGGCAGCCCCTGCGCCACCCCGGCGGCAGCCAACGCCTCGACGAGGTTGAAGACATAAGCCGGGCCCGAGCCGGAAACGGCGGTGACGGCGTCCAGCGCGGTTTCATCGTCGAACCAGGTTACCTGCCCCGCCGCCTCGAGCAGCGCGTTGGCGGTCTGCCGGTCATCTGCACCGACACCCGATCCCGCCACGGCGCCGGTCACGCCCTTGCCGATCTGGGCGGGCGTATTGGGCATCGTACGCACGACCCGGTCAGTGCCGAGCCCTGTAGCGATCTGCGCAATCGAAATGCCTGCCGCAATCGAGACGACCAGCGTCTGCGCGCCGACGACCGGGCGCAATTGCGCCATCACTTCGCCGATGATCTGGGGCTTTACGGCAAGCACCAGTACGGCGGGTGCGATGCCGCCGGCATTGGGCACCAGGCTAGCGCCGGTCTTTACCGCGAAGGTGATCGTATGCTCGCCCGGATTGGGATCGACGAGCACCAGGTTTTGGGGCTCCAGGCCCGCGGCCAGCCACCCGCGCGCCAGTGCCAAGCCCATCTTGCCGGCACCGGCAAGGACGATAGGACCGATAGTTTGTAGACTCACGCTTCCCCGACTGTCTCGAACATGACGTGGCTCAAGGCCTCGGAAGCACTTTTACCTGCCCAGACGACGAACTGGAATGCCTGATAGTAGAGGTCGCAGGAATCGGTCGCCGAGCGCAGCAGCGCTTCGCATTGCTGCGGCGAGACTTCCGCCCCGCCCGTGAGCAGGTGCGAGTTGCGGAAGAGCACGACCCCTTCCTTGCTCCAGATGTCGAAATGGCCGATCCAGAGCTGCTCATTGACCAGCGCGATCAACTGCTTGACCTCGCTGCGCCGTGCCTCGGGAACCTTCAGATCGAAGGCCGAAGCGATGTGCAACGACTCCAGGTCCTCCATCCAGTTGAACGAAACGTGGTAGTCGCTCCACCCGCCCCGGACCGAAATAGAGATTTCGTCGGCGTCCTGGCGCTCGAAGTTCCAATCGTTGATTGCCGCGATGTGCTCGATGATATCGACCGGGTGGACTGTACGGTCCGGTTCGATCTGCAGCAGAAGAGACATGGAAATTAGTCCTGCATTGGCAACGCGTGGATGGGCCGGCCGGCAAACACCCGGCGGGGTACGCAACTTACAAAATGAACTGCCGCACGCATGGAAAGCCTACGAATCGTCCTGTGATTTCAACCTACACTGCACGGTTGATTCCGGGCACTTTCAGCGGGCACCGAGACGGCTTTCTTCTGTGGATGATCAGACCGTTATTGTTAACAAGTTCTTAACGGGACCCGCTCGGACCCCAGTTATTCTGGCCTTTTTTGGCACATTTGAACGATAACAAATCGGTCTAGGCCGAACGGATCAGGGCCGTCCGGCCGTCGAAGGCAACGGGTGTCGCCCTAGAAGAGCCCTTCCGGCCCGCCCCAGCCGGTGGTCAGCGCTTCGCGCCAATGCGGGAAGCCGTTCTCTTCGGCGCGCCGCGCCGCCGCCTCGTGATCGTAACCCAGCACGCGCTGCGTCACCGACCATTTGCCATCGCGCTTTTCGACGATGGCATAGCGTGCATCGGGCGAACCATGGACGGTCTGCAGTCCCACGCTGCCCGGGTTGACCACCATGCGCCCGTCGCGCAGGCGCACCGAGCGTTCCAGATGCGTGTGGCCGCACAGAAGGACCGGATAGTCGAAGCCCTCGGCCTTCGCGGTCACGCTGGCTTCGTCGGGCAAGGTGGTGCTGCGGGCGGTCCAGAAGTTGTCGAGCCAGACGGCGTTATCGTCGCGCGGCGTGCCGTGGCAGAGAAACACCTCGCCCTCGACCACCCTCGTGGCCGGCAGGCTTTCCAGCCACACCACGTGGCGCGGATCGAGCTGGGCGAGCGCGAAGCGATCGACCGCTCCGAGTTCGAAGACGCCAGTTTCGACCAGATAGCGATCATGGTTGCCGCGGACGGTGGCCGCGTTCATCTCGAGCAGCAGGTCGCCTGTGCGGCGCGGATCGATCGGCCCGCTCAGCGTGTCGCCGAGATTGACCGTCGCGTCCACGCCCTGGCGCGCAATGTCCTCAAGCACAGCTTCGAGGGCGAAACTGTTGCCGTGAATGTCCGAGACGACCGCGAGCCGCAAGGACTAGTCGGCCTTCTTGCTGCGGGGAGCGGGCTTGAGATCGGCGAGTTCCTTGCGGAGCGCCGCGATTTCTTCGCTCTGCACCTGCACCAGTTCGCGCAGCGCATCGAAGTCCTCGCGCTTGACCAGGTCCATGTCGGCGATGAAGCGCTGGGCCTGGGCCTTCACCCCGGTCTCCACCTCGCGGCGCACGCCATCGGCAACGCCCGCCGCCTCGTTCATCAATCGTCCGAGATCGTCGAAAATCCTGCTGCCCTGGTTCATCGCCTATGTCCTTCAAGTGCTTGCCGACAAGCGGCAGTCGCCCCTATTTAGGCTGTCGCGACCGGCTTGACCAGAGCAGGCATGGCCTGCATGGTCCAGCCAATCTCTGCGGGAGCCCCGATTTGCCGTTTCCCAACATCGATCCGATCGCCTTCGCCATCGGCCCATTCGCCGTTCGCTGGTATGCGCTGGCCTACCTGGCGGGCGTCGCGCTCGGCGTGCTCTACGGCATGTCCCTGCTCAAGCGCCGTTCGCTCTGGAAAGACAATTCGCCCCCTTTCCAGCCCGGCGAACTGATGGATTTCGCGTTCTGGGCCGTCATCGGCATCATCCTGGGCGGCCGCATCGGCTACGTATTGTTCTATAACCTCCCCTATTATGCGGCGAACCCCGCCGAAGTGTTCGCGCTCTGGGACGGCGGCATGTCGTTTCACGGCGGCCTTATCGGCATCATGGTCGCCATTGTGCTCTTCACCCGCTCGAAGGGCGGCAACCCGCTTTCCGGGCTCGACCTCGTCGCCGCGGTCGGCACCATCGGGCTCTTCCTCGGCCGCATCGCCAACTTCATCAATGGCGAGCTCTTTGGCGCGCCGACGGACCTGCCCTGGGGTGTGATCTTTCCCAATGGCGGGGACATTCCGCGTCATCCGAGCCAGCTCTATGAAGCCGCGCTCGAAGGCATCGTGCTCTTTCTGGTCATCCGCTACGTCACCCACGTGGCCTATGGCCTGCGCCGTCCCGGCCTCGTCGCGGGCATTTTCGGCGTCGGCTATTCGCTTTCGCGCATTCTTGTCGAGTTCGTGCGGCTGCCCGATGTCCAGATCGGCTATCTCTATGGCGGCTGGCTGACCATGGGCCAGGTGCTCAGCCTGCCGACCCTGTTGGCCGGCATCGCAATGATCGTCTACGCGATGAGGCGTTCCAATGGCCGTTGACCTGAGCCTGGGCGAACTGATCGACCTGCAGATCCGCACCAACGGGCCGATGTCGGTTGCCACCTACATGGGTCTGAGCCTGACCCATCCGCGCCTCGGCTATTACAAGGGTGCCGATCCGCTCGGCGCCAAGGGCGACTTCATCACGGCGCCCGAGGTCAGCCAGATGTTCGGCGAGCTCGTCGGCTTCTTCCTCGTCAACCTCTGGCAGCAGATGAAAGAGCCGCGCTCGTTCACCCTGCTCGAACTGGGCCCCGGCCGCGGCACGCTCATGAGCGACGTCATGCGCGTCGCCCAGCGCGCCGAAGGTTTCGCCAATGCCGCCCACCTGCAGCTTTTCGAGACCAACCCAGTCCTCAAGGCCGAGCAGGAAAAGCGCCTGGCGCAGTACCTGCCCTATTGGGCCGACGAAATCGGCGCCCTGAGCGACGATCCCCTGCTGGTCGTCGCCAACGAATTCTTCGATGCCCTGCCCATCCGCCAGTTCGTGCGCGGCGAGGACGCCTGGCACGAGCGCCAGATCGGCCTCCGCGACGGGAAGCGCACCTTCGGCCTCTCACCCACGCCCATCCCCGCCGAGGTGCTGCCCGAGGAAGTGCGCGATGCCCCGCCCGGCTCGATCTACGAGGTCGGCATCGCCGCCGGCGAAGTGATGGCCACCCTCGCCGAGAAGATCGCCGCGCATGGCGGAGCAATCCTGGCCATCGACTACGGTTATGGGCGCACCCAGACGGGCGAGACGCTCCAGGCCGTCGCCCGGCACGCCTATGCGGACCCGCTCGAAGCACCCGGCGAGGCAGACCTCTCCGCCCATGTCGATTTCGATGCGCTGGGTAAGGTCGCAACCAAGGCGGGGCTCGTCGTGCAGCCGCTGACGCCCCAGGGGCTTTTCCTCAAGCGCATCGGCATCGGGGAACGCGCCGCCGCGCTCGCCCGCGCCAACCCCGGCGAGATGGACGCCATCGAGGCGGCCCTAAAGCGCCTGATCGCGCCCGACCAGATGGGGGACCTCTTCAAGGTCTTCGTCGCGGCCAGCCCCGGCATCAGCCCGGTCGGGGTCGGTCGGTGACCGCGCCCTTCGAAACCAGCGCGGCGCTCTCCGCGCTTAAAGGCATCCGCCACGGCTTCTTCGGCCGGAACGGCGGTAGCTCGACCGGTGACTTCGCCTCGCTCAACGCCTCCGAGAATGGCGGCGACGATCTGGCCCTCGTGGCGGCCAATCGGGCCGCCATCCGCGAAGCCCTCGGCTTCGAGCGGCTGGCGACGCTGACCCAGACGCACTCGAACCGCGTCGTGACGCTGACCGGCGACCCCGATCTTCAAGCCCGCCCCGACGCGGACGCGCTCGTCACCGACCAGCGCGGGCTTCTTCTCGGCATTCTCACCGCCGACTGCACCCCGATCGCCTTCGCGGACGAAAAGGCCGGGGTCGTCGGCATCGCCCATGCCGGCTGGCAGGGCGCGGTGGACGGCATCGCCGAGAACACCATCGCCGCCATGGAGGCGCTCGGCGCCGACCGGAAGCGCATCGTGGCCGCCATCGGTCCCACCATCTCCGGCCCCAATTATGAAGTGGGTCCGCAGTTTGCCGCCAACCTCCTCGCCCGCAACAGCGAAGCGGGCGCGCACGTCTTTACCCCGCCGGGCGGCAAGGAGCATTTCGATCTCCCCGGCTTCGTCCGTGCACGGCTCCTGGCCGCCGGGGTCGAGGTCGATGCGGCCGGCCAATGCACCTATGCTCACCCCGACCTATATTTCTCGCACCGCTATGCCACCCACCAGGGCACGAAGGCCGGGCGCCAGATGTCGGTGATAGGACTCTTCTAACGATCATTGGTTCTGCGACTAACTGGGAAGTTGCGCGCGGTGACGCCCCGCGCTAAGGGTGCCCGCGAGCGAGGCGCGGGGCTGCGGGAGTCCGGCGCCGAAGGCATCAAAAGCAACAGGGTGGCGCTATGAAACTGGTCACGGGCAACTCCAACCGGGCGCTGGCCGAGGATGTCTCCAGCTACCTCGAACTGCCGCTGACCGACTGCACGGTCAAGCGATTTGCCGACAAGGAAGTCTTTGTCGAGATCCATGAAAACGTCCGCGGTGAGGACGTTTTCATTTTGCAGTCCACCTCGTTCCCCGCCAACGACAACCTGATGGAACTGCTGATCCTGACCGATGCCCTGCGCCGCTCCTCGGCGCGCCGCATCACGGCGGTGATCCCCTATTTCGGCTACGCCCGCCAGGACCGCAAGTCCGCTTCGCGCACGCCCATCTCGGCCAAGCTGGTCGCCAACCTCATCACCGAGGCCGGAGTCAACCGCGTCATCACGCTGGACCTGCATGCTGCCCAGATCCAGGGCTTCTTCGACATCCCTACCGATAACCTCTATGGCGCGCCGGTCATGGTCCGCGACATCCAGGAAAACTACACCAACGGCAACGTGATGATCGTCTCGCCCGACGTCGGCGGCGTGGCCCGGGCCCGCGCCACCGCGCAGCGCATCGGCGCCGATCTCGCCATCGTCGACAAGCGCCGTCCCCGCGCCGGCGTCTCCGAGGTCATGAACATCATCGGCGACGTGTCCGGGCACGCCTGCATCCTGGTCGACGATATCGTCGATTCCGGCGGCACGCTGGTCAATGCGGCCGAAGCCCTGCTCAAGGCAGGCGCCACCGAGGTCTCGGCATATATCAGCCACGGCGTGCTCTCCGAGGGCGCCGCCGAGCGCATCGCCGCCTCCCGCCTCAAGGAACTGGTGATCAGCGACTCGATCATGGCCACCGATGCCGTCAAGGCCGCCAAGAACATCCGCCGCATCTCGATCGCCCCGCTCATGGGCGAGGCCATCGCGCGCACCGCTTCCGAGCAGAGCGTCTCGAGCCTGCTCGACTGATTTCGCGCGCGTTCCGGGGACGCCTTCCCGTCCCCGGCAACTTTTTTCGCGCAAAAGTCGAAATCGTGTCTGCCTCCCCGTCAATGTAGCATCGGGACACGGTGTTCCGGACAACACCATTGGAGATAGACGATGCGATTCATGTGCCTCATCCACTACGACGAAGCTGCGCTGGCTCAGGCGACGCCTGAAGAAATGCAGCAGTTCGGGGCCGCCTGGGGCGCCTTCAACGAAGCGCTGGCCAAGGCCGGCAATCCGGGCGAACGCCTCCAGCCGAGCCGCGCCGCGACCACCGTCCGCGGCATCAAGGGCCGCACCGAGATCCTCGACGGCCCCTATGCCGACACCAAGGAACAGTTCGCCGGCTATTTCATGCTCGATGTCGCCGACCTCGACGCAGCCATCGAGTTCGCCAAATCCTGCCCTGGCGTGCGCTACGGCTCGATCGAGATCCGCCCCTTCTGGCAGCCTCCGGCCGGGCAGGGCTGACCCCTCCAATCCCCGGCAGGCGCGGCGGGTTATTCCGCCCGCCTGTCGAAATCGGCCTCCCTCGCGCGACATTGTCGTGACGGGCTATGGTGCCCGCGCCGATATGCGAGGAGAGACCGATGAAATACCTGCTCATGCTCTATGCCGACGAAGTCGCGGGCTCCAGGATCAGCCCCGAGGACATGCGCGACTTCATGCAGACCATGTATGCCTACCAGGACGCCCTGACCAAGGCCGGCGCCTTCGTCGAAACCGCGCCCCTTACCCCCACGACGCAGGCCAAGACCCTCCACCTCGATAACGGCGAGTTGCAGGTGCACGACGGCCCCTACGCCGAGACCCGCGAACAGTTCGGCGGCTACTACATCATCGAGGCGTCCGACATGGACGAGGCGCTCCAATGGGCAGCCAAGTGCCCGGCCGCGACCTGGGGCAAGATCGAAGTCCGCCAGTTCGCGAGTTTTTCCTAGAATTTCGACGGCGCGGTCGAAATGGCCGCCACTGCCCCGACATTGTAACGTCGGGGCACGGAGCTCCGGCCACTCAAGGGAATATCCAGATGCGCTACATGCTGCTGATCCACCAGGACGAAAACATCTACAAGTCCAGCTCCCAGGCCAACGTTACCGCCATGTCGAGCGACTACGCCGCCTTCAACGAGGCCATGAAGAAGGCCGGCGTGCTGCTCTCGGGCGAGCGCCTGCAGTTCACCGACACCGCCGCGAGCGTGCGTGTCGCAGATGGGCGGACCGAAGTGCTGGACGGCCCCTATGCCGACACCAAGGAACAGTTCGGCGGCTTCTACATGATCGAAGCACCCGACCTCGACCAGGCCGTGGCCTGGGCCGCCCGCTGCCCTGCCGCCCAGAACGGCACGGTGGAAGTCCGCCCGATCTGGGAACTGACGGGCAACTGAACCATGAACCAGATGGGCAACGAAGCGCGCCGCGCCGCCGAGCGCGTGGCACGCGAAAGCTATGGTCGCCTCGTTGCCTTTCTGGCAGCCCGCACGCGCGACGTCGCCGGTGCCGAAGATGCGTTGGCCGAAGCCTTCGCCACGGCCCTGCGCATGTGGCCGGAGGATGGCGTACCTTCCAACCCCGACGCCTGGCTGCTGACGGTGGCGCGGCGCCGCCAGACCGATGCCGTCCGCCGCCGCCAGACGCGCACGGCCGGCGAAACCCACCTCAAGCTCATCGCCGACGAGATCGAAGCCGCCATGGAAACGCCCGATGAGATACCCGACAGACGCCTGGCGCTGATGTTCGCCTGCGCCCACCCCGCCATCGAGCCCGGCATGCGGGCGCCGCTGATCCTCCAGACCATCCTCGGCCTCACCGCCCAGGACATCGCTGCCGCCTTCCTCATTCCGCCAGCCACGATGGGCCAGCGCCTGGTGCGCGCCAAGACCCGGATCAAGGAAGCGGGAATTCCCTTCCGCGTGCCCGATCGCGAAGAACTGCCCGGGCGGCTCGACGCGGTGCTCGAGGCGATCTACGCCGCCTATGCCAAGGGCTGGGGCGAGATCGGGGAGACGGGCTCGGCGCAAATGGCGGAGGAGGCCATCTGGCTGGGCCAGCTCGTGGTCACGCTCATGCCTGAAGAGCCCGAAGCCAAGGGCATGCTGGCGCTGATGCTCTACACCGAGGCCCGCCGCCGGGCCCGACGCTCCCCGACCGGCGCCTATGTGCCGCTCGAGGAGCAGGACACCGCTCTCTGGGACGACTGGCAGATCGACCTCGCCGAAAACCTCCTGCGCCAGGCCAATGCCGGCGGACCGAGCGGGCGCTACCAGATCGAAGCGGCAATCCAGTCCGCCCACGCCGCCCGCCGCCTGCGCGGCGCCCCGACCTGGCCGGTGGTGATTTCGCTCTACGATCATCTGCTCAGCCTGACCGGCTCGCCCGTGGTGGCGCTCAACCGCGCCGTGGCGCGGGCAGAAGTGGAAGGCCCGATCGCCGCGCTAGAGGACATTGCGGCAATAGCCGCCGACAAGCGCATGGCCGACTACCAGCCCTATTGGGCCGCCCTCGGCCATCTCAATGCCCTTGCGGGCAATAGGGAGGCGGCGTTCGAGGCCTGGACGCTGGCGAGCGGCCTGTCGGCGGATCCGGCAGTGCGGCACTATCTCAACGACCGGATTGCCGCCCTGCGGAACGGGTGAGATGGTTCGCCCAGGCGCGCCGCACGCCGCAAATCACGCCTCCCCGGATCAGGCCGGGGACGTGCGGTGAGTGCAGATCGTTCTCGCGCACCGCCTACTTGCCGATATCCCGGCTTTCCTCTATATCCCGCCGCCATGAAGCGCCTGTCACCCCTGGAGGATGGGCGCGTGTGCTATGAAGGTTCATGGCGCACACCAACCCAGAATGGAACATTCCATGGCTGATGCTACCGAGCTCAAGGCTCAGGCGCGGACCCGGGTGGGCAAGGGGGCCGCTCGTGCACTGCGTCGTGAGGGCCTTATCCCTGCAGTTATCTACGGCGACAAGAAGTCCCCCGAAGCGATCGCGATTTCCTACAAGGAAGCGATGAAGCGCATCTATGCCGGCGGCTTCCTCTCGCACGTCATCACGCTCGACGTCGATGGCACCAAGCACAAGGTCATCCCCAAGGATTACCAGCTCGACCCGGTCCGCGACTTCGCGCTCCACGTCGACTTCCTGCGCGTCGGTGCCAATGCCAAGCTGAACGTCCAGGTGCACGTCCGTTTCATCAACGAAGACGCTTCGCCCGGCCTCAAGCGTGGTGGTACGCTCAACATCTCGCACCACACGCTCGACCTGACCGTTGACGCCAACAACATTCCGGAAGAAGTCGTTGTCGACCTCACCGGCCTGGAAATCGGCGACATCATCCACATCTCCTCGATCAAGCTCCCCAAGGGTGCTTCGGACCACAGCCATGAGCAGGACCTGACGATCGCCTCGATCGTTGCCCCGTCCGCCCTGCGCTCCGAGGAAGATGCCGCTCCGGCCGCTGAAGAAGCTGCCAAGGAGTAAGCCCGCCCGCGCTCCGGAAACCGCCAGCCGTTTTTCGGACGCGAACGTGCTAGAACAATCGAGGCGGCCCAAGGGTCGCCTCTTTCATTTCGGAGACCGAAATGCATCTGCTTGTCGGCCTGGGAAATCCGGGCGCGCAATATGAGAGAAATCGCCACAACATCGGCTTCCTGGCCGTGGACGAGATCGCGCGCCGGCACAATTTCGGTCCGTTCCGGCAGAAGTTCAACGGCCTCATCGCCGAGGGCACGATCGAGGGCGAGAAGGCCCTGATCCTCAAGCCGCAGACCTTCATGAACCGCTCGGGCGACTCGGTGGTCCAGGCGACCAAGTTCTACAAGATCGCCCCCGAGGACGTGTCGGTGCTCTATGACGAACTCGACCTCGCTCCCGGCAAGGTCCGCGTCAAGATCGGCGGCGGCAGCGGCGGCCACAACGGCATCCGCTCCATCGATCCGCAGATCGGCCCCAATTACCGCCGCGTGCGGCTGGGCATCGGCCATCCCGGCTCCAAGGACGCGGTGATGCACTACGTCCTCGGCGACTTCGCCAAGGCCGACGCCGCCTGGCTCGATCCTCTGCTCGAGGCCATCGCCGACAGCGCCGGGCTGCTGGTGCGCAAGGACGACAACGGCTTCATGAACAAGCTGGCCATCGCCAACGGCAAGGGCGGGGAATCGGGCCCGCACTCGCCGGCGCGAAAAGCCCAGTCGGAAAAACCCGCGCCCAAGGCGCAGAGCCATATCCGCGCCGCCCGCCCCAAGCAGCCCTCGGCCAAGGTTCCCGAAACCGGACCGATGGCCGCCATGCTCAAGAAGCTGTTCGGCAAGGACGACGCCTGACCCTTTCCTTCCCCGGATTGACATCATGCGCTATCCGCACGATGTCGGGGACTAAATTGTTTCGGAGACTTCCATGGGACTGAAAATGGGCATTGTCGGTCTGCCCAATGTCGGCAAATCGACGCTCTTTAACGCCCTGACGCGCACCGCCGCGGCGCAGGCTGCGAATTTTCCGTTCTGCACCATCGAGCCCAATGTCGGCGAAGTGGCCATTCCCGATGCCCGGCTCGAGAAGCTGGCAGCGGTCGCCAAGTCGCAGCAGATCATTCCGGCCCGCATGAGCTTCGTGGACATCGCGGGCCTGGTGAAGGGCGCCAGCAAGGGCGAGGGCCTGGGCAACCAGTTCCTGGCCAACATCCGCGAGTGCGACGCCATCGCCTATGTGCTGCGCTGCTTCGAGGATGGCAACGTCATCCACGTCGCCAACAAGATCGACCCCATCGCCGACGCCGAAGTGGTCGAGACCGAGCTGATGCTGGCGGACCTGGAAAGCCTCGAGAAGCGCCTGCCGGGCCTCGAGAAGAAGGCCAAGGGCGGCGACAAGGAGGCCAAGCTCACCGTCGACCTCATCAACCGCTCGCTGGCCCTGCTGCGCGAGGGCAAGTCGGCGCGGCTGGTCGAGCGCTCGGCCGAGGAAGAGAAAGCTTTCACCGAGCTCCAGCTCCTCACCAGCAAGCCGGCGCTTTTCGTCTGCAACGTCGATGAAGGCTCGGCCGCCACCGGCAACGCCATGACCAAGCGCGTCGAGGACTACGCCAAGACGCACAATGCCGCCGTCATCATCATCTCGGCCGAGATCGAGAGCCAGCTCTCCCAGCTCCCCGATGCCGAGCAGCGGGAATACCTGGAATCGCTCGGCCTGGAAGAGCCCGGTCTCAACCGGTTGATCCGCGAGGCCTACGACCTCCTCGGCCTGCAGACCTATTTCACCGCCGGCCCCAAGGAAGCGCGCGCCTGGACCATCCACAAGGGCGACAAGGCCCCGCAGGCCGCCGGCGTCATCCACTCGGACTTCGAGCGTGGCTTCATCCGCGCCCAGACCATCGCCTTCGATGACTACGTGACCCTGGGCGGGGAAGTGCCGGCCAAGGAAGCCGGCAAGGCTCGCGACGAAGGCAAGGAATATGTGGTCAAGGACGGCGACGTAATGCTGTTCAAGTTCAACACCTAAGCCTTTCCCTGCTTTTGGCGCATAGCGGAAATTCCCGCTGTGGCCGGCTCGAACCTTGAAATCGCCCCGGTTTGGGGCGATTTCGCAGCCAAGCGCGAATGCGCGGCAAGGGAGGAGGACTGACGGAGACCAGACATGAACACCCAGTACAAGGGTTTTGACATCACCCTCACCTCCGGCGACCATTGGGCCGCCAGGATTACCCGGATCGCCACCGGCAAGGCATTCTCCCAGCAGCAGACGACCCCGCTCGAAGCCGGCGCCGACGCTGCCCTGGCCCGCGCCCGCAACCTGGTAGACGCGTTCCTCGCCCTCAACGGGCGCTGATCCCCCTCGCTTTTTGACCTGACCGCATCCCGATGCCGGGTGTATCATGCCCTCTCGCAAGACAGGGAGGGCATCATGCATGCGTACAATGTCGTGCGTTTCCGGGTGAAACCGGGCATGGAACAGGCGTTCATCGACGGCCAGAGGGCCGACACGGCACCGTTCCAGGGGTTTGAGGGCGGCGCCCTGATCAAGACGGGCGATCGCACCTATTGCTTCATCGGGATATGGGAGAACTTCGAGCGCATCGTGGCGGCGCGTCCGGCCATGATCGGCATGCTCGACAAGGTTCGCTCCACGCTCGAGGACCAGGGCAGCGGCCTGGGCCTGACCGACCCAGTGTCCGGTGAAGCGGTGATCGAGTACCCGCCCAGCGCCTGAACGGCGCTGAATCGGGGTTCGCATTCGCGTGGCGGGCGGCTATACCTCCCGGCATCATGAATCCTGTCACCGCCAACAGACGGCATTTCGAGGACCTTGCGGAAGGCGAGGTGATCACGCTCGGCCAGGTCAACCTGACCCGCGACATGATCTTCACCTTCGCCCGCGAGTTCGATCCCCTGCCCTTCCATCTCGACGAGGCGGCGGCCAAGGCCTCGCTTCTCGGCGGCCTCGCCTCGAGCGGCTGGCAGACCGGCGCGCTGAGCCTGCGCATGCTTGTGGACAGCTTCCTCTCGACCATCGCGGCAGCGGGCGGCCTGGGCTTTTCCAACCTCAAGTGGCGCAAGCCCTTCATGGCCGGCGACACCATTTCGGGCACCGCCACGGTTTCGAAGCTGCACCGCTCCCACCACCACCCGCAATGGGGCGTGATGGAGCTCATGCTCGATATCCGCAACCAGAAGGGCGAGCCGGTAATGACCATGCAACTGGCCAACCTGGTCGAACTGCGCAACCCCGAGGCGCCGCTGTGACCCGCTGGTTCGAGGACATCACCATCGACGAGCCCTTCCCGCTCGGCGAACACACCTTCACCGAAGAGGAGATCATCCGCTTCGGCAAGCTCTACGATCCCCAATATTTCCACACCGATCCCGAAGCGGCCCGGCACAGCCATTTCGGCGGCCTGGTCGCCAGCGGTTGGCACACGGTTTCGGTCGGACACCGCAAAATGGTGGATGCCCTCTTCGCCGAGGAGGAGCGCCTGCGCGGCATGGGCCAGGAGCCGGGTGTTTCCGGCCCCTCTCCCGGCGTCAACCAGATGGCGTTCAAGGCCCCCGTCCGCCCCGGCGACACCGTGACCTATACCCTGGTCGTCACCGACAAGCGCGCCTCCAATTCCATTCCCGGCTGGGGCCTGCTGTTCAACCACCTGACCGCGGTCAACCAGGACGGCGAACTCGTCTACGACGCCGAACTGGTGGGCTTCAACAAGTTGCGAGACTACCGGATGCCGCTGCGTCTCAAGCTCGCGATGGCGTTGACCCGCGTGCCCGGCTTGAACAAACTGCTGGCGCGCTCATCCTGAGTCGCCTCAATCCGGAACCCGCTGCCTTGCGCCTCATCGCCCTCTCCGCTGCCTTCCTCATCGCCCTTTCGGGCAGCGCCTTCGCGCAGGTCTTCCAGGGCAACTGGTATTGCATGGCGGGCGACCAGAAGGCAGGCGTGCTCACCATCTACAATGGCTCGTACGGCTTCGCCTCGGCGGTCTATGGCGACAAGAGCTCAGGCGTGGGCGCCGTGCAGGGTTATTCGGATGGCGTCACCTTCACCGACGGCCCCCTAGTCACCGAACTGGGCATCCAGGTCGGCCGGCTGCTTGTGGGCGAAGGCGCCCCCTCGATGACCATCGAGAATGCCAACGCCATCGTCATGGTCTGCACTACCCTCCAGAATTCCGGCCTCGTGGCTGCGCCCCAGGGCACCACCCCCGTCGCCCAGTAGGCGCGCCGAAACGCCGGCTCGGATCGCTCCGGTCGGGTTCGGGTGGTTCATTGGCGGCTCGGGGCGAGGTTTGCCTCAAGTCTATGGATGCTAGCGGTAATGCGAGGCATCGCCCCGCCCCTTGAGCGTTTGGGGTTTCTACAAGCCCGTCCACGCAAGTTGCCCGCGAGCGCACTCCGGGCCGGTCACGTCACACTTAGGCCGGAAGCCCAGGCGCCCCCGGACTTCCCCCAACTCCCAGATCCTGGCGGCAGGGCAAGGGACGCGTGAGCTCCTCACGTCCCCAGT
>Ga0182743_1000845_pt1 | contig 33813 bp, 34 predicted proteins | sample eDN3rd30CKraftOP_FD_128522 | JGI IMG/M metagenome (GOLD analysis project Ga0182743, IMG submission 128522) | Enriched Organic Plus compost microbial communities from Emeryville, California, USA - eDNA 3rd pass 30_C Kraft OP (version 2) (version 2) ... | reverse complement strand
TCGAATATAGCAGCGAGTCCACACGTGGGTCATAAAAATCAAGGCCTAAGTTGCCATCTTCTGATTGAGATTTTGCGATCTGGGCGATTTTTTCGTAAACGACCGCACGCTGTGCATTTGTCAGCGATTTATCACTCAGTAATTGGTAGTAATAGCGCCTAGTTAGGTAGACTATACGCTCTCTTCCGATGGCTCGATTTTTGGACTCGAGGAACTCATTGTATGGCTCGATGTTCATGTCAGCAGGGGACAGTTGGTAGATTTTGACGATTGCTTCTTCAATGCAGCACACAACATCTCTAGCGTTGAGCTTCTTGCTGCTTTGATTTCTTTTTAGCATGGCGATTAGATCATCACTCCTTAGGTATCGGGCATATAACTTGTCTGCCATGATACGTGAAGCTAGGTACTTGCTGTATCTATCGCTGTATATCTTTTTAACTAAATCAAGGCGTGCGTTGCGTTTGTCTGCATCTGCTATGGAGCCATTAATGTAGTCAATATTTTCCGCCAGGAGGTGCTGAGCTTCTGCGTAATAGTTCGCCGCCATGATATAGGATCGTTCTCTAAAGGCGTCCTTCCCTTTGATACTTGCAAGTTTTGATCCAGGTATCATATACCGTGGATCATCAGCCGCCTTGAGTTGCTTATATTCTACTTCAAGCTGTTTGAGCAGATTTTCCTTATCAATCAGGTCTTTTTTACTATTATCGTCAAATGAAGCTAAAACTCTTGTAGTAAGATCACTGCCTAATAGCAGTTTTTTACCTAAATTTTCAACCAATGGTACGGCTGCGGTTGTTGAGATGCCTATGCTTTTTTCAGCATCCAGTAGAATTGTGAAAAATAGCTTCCAGCGATCAACTACATCCATTTCGCTCAGCTCACGTTGTGAGTAATCATCAGTTATTTGCAGCACATTAACAGGGCTTACGCCATAAACAAGCTCAAGGTTTTTTAGGCAAGATGATAGAACCCCTGACTCGGCCATCTCATATATTGCGTCACTCCAGTAATTTCCAGAGATGATTTTTTTCATCTCTTCCGCAATACGCTCCGTTGACAATATATATAGATTATCTCGGTTGGCTTTTATTTCGAGCAACGTTTCTGGTTGAATATCGTATCCTAGCTTGGCAACGAACCTAAAGGCTCTGACCATTCTCAGTGGGTCTTCTCGGAATTTTTCTCCGGCGTCGCCAACGCACCTTATAATCTGTCTGTGGATGTCCCTCACGCCTTCGTATGGATCTACAAACTCATCTCTGGAGACCGCCATAGCGTTAATAGTAAAATCTCTTCGTGATAGATCACTATCAATATCCGTGACTCCAGAAACTGTCGGCTGTCTACTGCCCGGTTCGTAGTCGTCTGACCTATAAGCAGTGATCTGTATATCGTACTCTCCAATGTGAGTGGCGATTGTGCCAAATCTCTTGCCATTACTTCTGGTGTGCAGCCCGGCGTTCTCTAAGATTCTTTCGATTTCGTCTGCCGAGTGAGGCGTTGCGAAGTCTAGGTCCTTGGTCTCAGCGCCGAGTATTTCATCCCGTACGGCGCCGCCAACTAGATAGATCTCTTTGAATAGGCCGTCTATCAAGTTAACGACAATCGCCCCATTGCCTAGATCGGTAAATTTTTTAGGGATAATAGTACGCTTGCGTTTCATGGTTGTTCTCCGGTATCTCGGTAATTTTCCACCTTGTTTTTTATGAAAGAATTTTAACGTTACTATCGAAAAACCTCTGGGTTTCGGGGTCGGTGGAGTAGATGTAGCAGCCTTTTTGGCCGCGGGTCATGAGGGTGCGGTAAGTGTTTTTGATGATGGCATCTAGTTGCGTGCGAGTGGCTTCTGGATTCTCTTTCATGAGCTTTTTCCAGCCGTGCACTGATTTGTCTGTGCTGGCGCGTGCTTCTGGTACGGTAATCACCTGTCCGTCTCGGACAATCAGATCCGGGCCGATGATTACACCGACATAATCGACTTCTAGGCCTTGAGATGTATGGATGCACCCAACCTCGCTGACTGAATCGGGCTTGATAATCCATGCTTGTCCATCTGAGTCGAGATTCCATGTGGCCTCATAGTCACCGATGACGATATCGTGTAGCTCGGGTTGCTTTTTGCTAATCCACTTCCAGCAGTACCCTGCGAGCATGCGGGCTTTGTTTTTCTCCGCGTTCTTCTCTCGGATAAGCTCATGCAGCGATGCCGGGTCATCAATGACGCGGAAATCATAGTCTATGCCCTCAAGCGTCTGATTGGCGGTTTCTCTGATCTGTAGGGTGTGGTCGAGCCATGCGAGGTAGCCATCAGATCCATTGCAGCGGAACTGTGATTCGAGTGCGAGCTCGGTGACTTGCGCGCCGAAGCGTGTTGCCCAGAAGCAAATTTCATCTTTGCTGCCGATGTCCTTGAGTGTGACCTTCTGATCTTCGTCAATGAAAAACACACTAAATTTGCTAGCGGCGATAATCTCTTTTGCCTGGTTTTCGCCAAGATGATTGAACATGCCGGATTTCTCATTCAGGCGGTGCGCTTCGTCGACAAGTAATGTATCGAAGGTATTGTCCTCGACCGAATGGAATGCACCTGATCCGCTAAACATGGTATCGATACGTGATCGAGTGAATGATCCAGTTAGCCTTGCCTTGTACACCTCGCGGGGCGCAGAGTTGCGCGTGACGTACTGTGCTACTTGTTCGCGGCGCGTGAGTTCGACGAGGAGGTTGATCGCTAAGACGGACTTGCCGGTGCCCGGACCGCCTTCGATGATGAGCACTTGCTTTTCTGCTTCGCTTGCCCGCCCTGCAAGCTGCAGCGCAGTCTCGTATGCGACTTTCTGATCATCGATCAGCACAAATTCATCATTGCCACTCAGCATAGATGAAAGTTGATCGGCGAGATTCTTCGACGGCTTGATCTTGCCGTGATCGATGCGGTACATGATGCCATCTTTGTCGCCATATTTTACGTGCGACTTGATGAACTCACGGAGCTTGAGCGCATCGTCCTTTAGGAATACAGGCGCTTCGGCGAGGTATTCGCTATAGAAGTCGTTGGTGATGACATCATCCTGCTCGTAATTGTGTAGATAGGCGCAGGGATGGAGCTGAATACTCTCTTCGCGTACGGTTTGGTTATAGTCCTCGATGAGGCATTTGTATGACCACGCCTGATAGGATGGGTGCGCAGTGTCTTTTGCGCCGTGTTTGAACCGGGTATTGACGGTGCCATCTTTGTCGGTGAGCTCGGCGGTCTCCCATTGCTTCAATTCGATCATGACCGCGCTATCGCGTTGGTCGTCGTCTTTGCCCGACAGGATGAAGTCTATACGCTTGGATGTCTGAGGTATGTGGTATTCGATCGCGACGCCGGCATCTTCGGGAATTTCGCGGTCATTGAGCACGCGATCCATATACTGGAGCGAATTACGCCACGAAGCAAGCTCGGAGAGGCCGGTCGCCTTCCCTGTCGCTTTCTTGTATGCACTATAGACGATGCCTTCGATATCATTGGACATGACATCATTTTGAAACTGTTGCTTGGTGGCGGAATAGACGATCATGACAGCTCCGTGTATTTTCGGTGGCTATCTTTGGACTTTTCGATAGGATACTTCTTCGCGTTTTTGATCATTTTTTTGTCAAAAACATCGACCAGATCGATATCGAATTTGTTCGCTATAAGGAGTACCCAATAGAAAACGTCAGCTAGTTCTTCAGCTACTTCGGATTTGTTGTCCTGCATGTGCTTGCGCACTTCTGCTTCGTCTTTCCATTGGAAATGCTCGAGCAGCTCTGCGGCCTCGAGTGAGAGTGAGATCGCTAGGTCTTTGCCATTATGAAACTGATCCCAGTTGCGCTCATCACAAAATTGACGAATTTTTGCCTGCAAATTGCTCAGACTCTGCTCAGACATGCTCATGTGGTGATTGTAGCACTCTCGGGGGTTGGATTGCCACTGACGTGCTGAAGCTATTTCTTGCTATTAGTGAAGCGCAAGTTGTACTTCTTCAGCACTCGGTCTACGGTTTGTTCTGCGCCCTTACGCTCTACCTTGTTCCAGTATAGTCTGCGGAGCCATTTCTCTTGGCTATCTTTCAGCCCTACATTTGCCAAGAAATATACATCAAAATCTTCGAGATGACCGCCCATTTCTTTCACTGAGTTAACACTTGCAGACATTGTTTTCGAAGATCTTGCCCCATCGATAAAGACGAGCAGATTGCCGAGGAACAGCATCGTCTTGCCTATGTGCTCTCTATGCAGGCGAACGTACCTGTGTGAGAGTCGGGATAGGATATCCATCAGTTGATACGCACTTTCATACGCCTGCTCCAGCATTAATTTATTGTGTCTTTCTTCGGTCTTGGTCCTGACATGATTATCTGGCGTTAGGGCGCCTATGCAGAGACTAATTTTCTGAAACTTAAAGATAACCTCGTCAATCTGTTGCCGATCACGAATGAGCCGCTGTTTGCGAGCCTCGACCCACGGCTTGATATACAGGCCTACAAGCGGCGCTATGATGACCGTTGTCACGAGGGCTACAACGAGCGGCATCCATATATCACCTGGTATCTGTTTAATCTCTTCTATAATTTCGTTCATTTTTACTCACTTGGGTTGTATCTCTAGTGTAGCAATACCATGCAAGCATAAGTGCTATACTGGCCGCATGAAAGTACAGGACAAAAGATTTGTTATCACAGGGGCTGGCGGCGGTATTGGTAGCGCGCTGGTCAAGGAATTATTGGGCAGAGGTGCGCGCGTTGCGGCGGTGGATCTCAACGGCGAGAGCCTGCAAAAGCTCATCGAGTCGGTCGGCGACGATGCTGCGCGGCTTAGCACGCATGCGGTGAATATCACAGACCGCGAGGCGGTCGCAGCACTTCCGCAGGCTGTCGAGGCGGCGCATGGCGCGGTAGATGGCGTGATAAATAACGCGGGTATTATCCAGCCGTTCGTGAAGGTGGCGGATCTGGAGTTTGATGCGATTGAGCGCGTGATGAGTGTGAATTTCTACGGCACGCTCAATATGATCAAGGCGTTTCTCCCTGCTCTACAACAGCGGCCCGAGGCGCACCTAGTGAATGTCTCGAGCATGGGCGGATTCCTGCCGGTGCCCGGCCAGAGTGTTTATGGAGCGTCCAAAGCTGCGGTGAAGCTGCTGAGCGAAGGCCTCTATGCCGAGCTGCGTGGCACAAATGTACACGTCACGACGGTATTCCCTGGCGCGACCGAGACGAACATCACAGCGAATTCGCACGTATCGACACCTGGCGGTGATGACGCGAAGCAATCAGCCAAAAGCTTCAAGATGCTTCCGCCAAGCGAAGCTGCCAAGCAGATTATCGATGCCGTCGAGAAGAACAAGCCGCAAGTATTTACGGGCAAAGATTCCAAGGCGATGAACAGGCTCTATCGCCTCATGCCGGTCCGGGCGACCAATATCATCGCCCGCAAGATGCAATCCCTGCTCAAGTAGTCAGAGGTTTAGCTAGTTTTCGTGGGGCGCAGAATAAGGCTCTGCCCGGAAGCTCTCGCGCAGATCTGCTATGTATTTACGCGCCTCCGCTAGAGGGTCAGCGACGGTGATCGACATAATATCTGCAGGTGCTGCGTCAGCAGCATTACGTGCGCGAATTTCCTCAGGGTTATTGAGATACTGCTGGTGGCGCCTTCCAGGCGCATGGTGCTTGCTGTCGTGGCGGTACTGCCGTATCTGGGCTATTGATCCGGCCAAGATAGACGCACCGAAGACATATGGCGTATCAGTGAAATATTCGGCTGCGATGCCTACGGCAAATGCACCAATCATATAATTGTGCCTTAGGCCGCGCAGATACTCTTGCCACAAGATTTTGCGTCGGTATGCTGCATTGGTGGCTTGCTGCTTGGGATCGTGGTATGCCACGGCATGCTCCAGCTCGTGTACGAGTGTATTGCGGGCGGCATCGTTTACCTTTTTTACGCTCTCTTCGTTGTCGAAACGAGGGATCGCGGCGATACTTTTGCTGTGGTTGACGGTAATGCGTCGAGTAGCTTGAGCGTAGTTCCCGGTAGTAATGCGATCGCCATCTTCCTCAGGCGGTTCTGCTGAGAAGCGAATGCTGATTTCAGAGATTTGGTCGTCATCGAGTCCGCCGTCTCGCAAGTATTGGGTGATGCGATCTGTATTCACCTCGAAATCATCGACATACTTGCCGTATGCGATATCAACGCTAATCGCTGGGAAGATTTCTTCTGATGTATGTTGCGCGGCAGACGCACTCAGTCTCTCGGACATATATACTATAGTATAATATTTTACATAAAATAGCAAACCATTAATCTCCGTTGAGCGGGGGTGGGGGTTTATTCGGGCTGAGGTAGGTACAGGTGGAGAGATTCGGTCTCGAAAGGAACATAGAGGACGGTGTGTCCAGAATCGCCTGGTATATTGTGCTCGATTGGCTCGATGGCAAAAACGAGCCCCACGTTTCGCGTGTCTTCATCGGGCAGTCCGGCGCCCGCTCCGGCAGATACGCTTTCGATAAGTTCGAGGGCTGTCGCGCCGAGGAGTCGGCCGTTGATACTTATGGGCGTATCAGTGGCAGTCTCGAGGCACTCCAGACGCTCTTCCGAACCTCCGATGTTATGACGAAAAACCCTTCTCGTTTGCGTGTCGATAATGTATGGAACATCGTCTGCACCGATGAGATTATTGGCTTTTGCGACGATTTGGCTGATCGCCTCGCGGTTATCGCGCGGCTTTGCGTGATCGGGCGTGTGCTGCTTGAGTAATTTGAGAAGCTTATCCTGCATAAAAGCGCCACTTGCTACTTGCTGCATCAAGGTTGGCCGGTCTTCGTCTACGAAGCTTGAACCCATGGATATGGCGGCGTCTTCTGGCAGCACGAGCGCGTTGTTGATAGCGTTCATGTGGGTTAGTGGTGTGCTGATAGCGCCCTGGCCTGCCAAAAAGCAAAGTCCAATGCGCATCTTGCCCTCGATGTTCATTCCCGTAAAGCCGAGTGATAGCCGCTGCTCGGCAACATCTTCTTTGACTATGCTAAGTTGAAATTCGCCCGATTCACCCGTGCTTACTACTTGCCCTCGGTACCATGAGCCGACTATGAGGAGCGGACGATGGTGAAACTCCCACCCAGCGTCGAGATCTTCGATCGCTTCTGCGACGATTGCATTCGCTTCGGCACGGTCTTCTCGGGCGATGGCATCGTCTATGCGTGCCTCGTACATAGCGATTGCTTCCTGTGAGTTGGCAAGTGATTCGTGGAGTGACCTATCGAGCTCTGCGCGCCGCGAAGCGAGATCAACTTCTCCGGTGTGCAGCGCCTCTTTCATGGTGCTATGGTAGTCCTGATCGGTCTATTGTGCAAGTGTGCAGGTATGAAAATGCCCCAGCTGTCGTTTGGTTCTGCCCGGATGGGTAGAGATAACGATGGCTGGGGCGGTAGCGATCACGCTCCTTCTGAGATGGGGTTGGGTGGACTGGTGGTCAGTCGTCGTACCGAGGGCAGACGTCGTCGTGGTCGTCGAAGTAGCCGATGGGCAACTCCCGCTCGCGGTTGGGGTTGTTGTGCCGAGAGGCCTCGGGGTCGACCGTGTGGAGGTCGATGACGGGACGGTCGGTGTACTTGTCCGGCACGGCAAGTTCCTCCCGCAGGAGCTGCTGCTCTGCGCCGGTGAGAAGCTCTCGCTCCCAGTCGGCCAGGCCGTCCTGGGGCGTCGCTGTGACGATGATGTCGAGCGTGTCCTGCTGCGTGCCAGAGCCGAGTTGGGCGATGGTTGGCATCGCGCGGCGAACTCCGTGCTTACCGGGGCGGTTCTTTCGTGCGGGCATGGGTTTGCCTCTTCCTCATCTCGAAGGTGCGTAACCGTATAGCTACTAATTATATTATATCAAATAATATAAGATTTGTCAATTTTACGCAGATAGTATATGAGCCCGTGCCGCCAGAAAGATTCCCAAGAGGGACATCGATTTCTGGCGAGCACGGGCTCGAGCGGGGGTATTTCTGTCAGTTCTGGTAGCGCGCGGCGTCGATCTGGGCTGCCATGTGGTAGCAGGCGTTGCCGGGGAGCGTCATGCCGGGGTCGATCGTGACGTTCAGGACGTCGCTGCGAGCCTGGATGGTCGCCCCTGCTCCGACGGTGGTGTCGGCGCCGATGGTGACGAAGTCGCCGATGACTGCGCCGTCGTGGATCGTGATGTCGTTGCCCACGATGTGGACGAAGTCGCCGATGGCCACGCCCTTGCCGATGGTGATGTTGCGCCCGAAGATCCAGACACGCTCACCGACGGTGAGATCTGCGCCGTACTCGACGTTGTCGCCGATGTGGCACGACATGGGGATGACGGACACGGTCTCGACCAGGGTGGTCAGGGTCACGTGCAATCACGCACCTTTCGCTATCCGTAGCAGTGCTGACGAAGGAATTTCCTCCAATGCTCTATTAGAACAAAAAATATCTAATCTGTCAATGTGATGCTGACCGGGCAATGATCGGAGCCCATGACGTCTGCGTGGATAGCGGCGCCACTGATGCGATCCTGTAGAGATTTGCTCGCGATGAAGTAGTCGATGCGCCAGCCGACGTTACGCGCGCGAGCGTTTGCCCAGTGGGTCCACCAAGTGTAGGCCTCGGTCTGGTCGGGATAAAATGCACGGAATGTGTCGATCAAGCCAGCGTCTAGAAAGTCCTGGAAGCGTTCGCGTTCTTCATCGGTGAAGCCGTGCTTGCCGACATTTGGCTTAGGATTTGCCAGATCGATTTCTTGGTGTGCGACGTTGAGATCACCGCAGAAAATGACGGGCTTGGACTTTTCAAGCTCTTTGATGTGTTCGAGAAATGCTGGATCCCACTGTTTGTAGCGTAGTTGGAGACGACTGAGATCGCCTTTGGAGTTGGGCGTGTAGACCGTGACGAGCCAGAAATCGTCGAACTCGGCGCTGATAACTCTACCCTCTTTGGTCGGGTCGCCATAGCCATCGTCGGCGAGACCGTACTTCTCGGCTATAGCATCGGCGAAACCGTAGATGACACTGAGCGGTTTTACCTTGGTGAAGATGGCGGTGCCGCTATAGCCGGCTTTGTCCGCTGAATTCCAAAACTCTTCGTAGCCGGGCAAGTCGATCTCTGCCTGGCCTTGCTTGGCCTTGGTCTCCTGGAGGCAGAGGACATCCGGCTGCTCTTGCTCGATAAATTTCTGAAACGCGCCTTTGTTTATGACGGCGCGTATACCATTGACGTTCCACGAGTAAATCTTCATGGATATAGTATATCTCGACGCTACGTAAATATATAATGAGCCTATAACTAGGAGTAGGATATGTCTGAAATCGTCGCATGGAATGAGTTGAGTCGGGAGACAGTGTTTCGTAAGTATGGACGCAGCATCGACAAAGTGATGTACGAGATACCTGGTGGCGAGGAGACGGATTTCTATATCAAACGTGAAGGTCTCGGCATGGCGGTCTGCGCGTTGGCGCTGACGGTGGACCAAGAAGTTATCTTGGCACGGCAGTTCCGCCCCGGGCCCGGCGAGATATTGCTCGAGCTACCTGGTGGCGGGCTGGACGAGGGCGAGGCGGCTGAGGCTGCAATCGCTCGTGAGCTACTAGAGGAGACGGGCTATGCGGGCGACGTAGAGCATGTCGTTGACAGTCTGGACGACGCGTATTCGACGACTCGTCGCAGCTGCTTTGTGGTGACAAACTGCCGTAAGGTCGCTGAGCCGCAGCATACTTCTACTGAGCAGACCGAAGTAGTCCTGCTGCCGCTTGACGCATTTCGCCAGCACCTACGTAGCGGTCAGCTAACTGATATAGAGGTCGGCTATCTCGGTCTCGATCATCTCGGATTACTGTAGAAATTTGATTTCGATGGCGAGGACGCCGTATTTGGATTGGTCTTCTGCGGAGTAGAAGCGGTTGTATTCGTCGGCAGCTTCTTGCGGCGAGCCTGCAGATGGGATGACGCGCTGGTAGCCTTCGGCGCTGACCATATCGAAGAATGAATCGTAGTGGCGCACTGCGGTGATCTCGACAGTGGCGGCGCCTGGTTCGCCATCGTGAAGTGTGCCCTGCTCATCGCGATGATCACGGCGCAGCGAAACATGGTCGCCGACGCAGTACTCGGCGAACTTGCTGCGATTGAGCCGGCCTTCGATGGTCTTGCGCCCTGCGATGATATCGTCGAGTAGTCCCGACTCTCGTCCTGATTCCCATGTTGTCATACGTCCATGATAGCAGCACTGCTTGTGCTATAGTGAGGGGTAATGAAGCGGCGCGTGCTACTGAAACTATCTGGCGAGCAGCTAGCGGGGCGATATGAGCATGGTATCGATCCGGAGCTTGCGAGTTGGCTCGGCGAGCAGGCCAAGGCATTTGCGGCGCATGAGACTGAGCTGATCATCATGATCGGCGGCGGAAACTTCGTGCGCGGTGCGACGGTGGCGCACGGCGGGATCAAGCGCGTGACAGGGGATCACATGGGTATGCTCGCGACGATGATCAATGCAATCGCGCTGACTGATGTGTTCGAGGCGACGGGTGTGCCAACGCGCTGCCTATCCAATGTCTTCGCGCAGCAAGTGAGCGAGCCGTTTAGCCACCGCTTGGCCGAGAAGCATCTCGAGAATGGCCGCGTCGTGATCGTAGCGGGCGGCATCGGACGGCCATACTTCACTACCGATACGGCGGCGGTAAATCTCGCGCTCGAACTCGGGTGTCAGACGGTCTACAAGGCGACCAAAGTCGATGGCGTGTACGATCGTGACCCTGCGCAGCATGATGATGCGACGCGCTATGAACGGCTGACGCATGCGGAAGCGGTGGACAATCCAGATATCCGTATCATGGACAAAGCAGCCATGGCGCTCGCGATGGAGCACGGGCTCGGGATCGTGGTGTTTGATGCGCTAGCCGAGGGGAATCTCGCCAAAGCTGCGGCTGGCGAGCCGGTCGGCAGCACTATCGGCGCGTAGATCTATTGTGCGTGAATCTCGCCGGTGAAGCGCGTATCGGCTTCGGGCGCTACGATTTCAACTATTTTGAGATCATTGGGGTTGGCGACGCGCACGACGGTCACGCCGAAGCTCTGCTCGACACCTACGCTCGCAGCGACGCCGAGCGCAGCGAGCTCGGTGCTGACGCGCTCTTTGTCGGAATTATAATGTCTTGGTACGAGAATTTCTGAACGATGCATATCTATACTCCTATACTTTCACCTGTTTGTAGACGCTGGTAGCGCACGCCGGCTGAGCCGAGCATATTGTCATATATCTGCTTGCCCTGCTCGCTCAGGATCGCGTCGTGTGTGGGGATGGCGAGCTCTGGCTGGACATCACGCAGGAAGCTCATCGCTTCACTGACTTTCATCCACGGTGCAGCAGCTGGGATGAGCAGTGTTTGCACAGGCCTGCCTGGCTCAGCGAACGAATCGCCTGGATAGTAGACGGCGCCGTCATTGATGATAACACCGATATTCTGGATACGCGGCAGCGAGCTGTCGATCACGGCGTGCTGGCCACCGGTAAAGGTCAGCGAAAATGGTCCGACCGTGAGTGACTGGCCCGGCTCTACGGCAGCAAGTCCTAGCTCTGGATGTGCCTCGGCGACATCTGCAGCGGTAAAGACGGGCGCATCGGGATTGGCAGCGCGCAGCTGCTGCAAGCGTTCGGCATCAAGGTGATCGGCATGCTGATGTGTCACGACGATAGCCTTGACGCCAGTGAGGTCTGGCAGCGATGTACTGAAGGCACCCGGATCAATCACCAGGCTCGCTCCCTGCTCCTCGATCACGACACATGCATGCTCATATTTGGTAAGTTTCATCGGCTCGCTCCTATGCATATAGTATAGCGCGCGCTACAAGAACCAGTCATGTGTGTCGAGTGGCATGAGCGTGACATCCCGTGGGTATGCGTAGATATGATGCGTGGCAATATATTGAGTGCCGTTGAGCCAAAATGGAGTTTCGCGCTTGGTAAACGCGAGCATGACGCTACGTGGGTGGGACTCCTGTTCGGTGCGCGCAACAAAACCTATCGATCGCGCGGCGAGAAGGGCTGTCTGCCTGCTCCGAATGTTGTAGAGTCGCTCTGTTCGGTTGCCTTGTGCGTCGACGCTGTAATCCTTGGCGTGCCTACTACCGAAAACGTCGCCAATGATCTGCATGTCGTGATCATGATAGCGCCATTCGCTGTTCAAGGAACGTGCAACGTGGTGAGCGAGGCTTTCGCTGTAGTTTCTCGACGTAGGCTCTTCGAAGTCAATCAGAAGCTGATGGTTGAAGTCATCGATATCGGCCTGAAGCCTGTCCAGTTCGTCCGCAATAGCATTCTCGGCAAATGCCGCTCGGAGAATCGCTGGTACCGCAGCAATACTTGCCTGCTCATCGAACTTTTCCATTCATATACTTTAGTATATTTGCACTGAAAAGCAAGTCTGTATCCTATGGCTACTCGCCAACGCGGACAACGACTGCTGTGCGGTCATCGATTTTGCGCGCATGTGCAACAAGGCTTTTGGCTGCGTCCGTTGCAGTGACGGCCTCTGAGTAATAATACTCTAGTTCATTTGGGTGCATGATGTCGTCTCCGTAATCGCCCGTAACGCCGTCGGTGACGAGGACGAGGCCATCGCCATGTCGTAACTCTACGATGCCACTTTGTACGACGGTGCTCATGCTGTTGCGATAGCCGGTCAGAGCTTTGTGTATGCGATTGCCGGATCCTTCATCATTCGATAACTGGCGCATTTTACGGGTATCGATGTCATGACGATAAATGCGAGAGTCGCCGATCGACGACCATATCGCAAAGGTGCGCTCTTCGGCCTCGACAATTTCGGCGAGAGTCGCAGTTGTGGCGCTCCCCCGCGCTAGCGTGTCATCAAAGATTGCTTGGTTCGCGCCGGTCAGTATAGATCGTTGTTGGTTCATGACATTTTGCAGGTCGAGCACGCGCGGAATAGCTCGTGCGCCCAAAAAACGCGCGGACGTCATAGTCCGTACATACCTGGCTACTGCTTCTGCGGCTTCGTCGCCGTGTTCATCACCACCGACTCCGTCAAATACGGCATACACGCGGTGTACTGGATCGTCGATATAGCGGTCTTGATTTACGCCATTTACATGCGGTTTCCTGATTGTCGCTGCGCCTGACTGGACAATAGTAGCAGGTGAAAATATCTCAGCTTCAGCGCGCTTGACTTCGTGGCGAAGTATACGACGGCCCATGACCAAGATGGCTTCTTCTGTTTCTGGGCGCTTAGGAGGCCTCTCTGGTGGGAAGCTTGGAGGCAATGAGTTCATCTTTATATTATATCACGAATATGCAAAATTGTCTATTGTGCGCGTCGATTATCGATCGTATCCTAGACCGTGATACAGCAAGCTGGTTGCTTCCCAGGAGAGCGTTTGTATGTGGTGCTGCCCAGCCTCGCTGGCCCACTGTTTTGCTGCATTGATCTGATCAAAGGGGACGATCTGAGCGATCACTGAGCGAAGCGCTACCCTGCCACCCAGACGTCGGCCATCGCCAATATCCGTGTCTGGCCGCCGATTCAGTGTGTGCGGGTCGATACCAAAGATAACTGCGTGGTGCTGCTCGGTGCGCTGTGCGTACGTCGTGTCGATTGGGCAGTCTGAGGCGTAGATATCGTCAAGGCCGCCCTGCGACAACTGATACTTGCCTGCATCACTTATGATCTCACCAGATGTAATAGGTTGGTTTGCCTCTATGAGTGCCTTGGAGCTTAGCAACGCTCCGTGCAGCGCGATAGACGCGAGCGCACTAGAGTTTGTGGCGTGATACACATAGTCGCGGTATCGAAAGCCGTCGGCTCGCAGCTTTTTCGCTTCGGCAAGTACCGAGGTAGAGGCGTAGGCCCAGCCCTCATCTACTTGCCCCGCGAGCTGCAAGTGGCTTACATCAAGGCGTGGCACGGGTGTGTGCTTGCGACGACGCCCAGATTGTATCCATGCCGGTTCCTCTGGGAAGAGGATCTCCAGATGGCTTGCGCCTTGTTCTCCATGAGTAAGCGATGACATTTCTATATTATAGCATAATATGCAAATATATGCAATGCGTTGATAGCGGGGATGGGTGATGGGGATATCGGCCTATGGCCTCTTCCGCTCGCTCGGAAAAGAAAATACTGCGTGCTTTCTTTTCTTTCACTCGCTGCACCGAACCCCTGTTCGCTGGAGCTCACTCTTTGGGGTTCTCGGTCGCCTGCTTCCCGCCAAATAAATAGAGTCCACCTGACGTGGACTCTATTTATTTGGCGGAGAGATGGGGATTCGAACCCCAGATACGAGTTGCCCCGCATACACACTTTCCAGGCGTGCTCCTTCAACCACTCGGACACCTCTCCATGGAAATCGGTTCTAGATTAGTATAACAGTTTGTACCGGCAAAATGGTGATGAGACAAGCAGCAATTGAGTGGCATGGGCCGCTCATCTCATCACTGGGTTGGAGCTCGAAGCTCAGGGCGTTACGCCGAACTGCTGGAACACCTGGTCGATGAAGCCCTGTACCTCGGCGTAGGATCCGTCACTGCGGCAGAGCACGGTCGCGTCGGCGCGAGATCCGTCGGCAGAGAGTCTGACCGAAGCATGAGACACCAGGGGGTGCGCCATGAGCAGCTCTTCCATCTGTGATGCGAGGGGGTTGTTGCTGCGCACTGGGCGGTTGGAGCCTGGCTTGTCTGGGTAGATTCCGATGGTCATGATTACTCCTTCTGTGAACGAGCGCGGATGAATCTCCTGATGGGATCGGTGAGTTCGCACCAGATGTTCTCGATGACGTTTCGTGCGAGCGTGCTGAGTGGTTCGGGCTGGTGTGCCACGCGGCTCCTCGGTGATAATTGCTGCTTGTCGAAGGTACGCTCTGAAGCTCAATATGTTTGGCTCAACAAAGCAGTCTGCATTTTGCCATAAAATTAGCAGAATAGCAATTGTTAGTAGTGAAAATTACAGGGGTGCTTGCCCTGCTCCAAGTCGCGTCGTACACTAAATGGGACATATGGCGATTATAGAACTGAATGAAGTAAGCAAGATCTATGGGCTGGGCGACGCCATGACGCTCGCGCTCGATGAAGTCACGCTCTCGATCAACGAGGGCGAATTTGTAGGTGTGATGGGTCCAAGTGGCTGCGGCAAATCGACGCTCATGAACATGATAGGGATGCTCGATCATCCGACGCATGGTGCGTATAAATTTCACGAGCAGCCTGTCGAGCGAATCAAGCCGCAGCGTCGTGCACGTATCCGCCGTGACAGTATCGGCTTCATCTTCCAATCGTTCAATCTCTTGCCACGCCTGACCGTGCTTGAAAATGTCGCATTGCCGCTCGAGTACAAGGGTATGCTGCCACGTCGCCGCATGCAGCGCGCGAGCGACATGCTCGAACGTGTGGGCATGCGTTCCCGTGAGTTTTTCTTCCCGCGTCAGCTAAGCGGTGGCCAGGCGCAGTGCGTGGCAATCGCTCGTGCGCTTGTAAACAATCCCAAGATCATCATCGCAGATGAACCGACTGGCAATCTCGATAGTAGCTCGAGCCGTCTCGTTATGGAGCTGCTCGCTGAGATTCATCGCCAAGGCAACACTGTCATCATGGTGACGCACAATCCGGAGTTGACCCGCTATGCCACGCGTGTGCTCTACATGCACGACGGCCAGATCGTCCACGACGAACAGACGAAGCTCGGTGAAGTCGCACCAACGGCCAAGAAAGTTATCTACGCGTCGACTGACAAGAACGAGGATGATGACTATGCGGGCGTCTCGGCGCTCATGACTGCCGTGCCGGGCACGACAGCTGAAAAGCCAGTTGACCCAGCTGACAAGCCGAAGCCAAAAACGCGCAAGAAGAAGGCTGCGCCTCGACGTAAAACAACCGCTAAGGCCAAGGAAAGGAAGATAAGTTCATGAGTTCTTTCCTCCGCGGCAATTTCCGTATGGCGCTTGCCAGTATCAAGAATACGCGCTGGCGAAGCGGAGCGACCATGTTTGGTATCGTGGTGGCAATCGTGCCTGTGCTGACTATCCTCGGTATCGGTGAGGGCGTGAAGCGCCAGATCGTCGAACAGGTCAGGAGTTTCGGTAGTGATGTGATGCTTGTGCGTCCGGGGGCTGCACCTGAGCGCGAAGGTCTCGGAGACCTCCAGGGGCTTTGGCAGCAGCAAGCATACGGCGCTTTCACTGACGATGACATGAAGGCCGTGACCGCCGTGGAGGGCGTGGGTTCGATCGCTCCAGTCATGGTTGCTCCTGGTTCGGTACGATCCGAAGATACTGATAAGCAAATCCCTGTCGTGGCAACGAGCCCAGATTTCATCGATGCGACAAAATATAAAGTCCAGCATGGCGATTTCTTCACTGACAATGATGGCGCACGCCGGATTGCGGTCGTCGGACGAGTAGCCGCCGAGACACTCTTCGATGGAGATGCTGGCTCGGCAGTCGGGCGTGTATTTGAGTACCGCGGCGAGTCGTTCATCGTGGGCGGTGTGCTGCAGAAACTCGGCTCACCGACATTTGGCGGCAGTATCGATCTGAACAAAGCGGTCATCATCTCGACACAGCAAGCCACTCACTTGGCAAACAACGCAGCAACCTATCAGATCATCGTTCGACCCACGCCTGGCGTGACACTCACGCAGCTCCAGCCCAAGCTCGAACAGGCACTCACCGAGTCACGAGGTGGCCAGAAAGATTATCATGTCGTGACGCAGGCCGAGACACTCGATTCGGTCAATCGTATCCTGACCTTGCTCGCGACACTGATCGGCGGCATTGCAGCGATTTCTCTGCTGGTCGCGGGTATCGGCATCATGAACATCATGCTCGTCAATGTCACTGAGCGTATGCACGAGATCGGCATCCGCAAAGCTATCGGCGCAACGAAGCGGCAGATCGCTGGTCAGTTCATGAGCGAGGCTGCTGTGCTGAGCGCAGTTGGCGCCGTCGTCGGCGTAGTCCTCTCGTATATCGTGATGTACATACTGCGCGTGAGCACGCAGCTCCAGCCGGTCATTACGTGGCAAGCGGCGCTCTTTGTTGCTGGCTTAGCGGTGCTAATCGGTGTGACTTTCAGTGTGCTCCCTGCCCTCAAGGCAGCAAGCAAAGATCCTATCGAAGCCCTCCGCCACGAGTAGAGGTGACAACTACTTCTTTGTTTTGGTTGGGGCTTTGAGTTCTTTGCGAAGGTGAAAGTAACGGCGCAGGTACATAGCTGCGAGTACGAGCATCGGTGTGCCGAAAACGAGTGCGATGTATGAAAATACCTTGGTAGTATCAGCACGCTTCTGGAGCGCACCGCCATCGTAACTGTAGACTGTGAGGTTTTGGCCGGCGCTGGGCATGGCTATATTGCCGAGGTCGACGACATCGGTTTCCTGATATCCGTTGCTGTCGATGCGAATACCTGCGCACTGGACGTTTGATTTGCCCTTTTCGCAACTCGATACGACAAATTGATGAGAAGCGAGCTTGCTTTCGTCATATGTCAGTAGGTGGAATGATGCCCAGCCCACGGCAAGTGCTGCCGGGATGCCCACGATGAGCGCAAAGACGAGGCTTGCGGTCGCATGTTGTTTGATAACTTTGTGCCCGAGCGCATATCCTGCTGCGCCGCTCGCGACCGGCCCGAGTGAGAGCCAAGACATTATTTCTTCTCCTCGATATTTCGTCGTGACAGCTTCTGGGCAACCTCGATGGTAGCTTTGGTTGGCATAGTGATCGGTTTGAGCAATGCACTGACGACAACGCCACCTGCTTCTCGTAGTGTCATGCGGCGCTTGCGCTCGGCATCGATTTTGGCGCGCAATTTGCTAAGTGCCCGTTCGGTCTTGGGCGAAGTTGCGAGCTGACGAAACTCTTGTTCTAGGGCAGCAAGCTCCTCGTCGGTCAGTTCTTCGAGGTCGACGAATTCGTCGCGTGCGGTTTTGGTTGAACGGAGGAGCTCGTCCAGTTTGAGCTGGATGGCCTTGGTGTCGCGGTTCTGGGTATTTTGGATGAGGAACACCATGAGAAATGTGATGATAGTCGTACCGGTGTTTATGACGAGCTGCCAGGTATCACTGAAATTGAATGTGGGACCAGACCCTGCCCAGATGAGGACAACGACGATGGCGCCCAGAAAAACCGAGGCAGACCCAGCCCATGTGGAAATTCGAGTTGCGACGCGCCTAAACGCGTTCGTAAGTTTCATGTCCTCAGTATACCATTAGCGAGATGTTTCTAGCTCGCCGGCGCACAGCGCAAATGTGCCGTGCCCTGGTAGGTCGCGGTGCGTGCATCCTCAAGCGCGTCTTGGACAGCGGTATTCTCGAGCATGTAGCCTACCTGATCGGTGGTAGTCGAGCGTGCAAATATCACGCCCATCACTTCTCCCGAACGACTCAACATCGGTCCGCCTGAGTTCCCTGGTGCAACATCGGCGTGCAGTCCGAAGACCGTGCGGCGCGTCTCCTGATCACCGTAGATATCACGGCTGATTGCAGTGAAGCGCTCGAGTACACGTCCTGGCTCGGCTGTAAACGGCCCGCCGCCTGGGTAGCCGAGGACGATTCCTTCGTCGCCTGCTACTGGTGCGTTGCCGACAAATGCGAGCGGCTCAGCAGTGAGGCCGCTCACGCGCAAAATAGCGAGGTCCAGTGAGCTGTCGAAGTGGGCCACGGTAGCGCGTAGGCGCTGGCCATCTCTCGTCTCCACGAACGGATATCGCATACCAGCTACGACATGTGCATTGGTGATGACGAGGCCGGCATCAGAGACGAACCCGCTACCCGTGCCGATGCCTGAGCAGCTACGTCCCTCGATGCGCAGCACCGAAGCTCCGCTCGTACGAATAACGCCATCGAACTCGCTTGCTGCTGGCAACGGTCCATCATCCGGATTGACGCCCAGGTTGGATCCGAAGTCACCGAGTACGCCTCGTTCGCTCAGGGCGTCATCGAGCGCCGCCATGACGTCAGTGACTGGCGGTAGGTTCTGATCGAGCAATCCGATGATCTTGGAGTCGCGAACGAGATGGCCCTGTCCTGGTGGCAGGACGCTCGGCAAGATGATCGAGCCGATCCAGACTATCAGCCCGCAGACGATCAGCCCGCCGGCCATACCGAGCCATTTGTCTGCATGCCCGAGGGGGTTTCCGTGTATTGCTTTGCGGAGCTTCAGTCCGACGAGTTCACTCAATCCTGCCATGAGCGCTACGCAGAGGAGGATGATGAGTGCGGCGACCGCCAGCGAACTATCGAGCATCTGGGCAAACCAGTTACCGAGGAGTAGGCCGAGTACGAAGCCAATGATCGAGGAGGCTTGGCGAATGATGCCGAGCTCATAACCACGCCAGACAAATACGCCAGCCAGCAAGATGATCAGTAGATCAATGATATTCATACTCCATCAGTGTACCACTCTGGTTATACATGAGCGATTTGCAAAGTCTGTGAAAAATATCTCAGTTTTACGTCAGCCAGATCCGTATGATAAGAATAAGCGTTCGCACTAAAGCGCTCGCTCGAAAAGGAGGGTAACAATGAAACGATTCCGCCTGCAATTCCGTCCCACGGCCGTCAAGGACATGGTAAACCTAGATAAGACATTGGAGTATGAGCGTGAGCTCCGTCGCTCCGCCCAGCGTGCCGCTCGAGCAGAGCTGCGCAAGTGGCGACAACTCAAGCACAATCTAGCCTAGAATTATTCGATCACCCATCTGCAAACGTAGCAAAAAGCCCGGACTCTCTCCCGGGCTTTTTGTATTTTTACGCAGCGAGCGCTCGCTGTCTGGTATCTAGGCGATTTTGGCGCGTGCTTCTTTGAAGACGTTCGTCCAGAAGGCGAGCTTCTTGACGAGTGCGATAGCTTCGTCGGTCTGCTGCTGGCTTGGTGTCCAGGCACCCTGCTCGTTCAGCTGACCCCAATAGTTAGGAATGAGGACGTGACTATCGATATCGAACTGACCGAGCTGGCCAGCCATTTGGCGAAGGTGCTCGATCGAGCGCGCACCGCCAACCGCCGCGCCATAGCCGACGTATGCGACTGGTTTGTCTTGCCATTCGCTATAGAGGTACTGGAGCGCGTTGCTCAGACTTGCTGGGATGGTGTGATCGTACTCGCCCGTCACGTAGATGAAGCCATCTGCTTCGTCCACGATCTGCGACCATTTCTTGCCTACTTCAGTGGTGAGCGGCTGGCCTGCCGCAGGCGGCGTTGGCTCATCGAAAAGTGGCAGACTGAGGTCTTTGAGGTCCACGAGCTCGAACTCAGCATCGACGTTCTGCTCTTTTGCTAATTTCAGAATCCACTCCGCTGGCTGAAGCCCGAAGCGGCCCTGCCGGATGGTTCCGGCGATGATCTTGATTTTTGTCATCATTGCTCCCTTATGATATAATTATAGTAGGAACTATACCATGTATAGTACTATACTAAATATAGCTATGAGGATTGTATATGTCAACAGCCTTGCCACAAGCTAGACAAAAGACCTGTATCGCTTGGGCGACGCAGATCATTGGCGACAAATGGACGCCAATGCTGCTTTTTGCACTCGGTGAGCGCAGCCATCGCTTCGGCGAGCTGCAGACAGCTGCTGGCGGCATCAATCCTCGCACACTCTCAGCTCGCCTCGATATGCTCGAGCAAAACGAGATCATCACGCGCAAGGTCTTTCCTGAAGTCCCGCCACGCGTCGAGTACGAACTCACGCAAAAAGGCGCCGACCTGCTCCCCGTCATCCAAAGCATGGTCGACTGGGGCGACAAATACCAGTGCGACACCAAATAAAACAACTCTGACTACAAAAGTATCAACAGAGTTCCAGCGAAACACACTGTCGCGGCGAGAAGCTTGCGGCGAATGTTCATTCGCTCTTTGCGCAGGAGGAGCAGCGCGAGTAGCGTTGTGACTATGATGCCTGTTTGGCGCAGTGGTGTCACTAAGGTAAATGTGCCCTCACGGTATGCATACAGCATCGCGACGCTTCCTATGGCGTAAAAGATGGCTAGTAGCGTCAATTTGGGGAGTAACTTGCCTCTCAGGAGCGGACGAATTTGGACATAGGTCGAGGGGCGTATCAGAAGTGCAACCAGAGCTGTGCCCACAAAGCTCACTGCCGCCCATGCCATGGTATCGGTGTGCCGACCAACGTACGACCATGCGGTTATAGCGATACCAAACAGCAATCCGGTCAATAGCCCAAGCAAAGTTCCCTGCTCTGTAAACAAAGCTCGGAGATTCTTCGCAAGCATCACAACAGCTCCGAATATAAGAAGCGTCCCGATAATCTGAAGCAGGGTCAACGATTCATTAAAAAGCAGGATGCCCAAGAGCATAATCCATACTGCTTGCGTAGCAAAGAGGACAGAAAATGCCGATGCTTCAACGCGCTGTAGAGTTTTTGCATACACGATGTGGCCTATGCCGTAAAAGATGACGGCAATTATCGCCGCAGGCCATACTGACTGTATGCCAGGCAATGCGAGTGAATGAGTTGTCAGGAGCGTATAGGTGACGAGCAGGACGCCGACGATGCCCTGAAATGTTACTGCATACGCAAACGGATTGATCTTGTCCTTGTGAAGCAAGACGCGCTGGAGAATTACTGAGATCGACAAGCCGAGTACGCTGATGGCTGTCAGAAGTTGCCACGATATCATAAGCATAAGCGTAGCATAGACTACTGCCAATTCGGCAGTTTATTCGTCAGCGACGGAGGCGCGGAGGATGGCGAGCTTGGGCTTGCCAGCTGGGGACTTCGGTATGGCGTCGAGGAAACGGACTATATCGGGGCGCCATGCGGCTGGGAGGTTCGCTTTGCAGTACTGCTGGACCTGCTCCTCGGTGATGTCGCCTACGATGAAGTACACGATGCGATCACTGAGGGCTTGCTCATCCTGCAAGCCGAGGACGAAGGCGTCACTGATGCGATCGTCCTTCATGAGCGCCCATTCGATGTCGCGTGGGAAGACGGTGTAGCCGTTTTTCTTCATCTTCTCTTGGACGCGGCCACGGAGGTTGAGGCGTCCATTGTCTGCGAAGTCGCCGAGATCGCCGGTCATCCAGTAGCCATCCTCGGTAATTTTGGCAGCAGTGGCTTCAGGGTTGCCATAGTAGCCAACGAAGCGGCCGGGTGACTTCATGGCGAGCTCGCCATCGACGACCTTCACATCGACGCCTGGCAAGAGGTAGCCGACTGAGCCCGGGATACGCTCATCTAGGGTGTTGCTCGCGATGAGACCAGTCTCTGATGAACCGTAGCGCTCGAGGATATCGTGGCCGAAGCGCTCTTTGAACGCGTGCCAGATTGCAGGCGGCAGATAGGAAGAACCGGAGACGAAGAGCCGGACGCCCGAGAGGTCGTATTCTTTCTCTGGTGCGTGCTCGACCATCTTGTAGTAGGCGATCGGGACGTGCATGTAGAGCGAGATGTCGCCACTCTCGAGCATGCCAAGGGTAGCTTCTGGCTCGAAGCGTTCTTGTACGTAGATTGTGTTGCCGTGGTAGAGGCCACCATTGAGGATGACGGCGAGACCGTGCCAGTGGCTGAGCGGTGTGCTCATGAGAAGCGTGTCCTCTGTGGTCCATTTCCAGAGCTCACTGACTGCAGCGGGGTTCCACATGTGGTTGGCGTGTGAGTAGGCAGTGATTTTCGGCTTACCGGTGGTTCCTGACGTGAAGAGGAGTGTCGCTATCTGTTCTTCCGCAGGCAAAAGAAGTGGGTCAGCGATGTGCTCACTGCCCTGCCATGGGAGGTCTTCGATCAGGGTCATCGGAAATTCTGGATTGAACTCCTGCGCGACTGCGGCGTGCGTGATGACATGCGCCGGGCGCTGCTGATCGGTGATGCCGGTGATTTCGAGTTGCTTGTATGTCGGGTCAATCGGCATATTGATGTGCCCTGCGAGCAAGGTGCCCAGATGAGCGACGACGAATTGCCATGAATTTGGCAGGAGGATGGCGACGACTTCCTGCTTGTCGCGGCTGAGCTTGGGCGCGATATAGCCAGCAAATTGCTGGACTTCGTCCCAGAGCTGCGCGAAGCTCAAAGTACGATCAGAACAGATCAGCGCAGGCTTGTCTGGCAGCTCGGCTGCTTGTTTGGCGAGGTAATCAGTGATGTGAGTCGGCGTATGCATAGTTAGTGAGTATAGCGCAGGCTCCGGAGTTTATGAACCCCGGCCTTGAGGGCTGATTTGGCGCGGAGCCGATACTTCACACCGAAGTAAAATGCGGCGATGATCACGCTCGTGATCAACGTGTTGCCGATAAAGCCGTAGCCCTCCACGCCAAAGTACATATGCATGCCGAGGATGACGAGCGCATGCACGCCGTACACGAGCAGCGAGACCTCTCCGATAGTGCGCAGAACGCCAAAAGTCCATTTATCGATGCGTGCTTCGTTGGTCCGCACGAGTAGATAGAGCGCGCTAAACCAAAGGGCTATGAGAGCGAGGCGTGCTGGTGCGAGCGACCATTTGTCGGTGTGCGGTAGTGATTCGGCGCGCCAGCTGAGGAGATTGTTTTGCAGGTGTTGGAGCGATGCTGAGGTGTTGTCGCCAAATAAGAAGCCGATGAAATGCGGTCCGTGCATGATGGCAATACTCGCTACAAGTGTGATCAGGGCTGGAACGGCGATGGCCCAAGCGATGCGCTTTCTGCCCTGTTCGCTTCGTGTCCGGTACCAGCCCTCGATGCGCGGCAAATAATAGCCGATGACGATACCGCACATGAAGAGCAGCTGCCACGCCATGTTGAAGTTCTGGCCACGAAACGCCCAGATGAGAACCGATATAAGTACGACGAGCCATGCTTTGCGCTTGATGCAGAGCCAGACGGCGAGCGGCGCAAATAACATGAAGAGCACGTAGTACTGGAGGAAATCAGCCCAGCCGTAGTTGTACTGGAGCGTCAGGACTTTGTAGATGTATTCGAGCGGCTCCGGGCGCCACCAGAATCCTTCTTTGAGTGGTCGCCCGTCGGCGGTATGCGCCCAGGCGAGAGAGATGGTGGTGAGGATGGCTGCCCAGATCCAGAGGATGAAGACACGCTTGTAGATGCGCTTTACCGCGCTTGGCGCGTCCTGGGCCATCTTGCGGGTATATATGTAGCCGACCAGCATGCCGGATATCAGGAAGAAGCCTTCCGCTGCAGACACCCAGAGTTCACCGCGACCGGTGATAAGCTCGTATATGCTCGGAAAGAAATACAGATGATTGATAATGATCATGATGAGGAAGTAGCCGCGCATGATGTCGAGTGTGACAATGCGTTGCCGCTTCTGGCCTGCAAGATCCATACTATGGCCAATTGTACCATGTGTCGGCTGAGAAGACCCTCGGCAGAACCATTGTGCAAATTACTTATATGGGAGAGAGGCATGGCCTGATATACTGTCAGTAAATATCCAAATCCAGAGGGAGCAAAAAGAGGATGGATGATAGTTTTGAGGGCGCAGCGGAACGTCAAGATTTGACGAAGGCTGACGCGTTTACTTCAGCGGTGGTACGATACGGCATCGCTTTTTTGGAGTCCGGCCTCCGGGGGAAAGCCGTGCCGTTGCGCCACACCAGCGCTCAGTACGAAGGCGGACTACAGCAGCGAGTGCTGCTTAGCCGGTATCCACAGCTGCAGAAGAATCTGTACAAAAATACCGTTGCTGGTTTCGCGCAGGAGACATTTGTCGTCGGCCAAAACAAATATACCTCTCATCTGGATGAGCGCGTTCATGAACGATTTGTTCGTGGTAGCGAGCAGCTCGACAACAAGGACGTGGCTAAATTCCTCGATAGCCTCGTTGCCGCTCTCTCGGTCGAATCTCGCGGTCAGTGGCGTGATATTGCTGCTGTCGTCGTACGAGCTCAGCTCGTTGGTCCGTTGCTCGCCAATGGCTCTGGTGCCGGAGAGCTCTCCCCTGCAGCACGTGAGGTGCTCGAGCATGCCACAGAACGCGTCACGGCAGGTTTGGCGCTCGCACTTGATTCGTACGAAGAAGGCTCACTCCTCGAATATCTGCGCGCTGGTATCACGACGCAGAGTCTCAAGGCGCTCCTGCGCGAGTATATCGACGATCTCCAGACAACTGACGCGTATCAAGAAGTCTACCGCCTGCACCGCACCTCTAGCATGCAGCAGCGGCGCTCGCTCTATCTATACTTTGGATTCATCCGCTTCGGCGAGTACGAATTCCCCCTCTTTTATACGCCGCTGCGCACTGAGCATGCGTATCCAGCAGTCAATGTGACGTTTGCGCACCAGGTGCATGTCAACACCGCTGCGCTGCAGTTTATCCTCACTGAGTACGAGCGCTCGGTGCATGCCGATGAACTCTCGACATTCGATCTGCCGATGACTATTACGATCGATCCGCGCGATCGTCAACAGGTATTTAATCAGCTCCAGTCAGTGATCAATGCGATCACTGCGGCCTTCCAGCTGGAGGCTGTCTCTCTCGATACCACTTCTCTCCAAGAAGTCACCAATGGCGTTATCTCACTCGATACACGTCTCGAGGTGGCATGCTATGACGCGCCAGATGAAGCGCTGCGTAGTGACTATGAAGTACTTGCCGATCCACGTTCGCGTGCTCACGAAGGCCTCCGTGGTCTGCTGCAGCGCCTCGTCATGACGACACCAACGCGCTTCGTCCAGGAGGTCGCCGAGGAATGGTCCCAGAAGACCATCGCAGAGAAGCTCGCCGTAACCAACCCTGTCCCGCTGGACGACGAACAGAAACAGGCCTTGCTTGCACTCGGCAAGAAAGATAGCGACATCCTCGTCGTCGAGGGTGCGACAGGCACCGGCAAGAGCCAGCTCATCAGCGGTATCGTCGCAGATGCGTGGCAACAGGGCCACTCGACACTCGTGCTGAGCGACCTCACGGATGCGCGCGATGATGTCGAAGATCGCCTGACTGATATGTTGTCATCGGTTCGACCGGATTCGCACTTCCACCGACCACTGCTTCGTCTCGATCGACTAGACACTGATTTCCTCGATGAGCTCGAGGGTGATTTCGCACAAAAAGTCCGTACGTATCAGGATGCGTACAGTCAACGCGCCGCTGATCTACGTACTGCCAAAACGCGCAAGATCCAAGAGACGACCGAGAGTCTCCAAGGCCTTATGCAAGCAGCCGAAAATGTTAATCTTCACGAAGTTGAGCAAACGGTCGACGGTGAACCTCGTTTTGCAGCCAATAACTGGATTGTCGATGAACCGATCGAAGAGTTGATGGCAGAACTTCCGAAGTTCCACCAGGCTGTGCAGTATATCCGCAGCAGTGACGCCAACTACCTACTGCCCTACATCGAGTCTAGCCAGCAAAAGACAATCGCTGAGTTCATCAGCGTCCTGCGTGAATACGAAAAGACCAACAAGAGCGTCTACGAGCGCCTGCCGAACTTCATCGTGCGCTATCGTAAGCTTCTTGCTGAGCAGCGCGGTGAGCTCCAGTCCGATCTATCATACATTCACTCAAACCAGCGCCCATTCCTCAAGATTTTGACCGAAGATCCAGTCACGACACGCCTCGAGATCAGTGACAATACTGATTTCCAGACGATTCAGTCTCAGGCGCAGGTCACCCATGAGCTGATCGAAGTTGCCAAAGAAGTTGCTCCGGTCATGCGCGGCGACAAACAGCTCAAGAACGCGCTCGTCACCGAACTTTTGACATACTCGGTGAGCCCAGAGACGATCGTGGCTGCACTCGACAACTACATCGAGCAAGTCATGAGCCTCAAATCCAAGCTGTTTGGTTTCTCGGGCCGCACGCTTGTCGTCGAAAACCTCACTCGCCAGCTACGCAAGTCTGTGCCAGAGTTTGCGCTCGCAGACCCAGAGAAGCGTCTCGAGGACCTGCAGATGATGATCGATCTCATCGAGCAGACGATGCGTGAGCTTGCCAAGCGCGGTCTCGACGCGAAGGCGTGGCGTGAGGTCTTCTATGCGCTCATCGCAGAGCCAACGCGCCTGCGCGAACTCGAAAAGATCCTGACCGCACTCGCTCGTCCTGCAAGCTTCGACTTCATGGCACGTCACCGTATCCATGAGGCAGACAACTTGCTCGCAAACATCGCGCTGCTCCAGTACGCAACCGAGCTCAACACACTCTTCAAGGACAATAGCAACCTCTCTACGCTCTTCGGCGTAAAGACTATCGGCCAAGTGCTCGCCCGCCCACATGACTTCACAGGACGCTTCAACAAGCTCTCGAATGATCTGGATGACGTGAAGCAGCTCGATACTGCCAAGCAGACGATCAAGCAGTTCATCAAGTCATATCCTGCGCTTGCCCGCCGCGTCGGTATCAACTATGTTCGTGGTAGCCTCGATGTGATCAATGACACGTTCGCCGAGAGCAGCCTCGATGACATCAAGGAGTACCTTGCCTTCAAGAAGAAGGAACAAGACATCACGCAGTACTTCCGCGCAATCAGCGACGATACATTCACGCGCGCTAGCGAAGACTTGCGCCAGATGATTGCTCTCCAGCTCAGCTATGGTCTCGACGCCAAGCTCCTCCAGTATCTCGAGCGATCAAGCGAAGAATTCCGCAGTGTTCGCGCGCAGCTCCGTGCGGGTGAGCGCCTTGATATCGGCGTTTTTGAGCGCCTGCTCAAAGCCTTCCCTTGTGTCATCGGTGACATCTACACCTATGCCCAGACAGTTCCACTGAAGCAGCAGCTGTTTGATGTCGTGATCATCGACGACGCGTCTCGCCTAAACCTCATGCATGTGCTGCCGAGCCTGCTTCGTGCGAAGAAAATCGTCATCGTCGGCGATAGCGCGCAACCGCGCAGTAGCTCCATGGAGCTCGTCGACACATCAAGCAATGCGGTATTCCGCCACCAGATGCGCCTCGCACTCACCGAGTCTCTCAGTGGCCTGCCGGCAGATACCAAGAACACCTATCTCGAACGACTCGATAGCCACGTTGACGCATCGCAGTCAGTCCTATCATTTGCCAAGATCTTCGCAAACTGTGAGCTGACGCTTCACAAGCAGCTACATGCGCCAAGTGAGCTGACGCAGTATCTCAATGCGCGTGTGTACGGCGGCAACCTCCGCTCGCTGCGCGCACGTCACTTGCCGCTCAACGAAACGATCCAGTTTGATGTACTCAAGGACAAGGCATTGGACAGCGGCTTCTTCACGAATATCGCTGAGGCGAAGTATATCGTCCAAGAGCTGCACAATATGAAAGAGTCCGGCTTCGAAGGCACGATCGGTATCGTGGCGCTCTATCCGCAGCAGGCTGCGCTCATCCAGAAAGAGATCGATGAGTCGGTCATCAATGACTGGTTCCGTGCGCACGACGTCCGCGTCATGACCTTCGACACTGCGCAGGGCGTAAGCCGCGATTACGTTTTCTACAGCCTGGTGGCGAGCGGCACTGCCGACCTCAGCGCCTATGGCAAGTTCAGTGATGCTTCGATCCGCGCATCACACGCCAAGCACGCGCTCGTTGCTGGTTTCAGTGTTCCGGCAGTGACCGCACGCTTTGTCATGAGTCAGCCGATCGAGTCATTCAGCGGCGAACTCGCGACTACACTCCAGGCCTATCAGGCAGTTGTGGCGAGCGGCTCTGCCAAGCCTACGGGCAGCACGACCGACATCCTCCTACCTGCTCAAAGCCTGGTACCGCAGCACTTCTATGCGACGAAGTTCTATGGTAAACATGCCGACAAGGTTCGCCTGATCACGCACTTCAGTAGCGGTGACTACCTGAAGCACCTCGCGCCAAATTATCGCCACCCAGCGTTCAAGGTCGACTTCCTCGTTGCCTTTGGCGAACAGCGATTGATCATTAGCTTCGACGAGTTCAAGGAGCACTTCCTCAGCGGTAGTAGCAAGGATGCCGCGACCTATATGAGCAGCGACGAGCTCTATGCGCAGAAGCAGCTCGAAAGTCTCGGCTATGGTTTCATTCGCCTGAATAAATTCAACCTTGGTCACAAGCCAGTCGATGTGCTTGATGCTATGCTCGCCGAGGCTATGCGCCAGAGCACATGGGCCAAAGACAACGGCTACATGAAGAAGCTGTAGAGTACGGTATATTGCAAAATATCCATAAACATGGTATAATGCTATAATAAGAAAACTGCCCTTCGCAAGAACGGGCAGTTTTTTGTAGTAAAGATTAGATATTTCGGATGTCGTATTTCTTGATCAAGAAGCCGGTGATGCCCTCTACGTAGGTGAGGATTTTGCCGACGCGCTCCTGGTAGAGCGCGCGCTCTTCTTCGCTGCGCGGCGGTATGCGCTTGCAGAGCATCTCACTCATAGCGACGAGCGGATCGCTTTTCTCTATGTCAGCGCGACGGGATGCTTCGACGTATGAGCCCATCTTCTCGAATGTCGCGTGAGCAAACGCCTGAGCATGCGGTGAGGTGCGGAACTGGTGCTCTAGCGCCCGCAGGAATACGGCACGGTTCATGCTGGTTCGTGTTTGCTCACGAGCTTTGGGGAGTGCACCAGCGAGGGCACTCTCGGGTACATGTTCTTCGCTGATGAGGATGAGGATTGATAGCGCCAGGCAGCGTTGCTCTGCGAGAAAGTTGCGATGATAGGATGAGATCTGTCGCTCGAGCTCCCACGGCGAACGCGAAAGCAGACTATGGATTGCCATAGTGTAGTACTCGTACATGCTGATAGGAATCTGCTGGCTCGAATGCTCTTCGCCGCGGTCGGACACGTGTATCTCTCCTTTTCTTCTATCCATGATACCACTTCGGTGGCGGGCTGGTGAACACCTAGGCTGCTGAAAGTATGCGCTGATGGTTTGCCTGCTCGGGGTCAAATCGCCTATGCTTAGGAGTATGAAACTCCGCAAAAAGCAGCGTCGTACTATCCTCGCGGCCGTTATCGCGCTCATCGTAGCTATAGCAGGCGCGTGGTCTGCTGTACATGCGCCCGAGCCTGCTCCAGCGGACGTGGCTCGTGAACAGTCGAGCGTGCTTGGTAGCCAGGATGCGCCGACGGGTGATGCTTCCGCTGCGCTCGATGCCCTACCCGTCCGCGGGCGTGCACCAAAGACCGACTATGCTCGTGAACAATTCGGTGCTGGCTGGGCGCGCGTGGATAGCTGCGATATGCGGCAGTATATATTGGAGCGTGACCTGACGGACGTGCAGCTCGATACTGATGGCTGTACAGTGCTGTCTGGACGCCTAGCTGATCCATACACTGGAAGCTTCATAGACTTTCTGCGTGGTACAAGTACGAGTAGTGCTGTACAGATCGACCATGTCGTGGCGCTCAGCGACGCTTGGCAGAAGGGCGCGCAGCAGCTCGACGAGGGTGAACGCGCTGAGCTGGCAAATGACCCGCTCAACCTCCTGGCAGTAGACGGCAAAACCAATCAGCAGAAGAGCGACGGTGATGCTGCTACGTGGCTCCCGCCAAACAAAGTCTACCGCTGTCAGTACGTTGCGCGGCAGATCGCCGTGAAGCAGAAGTATCGGCTGTGGGTCACCCAGGCCGAACATGACGCCATGGCCAGCGTGCTTAGCAGCTGTCCTGCGCAGAAGCTGCCGGTCGAGACACTGTAGGAATATGAAAGTACTGCCCAGACACCAGGAGCGTATCCACGTATCGTGGCTAGTCACTTGGCTCATGGTTGGTGTGCTGACGGGTGTGGCACTTGCTGCGTGGGTGAGCTCTCCGCTTTCTACTGGGCAGGCCGTGCTCATGGCGGCGGGGATAGCGGTGCTAGTCTGCATTCGTCCAAAGTACGGTGCGGTCTGTGGCGCTATGGCGATCGGGCTGCTGCTTGGGTGGTCGCGCGGTAGTATCGCGCAAGATGAGCTTGCGAAGTACGAACCCTTCATAGGGAGAGACGTGCGCATGAGCGGCATCGTCAGCGAAGATCCTGCGTTTGCGGGCAGCCAGCAGCAAATTCGCCTCAGAAATGTCCAGGTTGGTGACACGTCTTTGCCTGGCATTGTGTGGGTGAGTCTGGGCGCTGAGCTCCAACTCAAGCGTAGTGATCATGTGACGGTCGAGGCGAAGCTGAGCGAAGGATTTGGTAACATCCCTGCAGCAATGTGGCGTGCACGTATCGTCGAGAGTGATCGGCCGCTGCATGGTGATGTGGCGCGTGAAGTTCGTGACGCATTCTCTGATGATGGAGCCAGGCAGGCGATAGACGCACCCGAAGTTGATCTCGGGATGGGATTTTTGACCGGACAGCGGAGCGCCTTGCCGCCAGAGTTAGACGAGCAACTGCGGCTGCTCGGCTTGACGCATGTCGTGGTAGCGAGTGGTTACAATTTGACGATACTCGTACGTTTTTCGCGCGGATTATTTGCGCGCCGATCAAAGTATCTGGCTTTTGCAATTTCGATGCTTTTGATCGTCGCGTTTGTGCTGGTCACGGGCCTGAGCCCTTCCATGACACGTGCGGCATTTGTCGCGGGCTTGAGTCTGCTCGCATGGTATGTCGGCAGATCTGTGCACCCACTATCGCTCCTGCTTCTGGCTGCTGGCGTGACCGCTTATCTGCAGCCGTCATATGTGTGGGGCGATCTCGGCTGGTATCTCAGCTTCTTGTCGTTTGCGGGCGTCATGCTACTGGCTCCGTTGATCAAGAGTTATTTCTTCGGTGAGAAGAAAGAAGAAAATGGACTGGTGCGAATCCTCATCGAAACGACTTCCGCCCAGCTCGCTACGCTGCCGCTCATCGCATATGTATTTGGGCAGTATTCGCCACTTGCGCTGCCGGCAAACTTGCTGGTGCTGCCTTTTGTGCCACTCGCTATGCTTCTGACGTTCGTTGGCGGCCTGCTCTCTCTACTGATTTTGCCCTGGGCATTTGTATTTGGGCTGCCGGCGACAGCAGTACTCTCGTATATGACGTGGGTGATGGATTTTTTGGCTGGGTTGCCTGGCGCGAGTATGGAACTGACTGTTTCGCTTGGCATTTGCGCGGCGGCATACGCTGCGCTGCTCGCTGCGGGCCTGTATATGTGGCGCCGTACCGGGCACTCATTTACAAAGGGCAATATCGTGGTCTAGTGCTTGACGCTGAGAAGCTCCTTTAGATAAGCTTATGATATAAGCATAAGCTTTTTGGAGGATGTGTGGCTGAGATACTGCAAAAGTGCCGAAAGATACTCATCGGATGTGTGTTTATCGTTTGCACGCTCCTGGCCTCTACGGTCAATGCTCTCGAGGTTCGTGATTATGGGCCGAACATCCCCTTGCCTGATGTGTATATAACGGCTTTCTCTGTCGATGCGGCTGGACTACGGTATGTCGAGCTCTACAACAACACCAGCAGTGCTGTCGATCTTCGCGGTTGGCGCGTGTGTGCTACCACGGCTTCTGCGGGCGACCAGGATGACTGCGACACCGCGCGCACAACGTTTATTGATCGATGGCTCGCTTCGAAAGACTTTGGACTGCTCGCCGTGGGATATGAGGACGATGGTTCGTTCGTGCTTCCTATGGCTTCACCGTCCGCCCCTATGAGCCCAGATTATGTTTCGCGCGTTATGCTGCGTAGTGCAGATGACAAGGTGGTAGCGATGGTTGAACTAACCGCTGCAGATAGTAACCTCGCCTTCGTTCGCAAAGGACTAACTTCGACGTATGGCGACAACAAAGCCGCAACGGTCTTTAGCACATATGATCCTACCAAGACTAACAATGGACTCACTGCCACACATTTCCATGTTGCTGCTCCGGCATTCTCGGGCGGGTGGTACGTGCCGCCAGCATATAATGCGGGGATTCGGATTGTCGAAATCGTAGCAAATCCACGGAGCTGTTCTCCGACCGAAGCAGCGCTTGATTGCGCGGATTATGTGAAGCTGTTTGTTGGCGACTTGTCTCACGCAGAGATAGCGCAGTACGCGCTCAGGACGGATAGCGGTGGCGTGAAGCGGACCTCGACAAATGGCCAAGATTTGGCTGATTTCCCTATCACAGAAGAAGGATACATCACGGTCCCGCTCGCAGTGACCAATAGCGGCGGATATGTCTGGATCGAAGATCTACTCGGGACTATGAGATACGAGCAAAGCGTAGTGTTCTACCCCGACATGAGCCTTGCGACCAAGCGAGGATATGCTTGGGCGATAGACAGTACGGGTGTCTGGCAGTGGACTTCGACTCCGCAACCTGACGCAGCAAATCACCTCTATCTACCGCCAGAGCCAGTCAAAGTGACCACTCAGGCGGCGCCAACGTCATGTCGTGAGGGCCAGGAGCGTAACCCGGCAACAAATAGGTGTCGCTCGATCGTGGCGGCGATAGCTGAGCTCGTGCCTTGCCGCGAAGGACAGGAACGTAATCCTGCGACAAATCGATGCCGTGCGGTTGCTGCCGCGTCAACGCTCGCGCCGTGTCAGGAGGGCCAAGAACGCAACCCCGAAACGAACAGGTGCCGGAAAATAGTGCTGGCAAGTAGTGATATCCCGGCGATCAAGGATGTCGAAAGTCGCACCGAAGCATCGATGACTGGTTGGTGGATTGCCGGGGGTGTGATTATCCTGGCCGCAGGTTATGCGGTCTACGAATGGCGTGACGAACTTCGGCAGCGTTTCCCTCGTACCAAGAAATGAAATAGCGCCAGATGCCCAGAGAGAGTGGTCGGTAGACCAACTTGGTGTTGTCTCTCTGGGGCATCTGGCGCGGGGGCTCACCTGCGGGTGAGCGTGGTGGATCCGCTGCCGCGCGGCTTGCTGGCCGAGGCGGCGGGCTTGTCCGCGGGGGCGCTCGCGTCGTCGCTGGGTGCGTCCGTCGTGAGCGACTGCTGCAGGTACGCGATGCCGATCTCGAGCTCCG
>Ga0182743_1000833_pt1 | contig 34042 bp, 32 predicted proteins | sample eDN3rd30CKraftOP_FD_128522 | JGI IMG/M metagenome (GOLD analysis project Ga0182743, IMG submission 128522) | Enriched Organic Plus compost microbial communities from Emeryville, California, USA - eDNA 3rd pass 30_C Kraft OP (version 2) (version 2) ... | reverse complement strand
GATGGCGCCCTCGACCTGGTAGTACGTCCCGTCGAGCGTCGCCGTGCCGCTCGTCCATGCCTGCCGGAAGATCTCGACACCCTCGCGAAGCATGCCGAGCCGCTCCCGGATCGGCGGGAACCCGTACCCGTACGCGCGCCACTCGTGCTCGTACCAGCCGGCCCCGATGCCCATCTCGACGCGGCCGCGCGAGACGTGGTCGACCGTCGCGGCGACCTTCGCGAGGTAGGCGGGGTTCCGGTACCCCACGCACGTGCACATCTGGCCGAGCCGGATGCGGTCGGTGACGGCGGCGAGCGCGGCCATGAGGCTCCACGCCTCGTGCGTCGCCTCCTGCGTCGGCTCCGGCACCGTGTGGAAGTGGTCGTAGACCCACAGCGACTCCCACGGCCCTCGATCGGCCGCCTCCGCGAGACGTCGCATCGTCGCCCACTGCTCCTCCGGCGCGATGTCGACGAGATCGTGGACCCAGCCCTGGGGGATGAATATGCCGAAACGCATGGCGCGAGACTATCGGCCTCCGTCGCCCGGAGGGCTCGATTCGAGCGCCGCGAGAGCACGTGCCTCGCACTAGGGTGAGTGCGTGACCGTTCTCGTCCTTCCCGAGCTCGACGACGTCAACGGACCCGACGGGGCCGTCGACACGATGCGGCTTCGCAAGGCATTCGGCCGCTTCCCGACCGGCGTCACGGCGATCTGCGTCGTCGTCGACGGTGAGCCCGTCGGCTTCGCCGCGAGCTCCTTCAACACGGTGTCCGCCGACCCGCCGCTCGTGTCGCTGTGCGTCCAGACCGGCTCCGCGACGTGGCCGCAAGTGCGCGCCTCCGAGCGGATCGGCGTCTCGATCTTCGCCCACGACCAGTCGCTGCTGTGCCGCCAGATGGCCGCGAAGACGGGCGACCGCTTCGCTGGCGCGGCGTGGTCGGAGGGCGAGGGCGGCTCGCTCCTCATCGGCGGCGCGGCGGCGTGGCTCGAGTGCTCGATCGAGTTCGAGCAGACGGTCGGCGACCACGAGGTCGTCATCCTCCGCGTGCTGCGGCTCGGGATCGACGGCGAAAAGCAGCCGCTCGTCTTCGGCGACTCGAAGTTCCACGAGCTCAAGGAGCTCCAGCCGCCGAAGCCGGGCGACGAGCCGGGCCCGCGCGTCGTGCAGGAGTCGCTCCTGTCGCTCTCGCTCGGCTGGTGGTGACCTAGCAGCCGGTCGGGTGCACGTTCCCGCACGCGGTGCACGCCCGGCGTGCACCGCACGCGGGAAGGTGCACCGGGGTGCTCACGCGAGGAGCTGGTGGCGCGCGAGGTCGCGGTAGAGCGGCGTCGAGGCGACGAGCTCCTCGTGCGTCCCGGTCCCGACGACACGGCCGTGGTCGAGGACGATGATCTGGTCCGAGTCGACGACGGTCGCGAGCCGGTGGGCGATGACGAGGAGCGTCCGGTCCGCCGCGACCGCGTCGAGCGCCTCCCGCAGGAGCCGCTCGTTCGCGCCGTCGAGCGACGCGGTCGCCTCATCGAGCAGGAGGAGCGGGGGTGCGGCGAGGAGCGCCCGCGCGATCGCGAGCCGCTGGCGCTCGCCGCCGGAGAGCATGATGCCGTCCTCGCCGACCTGGGCGTCGAGGCCGGCCGGGTCGCGGTCGAGGACCTCGCCGAGGTTGACCCGCCGGAGCACGTCCGCGCATTCCGCGTCGGTCGCGTCGGCGCGTCCGAGCAGGAGGTTGTCCCGGATCGTGCCGGCGAGGACCGGGGCGTCCTGCTCGACGTAGCCGATCCGGGCGCGCAAGTCGCGGCGGTCGATGTCGCGGACGTCGACGCCGTCGAACCGCACGACCCCGCCCGTCGGGTCGTAGAACCGCTCGATGAGCGCGAGGACGGTCGACTTGCCCGCGCCCGAGGGGCCGACGAGCGCGGTCCGCCTCCCGCGCGGGACCGCGAAGGTGACGCCCCGGAGCACCGGGAGCGTCGAGCCGGGGTAGACGAACTCGACGTCGTCGAACTGGATCGCCGACGCCCGCGTGATCGGGCTCGTCACCGTCGGCGGTTCGACGCGATCGCCGCGCCCCTCGACCGTGAACTCCGCCTCGGGCGGCAGGGCGATGATCTCCTGAATGCGGCCGAGCGCCCCGAGCGCCTGGTTGACGGCGGACACGGCGCCGAAGAACTGCCCGAGGGGCAGGATGAGCATGAACAGGAACAGGATGAAGCTCACGAGCGCCGCGATCTCGATCGCGCCCGAGGCGACGCGGAAGCCGCCGACGCCGAGCACGACGATGAACGACGCCTGCATCGCGATCCCGGCGATCGGGACGATCGCGGCGGACGCGCGGGCGACCTTCAGCCCGGCCCGGTAGGCGCCGACCGTCTCGCGGTCGATCGTCTCGAGCTCGCGCTCCGTCGCGTTCGCCGCCCGGATCGTGCGAATGCCGGAGATCGCCCGCTCGACGGCGGCGGTGAGCGAGCCGACGCGCGCTTGCGCCTCGGCGCTCGCTCGCCGGATGAACGGCGACACCGCCGCGACCGCCGCGATCGCGATGGCGACGACGCCGAGCGTGAGGAGCAGCAGGACCCAGTCGATGATCGCCATCGCGATGAGGGAGCCGACGAACGTGAGGACCCCGCCGATCGCCTCGACGAGCCCTTGCGTGAGCACGGCGCGCAGGAGCGTGGCGTCGGCGCCGACGCGCGAGACGAGGTCGCCCGTCCGACGCGCGTCGAACTCGGCGATCGGCAGCCGGAGCAGTCGAGCGAGTAGCTGCCGGCGGGTCGAGAGGACGACGCCCTCGCCCATGCGCTGCAGGAGGTAGTGCTGGACGGCGGAGAGCCCCGCGGCGAGCACGACCATCGCGACGAGCACCCACACGAGCGGACCGAGCGTCTCGCCCCCCTGCACGCGCGCGATGACGAGTCCGACGAGGATCGGCTGTGCGAGCGACGCCGCGGCGCCGAGCACCGAGAGGACGATCGCGAGGACGAGCGGTCCCCGCTGACCGAAGAGGTGGGGGAGGAGCTGCCGGAAGGTCGCGCGCGGACCGCTGTCGTCCTGGCGCCGCTTCACGATTCGATCCTTCCGCTCGTCGGCTGTGCTCCTCCTGGACGCGTGGCCGCGGGTCATCGCCGACCGTGCTTCTTGTGGACGGCCTGCTTGCTCACGCCGAGCGCGGTCGCGATGATCTGCCAGGACAGCCCGAGGTTGCGCGCCTGGCGCACGGCGACGGCTTCGTAGCGGTCGAGCTCGGCGCGCAGTTCGGCGATCGCGACGAGCTTCGAGAAGGGGTGGTCGTCGCCGGCCTCGGCGCTGAGCGTGCGAATGCGGTCGATGCTCATGGTGTCAATCCTGGTTGACGAGCCGCCCGAAGTCAACCAGGGTTGACGCGCCGCGAGTCGTGTCGGCGCCCGCGGCTAGGCTCGATCGGGTGTCCGACCGAGCCGGCCCCGTGATTCGCGCGCGGGAACTCACGAAGCGCTACGGCGCGTTCACCGCCGTCGACGCGATCTCGTTCGACGTCGCACCAGGCGAGTCCTTCGGGCTCCTCGGCCCGAACGGCGCGGGCAAGTCGACGACGATGCGCATGATCGGCGCGGTCTCCGCGCGCACGAGCGGCGAGCTGACGATCCTCGGCCTCGACCCCGACGCGAACGGCCCCGAGATCCGATCGCGGCTCGGCGTCGTGCCCCAGCAGGACACGCTCGACACCGAGCTCAACGCCCGCGAGAACCTCATCATCTACGGCCGGTACTTCGGACTGCCCCGCGCCGAGGTCGCGAAGCGCGCCGACGAGCTCCTCGCGTTCGCCCAGCTCGAGGACAAGGCGAAGTCGCGCATCGATGACCTCTCCGGCGGCATGAAACGGCGCCTCACGATCGCCCGCGCGCTCATCAACGAGCCGCGCATCCTCCTCCTCGACGAGCCCACGACGGGGCTCGACCCCCAGGCGCGCCACATCCTGTGGGACCGGCTCTTCCGCCTCAAGGAGCAGGGCACGACGCTCGTCCTCACGACGCATTACATGGACGAGGCCGAGCAGTTGTGCGACCGCCTCGTCGTCGTCGACCACGGGCGGATCATGGCCGAAGGCGCGCCCGCCGCGCTCATCCGCGAGCACTCGAGCCGCGAGGTCGTCGAGCTGCGCTTCGGATCCGAGCGCAACGCCGTCGCATCCGCCGAGCTCGGCGGACTCGGCGACCGCGTCGAGGTCCTGCCCGACCGCATCCTCATCTACGCGCACGACGGCGAGTCGATCCTCGAGCAGGTGCGCCGCCGCGGACTCGAGCCGATCACGAGCCTCGTGCGCCGATCGAGCCTCGAGGACGTCTTCCTCCGCCTCACGGGAAGGTCGCTCATCGAGTGAGCGCGCCCGAGCTCGCCGCCGAGGCGGGGGCGGCCGCCGAGCGCCCCCGCCGTCTCGGCGCGTTCTACATCGTCGAGCACCAGTTGCGCGGCTACCGGGCCTACGGTCCCGTCACGATCGCGAGCGCCCTCGGCACGCCGCTCCTCTCGCTCCTCGCCTTCGGGCTCGGCGTCGGGGGGCTCGTCTCGGCGAACGTCGGCCCAGCGGGCGTCGAAGGCGTCAGCTACCTCGAATTCGTCTTCCCGGCGCTCATGTGCGCCCTCGTCCTCCAGGTGTGGGCCGAGGAGGCGATGTTCGCGACGATGCTCGGCATGACGTGGCGGCAGACGTTCCGGGCGATGCGGGCGACGCCGCTCACCTCCACGCAGATCGCGGCGGGCATGACGATGTCGATCTCGCTCCGCGCGCTCGTCACCGCCCTCCTCTACCTCGCCGTCGCGCTCCTCGCCGGCGCGATGCACGGGCCGGCGTCGCTCCTCGCGATCCCCGCCGTGCTCCTCACGGGGCTCGCATTCGGCCTCCCGCTCATGGCGTACTCGGCGGGGCTCGAGCACGAGAGCGGGCAGTTCGCGCTCATCGGCCGGTTCGTCGTCCTCCCGCTCACGCTCTTCAGCGGCACGATGTTCCCGCTGACCGTCCTGCCGATCTGGCTCCAGTGGATCGGCTGGGTGAGCCCCCTGTGGCACGGCGCGCAGCTCGCGCGCCTCGCGGGGCAGGGGACGACGACCGAGCCCGCGTGGCTCGTCGCCGCGCACGTCGCGGTCCTCCTCGCGCTCGCGGTCGTCGGCTGGGTGCTGTGCGTCCGCGTCATCCGGCGGAGGCTCGAGCGATGACCGCGGTCGATTCGCGCGCCCCCGAACGACGCGGCGTCGCCGCGCTGTACTCCGGCAACCCCCGCGCGGTCATGGGCCGGAACTGGACCGCCGCGAAGACGACGAACCTGTGGGTCATGATCTCCGGCTTCTTCGAGCCGGTCTTCTACCTCGTGTCGATGGGCGCCGGCCTCGGCGGCCTCATCGGCGCGATCGAGTCGGACGGCCAGTCGATCCCGTACGCCGCATTCATCGCGCCCGGGCTCCTCGCCGTCTCGGCGATGAACGGCGCGCTCGCCGACTCGACGTGGAACGTCTTCTTCAAGATGCACTTCGGGAAGACGTACGACGCGATGCTCGCGACACGCCTCGGCCCGCTCGACGTCGCGCTCGGTGAGATCGGGTGGGCGCTCTTCCGCGGCGCCCTCTACGCGACCGGGTTCCTTGTCATCATGCAGGTCTTCGGGCTCAACCTGGCGTGGACGGCGCCGTTCGCGATTCCCGCGGCCGTGCTCGTCGCGTTCGGGTTCGCGAGCGTCGGGATGGGTATCACGAGCTACATGCGGACGTTCCAGCAGATGGACTGGATCCAGTTCGCGCTCCTGCCGATGTTCATGCTCTCGGGGACGTTCTTCCCGATCTCGACGTTCGCGGAGCCCGTGCAGTGGTTCGTCATGGCGCTCCCGCTGTGGCACGGCATCGAACTCGTGCGGGGCTTCACGACGGGGGTCGTCGAGTGGACGATGCTCATCCACGTCGCGTACTTCCTCGTCATGATCGCGCTCGGGATCGTCTTCACGACGCGCCGCCTCCGCGCCCTCTTCCTCGCCTGACCCGCGCTCCGCGCGCCCCACCCCTCCGCCCACCAGAGTGCACCTTGTCGACGAGTGTGCGTGGTCTACCGTGCACGTTCGTCGACAACGTGCACTTTCGCGGCGCGAGCGCCGGCGAGGCCGGGGCGGGGCTCAGCGGGTGCGGAGGGCGCGCAGGAGGAGGGCGGTCTCGAGGGCGGCGTGCGCGGCCTCGGCGCCCTTGTCCTCGCGAGAGCCCGGAAGCCCCGCTCGGTCCAGGCCCTGCTGCTCGTCGTCGAGCGTCAGGACCCCGAATCCGACCGGCTTGCCCGTCTCGAGGGCGACGCGCGTGAGTCCGCTCGTCGCCGCGTCCGACACGAACTCGAAGTGCGGCGTGCCGCCGCGGACGATCACGCCGAGCGCGACGACGGCGTCGGCGCCGTGCTCGAGGATCGCCTTGCATGCGACCGGGAGCTCGAACGACCCGGGGACCCGCACGAGCTCGTGCTCGACACCGGCCGCATCGAGCACGCGCCGCGCCCCCGCGATGAGCCCGTCGCTGATCGCCTCATGCCACCGGCCCGCGACGATCGGAATGCGCAAACCGCGCCCGTCGACGGCCTCGCCCTGCGGTCGTCCCGCTCCGCTCATCGCGCGATCTCCTCTGCTCGGTCCGCCGTGTCGGCGATCGGGTGGGTCTTCTTCACGAGCGTCTCGTCGGGCGGCAGCAGGTGGCCCATGCGGTCGCGCTTGACCCCCAGGTAGCCGGCGTTCTGCGGCTGGATCCCGACGATCGAGCGGACCGTCTCGACGACCTCGATGCGGGCGAGCTCGAGCTGACGCGCCTTCTCCGGGTTGTTCGTGAGGAGTCGCAGGCGCGTGATGCCGAGGTCGGCGAGGATCCGGGCGGCACCGGCGTATTCGCGCCGGTCCACGGGCAGGCCGAGCGCGGTGTTCGCGTCGACCGTGTCGAGGCCGTCCTCCTGGAGCCGGTAGGCGCGGAGCTTGTCGACGAGGCCGATGCCGCGGCCCTCGTGTCCGCGCAGGTACACGACGACGCCGCCCTCGGCCGCGATCGCCTCGAGCGCGGCGTCGAGCTGCGGCCCGCAATCGCACTTGAGCGACCCGAACGCCTCGCCCGTGAGGCATTCCGAATGCAGCCGGACGAGCGGCACGTCGGGGACCGGGTCGGCGATGATCGCGAGGTGATCCCAGCCGGTACTCGTGTCGCGGTACGCGCGGACGCGGAAGCTCCCGTGCTCGGTCGGGAGCGTCGTCTCGGCGCGCAGCGACACCGGCGGCGGCGTCGATCGCGCCTCGCCCGCCGGTCGGCCGTCGAGGTATGCGATGAGGTCGGCGATCGTCACGACCGGGAAGCCGGTCTCCTCGCCGAGCTCGAGAATGCGCGGGAGGCGCATCATGCTGCCGTCCTCGTCGACGAGCTCGCCGATCGCGCCGACCGGCGGCAGCTCGGCGAGCCGCATGAGCTCGACGGCCGCCTCGGTGTGGCCGGCGCGCTCCCGCACGCCGCCCTCGACCGCGCGCAGCGGCAGGACGTGGCCGGGGCGGATGAGGTCCGCGGCGGTCGCGTTCGGGTCGGCGAGGACGTTGAGCGTCCGCGCACGGTCGGCCGCGCTGATGCCGGTCGTGATGCCGCTCGCCGCGTCGACGGAGACGGTGTAGGCGGTCGCTCGCGGGTCCTGGTTGACGGCGACCATCGGCGGGAGGTCGAGCCGGTCGGCGAGGTCGCGCGGCAGCGGCGCGCACAGGTAGCCGGAGGTCACCCGGACCATCCAGGCGAGCACTTCCGGCGTCGCGAGCGCGGCGGAGATGATGACGTCGCCCTCGTTCTCGCGATCCGCGTCGTCGACGACGAGGACGGGTCGGCCGGCTCGGAGCGCCTCGAGCGCCGCCGGGATGTCGGACAGGGGCATCAGTCTCCTCCGCGCGTGAACTCCGCGAGCCGCGCGAGGTGCCGCGCGACGACATCGGTCTCGAGGTTGACGCGCATTCCGGGCTCGAGCGAGCCGAGCGTCGTCGCCGTCAGCGTCTCCGGGATGAGCGAGACCTCGAACCAGTCGCGCCCGACGTCGCTCACCGTCAGCGAGACGCCGTCCACCGCGATCGAGCCCTTCTTCGCGACGAGCGGCGCGAGCGGTTCGGGGAGCGAGATGCGCACGACGCTCCACTTGTCGCCCGGCCGCACCTCGAGGACCTCGCCCGTGCCGTCGACATGGCCCTGGACGATGTGGCCGTCGAGTCGGCCGTCCGCGCGCAGCGCGCGCTCGACGTTGACGGGGTCGCCGACCTTGAGGTCGCCGATCGTCGACACGGCGAGCGTCTCGGCCATGACGTCCGCCTCGAACGACACCTCGTCCTGATCGACGACCGTGAGGCACACGCCGTTGACGGCGATCGACTGCCCCTGCTCGGCGTCGAGGACGGCGAGCGGGGCGTGGATCGTCAGGCGCACGCCCTCCCCGCTCGGGGCGACGGCGAGGACGTCCCCGATCTCTTCGATGATGCCGGTGAACATGGTCAGCCCACGCTCCTCTCGAGTTCGGCTGTCGGACTGGTCGGTTGCGAGCCGCCCGGCGACGGTCTCGCGCTGATCGCGAGATCGGGGCCGAGCATTCGGATGGAACGGATGTCGAGGCGCAGCGCTTCCCGAATGCTCGGAATGCCGAGCTCGCCGATCGCGGTCGCGGGGCCCCCGAGGAGGGCGGGCGCGAGGTAGATCGCGAGCTCGTCGGCGAGACCGGCGCGGATGACCGCGCTCGTGAGGGTCGGGCCGGCCTCGACGAGCACGCGCGCGACGCCCCGCGTCGCGAGGTCCTCGAGGACGCGCTCGAGCGGCTCGTCGCCGGCCTCGACGAGCCCGGCCGGATGGTCACGGAGCCGCGCGCTCGCCGGGACGCCGCGGCGGCCGACGACGACGGGAACGGGCTGGTGCGGCAGGAGCGAGCCGTCGATCGAGCGCGCCGTGAGCGCGGGGTCGTCCGCGAGGACCGTGCCCGTGCCGGTGAGGATCGCGTCCGATTCGCCCCGCAGCCGGTGCCCGTCGGCGCGGGCCTCGGGTCCCGTGATCCACTGGCTCGAGCCGTCCGCGGCCGCGGCGCGGCCGTCGAGCGTCGCGGCCCACTTGACCGTCACCCATGGGCGGCCCCGCCGGGTGGCCGTGAGCCACGCCTCGATGAGCGCCGCGGCCTCGTCGGCGAGGACGCCGGCGACGACGTCGATGCCCGCGTCGCGCAAGCGCGCCGCGCCGCCGCCGGATTGGCGGCCGGGGTCGCCGACGGCGTAGACGACGCGGCGGATGCCGGCGTCGATGAGCGCGTCCGTGCACGGGCCGGTCCGCCCGTGGTGGCGGCACGGCTCGAGCGTCACGACGGCGGTCGTCGCCCGGCCCGGGGCGGCCTTCGAGAGCGCGTCGACCTCGGCGTGGGCGGTTCCGGCGCCCCGGTGCCAGCCCTCCGCGACGGCGCGGCCCTCGTCGTCGAGGAGGACGCAGCCGACGCGCGGGTTGCCGCCCGCGAGCGGCCCGCGCGCGGCGAGCTCGAGCGCACGGCGCATCGCCGCCTCGATCGCGCGATCCTCGCTCATCCGGGTCCTGTCTGGTCAGGCTCCGGGGCGGATGGCGAATGCGCTGCCGACCGTCGGCGGACCGCCGGTAGTCGTGCTGCCTCCCATCCGGACTTCGACGCTCCCCATTCGGGTTCGCGTCGTCACCGTCGGTCCCGGAATTCCACCGGATCGGCCGCGGTTCGGCATTCCTGCCGTCCCGCGGTTCGCGGACTGTCACCGCCGGTTCGGATTCTCACCGACCCCGGAGCACGTTGCTGCGGCAAGTCTACGCCCGACCCCGGCCCCGGACGTCCGGCCAGCCCTCCAGTGCACGTTCCCACGTACGGTGCACGCCCGGCGTGCACTGCAAGCGGGAACGTGCACCCGAAATGAGGTCAGCGCGGCCAGCCGGGCTTCGGTGCCCGTGAGTCCCCCCGGCGGAGCTCGGCCAGCCACGAGCGCTCCGGCGCCCCGTCGCGGCCCGGGACGCGCCCGAGGGCGGTCCCGATGAATGCGAACCCCGCCTTCTCCGCGGCACGAGCCGACGCGACGTTCCCCACCCGGGCCTCCCACCGGACGACCTCCCAGTCGAGCGCGTCGAAGGCGAAGTCGCACGCCGCGCCGATCGCCTCCGGCGCGAACCCGCGCCCCCGGTGCGGCGCGCCGATCCAGAACCCCACATCCCCGAGCGCAGGGCGCACGCCGATGACACCGAGGAGCTCCCCGCCGCGCTCGCGTCGGATCGCCCACGTGTACTCCGCGTCGCTCGCCCACCCGTCGGGCACGACCTCGCGGACGAATGCGGTCGCGTGCTCGCGCTCGTACGGCCACGGCGTCGCCATCGTGTGCTCGAAGACGGGGTCGCGGCAGTATTCGGTGATCCGGTCGACGTCGGAATCGGTCGGCTGGTCCAGGACGAGACGAGGGGTCTCGAGCTGAATGGGTCGCATCAGCGTCTCGGGAGGAAGCCGATCCGGTCGTAGACGCGCGCGAGTGTCGCGTCGGCGATCGCCGCGGCACGGTCCGCGTTCGAGGCGAGGACGCGGTCGAGCTCGGCGGGGTCGTCGAGCAGCTCGAGCGCGCGGGCCCGGATCGGCCCGAAGGTCTCGGTGACGACCTCGGCGAGTCCGGCCTTGAAGTCGCCGTAGCCGCGACCCGTGTACTCCGCCTCGATGTCGGGGATGGCGCGGCCGGAGAGCGCGGCGTAGATCGTCAGGAGGTTCGAGATGCCGGGCTTCGTCGCCGGCTCGTACCGCACGGATCCCTCGGAGTCCGTCGTCGCCGACTTGATCTTCTTCGCGCTCACCGCGGGGTCGTCGAGGAGCCAGACGACGCCCTTCTCCGTCGAGGCGGACTTCGACATCTTCTGCGTCGGCTCCTGGAGGTCGTAGATCCGCGCGGCCTCCTTCGGGATCTGCGCGGCCGGGACCGTGAAGGTCTCCCCGAAGCGGGTGTTGAAGCGCTCGGCGAGGTCGCGAGTGAGTTCGACGTGCTGCCGCTGGTCGTCGCCGACCGGCACGATCTCGGTGTCGTACAGGAGGATGTCGGCGGCCATGAGCACCGGGTACGTGAAGAGGCCCACGCTCGTCGCCTCCGTGCCCTGCTTCGCGGACTTGTCCTTGAACTGCGTCATCCGCCCGGCCTCGCCGAAGCCGGTGATCGTGTTGAGGACCCAGGCGAGCTCGGTGTGCGCGGGGACGTGGGACTGGACGAAGAGGATCGCCTTCGCGGGGTCGATGCCCGCGGCGATGTACTGCGCCGCGGTGCGGCGCGTCGCCTCGCGGAGCTGCGCCGGGTCCTGCGGGACGGTGATCGCGTGGAGGTCGACGACGCAGAAGACGGCATCGTGCGTCTCCTGGAGCTCGCGCCACTGGAGGAGCGCCCCGATGTAGTTGCCGATCTGGAGGGAGTCGGCGGACGGCTGCATTCCGGAGAAGAGGCGGGGCTTGCTCACCCTTCAACCCTACTTTCCGCGCCCCGTCCGCCCGCGCGGGGTCCGCCGCGCCCGCCCGCCCCCGCCCACCCCTGTGCACGTTGTCGACGAGATACCCCGTTCAAACAGGCACGCTCGTCGACAACGTGCACTCTGGCGGATGAATGCGCGGGCGCGATCCGCTCAGATCGCGTAGTCGACGACGACCGGGGCGTGGTCCGACCAGCGCGTGTCCCAGCTCCCGGCCTTCTCGACCCGGTAGTCCACGACCTTGTCGGCGAGGGCGGGCGTCGCGACGTGGTAGTCGATGCGCCAACCGGTGTCCGTGTCGAACGCCTTGCCGCGCTGCGACCACCACGTGTACGGGCCGTCGACCTCGCCCGCCCACTTCCGGCCGACGTCGACCCAGCCGAGCCCCTTACCGGTCGAGCCGTCGGCGCATTCGACCTCCTCGCCGGCCGGCCCGAAGAAGCGGTCGAAGTAGGCGCGCTCCCGCGGGAGAAAGCCGGCGTTCTTCTGGTTGCCCCGCCAGTTCTTGATGTCGAGCTTCGTGTGCCCGACGTTGAGGTCGCCGACGACGAGCGCGTATTCGCTGTGCTCGGCGAGCTGCGGGAGTCGCTCGAGCATCGCGTCGAGGAACTTGTACTTCTCGACCTGTTTGGGCGTGTCCGCCTCGCCCGAGTGGACGTACGTGGAGACGACCGTGATGATCGTGTCGCCGACCTTGAAGTCGGCCTCGAGCCAGCGGCCCGCGGTGTCGAAGTCCTCCGCCCCGAGCGTGATGCGGTGGATCTCCGGCTCGCGCGGCCCGTCGGTGTCGCGCGCGGCGAGCGCGACACCCGCGCGCCCCTTCGCGGTCGCGGCGTCGTGGATGACGTGCCAGCCGTCGCCGAGGAGCTCGAGGACGTGCTCGGTGTCGGCGCGGACCTCCTGCATCGCGAGGATGTCGACGCCCGCGCCGGCGAGCCAGTCGCCCATGCCCTTCCGGTACGCGGCCCGAATGCCGTTGACGTTGACGGTCGCGATGCGGAGGGGCTTCGTCACGCTGCGAGCCTAACGGCGCCCCACGACACCCACCGTGCATCTTCGCGACGAGCGTGCGCGATAGACCGTGCACATTCGTCGCGAACGTGCACGGTCGGGGGAGTGCGCCCCGCGGGGCGCGTCACATCGCGAGCTCGTGCTCGTCCTCGACCGCCGTGCGGATCGTCGACGGCGCCGGTCGGGCGGTCTCCGCGATCCACGCCGCCCCGAGCAGGATGACCTGGCAGATGAGGTTGAACCAGATGAGGAGACCGACGAGCCCGGCGAACGTCGCGAGCAGCGGGTTCGACGTCGCACCGCCGAGGAGCGCGCCGCCGAGCACCTTGAGGACGCCGAGGCCGGCCGCGGCGAGGAGCGCCCCCTGGAGCACGGCGCCGCGCGGGAGCGACACGTTCGCGTCCACCCGGTAGAAGAGCCACAGCACGAGCGAGTCGAAGACGAAAGCGACGAGCACGCCGGCCGCCGCGCTCGCGAGCCGGACGACCGGACCGGCCGCGTCGAGCCCGAACCACCCGAAGATCACCTCGAGCAGCGCGGTGCTCCCGAGCGAGACGCCCGCCGACACGAGGACCGCGATCCCGAACACGATCGTGAGCCCGACGTCCTTGAGCTTCAGCAGGAAGAAGTTGCCGGGCGGGTCGGGGAGGCCGATGATCTCGCGCACCGCCGAGCGGCCCGACGCGAGCCAGCCGACCGCCGTCCACGCGAGCCCGAGCGCGGCGATCGCGCCCGTCCACCCGAGAATGCCGACCGAGAGCAGGTCGTCGAGCCGGACGGCGCCGCCCTCGCCCGTGTCGATGAGCCCGGGGATGGCGCTCGACAGTCCCTCGATGAATGCGGTGCGCAGCGGTCCTTCCTCGCGGAGCGCGAACCCGGCGATCGCGAACGCGAGCCAGAGCGCCGCGAAGGTCGCGAAGATCGCCTGCCACGAGAGGCCCTGCGAGAGGAGCGGGCCGTGCTCGCTCGCGTACCGCTTGAAGGCTCGCGCGGGGCGAGTGCGCATGGCCCAGTCGATGACGCGCCGAACGCGTGCGATGAGCGCCTTCATGGCCCTACGGTAGATCGCCCGGCCGCGGGTGGGGGGCGGGGTTGCGCGGACTCGGCGCGCGGGGGTACTGGGGAGGTCTGCCCGGGGAGGCCAGGTCTACCGCATTTCCGGCGCCGTGGCGCGCTGTTAGCGCGCCACGGGGAGGCAGGCCGGCGAAGGCCCACCGGGCCTTCGCTCTAAGGCCCCGCTCCGCGGCGGACGGCCGAGCGGAGGCCCACCGGGCCTCCGCCTCGATCAGGGCCGTCCGCGCATGATCGCCTGCTTGACCTCGGCGATCGCCTTCGTGACCTGGATGCCGCGCGGGCACGCTTCGGAGCAGTTGAACGTGGTCCGGCAGCGCCAGACGCCCTCGCGGTCGTTGAGGATGTCGAGTCGGACCTTCGCGCCCTCGTCGCGGTCGTCGAAGATGAAGCGGTGCGCGTTGACGATCGCGGCCGGACCGAAGTACTGGCCGTCCGTCCAGAACACCGGGCACGAGGACGTGCACGCCGCGCACAGGATGCACTTCGTCGTGTCGTCGAAGACCTCGCGCGCGGCGATCGACTGCCGGCGCTCCTTGCCGGGCTCGGGCTGCGAACTCGCGATGAGGAACGGCTGCACCTCCCGGTAGGAGGCGAAGAACGGCTCCATGTCGACGACGAGGTCCTTCTCGAGCGGGAGCCCCTTGATCGCCTCGACGTAGACGGGCTTCGTGAGGTCGAGGTCCTTCATGAGGGTCTTGCAGGCGAGCCGGTTGCGGCCGTTGATGCGCATCGCGTCGGACCCGCAGATGCCGTGCGCGCACGAGCGGCGGAACGTGAGCGACCCGTCGATCTCCCACTTGATCTTGTGGAGCGCGTCGAGGACGCGGTCGGTCGAGTACACCTCGACGTCGAAGTCCTGCCAGCGCGGCTCCTCGTCGACCTCGGGGTCGAAGCGGCGGATGATGAGCGTCGCCGTGAACTTCTGCACCGCGCCGAATTCGGCCGCCTCGATGTCGTGACCGCCGACTGCCTCGAGCGTTCCTGCCGCAGACATCAGTACTTCCTCTCCATCGGCTGGTAGTGCGTGATCGTGACGGGCTTCCAGTCGAGCTTGATGTGGTCCTCGGGGTCCGGCGAGGTGGGGTCGCCGACGAGGTACGCCATCGTGTGCTTCATGTAGTTCGCGTCGTCGCGGTCAGGGTAGTCGTCCCGCATGTGACCGCCGCGCGATTCCTTCCGGTTGAGCGCGGAGTACACGACGACCTCGGCGAGGTCGAGGAGGAAGCCGAGCTCGATGGCCTCGAGGAGGTCGGTGTTGAAGCGCCGCCCGCGGTCGTGGATCCCGATGTTCTTGTAGCGCTCCCGCAGGCCGTGGATGACCTTGAGGACGTGCCGGAGCGACTCGTCGGTCCGGAACACCTGCGCCCCGCGGTCCATCTCGTCCTGCAGCTCCTTGCGGAGGTGCGCGACCCGCTCGGTGCCGTTCGAGTTGCGGAGGCGTTCGACGAGCTCCCGAATGCCCGCGGCGGGGTCGGCGGGAAGGGGCGGGAAGTCGGCGCCCGCCGCGTACTCGACGGCGTTGTTGCCCGCGCGCTTGCCGAACACGTTGATGTCGAGGAGCGAGTTCGTCCCGAGCCGGTTCGAGCCGTGGACGGAGACGCACGCGCATTCGCCGGCCGCGTAGAGCCCGGGGACGGGGGTGTCGTTGTCCTTGAGGACCTCGGCCTTGACGTTCGTCGGAATGCCGCCCATCGCGTAGTGCGCGGTCGGCATGACGGGGACGGGCTCGACGACGGGGTCGACGCCGAGGTACGTGCGCGCGAACTCGGTGATGTCGGGGAGCTTCGACTCGAGCACCTCGGCGCCGAGGTGGGTGCAGTCGAGGAGCACGTAGTCCTTGTTCGGCCCCGCGCCGCGCCCCTCCGCGACCTCCTGGACCATGCACCGCGACACGATGTCGCGTGGGGCGAGGTCCTTGATGGTCGGGGCGTAGCGCTCCATGAACCGCTCGCCGGAGGCGTTGCGGAGGATCGCGCCCTCGCCGCGCGCGCCCTCCGTCAGGAGGATCCCGAGGCCGGCGAGCCCGGTCGGGTGGAACTGGAAGAACTCCATGTCCTCGAGCGGCAGGCCCTTGCGCCAGATGATGCCGACGCCGTCGCCCGTGAGCGTGTGGGCGTTCGAGGTCGTCTTGTACATCTTCCCGAAGCCGCCGGTCGCGAAGACGATCGACTTCGCGTGGAAGACGTGGAGCTCGCCCGTCGCGAGCTCGTACGCGACGATGCCGGCCGCCTTGCCCTCGGAGAGGACGAGGTCGAGCGCGTAGAACTCGTTGTAGAACTCGATCCCGAGCTTGACGCAGTTCTGGAACAGCGTCTGGAGGATCATGTGGCCCGTGCGGTCGGCCGCGTAGCACGCGCGGCGGACGGGCGCCTTGCCGTGGTCGCGCGTGTGCCCGCCGAATCGCCGCTGGTCGATCTTGCCGTCGGGGGTGCGGTTGAACGGCAGGCCCATGTTCTCGAGGTCGATGACGGCGTCGATCGCCTCCTTCGCGAGGATCTCGGCGGCGTCCTGGTCGACGAGGTAGTCACCGCCCTTGATCGTGTCGAAGGTGTGCCACTCCCAGTTGTCCTCCTCGACGTTCGCGAGCGCGGCCGCCATGCCGCCTTGCGCCGCCCCCGTGTGGGAGCGCGTCGGGTAGAGCTTCGTGATGACCGCGGTCCGCGCCTTCGGGCCGGCCTCGATCGCGGCGCGCATGCCCGCGCCGCCGGCGCCGACGATCACGACGTCGTACTGGTGGTAGTGGACCCCGTCGACGACGGTCGTCGTCGGGGCGGTGCTGCTCGCTGTGTTCGTCATGTCACGCATTCACTCGGTGGCGGCTCACTGCGCCTGGCAGAAGCTGGGGAGGAGATCGGCGGGCTGGCCGGCCGGGCACGGGTCGAACGTGTAGATGACGAGCGTCCCGAGGATGAGGAGGATGACCGTCGCGGCGCCGATCCCGAAGAGCAGGATGCGCCGGAGCACCGGCTTCGTCGCGTAGTCGAGGACGAGCGTCCGCATGCCGTTCGCGCCGTGGATGAGCGCGAGCCAGAGCAGGAGCGTGTCCCACACGACCCAGAACGGGTCCGCGAGCTTGCCGGCGACGAAGGCGAAGTCGATCGCCTTGACGCCCTCACCGGCGACGAGGTTGACGAAGAGGTGCCCGAAGATGAGGACCGCGAGGAGCACGCCGGAGGCGCGCATGTAGATCCAGCCCCACTTCTCGAGGTTGAACCCGCCGCGGCGCGGGTGCCGGGCGTGCGGTGCGGGGATCGCGGTCATCTCAGCCTCCGAACACGTGGATCAGGTGGCGCGGGACGAAGCCGAGCATGAGCACGACCCACAGCACGATGACGGTCCAGAAGAGCGGCTTCTGGAATCGGGTGCCCTTGCTCCAGAAGTCGACGAGGATGATCCGCAGGCCGTTGAGGGCGTGGAATCCGATCGCGCCGACGAGCGCGATCTCGCCGAGGCCCATGATGGGCGTCTTGTACGCGCCGATCACGGCGTTGTACGCCTCGGGGCTCACGCGCACGAGCGCGGTGTCGAGGACGTGGACGAGGAGGAAGAAGAAGATCGCGACGCCCGTGATGCGGTGGAGCACCCACGACCACATGCCCTCGCGGCCTCGATAGAGGGTGCCGCCCATGCGTTTCGGCTGCGGAGGCACGGCCCCCGGCGGTTCGACTGTCAGGGTCCCCGTCGACTTCGCTGCCACGAGCGAGCCCCTCCTTTTCGGTCCTCGAGGGCGCTTGACGCGTCCCGTTCCGGGTAGTGGTGGCGGACAGCCTCCATCCTAAGTCCCGATCATCGCGTCGCCGTTCACCCCCACTGCACGCCCGGAGTGGCGCGCGGGGGCCCGCTCGGCCAGACTGGCACCGCACGGTCGGGGGACCGGCGGACGGGGGGAGAGGCATGACCGCCACGAGCGCGCCGGTGTCGAGCAAGGACGCACCGCGGCAGGACGACGGCTATTTCGGACCGGACAGCGTGACCTGGAAGGTCTTCGCCGATCCGGGGACGGCGATCGGCGGCGGCGCCGCGCTGCTCCTGCAGGCGCTCGAGCCCGGCATGATGCGGCACTTCGACAAGGTGAGCATCACGTCCGATTCCCCGGAGGAGAGCGTCGCCCGGGCCGCGCGGACGAGCGCGTACCTCCGGACGATGGCGTTCGGCGACAGGGCGCACGTCGACGCGGCCGCCGCGCACGTCGACATGCTGCACGAGCGGGCGACCTGGACGAACCCGGAGACGGGCGCCGTCGAGGTCGCGAAGTGGCCGAGTTGGCAGCAGTGGACCCACAACACGGTCGTGTGGGCGATGCTGCGGGCGGCCGACGCGTTCGGGCTCGACCTGACGACGGAGGAGCAGGACCGCTTCATCGTCGAGCAGCACAAGGCCGCCGAGCTCCTCCGCGTGCCCGGCCCGCTGCCGGCGACCCGCGCCGAGCTCGACGCATACATCGAGGCAGAGGGCGCGACGAAGGCGCTCTCGCTCCCGGCGGCGCGCGTCGGGCATTCGCTGCGTCACCCGGAGATCAAGGGCGGTCCGGTCAAGCGGTGGGCCGCGCGAATCATCAACGACAGCGTCGTCGCCCTCCTCCCGGAGTGGGCGAGGCTCATGTGGGCGCTCGAGGACCGCTCGAGCAAGCGCCTCGCGAAGGCGCAGCGCTGGACGAAGCGCTTCGTCGGGCTCGCGCGGCGGAACAAGTCGACCGCCGACCTCATCCAGGCCGCCGTCGGGGATGCCGACCTCCATCCGTACCAGAAGGTGCGGGCGCCGAAGCGCTGAACGAGGGAGCATGAGCGAGCCCATCAGCGTCGCGAAGGTCGGCGATATCGCGGAGGACGAGGCGATCGTCGTGCCGAAGGAGCGCCTCGGCACGATCGAGGACGTCGCGGTGTTCTTCAGCGGCGGCGCGTATTCGGCGCTCGATGACACGTGCACGCACGAGCGCACGTCGCTCGCGACCGGCTGGATCGAGGACGGCGTCGTCGAGTGCCCGCTCCACGCCGCGCGATTCTGCCTGCGCGACGGCAAGGTCCTCTCGCTTCCGGCGACGCGAGACGTCGCGACCCACGAGGTCGTCGTCGACGGCGACGACGTCCGCGTCGTCCCGAATCCCGACCGGCTCGCATGAGCCGGCCGGCGTCCGTCGCGATCGTCGGCGGCGGCGTCGCGGGCTTCACGACGGCGAGCGCCTTGCGCGACCTCGGGTTCGACGGCGGCGTCACGATCGTCGAGTCGGAGCCGGCGAGCTACGACCGCCCGCCGCTGTCGAAGGCCGCGTTCGTCGAGGGCGCGCCCCTCGAGTCGCTCGCGTTCGCCTCGCCCGAGTCGCTCGCCGCGAGGCGGATCGAGGTCCTGCCGAATGCCGCCGCGGTCGCGCTCGAACCGGACGCCGGCCGGGTCGTGCTCGACGACGGGCGCGAGGTGCGCGCCGAGGCGATCGTCGTCGCGACGGGTGCGAGGGCGCGCCGGCCCGCGTTCCCCGGCGCCGACCTCGAGGGCGTGCTCACGCTGCGGACGTTCCGCGACGCGCAGGCGATCCGCCGGGCCGCGCAGCCCGGGGCGCGCGTCCTCGTCCTCGGCGCCGGCCTCATCGGCGCCGAGCTCGCGTCGGGTCTCCGGACGCTCGGGACCGACGTCGTCCTCGTCGACCGCAACGTCGTGCCGCTCGCCCGGCTCCTCGGCGGGGCATTCGCGGCCCGGCTGCACGCGATGCACGCGGAGCACGGCGTCGACGTGCGCGTCGGGGGCGTCGCCGCCGTCGAGCGCGCCGGCGGCCGGCTGCGCGCCACGCTCGCCGATGGGTCGAGCGCCGTCGTCGACGCGGTCGTCGCGGGGCTCGGCGCGGAGCCGAATGCAGCGCTCGCCGATACGGCGGGGCTCGAGACCGCGGACGGCGTCGTCGTCGATCGCGAGGGCCGCGCCTCGCACCCGGGCGTCTTCGCCGTCGGCGATGTCGCGCGTCGGCGCTCGAGCGACGGCACGCTCGAGCCGCGAGACGAGCACTGGGAGGCCGCGCAGCTCGCGGCGCATGCCGTGGCGGCGGCGATCGTCGGCGTCGATCCGCCTCGGCCGACCGCGGCCTGGTACTGGTCGGACCGGTACGGCATCCACCTCGAGGTCGTCGGGCGGCTCGTGGGGGACGGCGACGAGGTGCTCCGTGACGGCGCGCCGGACGCGGTGTTCCGCGTCGCGGATGGCGTCCTCGTCGGCGCCGCGACGATCGACGACCCGATGACGGTGCGGGCGGCGCGCCGCGTCATCGACCGGCGCGTCCCGGTCGACCCGGCGCGGCTCGCCGATCCCGCATTCGAGCTCCGGGCGCTCCTCCGGGGCGCCTGACGGTACCCTTGGGCGCATGCTCGCGCAGGCGCCGATTCCCGACTTCACGGCCGTCATTCCCGCCGGCGGCATCGGCTCGCGGCTCTGGCCGCTCTCGCGGAGCGGCACACCGAAGTTCCTCCACGACCTCACGGGGTCGGGACAATCGCTGCTGCGCGACACGTGGGACCGCATCGTGCCGCTCGTCGGCCCGGAGCGAATGGTCGTCGTGACGGGGCGAGCGCACCGCGCCGCCGTCGAGTCCCAGCTGCCCGAGCTCCTCGACCCGAACATCCTCCTCGAGAGCGAGCCGCGGGACTCGACGGCCGCGATCGGCCTCGCCGCGGCCGTGCTCGAGCGGCGCGAGCCGGGCGTCATCATCGGGACCTTCGCCGCCGACCACGTCATCCGCGACGTCCGCGGCTTCCGCCGAGCCGTCGAGCAGGCGGTCGCGGTCGCCCGGACCGGGCTCATCGCGACGGTGGGCATCACGCCGAGTAGCCCCGCGATCGGGTTCGGCTACATCCGCGCCGACGGTCCGCTCGAGATCGAGGGCGCGCCGACCGCGGCGAAGGCCGTCGAGTTCAAGGAGAAGCCGAATCTCGCGACGGCCCGGCGCTATGTCGAGCACGGCGACTACCTCTGGAACGCCGGCATGTTCGTCGCGAGGGCCTCCGTGCTCCTTGAGTGGATCCGCCGCACCGAGCCGGCGCTCGCGGACGGCCTCGCCGAGCTCGCCGAGGCGTGGGACGACCCCGCGCGGCGCGGGCCCGTCGTGGACCGGGTGTGGCCGCGGCTCAAGAAGATCGCGATCGACTACTCGGTCGCCGAGCCCGCGGCGGCGGGAGGCGCGCTCGCCGTCGTGCCCGGGGACTTCGACTGGGACGATGTCGGCGATTTCGCGGCGATCGCGCGACTGCATTCGGGCGGTCGCAAGCGCGACCTCGCGATCCTCGGCGAATCCCCGACGGTCCTCGCCGACGCCTCGACCGGGGTCGTGTACTCGCACACGAAGCGCGTCATCTCGCTCATCGGCGTCGAGGACATCGTCGTCGTCGACACCGATGACGCCCTGCTCGTGACGACGACCGAGCACGCGCAGCGGGTGAAGAGCGTCGTCGACGCGCTCCGGGTCTCCGGGCACGGCGACGTCCTGTGACGGCAGAATGAGGGTATGAACGCCGTGCCGAAGCGCCTCATCGCCGTCCCCGCTCTCGCCGCCGCCCTCGCCTTCACGGCCTGCGCGCCCGCGCCGAGCGCCCCGAGCGAGAGCGAGTCGCCCTCCGCCGCGCAGGACTGCGCGCGCATGGTGACGAACTCCGGCGGACTCGAGGACCGCTCGTTCAACCAGTCGAGCTGGGAGGGGCTCGAGCTCGCCTCGAGCGAGTACGGGATCGACGTCCAGGCGCTCGTGTCGACGGGGCCCTCGGACCTCGAGCCGAACCTCGAGCTCGCCGTCGGCTCCGGCTGCGGCTTCATCCTCACGGTCGGCTGGGAGCTCGCGGAGGGCACGCTCGCGCAGGCCGAGGCGAACCCGGACCTGCACTTCGCGATCGTCGACGAGAAGGTCGAGGCCCCGAACGTCGTCCCGATCGTGTTCGACACCGCGCAGGCCTCGTACCTCGCCGGCTACCTCGCCGCCGGGATGTCGAAGACCGGCGTCGTCGCGACGTTCGGGGGCGAGCCGCAGCCGCCCGTCGCGCTCTTCATGGACGGCTTCGTCGACGGCGTCGCGAAGTACAACGAAGTCCACGGCGCCGACGTGCGCGTGCTCGGCTGGGACAAGGCCGCGCAGGACGGGACGTTCATCGGCAGCTGGGAGGACACGAACCTCGGGAAGGTCGCGACGGAGAACTTCATCGCGCAAGGCGCCGACGTCATCCTCCCGGTCGCGGCGCAAGCGGGCGAGGGCACGCTCGCGGCGGCACTCGACCACGGCGGCGTGCTCGTCATCTGGGTCGACGCGGACGGCGTCGAGACGCTCCCCGCCGAGTACCACCCCGTGCTGCTGACGAGCGTGCTGAAGAAGACGCAGGACGCCGTCGTCGAGCTCGTCGGCAGGCACCTCGACGGCTCGTTCACGGGCGGGACCTACGTCGGCACGCTCGAGAACGGCGGCACCGACATCGCCCCGTACCACGAGCTCGACGATGCCGTGAGCGACGACCTCAAGGCCGAGATCGACGAGCTGCGCGCGCAGATCATCTCGGGCGAGATCGTCGTCGAGTCGGTCAACGCGCCGTGATGGCGGTCACGGAGCCGTAACACTTCCGTTACGCCTCGGTTTCCTCGCAGTCCGCCCCTGTCGCGGCTCGGTAGTCTGTGCTCTCACAGCGGCTCTCGGCGTGCGCCGAAGCCTGACCAGGAGGTAATCCGTGATCACTTTCCGTAGGGCCGCCCTCGGCGGCCTCGCTCTCGTCGCGAGCGGCGCGATGCTCGCCGCGTGCGCGGCGCCGCCGGCGCCGGAGTCGTCGGACGGCCCGAGCGCCGCACCGGCATCCGACTTCCTTCCGTGCATGGTGTCCGACGCGGGCGGGTTCGACGACAAGTCGTTCAACCAGCTCGGCGCCGAGGGCATCGAGGAGGCCGCCGCCGAGCTCGGCGTCGAGCCGATCCTCGTCGAGTCGGCGAGCGACGCCGACTACGGTCCGAACATCCAGAACCTCATCGACCAGGGCTGCACGATGGTCGTGACGATCGGCTTCGCGCTCTCGGCCGCGACGGTCGAGGCGGCGCTCGCGAACCCCGACATCGAGTTCGCGATCGTCGACGACGCCGCGGACAACGACTTCGACGGCCAGACCGACGCGCCGAACATCAAGCCGCTCCTCTTCGACACCGCCGAGGCGGCGTTCCTCGCCGGCTACGCGGCCGCGAGCTACTCGACGTCGGGCGTCGTCGGGACGTTCGGCGGCGCCCCGTTCCCGACCGTCTCGATCTTCATGGACGGCTTCGCGCAGGGCGTCGCGTACTACAACGAGGCGAACGGCGCGAACGTCACCGTCCTCGGCTGGGACACCGCGGCGCAGGACGGCTCGTTCGTCTCGTCCGACCCGGCGATCGCGTTCCAGCCCGGACCGCTCCCGCTCCAGATCGCGCAGGGCTTCATCGACCAGGGCGCCGACGTGATCTTCCCGGTCGGCGGGCCGATCTACCAGTCCGCGGTCGCGGCGATCGAGTCCTCCGGCAAGGAGATCCCGATCCTCGGCGTCGACGCGGACGTGTACGAGACCGACCCCTCGGTCGCCTCGTACCTCCTCACCTCGGTCCGCAAGCTCATCGATGTCGCCGTGTACGACGCGGTCATCGCGGCGGGCAACGGCGAGTTCGACTCGGAGCCGTACGTCGGCACGCTCGAGAACCAGGGCGTCGGCATCGCCCCGTTCCACGACTACGAGGACAAGGTCAAGCCGGGTCTCGCGGAAGAGCTGCAGGCGATCGCCGAGCAGATCGTCGCGGGTGAGATCACGGTCGGCTCGTACCTCAAGTGAGCCGGTGAGGCGCGAGCCTCACGCCGAACCCGACGCGGGGAGGCCGACCACGGTCGGCCTCCCCGTGCCATTCCCGCTCGAATAGGATCGTCGGCATGAAGCTCGAGCTCCGTGGCATCACGAAGACCTTCGGGGCTCTGGTCGCGAACGACCGCATCGACCTCACGGTCGAGTCCGGCGAGATCCACTGCCTCCTCGGCGAGAACGGGGCCGGCAAGTCGACGCTCATGAACGTCCTCTACGGCCTGCTCCACGCCGACTCCGGCGAGATCCTGCTCGACGGCGTCCCACAGCGCTTCGAGGGGCCGGGCGACGCGCTGCGTGCCGGAATCGGCATGGTCCACCAGCACTTCATGCTCATTCCCGTATTCACGGTCGCGGAGAACGTCATGCTCGGCCATGAGCCGACGCGGTTCGGCGGCATGCTCGACCTCGCGACCGCTCGCGAGCGCGTCCGGGAGATCTCGGCCCGGTTCGGGTTCGACCTCGACCCCGACGCCGTCGTCGAGGACCTGCCCGTCGGCGTGCAGCAGCGCGTCGAGATCGTTAAGGCCCTCTCGCGCGACGCGAAGGTCCTCGTCTTCGATGAGCCGACCGCGGTCCTCACGCCGCAGGAGACCGACGAGCTCATGGGCATCATGCGCCAGCTCCGGGACTCCGGGACCGCCATCGTCTTCATCACGCACAAGCTCCGCGAGGTCCGCGAGGTCGCGGACCGGATCACGGTCATCCGGCTCGGCCGCGTCGTCGGCGAGGCGTCCCCGACCGCGACGAACGCCGAGCTCGCGTCGCTCATGGTCGGCCGAGCCGTCGACCTCGTCGTCGCGAAGTCGCCCGCCTCGCCCGGCGCCGACACGCTCGTCGTCGACCGCCTCACGGTCGCCGACCAGGACGGGCACCTCGTCGTCAACGACGTGAGCTTCACCGTGCGCGCCGGGGAGATCGTCGGCGTCGCGGGCGTCCAGGGCAACGGGCAGTCCGAGCTCGCCGAGGCGATCGTCGGGCTCCGAAAGCCCCTCGAGGGGCGCATCGTGCTGGACGGCGACGACGTCACGCGCGCCTCCGTCCGCGAGATCCTCGACGCGGGGGTCGGGTTCGTGCCGGAGGACCGGTCCGAGGACGGCCTCATCCGCGACTTCACGATCACCGAGAACCTCATGCTCGACCGCTCGTTCGGGCCGCCGTTCGTCGCCGCCGGCTCGATCCGCCGCGCGCCGCTCGCCGCATTCGCCGAGGAGAAGATCGCCGAGTTCGACGTGCGCACCCCGTCGGCGAACGAGAAGGTCGGCCGGCTCTCCGGCGGCAACCAGCAGAAGGTCGTCCTCGCGCGCGAGCTCTCACGCGACCTCCGCCTCCTCGTCGCGTCCCAGCCGACCCGCGGCGTCGACGTCGGGTCGATCGAGTTCATCCACAAGCGGATCATCGCGGAGCGCGACGCCGGCGTCGCCGTCCTCGTCGTCTCGACCGAGCTCGAGGAGATCCAGGCGCTCTCGGACCGCATCATCGTCATGTACCGCGGCCGCATCGTCGGCATCGTGCCCGGGGACGCGAGCCGCGAGACGCTCGGGCTCATGATGGCCGGCGAACCTGCGCCAGGGGTCGCGGCATGAGCGGCGCGCTCACGGGGGATGAGCGGCGAGAGCAGGAGCGCGCGCGCTGGCGGGCGGCCGTCCGCGAGATCCTGTTCGGCAACGTCCTCATCGTCCTCATCGCGATCGTCCTCGCGCTCATCGTCGGATCGATCCTCATCGCGGCGACGAACGAGCAGGTGCAGGCGGCCGCCCGGTACTTCTTCGCGCGACCGGGCGACACGTTCTCCGCGATCTGGACGGCGATCTCCGGCGCGTACAGCGCGTTCTTCCAGGGCGCGATCTACAACTTCCGGCGCCCCGAGTTCACCGCCGGTATCCGCCCGCTCACCGAGACGCTCACGTTCGCGACGCCGCTCATCCTCGCCGGCCTCGGCATCGGCCTGACCTTCCGCGCGGGCCTCTTCAACATCGGCGGCCGCGGCCAGATGCTCTTCGGCGCGGCGATCGGCGGCTGGGTCGGCTTCGCGCTCCCGCTGCCGCCCGTCATCCACCCGATCGTCGCGATCGTGCTCGGCGTCGCCGCCGGCGCGGCGTGGGGCGCGCTCGCGGGGGTCCTCAAGGCCTACACGGGCGCGCACGAGGTCATCGTGACGATCATGCTCAACTACGTCGCGTACTACATCGTGTTCTGGATGCTCTCGACGCCGGGCGTCCTCCAGCAGCCCGGGAGCATCAACCCGAAGTCGCCGCCGACGCTCGAGAGCGCCGTCCTGCCTGAGCTCTTCGGGCCCCAGTACCGGCTGCACGCCGGCTTCCTCATCGCGATCGCCGCCGTGATCGGCGTCTGGTGGCTCCTCGAGCGCTCGAGCCTCGGATTCCGAATGCGGGCGGTCGGCGAGAACCCGCACGCGGCGCGGACCGCCGGCATCGACGTCAAGCGGACGACCGTGCTCGCGATGCTCCTCTCGGGCGGGCTCGTCGGCCTCGCGGGCGTCAACCAGGTCCTCGGGACCGAGACGAGCGGCATCACCTCCGGCGTCGACGCCGGCATCGGGTTCGACGCGATCACCGTCGCCCTCCTCGGGCGCTCCCGGCCGTGGGGGATCCTCGCCGCCGCCCTCCTCTTCGGCGCGTTCAAAGCCGGCGGCTTCTCGATGCAGGCCGCCGAGGGCATTCCGATCGACATCATCACGGTCGTGCAGGCCCTCATCGTCCTCTTCATCGCCGCGCCGCCGCTCATCCGCGCGCTCTTCCGGCTCCCGCAGCCCGGCGCGCGCCCGAAGGCGAAGGCGGTCAAGGCATGACGGCCGTGCAGAGCGCCTCGCTCGGCGGGCTCGAGCGCACCGCGAAGGCGAGCTGGCGCGCGCCGATCGCGTTCATCGCGTTCACGGTCCTCGCGGCCGTCCTGCTCATCGGCTTCGCGAACGACCTCCACGCGGAGTTCCGCCTGACGCCGCCCGGCGACGCCTGGCAGATCCCGCCGATCATCCTCCCCGGCCGCCCGACCGGGTGGATCGTCGTCGCGCTCGCCGCCGTCATGACGGTCGTCGCGGTCCTCCTCGCGCTGCGCAAGCGCAAGGTGCCGCTGTGGCTCACGCTCGTCTTCGGACTCGTGCTCCTCATCGGCTTCCTCACGTGGGCCGGGTCGACCGCCGGCCTCCACTCCATCCCCGTCGCGGGGCTCCTCGCAGGCACGCTCAGCCTCGCGGTGCCGCTCATCTTCGGCTCGCTCGCCGGCGTCATCGGCGAGCGCGTCGGGGTCGTCAACATCGCGATCGAGGGGCAGCTGCTGCTCGGGGCGTTCTCGTCCGCCCTCGTCGCGAGCGTCACCGGCAGCACGTGGGCGGGCCTCGTCGCGGCCGCCGTCGCCGGGACGCTCGTCGCGATGGTGCTCGCCGTCTTCTCGATCTCCTACTTCGTCGACCAGGTCATCGTCGGCGTCGTCATCAACGTCCTCATCTCGGGCCTCACGGGCTTCCTCTTCTCCGAGGTCCTCGCCCCCAACCGCGAGACGCTCAACACGCCGCCTCGCTTCGAGGTGTGGTCGATCCCCGGCCTCGCGGACATCCCGCTCATCGGGCCGATGTTCTTCCGGCAGACGCCGATCGTCTACCTCGCGTACATCGCCGTCTTCCTCGTCTGGTGGGGGCTCTACCGCACCCGCTGGGGCCTGCGGGTCCGGTCGGTCGGCGAGCACCCGACCGCCGCCGACACGGTCGGGATCGACGTCAACCGGACGCGCTTCTGGAACCTCGCGCTCGGCGGCGCGATCGCCGGCATCGGCGGGGCCTTCTTCACGCTCGGCTCGGTCGGCGCATTCAACAAGGACATGACCGCCGGCGCCGGCTACATCGCCCTCGCCGCCGTCATCTTCGGCCGGTGGAACCCCGTGCGGGCCGCGCTCGCCGCGCTCCTGTTCGGGTTCACGACGAACCTCCAGAACACGCTCTCGATCATCGACTCGCCCGTGCCGAGCTCGATCCTGCTCATGCTCCCGTACGTCGTGACGATCCTCGCGGTCGCCGGTCTCGTCGGCGCCTCGCGCGGTCCCGCCGCGGTCGGGAAACCGTACATCAAGCCATAGGGACCGGAATGCCGGACATCGACTGGGAGGCGCTCCGCGCCGCCGCGCGCGCCGCGCTCGCGCATTCGTACTCGCCGTACTCGAACTTCCCGGTCGGCGCCGCCGCGCTCGTCGACGACGGTCGCGTCGTCACGGGCGCGAACATCGAGAACGCGTCGTACGGCGTCGGGCTGTGCGCGGAATGCTCCCTCGTCTCGGCGCTGTGGATGTCGGGGGGCGGGCGACTCGTCGCGTTCGCGTGCGTCGACGGTCACGGGCAGGTGCTCATGCCGTGTGGCCGGTGCCGTCAGCTCCTGTACGAGCACTCGGCGCCCGGCATGCTCCTCGACACCGTCTCGGGGATCCGCACGATCGACGAGGTCCTCCCCGACGCCTTCGGCCCGAGGCAGCTCGAGGAGTACGCGGATGCCGAGTGACGCCGTCGAGCGGTTCGACGTCGTCGACCTGATCCGCATCAAGCGCGACGGCGGCGCGCTCTCGAGCGAGCAGATCGCGTGGCTCGTCGACGCGTACACGCGCGGCGTCGTCGCCGACGAGCAGATGTCGGCGCTCGCGATGGCGATCCTCATCCGCGGGATGGGCTCGCGAGAGATCCGCGACCTCACCCTCGCGATGGTCGCGAGCGGCGAGCGCCTCGACTTCGCGGGCCTCGGCAAGCCTACGGTCGACAAGCACTCGACGGGCGGCGTCGGCGACAAGATCACGCTCCCGCTCGCGCCTCTCGTCGCGTCCTTCGGCGTCGCCGTCCCGCAGCTCTCGGGCCGCGGCCTCGGCCACACGGGCGGGACGCTCGACAAGCTCGAGTCGATCGCGGGGTGGCGCGCCGCGCTCACGAACGAGGAGTTCTTCGCCCAGCTGCGCTCGATCGGCGCGGTCATCGCCGCGGCCGGCTCCGGTCTCGCACCCGCCGATCGGAAGCTCTACGCGCTCCGGGACACGACCGGCACCGTCGAGAGCATTCCGCTCATTGCGTCCTCGATCATGTCGAAGAAGATCGCGGAGGGCACCGGGGGACTCGTGCTCGACGTGAAGTTCGGCTCCGGCGCATTCCTCCCCGACCCCGAGCTCGGCCGCGAGCTCGCGCGCACGATGGTGCAGCTCGGGAAGGACGCCGGCGTCGGCACGGTCGCGCTCCTGACGAACATGGAGGTCCCGCTCGGCCGCGCGATCGGCAACGCGAACGAGGTCCGGGAATCCGTCGAGGTGCTCGCCGGGGGCGGGCCGAGCGACGTCGTCGAACTCACCGTCGCGCTCGCGCGCGAGATGCTCGCGCTCGCGGGCCTGCCGGACGCCGAGGTCGAGGCGCACCTCGCGGGCGGCGAGGCGATGGACACGTGGCGCGCGATGATCGCCGCCCAGGGCGGCGACCCGGACGCCCCGCTCCCCGCCCCGAACGAGTCCCACACGGTCGTCGCGGACGCGGCCGGGCGCGTCGTCGAGATGCCGGCGCTGCCGTTCGGCATCGCGGCGTGGCGGCTCGGGGCCGGTCGGGCGCGCAAGGAGGACCCGGTCGTGCACGCGGCCGGCATCGACCTCCACGTCAAGCCCGGCGACCGCGTCTCGGCCGGCCAGCCGCTGTACACGCTCCACGCGAACGACGCCGCGCGATTCGAGCGCGCGCTCGAGGCGCTCGACGGCGCCCTCCGCATCGGCGCCCCCGACGAGTCGGTCCGCGACGGCGGCCCCCTCATCCTCGACCGCCTCTCCTGACCCCCTCACCCTGCCGCGAGGGGACACTCTCGCGCGGCTGGGCGCCCGGAATCGCTGCGAGAGTGTCCCCTCGCGGGGGTGGATAGGGTGGACCGCGTGACGGACGGCCTCTCGCAGTTCAAGCTTCCCGGCGGCATCGCGATCGCGCCCCTGCCGAAGGTGAGCCTCCACGACCACCTCGACGGGGGGCTGCGGCCCCGCACGATCATCGAGCTCGCCGACGAGATCGGGCACCCCGTGCCGGAGACCGATGAGGTCGCGCTCGGCGAGTGGTTCATCGCGCAGTCCACGTCCGGCTCGCTCGTCGAGTACCTCAAGACGTTCGACCTCACGGTCGCCGTCATGCAGACGGCGCCCGCGCTCGAGCGCATCGCGCGCGAGTTCGTTGTCGACCTCGCCGCCGACGGCGTCGTCTGGGGCGAAGTGCGCTGGGCGCCGGAGCAGCACCTCGCGCGCGGGCTCTCGCTCGACGACGCCGTCGAGGCGGTCCAGCGCGGCCTCGACGCCGGCGTCGAGGAGGCCGCGGATGCGGGGCACGAGATCCGGGTCGGTCAGCTCGTCACGGCGATGCGGCAGGGCGATCGCGGTCGCGAGATCGCCGAGCTCGCCGTGCGCCACCGGGATCGCGGCGTCGTCGGCTTCGACATCGCCGGTCCCGAGGCCGGGTTCCCGCCGAGCCGGCTGCGCGACGCGTTCGACTATCTCGCGGCGAGCTTCTTCCCCGCGACGATCCATGCGGGCGAGGCCGACGGTCTCGATTCGATCCGCAGCGCCCTCCTCGACGGCAAGGCGCTGCGTCTCGGTCACGGCGTGCGCCTCGCGGAGGACGTGACGCTCGAGACCGAGGGCGACGTGACGTATGCGACGCTCGGACCGGTCGCGCAGTGGGTCAAGGACCGCGAGATCGCGCTCGAGTGCAGCCCGACCTCGAACGTCCAGACGGGCGCGTTCGCGCAATGGGGGGCCGAGCTCGCCGACCATCCGTTCGACGTGCTCTACCAGCTCGGGTTCCGGGTGACCGTCAACACCGACAACCGGCTCATGAGCGGCACGAGCCTCACGCGCGAGCTGGCGATCCTCGCCGAGACGTTCGGCTACGACCTCGATGACCTCGCGGTCTTCCAGTTGAACGCGGCCGCGGCCGCGTTCCTCCCGCTCGAGGACCGCGAGGAGCTCATCGAGCTCATCGGCCAGGCCTACTCCTGATCCCGGGTGCCCGAGCGAGCGACGCGAGGGGCCTCGCGCAGCGATCCCGGGCGCCGTCCGCGCGTCAGGCCCAGAGGGTGTCGATCGACTCGATCGGGTAGTGCTCCGGCAGCGGTCGACGGGCGACGCCGGACTCGACCGCCGCCCGCGCGACGGCGGTCGAGACCCGGCCGAGCAGTCGCGGGTCGAGCGGCTTGGGGATGATGTAGTCGGGGCCGAACTCGAATCGCTGGCCGCCGTACGCGACGGACACCGCCTCGGGGACCGGTTCCTTCGCGAGCTCGCGGAGCGCGTGCACCGCCGCGATCTTCATCTCCGGGTTGATGCGCGTCGCCCGCACGTCGAGCGCGCCGCGGAAGATGAACGGGAAGCCGAGGACGTTGTTGACCTGGTTCGGGTAGTCGCTGCGGCCGGTCGCGATGATGACGTCGGGGCGGACGGTGCGCGCGACCTCGGGGACGATCTCGGGGTCGGGGTTCGCGAGCGCGAACACGATCGGCCGGTCGGCCATCCGGCTGAGGAGATCCTCGGTCAGGAGTCCCGGGCCCGACACGCCGATGAACACGTCCGCGCCGGTGATCGCGTCGCGGAGCGAACGTGCGGGGGTGTCGATCGCGAACTCCTGCTTGTACGGGTTCAGGTCGGCACGGCCGCTGTGGACGACCCCCTTCGTGTCGAGGAGCATGAGGTGGTCGCGCGGGACGCCGAGCTCACGGAGGAGGCGGAGGATCGAGATGCCCGCCGCGCCGGCGCCGACCGTGACGATCCGGACGTCCTCGATGCGCTTGCCCTGGATCTCGAGCGCGTTCATGAGCCCGGCGGCGCCGATGACGGCGGTGCCGTGCTGGTCGTCGTGGAAGACCGGGATGTCGCACGTCTCGATGAGCCGGCGCTCGATCTCGAAGCACTCTGGCGCGGCGATGTCCTCGAGGTTGATCCCGCCGAACGTGCCCGCGATCGAGGACACGATGTCGACGAACCGGTCGACGTCGCTCGCGTCGACCTCGATGTCGAACACGTCGATGCCGGCGAACCGCCGGAACAGGACGCCTTTGCCCTCCATGACCGGCTTGCTCGCGAGAGCGCCGCGGTTCCCGAGTCCGAGGATGGCGGTGCCGTTCGAGATGACGGCGACGAGGTTCCCCTTGTTCGTGTACCGGTACGCGTTCTCGGCGTCGGCGTCGATCTCGAGGACGGGTGCCGCGACGCCGGGGCTGTACGCGAGCGCGAGGTCGCGCGCGTTCTCGGTCGGCTTCGTGAGCCCGACGCTGAGCTTCCCGGGCCGCGGGTGCTCGTGATAGTCGAGTGCGGCATCCTTGAGCGAGTCAGCGGTCAACGCGTCTCCTTCGACGACCTGTCGGCTGCGGTCGTGCGGCAGCGGAAGCCGCCCATCCCCGCGGATCCCGGAGCGATTCTACGGCGCGCTGTTCAGTCAGGATGAACGCGCGCGAACGCTAACCGTGCACGCCCCGCACGCTCACGCGCCGAGCAGCGACCGGACGCCCGCCTCGAGCGCGCCGACCGACTCGGCGGCGCGCCGACGCCGCTCGCCGCCCGATCCGTCGAACGACACGGCGTCGAGGTAGAGCTTGAGCTTCGGCTCCGTCCCGCTCGGGCGCACCATGACACGCGCGCCGCCCGCGAGCGTGAAGCGCAAGAGGTCGCTCGGGGGGAGCCCGCTCGCGCCCGACGAGAGGTCGTCGACGCGCTCGACCGCGAGTCCGGCGATCGACGCGGGCGGCGATTCGCGCAAGCGCGACATGAATGCGCCGATCTCGGCGAGGGCCGCCACGCGGACCGACACCTGCCCGCTCGCGTGCCCGCCGATGCGCGCCGCGAGCGCGTCGAGCCGCTCATCGACGCTCGAGCCGTCCGCCTTCCACCGCGACGCGAGCGCGATGAATCTCGCCGCCGCGGAGAGGCCGTCCTTGTCGCGCACCGTCGCGGGGTTGACGAGGTAGCCGAGCGCCTCTTCGTAGCCGAAGACGAGCCCGGGCACGCGCGAGATCCATTTGAAGCCCGTGAGCGTCTCCGCGTAGCCGAGGCCGTGCGCCTCGGCGACGGCGCGGAGGCCGGGGGAGGAGACGATCGACGCCGCGAGCACGCCGTCGGCGGCGCGGCCCGGGACGGCGCTCGCGAACTCCTCCGCCGCGGCCCACGCGAGGAGGAGCCCGATCTCGTTGCCTGTCAGGCGGCGCCAGCCGCCCTCGGCGCCCGCGTCGGGCACGGCGACGGCGAGGCGGTCCGCGTCGGGGTCGTTCGCGACGACGAGGTCGGCGGACTCGGCGCGCGCCGTCTCGAACGCGAGGTCGAGCGCGCCCGGCTCCTCCGGATTCGGGAATGCGACGGTCGGGAAGTCCGGGTCGGGCTCGGCCTGCTCCGCCACGACGATCGGCGAGGGCAGTCCCGCCGCCTTGACGACCCGGTGGAACGTCTCGAGCCCGACCCCGTGGAGCGGCGTGTACACGACGCGGAGGTGCGCGTCGCCGCCGGGATCGGCCCCGGCGCGCCCGACCACGGCGGTCGCGGTGACGTAGGCGTCGACGACCTCGTCGTCGGCGACGAGGAAGTCGGTCGTCCGGGGCAGTTCGCCGATCGGCCGCTCGGCGGCCTCCGCGATGCGGGCCGCGATCTCGGCGTCGGCGGGCGAGACGATCTGGGATCCGCCGTCCTCGCCGCCGAGGTAGACCTTGTACCCGTTGTCTCGCGGCGGGTTGTGGCTCGCCGTCACCATGACGCCCGCGGAGGTCCCGAGGTGGCGGACCGCGAACGCGAGCACGGGCGTCGGGAGCGCGCGGGGGAGGAGGATCGCGCGGATCCCGGCCCCTGCCATGATCGTGGCGGTGTCGCGCGCGAACACCTCCGAGTTGTGCCTCGCGTCGAAGCCGATGACGACCGAAGGGGCGGCGCCCGCACCGGAGGCCCGGTCGAGGAGGTAGCGCGCGAGCCCCGCCGCCGCCTGCGCGACGAGGACGCGGTTCATCCGCATCGGACCGGCGCCGAGCTCGCCGCGCAGCCCCGCGGTCCCGAAGGCGAGGCGCCCCGAGAACCGCTCGGCGAGATCCGCGGTCGCGACCGGGTCGCCCGCCTCCGTCGCCGCGATGAGCGCGTCGAGTTCGGCCCGCGTCGCGGGGTCCGGATCCTGGTCGCGCCACGCGCGCGCCGCATGCAGGATCGCGTCGCTCATAGCCGCACCGCGATGTCGGCGAGGAGGCGACCGATGCGTCCCTCCGCCTCGCGCCCGGCCGCGAGCACCTCCTCGTGCGAGAGGGGGTGCTCCTGGATCCCCGCGGCGAGGTTCGTGATGAGCGAGAGGCCGAGGACCTCCATGCCGGCCTCGCGCGCCGCGATCGCCTCGAGCGCCGTCGACATCCCGACGATGTGGCCGCCGATGATGCGCGCCATCTGGACCTCGGCGGGCGACTCGTAGTGGGGTCCGCGAAACTGCACGTAGACGCCCTCGTCGAGGCTCGCGTCGACCTCGCGAGCGATCGCGCGCAGCCGTGCCGCGTAGAGGTCGGTCAGGTCGACGAATGCGGCGCCCTCGAGCGGCGAGGCGGCCGTGAGGTTGATGTGGTCCGAGATGAGCACGGGGGTCCCGGGCGCCCACGTCGGCTTGATGCCGCCCGCGCCGTTCGTGAGCACCATGACCTTC
>Ga0182743_1000831_pt1 | contig 34189 bp, 39 predicted proteins | sample eDN3rd30CKraftOP_FD_128522 | JGI IMG/M metagenome (GOLD analysis project Ga0182743, IMG submission 128522) | Enriched Organic Plus compost microbial communities from Emeryville, California, USA - eDNA 3rd pass 30_C Kraft OP (version 2) (version 2) ... | reverse complement strand
TCGTCGCCTTTTCGGCGGAACAGGTCTACGCCATCGCGGAGATGCTGCGCCGGTTTCGCGGCGGCGCGGCGGTGGTGATGGGCGCGCTTTCGCCGCAGACGCGCAACGCGCAGGTCGAACTCTACCAGTCGGGCGAAGTCGATTACCTCGTCGCCACCGACGCGATCGGCATGGGGCTCAATCTCGATGTCACCCATGTCGCTTTTGCCGGGCTGTCCAAGTTCGACGGGGTGCGCCAGCGGCGGCTAACCCCGGCCGAAATGGCCCAGATCGCCGGGCGCGCGGGCCGCCACCAGAAAGACGGGACATTCGGCACGCTGTCCGGCGGCGGGCGCGATGTCGCTTTCACCGACGAAGAAATCTACGCCATCGAGGAACACCGCTTCGCCCCGTTGAGCCATCTGTTCTGGCGCGAAGGCGATCCCCGGTTCGACAGTGTCGACACCCTGATCGGCGATCTGGAGGCCAAGCCGGAAACGCCGGGGCTCGTCCCCGCGCCCGAAGCGATCGATCTCGCCGTGCTCAAGCGTCTGGCGGAAGAGCCGGAAATCCTCGCCGGTATCACCTCCCCCCGGCAGGTCGCCCGATTCTGGGATGCCTGTTCGCTGCCCGATTTCCGGCAGCACGGGGCGGAAACGCACGCGCGCTTCATTGCGCGGCTGTGGCAGGACCTGCGCCATGGCGAACTGGGCAGCGATTATGTCGCCGCGCGCATCGCCGACCTTGACCGGCCCGACGGCGACATCGATACATTGCAGGGCCGGATCGCGGCCATTCGCAGCTGGGCCTATATCTGCCAGCGGCCCGATTGGGTGCTGGCGCGGGATGAAATGGCGGCGCGCGCCCGCGCGGCCGAAGCGCGCTTGTCCGATGCCTTGCACGGCAGGCTGACCGAACGTTTCGTCAACCGGCGCACGGCAGTATTGATGAAGACCATGGGTAAGGATGCAAACTTGTTGCGCGTAGAACTGGCGGAAGACGGCGCGGTATCCGTCGAAGGCGAAATCATCGGCCATCTCGACGGTTTCCGCTTCGTGGTGGATGCCCGCACCGGGCATGACGATCGCAAGCTGCTGCTGGCGGCGGCGGAACGCCACATGGCCGAACTGTTGGCGCAAAAGGCATCGCAACTGATCGCCAGCGAATTCGGCGAACTGACGATCGAAAAGGGCGAAATCCTGCGGGAAGGCCAGCCTGTGGCCCACTTGCGCGAAGGCAAGGCCCTGGCCGCCCCGCGCATAGAACTGGCCCGCGAACTGGGTGCACTGGCCCCGCAACAGCGCACCCGGCTAGCCGAAGCGCTCGAAGTCTGGCTGGCGCGCGAGCTGGCGCCGCTGGCCCCGCTGACGCGTCTGGAAGAAGCCGCGCGCGATCCCCAGGCGGGGACGGAACTGCGCGCGCTCCTGCTGGCGGTGATCGCCGGGCGGGGCATTGTCCTGCGCGAACGGGCAGGCCTTGCCCAGGTGCCGCCCGAGCGGCGGCGCGAACTGCGCAAGCTGGGCGTCACCATCGGCGCGCTGGATATTTTCGTACCCGCGCTGCTCAAGCCCGCGCCGCGCAAGCTGCTGCGCGCGATCGGGGTGGACCGCCGCTTCGTGCGCGAGGATATGGCGAGCGTCATTCCCGGCGGGCAGAAACTGCCGGCCGGCTATCGCCATGCGGGCAAGCAGGCGATCCGCGTGGACATGGCCGAAAAGCTGTTCCGCGCCGCGCACGAAAGCCGCGCCGCGGCACCGGGCAAGCGGCGGTTCGTTGTCGACACCGCGCTCGGCACGTCGATGGGCCTGGCGCCGGGCAGTTTCGTGCGGCTGATGCGCGAAGCGGGCTTCCGCAAGATTCCCGCACCGACGCTGGCCGAAGGGGTGTTCGGCCCGCCCGAACCCGACCTGTGGGAATGGCGCGCCCCGCGCAAGGATCACCAGTCCACTGCCCGCCCGGCGGCGCCCAAGCCGCGCAAAGGCAGCGCCTTTGCCGCGCTGGCCGATCTGATCCGCTAAGGCCGCCCACCGGTGCGGATCGACAAGCTGTTGTGGTTCCTGCGCTTCGCCAAGACTCGCGGGCTGGCGCAGAAATGGGTCGACGAAGGCCATATCCGCCGCAACGGCAACCGGGTGGAACGCACCGGGCAGCCCACGGCCGTGGGCGATATCCTCACGCTGCCGCTGCGCGGCGGGGTGCTCGTCATCGAACTGTTGAGCCTTCCGGCGCGGCGCGGACCGGCCGCCGAAGCGCGCGAATGCTATCGGGTGCTTGACGGAGAGCGGAACTTCGCCATAGCAGAGCGCAGCAACGAACCGCCTGAAGGGCCTGAAGGGGAATACCGACCATGACCTATGTCGTCACCGATGCATGCATCAAGTGCAAGTATATGGATTGCGTCGAGGTGTGTCCGGTGGACTGCTTCTACGAAGGCGAAAACATGCTGGTGATCAATCCCAGCGAATGCATCGACTGCGGCGTGTGCGAACCCGAATGCCCGGCCGAAGCGATTCTGCCCGACACCGAAAGCGATCTGGAACAGTGGCTTGAACTGAACGCCAAGTATTCGGCGGAATGGCCGAATCTGACCAGCAAGCGCGACACGCCCGCCGATGCCGACGAATACAAGGGCGTCGAAGGCAAGTTCGAAAAGTTCTTCTCGCCCGAACCCGGCGAAGGCGACTGATCGCCCCCTGATTTCCCGCATATCGGCGGCCCGCCGCCGATCCGGAACACAGGCGCCACCCTTTTCGGCAGGTTCTTTCCCGGAATCGCCGAAGGGGTGGTATTTTTCGTTCAAATCTGCTATATGGCCCTTGACTGCTGCGGATTTGCCGTAGGGCAGCGCATGATTTAGGCGAGCAAGGACCCCAGCGACAAGGTGAAGCATTTTTCGATCGTGCCCCGGCACGGTCGCCTCTGACCTTCACTGCCGCGTTTCTGGTCCAGCCGGTATGAAAGGACGTTACATGGCAGGTAAGGCTCCCGCCTTCGATGTTGGTGACTATGTCGTTTATCCCAAGCACGGGGTCGGCCGTGTTATCGAACTGCAAAGCCAAGAAATCGCAGGCATGCAGCTCGAACTCTATGTTCTCAGATTCGAAAAAGAGCGGATGACGCTGCGCGTCCCCGTCAACAAGGTCGAAGCGATCGGCATGCGCAAGCTTTCCAGCGACAAGACGCTGAAGGAAGCGATGGAAACGCTCAAGGGCAAACCCAAGGTGAAGCGCACCATGTGGTCACGCCGGGCCCAGGAATACGAAGCCAAGATCAATTCGGGCGACCTCGTGTCGATTGCCGAAGTGACTCGCGATCTGTTCCGCCCCAACGACCAGCCGGAACAGAGCTATTCCGAACGCCAGATTTTCGAAGCGGCCTCCAGCCGCCTCGCCCGCGAACTGGCCGCAATGGAAAAGACCGACGAACCGGCCGCGCTGCAGAAGATTCTCGCCGTGCTCAACGAGCATGCGCCGAAATACTACGAAAGCGCCGAAACCGCCTGATTCCGGGCGAATCGCACATTCAGGAAAGGGCCGTCCATGGGGCGGCCTTTTTCTTTTGGGATCATGCCGTTTGCAGAGATGACCTGCCCCCGCCACAATTTCCGCTCAGCCTGATCGGGTGAGACCGTAACAGACGCCATGATCGCGCCCTTCATGCCTCTCGCGTCATCCTGAACTTGTTTGACAACTGCCCCACTGGAACATCTAACTTTCGTCGCAATTGCATGGCTCACTAACGCAATCCATTGCTGTTTCGTGGACTTGGCCGATGTCATGCGGCATTATTGTCCAGCTATGCCTCTCACTACCCTTCTGCGCTCTGTATGCGTGTTGGCTACCATGGCCGCGTTGCAAGGCTGTATCGCGCGTGCCGCGGCGGATATCGTCACCGCGCCGGTGAAAATCGTTGGCGGGGCGGTCGACATGGCGACAACCAGCCAGTCGGAAGCGGACGAGAAACGCGGCCGGGCCTTGCGCAAGCAGGATGAACGCTATGGCCAGCTTGAGCGCAGCTATCGCAAGGAAGCGCGGCGCTGCGAGGCCGGGAACGACGACGCCTGCCGCAAAGCCGATGCCGCGCGTGGAGAGATGGAAGCAATCCGGCCGACTGTGGCCCCGGCACCGCGCTACTGATTCGGGCACACTTCAGGCCGCCGCGCGGCGCAAACGATCATTGATCGCCGCGCCGATGCCCTGCTCACCGATCGGAGCAATCGCAATACGCGGCTGGGGCGCCGCGGCCCCGGCATGAAGGCAGGCGTAAAGCCGTGCGGCCGCTTCGGCCAGGTCTCCGGTTTCCGAAAGCGTGCAATCGCCGGAAATATCTCCGAATCCGATGAGAAATTCCTCGGGCATGGCCCTGTCGGCATTCAACCGCACCGGCTTGCCGGGGGCATAGTGGCCCGCCAGTTGCCCCGGCGCTTCCACTTTTGCCTCTATAATGGCCACAGACGGCCCGAGGAGCGCCGCAATCTCTCCTTCGGTGATCGGACCGGGGCGGAGCAGTTGCCAGCTCCCATCGGCACGCAGGGCGACGATTGTCGATTCCAGACCTTTTGCACAAGCCCCGCCATCGAGCACCATTCCCGCCGCATCGCCCAGCGAACGGGCGACATGGCCGGCTTCGGTGGGGCTGACCCCACCGCTGCGATTGGCGGATGGTGCGGCCAGCGGCAGCCCCGCCTGCGCCAGCACGGCGCGCATCACCGGATGCGCGGGCATGCGGACGGCAATCGTGGGTAGCCCGGCCGTGACCGCCGGGGCAATCCCCGCCCCTTCACGCAAAGGCAGCACCATGGTCAGCGGTCCGGGCCAGAAATGGCGCGCAAGCAGATGCGCCCGCTCATCTAGCACGGCGAGAACCTCGGCCTGCGCGATACCCGCCACATGGACGATCAGCGGATTGAAATCCGGCCGCCCCTTGGCGCGATAGATCGCCGCCACCGCCTCCGCCCGGTCGGCGCGCGCGGCGAGGCCGTAAACCGTTTCGGTCGGCACCGCCACCAGTTGCCCCGCCCGCAACCGCCGCGCGGCTTCGGCCATCGCGGCTGCGTCGGCAGAGCGGATCAAAGGAGAGGAGGCGAACGAGTCCATGGCTCGCAGCTAGGCCCCTGCGCACAATTATCCAAGAAAAAGCTGGACTATCGCCGGGCAAGGCTGATCGCCCTTCACGGTTGACACAAGGGGGCTGGCGGGCCCAGTCCCCCGATACCCCGAAATCTTCCCTAGAAAGGCTGACAATGACTGATCAGGGCGATCCGCTGGCCCGTATTGCCGACGCGCTCGAACGGCTTTCCCCGCCGCCTGTGGCGACCGACTGGATGGCTTATCCGGCTTACGTCTGGAACGGGCGTTCCGCGCGGGGGGTAAACGTGCTGGAGGCCCCCGCCCTGTCGTTGCTGCAGGGGATCGACAAGCAGAAGGCGCTGGTCGTCGCCAATGTCGACCGGCTTTCCGCCGGGCACGCCGCGCACGACATGCTGCTGTGGGGATCGCGCGGCATGGGCAAATCGGCGCTGATCCGCGGCAGCATCCTGGCCGCACAGCAGATGCGCCCCGGCAGCATCGCGCTGGTGCAGATCGCCACCGATGCGATGGAGGGGCTGTCGGACCTGTTCGCCGAACTCGGCCGCCAGAACCGCAATTTCCTCACCTATATCGACGATCTCGGCTTTGCCGACAGCGATTCCATCGGCCCGCGCCATCTGCGCAGCTGGCTGGAAGGCGGTGTGGAAGCGCGGCCCGCCAATGTGCGGCTCGCCGTGACCGCCAACCGCCGGGCCATCGTCCCGCGCAATATGAGCGAGCAGGACGACCCGATCAATCCGCGCGACGCGGTGGACGACAAGCTTGCCCTTGCCGACCGCTTCGGCCTTTCGATCGGATTCCACGCTTGCGATCAGGACAATTACCTGGCGATCATTCGCGGCTACCTGGAACAGATGGGCCTGCCCTGGGAAGAAAGCGAAGCGCTCGAATGGGCCAAGCGGAGGGGTGCCCGCTCCGGCCGTACCGCGTGGCAATTCGTCACCGAAATCGCGGGCCGCGCGGGCCATACACTCTAGAACGGCGGCCGTGACAGCGCATGGCAGGAGAACCCCTCTCCCGCCATCGCCTTATTGCTCGCGGATATAGTCCTGCTTGAACGCCGCGGCGGGATTGCCGATCAACTCGCGCTGGGGCGGCAGCGATTTGACCTTGTGTGGTGCGATCTTCGCCGCCGGCTTCGCGTCCGGGTTCCACACGCGCCAGATTACCCCCGCCGTGTCATCGCTCACCAGCAGCGCGCCGGTCTTGTCCCAGGCCACCCAGGTCGGGCGGCCGTGAGTCTTGCCACCGTCCGTCAGGAATCCGGTCAACACCGGAACCGGCTTGCCCTGAGGATTGCCACGCGCATCGAAGGATACGAACACCACGTCATAGCCCGAGGGCGGATTGCGGTTCCAAGAACCGTGGCGGGCGATGAACGCACCGTTGGCGAACTTTTCGCCCATGCGGTCGCCTTCCTGCGAGAACACCAGCCCCAGCGCCGCCACGTGCGGCCCCAGCGCATATTCCGGCTTGCGCGCATACTCGGTGAGGAATTCGGGTGAAGGCTCCGGCGCCCGGCGATCCACCTTGTTGCGCCAATAAACCCAGGGCCAGCCGTATTGCGCCCCGATCGGCACATTGGTCAGATAATCCGGTACGAGATCCGAACCGATCATGTCGCGTTCGTTGACAGTGGTCCACAGCTCACCTGTCCATGGGCTCCAGGCGAGGCCATTGGGGTTGCGCAAGCCGCTGGCGAACATCCGCTGGCGCTTGGCGGCCAGATCGTATTCCCAGATCATCGCGCGGCCTTCTTCGGCCTCCAGCCCGTTTTCGCCCACGTTCGAGGACGATCCGACCGCAATATAGATCGCCTTGCCATCCGGGCTGACGACGATGTTACGCATCCAGTGATTGCCGCCACCGGGCAGGTCCATCAGCTTCGTCGGCGTGCCGGCCAGTGTGGTCTCGCCCAGCTTGTAATCGAACGCCAGCAGCGCATCATGATTGGCGACATAGAGCCGCCCATCATGCCAGGCCATGCCGGACGGGGATGACAGGTCCTTCCGCAAGGGGAACCGCGCTTCGGCAACGCCATCGCCATCGGCATCGCGCAGCAGCATGATGGTGTCGGCCGATTCGACCGTTGCCCCTGCGCGTCCCATCAAGATTCCGGCCACCCAGCCGACGAAGCCGCCCTGGTTTGCGCTGGGCGGCGCGGCCGTTTCCGCGACCAGCACATCGCCATTGGGCAAAGTCAGCATCGTGCGCGGATGATCGAGCTTTTCGGCGAACCGTATGACGCGCAGCCCCTCCGCCGCTTTCGGCGCCTGCCCTTCGGTCCAGCCGATAGGTTTGGCCACCCGCACGGTGGGGATGGTCTGCGTGTCCGCATCCTCCTTCAGCACCGGCTTCACACCGCTGACCTCATCCACCGACAAGGTGGCGACATCGCCGCGCCAGACCCACGCGGCAAAGGCCAACAGGGCCACGATCAGGACAACGAGGGCGATAAGGATCTTGCGCTTGGGACTCATGGCCAGACGATAGAACCGCACGGCTGCTTCGGCAATCGCCGCTTGCGCGTTCCGTTCAGCCCTATTTGTTGCGCCAGCCGTAGAACGCCCCACTTCGGGACATGGGCCATTCCCGGCGGGCGGCTTGCTGGTTTCGCCATAGGGCCGATGGTAAATAACACATTAACCTGAACAATTTCCGTTGTGAGCGAGGACCATCATGCCGAACCGCCATCTCTCTGCGCTGTGCACAGCCGGCGCCCTGATCCTCGCTTGCGGCATATCGGCCGGTCTCGCCCAGGCCCAGCCGGTGCTGCCCTATCTGCCCGTCACCGAGCCCGCTTCGGCGGACAGTGCCGCCGCGTCCGGGTATTACGATCAGGCGCACTATGCGGAAGAGCGCCAACGCTGGCTGGCGGAATGCCGCCGCCGCTATAGCGACAACGGCGTGGGCGGCGGCGTGATCGGCGGTCTGGCCGGGGGCGTGGCCGGAAACCGCATCGCCGGGAAAGGCAATCGCACGGTCGGCACGCTTGCGGGAGCAGCCATCGGCGCTGCTGCCGGAGTGGCGATCGACAAGGGCGAAGATCGCAGCCGTACGCGCGATATGTGCGAGGATTATCTCACCCGCCACGAAGCGGCCTACACCACGCCGCAACCGCCCATGCAGGGCAATGCCTATCCCTATTACTATCCCGTGCCCGGCGGCTATCCCGCCTATGGCTATGCCCCGGCTGCGCAGCCTGCCCCGCCGTTCCTGATGCCCTACGGCGAAGCCCCCGCTGCACAGGGCCCCGGTGGCTATTACGGGCCGGTAATATTAGTACCGAAATGGGTTCCGGTGCCGCCGCGCCGGGCGAATATCACCGATCACGATCAGGCCGCAGCGGACGGCAAACCCGCCCGCTGATCGGCCCCCGAAATCAGATGCCGCCGCCCGTCAGCCGCTGACACACAAGATCGAGCTGATCGAGCGAGCGATAGCGGATCGTCACCGCGCCCGAGCGCGGATCCGCATCGGGGGTGATCCGCACGGGCAGCCCAAGGAAATCCTCCAGATGATTCTGGACCGCCATGATATCGGCATCGCCCGCCGCGTCACGCGGTTCGCGGGCATGGCGCCGCACGCCGCCTTCACCGGCACTGCGCCCCGCCCCTTTGCGCGTACGCTTTTCCATTTCGCGCACGGACAGATGGTTGGCAATCGCCTCCTGCGCCAGCGTTTCGGCATCGTCCCGCCCGACCAGCGCGCGCGCATGCCCCATGGAAAGGCGCCCCGTTTCCACGTGCGCGATCACGCCGTCAGGCAGAGTCAGCAGCCGTTGAAGATTGGCCACGTGACTGCGCGATTTGTCGACCAGTTCGGCGATTTCGGCCTGCGAAAGATGCTCGATATCCGCGAGGCGCTGATAGGCGCGCGCTTCTTCGATGGGATTGAGATCTTCGCGCTGGATGTTTTCGATCAGCGCCAGAGCAAGGACATCGCGCTCTTCCAGATCGCGCAGAAGAGCCGGAATTTCATGCAATTGCGCCCGCTGCGCCGCGCGCCAGCGGCGCTCCCCGGCCACAAGCTGATATCGGCCCTCCCCCATCGGGCGGACGATCACCGGCTGAATCACGCCCCGCGTGGCGATCGAGGCCGCCAGTTCGTTCAACGCATCCTCATCGAAATGGCGGCGCGGCTGATCGGGATGCGGCTCAATCGCCGCGACAGCCAGCATCGCCAGCCCACGATCGGATACCGATGCCGCAGCCGCCGGATCGCCCTGCCCGGCAGCTGCCGGAGCGGCCGCGTTTTCATTGCGGCGGCCGACGGGCTCTTCGCGTTGCATTTCACCCAACAGGGCACCCAGGCCGCGCCCAAGCCGCTTGGCAGCCTTGGCAGACGCCGGTGCCGGGGCACGGGTGGACTGGGCCTTATCGCTGCTCATGCCGCTTTCCTCTTTTCAGGCAGACGTCCAATCAGTTCGCGCGCCAATGCCATATAGGCGCGGCTGCCCGCGCAAGCGTGATCGTAAACCAGCGCGGGCATGCCGTGGCTGGGCGCTTCGGACAGGCGCACGTTGCGCGGAATCACCGCTTCGAACACCAGACCGCCAAGGCAATCGCGCACATCGTCCGCGACCTGATCGGTCAGCCGGTTGCGGCGGTCGAACATGGTCAGAACCACACCGATGATCCCGAGATCGGGATTGAACCGCTGCTGCACGCGTTCGACCGTTTGCAGCAACTGACTCAACCCTTCGAGAGCGAAGAATTCGCACTGCAAGGGCACCAGCAACGTATCCGCCGCAGCCAGCGCATTGAGCGTCAGCAAGCCCAACGAAGGCGGGCAATCGACGAAGCAGACCTCATGCCCGGTATGCCCCGCCAGAGCGTTGCGCAGGCGATCCGTCCGCTGATCGACCGACACCAGTTCCACTTCCGCACCGCTGAGATCGACCGTCGCGGGGACGATATCGAGGCCGGGAATAGCCGTCGGCATGATGCAATCGGCAAGCGGCGTTTCATCGACCAGAAGATCGTAGCTCGAACTGTGGCGGTCGGAAGCCTGAATACCCAGCCCGGTGGATGCGTTGCCCTGCGGGTCCAGATCGATCAGCAGCGTCTTCCAGCCGGAAGCCGCCATTGCAGTGGCGACATTGATGGCCGTGGTGGTCTTGCCCACTCCGCCCTTCTGGTTGGCAATCGCGATTTGAATCATGATGCTGCTTGCCTCGCTTCCGGTCGAACCTGCTGCTGCACCGGCCCGCCAATGATAATACCCGCTTCAGAATCCGTTACGGAATGTTCCACGTGAAACAGGCTACGCTGATTCTTCCCAAGACTTTGCAAGTCTTGCGTGGCCGAACGCCCTTTGGGCAACAGCCAGATAGTCTCCTTTGTGGAAAACCGCTCGGCCAATTCCAGCAACCGTGGCATTGGGGCGAAAGCGCGCGCCGAAATCACCCCGGCCGCAAAAGTGGGAACCTGTTCCAATCGCTCCCCCTCCACCATGCAATTCACCAATCCCAACGCATCGCACGCGGCTTCCAACCACTCTATCCGCCGCTTGCGCGATTCGACCAGATGAACTTTCCACGCAGGCCGCATCGCGGCAATGACCAGACCGGGAAAACCGGCCCCCGTGCCCAGATCGAGCCAAGGCGCAATTGTTTCACGTGAAACATAGCCCAGAAGCTGTGCACTGTCGGCGATATGACGCTGCCACATCGAATCGACCGAAGCACGCGCAATCAAATTCTGGCGTGCATTTTCTTCGACGAGCAGCGCAGCGAGCTTCTCAAGCCGCTCCATCGCCACACCGTCGCACAACGATGCGGTGAAGGCCCGCGCTGCCGACTCGCTGGCGATCATGCCGCCGCCGCCCGCCGCGCATGCACCAGCAGAGCCGCAAGCGCCGCCGGGGTGATCCCGGGCACGCGCCCCGCCGCGGCGAGAGTCGCGGGCCGCGCACGCACCAGCCGCTCGACCATCTCGTTGGACAGGCCGGGCACTTCCGCAAACGGAAAGGCCTCACCCAGCGCCACGCCCTCGCTCGCCCGCAAATCGCGCAGCTCTGCATCCTGCCGCGCGAGATAGGGTGCGTAGGCGGCGTCCTCCGCCACCTCGGCGCCAAGGTCGCTGCCCCAAGCGAGATGCTCCGGCAACCATGGCGCCAGTCCCGCCAGTTCGACACCGCCAAAGCGCAGCCATTCCCGCAGCGGGCGCTTGCCGCTATCATTGCGAACCGGTAGTCCTGCATTGGACATTTCGGCAGCAGTGACCTCTCGTTCCAGGGCCGCATCCCATTCGCCCCGCTCCGCCTCCCGCCGTGCGAACCAAGCCTGGCGCTCCTCCCCCACGCACCCTGCTTGCAGCGCCAAAGGCGTCAGGCGACTGGTGGCGTTGTTCGCACGCAACCGCAGGCGATACTCTGCGCGGGCGGTAAGCATCCGGTACGGCTCGCTCACCCCCTGCAAGGTGAGATCGTCGATCATCACCGCGATATAGGAATTCGCCCGGTCCAATGGTGCCGGCTCCTTGCCGAGCACAGCCGCAGCCGCCTGCATGCCAGCCACCAATCCTTGCGCCGCGGCTTCCTCGTATCCCGTCGTCCCATTGATCTGCCCGGCGCAATAGAGCCCTGGGATAGCGCGCAGTTCGAGAGTCAGGTGCAGGGCTCGCGGATCGATATGATCGTATTCAACCGCATAGCCGGGCACGCTCATTTCGACTTGCTCCAACCCCTCCATCGTTCGCACCATCGCGATCTGCACATCCGTGGGCAACGAAGTGCTGATTCCGTTGGGATAGACCAGATGCGTATCCAGACCTTCGGGCTCCAGAAAAATCTGATGGCTGTCCCGGTCGGCAAACCGGTGAATCTTGTCCTCGATCGAAGGGCAATAGCGCGGCCCGCGCGCATCGATGGCACCGGTGAACAGGGGGGAGCGATGCAGGTTTGCGCGAATGGTTTCATGTGTCCGCACATTGGTCCGCGTGATCGCGCAGAAAATTTGCGGATTGGTCCGGCCCTGCCCCATAGCCGACATCGTCCAGGGATCAGGGTCCGATTCCTGTTCGTCCAACCGCGCCCAATCGATCGTCCGCCCATCAAGCCGTGGCGGCGTTCCCGTTTTTAACCGAGCCATGGGAAGATTCGCATCGCGCATCTGGGCCGCCAGCCGCTGCGCCGATGCTTCCCCGATTCGCCCGCCGGTAAGCCGCTCCTCCCCCCGGAACAAAGTGCCGCCAAGAAATGTCCCGGTGCACAAGATCACCGCCGGTGCCGCAAGCGTCGCGCCGTCGCTCAGGCGGAGGCCGCTCACGCGCCCGCCCTCCAGCACAAGTTCGGCTGCTTCCCCGGCGATGCAGGTCAGATTGTCCTGCTTGGTCAGCATGGCCTGAATAGCGGCCTTGAACAGCGTTCGGTCAGCCTGAACGCGGGGTCCCCAGACCGCGCTCCCTTTCGAGCGGTTGAGCATACGATAGTGGATGGCCGCCGCGTCGGCCGCGCGGCCGATCAATCCGTCGAAAGCATCCACTTCGCGTACCAGATGGCCTTTGCCCAAACCGCCGATGGCAGGATTGCAACTCATTGCGCCGATAGCGGAGAGATCGAAACTGACCAGCCCGACACGCGCACCCATGCGCGCAGCAACCGCCGCAGACTCGCAGCCGGCATGACCGCCGCCCACAACCAGGATATCGAAACTCCGCATAAGGGCTCCGATAAAGGAACCCGTTCAACGGGTCAAAGGAACATCGGCGAACAGGAAAGTCGGTGTGCCCAATGTTTCACGTGAAACATCGTTTACAGCTATTTTCCGATGCAGAACCGCCCGAACAGCGCGTCCAGCATATCCTCGGTGGTAGCCCGCCCCACCAGCCGATCGAATGCCATCCGCGCGAGCCGCAAGTTTTCCGCCTGGAGCAGAGGATCGGGGACATGCGCAACAGCTTCCAATGCCGTCTGCACGTCTGCCAGCAAACTGTGTTGGCGTGCGTTCAGCGCGGCGTCCCCGGCGCGTGGCATCGCCGTTTGGGCAACTGCGATCAGCGCCTGTTTCAGTTCCGCCATGCCCTCTCCGGTGACGGCAGAAACGCGGTGATGCGGAGTGCGCTTTGTTTCACGTGAAACATCGTCCGCCCGCGCATCGATCTCCCATGCATCTTGCGGCCCCTCGCTCTCAGGCCCCAGCCACAGGACGAGATCCGCCCGCTCCAATTCGTCCCGCGCGCGATCGATTCCGATCAGTTCGATTGCATCGTTGCTATCCCCGTCTTCGCGCAGGCCGGCGGTATCGACAAAAGTGAACGCGATGCCGCCGATGGCCACAGGCCGGAGGATCACATCGCGCGTGGTCCCGGCCACCGGCGACGTGATCGCCGCCTCGCTCTCGACCAGCGCATTGAACAGAGTGCTTTTGCCCGCGTTCGGCGGCCCGGCGAGGACCACGCGATAGCCTTCCTTCAATGCCTCCGCATGCGGGCGGGCCAGCCATTCGCCTATTTCACCGGAAAGCTGATTTACCTGCATAGCAAAATCCGGGGGCAGCGCCGCCACGTCATCTTCATCGGCAAAATCGAGAATCGCTTCAACACGCGCGGCGAGCGTGAGCAGGCGATCACGCCATGCATCGACCTGCCGCGACAAGGCGCCGCCCACCATGGCCAACGCCGCCCGCCGTTGCAGATCGGTTTCTGCTGCGAGCAGATCGGCCAACCCTTCCGCTTCGGCCAGATCGATTCGGCCATTGGCGAAAGCCCGGCGGGTGAATTCGCCCGCTTCGGCCTTGCGCAGACCGGCGAAGGTTCCGAGCATCGCTTCCACGGCCCGGATCACGGCCCTGCCTCCATGAAGATGGAGTTCGGCGATATCGTCGCCGGTCGCTGTGGTGGGCCCAGGCAGCCACAGGACCAAGGCATCATCCAGCGTTTCCCCCGCCCCGTCCAGCAACCGGGCAAAGCGTGCCTTGCGCGGCGGGGGCAAACGCCCAGCGAGCGCCTGCAGCACCGGGCCCGCCTGAGGGCCGCTGATACGGATCACCGCGATGCCCGCCGGCGGCTGCCCACTGGACAGGGCGAAAATGGTATCGGTCATGTCATCCATCCTGCGCCAGTGCCCGATGCGATGACGCAGGAGGACAATGGCGGATTAGCTGCTCTTTTTCTTGTTGCCGGTTGCGCCCTGCGCGAAGGCGGCGCCGCCTTCAAGAATGTTCTGGAACAGCTTGAGCCCGAATTGCCCCATCGGCGCCCATTGCTGTGACAGTTCCTTGAGCTGTTCGAGGCTGGTAACCCCTTGCAATGCCTTGGAGAGATTCTCGACATAGATGGCATTGACCTGGCTGACATCGGGCAGACCAAGGAATGCCCGGGCCTCCACCGGCGTACAATCGATCTCGATATTCACTTTCATGCCACCACCCCTTTCCACGATATGGCAGGAACCTGTCACACGGCCTTGGCAAAGTCCATCATGCCCGACTAGTCTGCCCAAAATTACAAGGAGAGCCCCCATGGCCCAGACAATCACGATCCCGGCGCTCGACGGCGACGGCGCCATTCCCGTCTATATCGCGAAGCCTTCCGGCACGCCGCGCGCGGCCATCATCGTCGTACCTGAAATCTTCGGCGTGAATCCCGGTATCCGCAAGAAATGCGACGATTGGGCTGCCAAAGGCTACCTCGCTGCTGCGCCCGATATCTTCTGGCGCTTTGCCCCCGGCATCGAACTCGATCCGGATGTGGAGGCGGAACTGCAGGAAGCGTTCGGTTATTTCGCCCAGTTCGATGCCGATCTCGGAGTCCAGGACATCGAAGCGCTGATCAAGTATCTGCGGGCCAACGAAGGGACTGAGAAAGTCGGTCTTGTCGGCTACTGCCTCGGCGGACGAATGGCCTATCTCGCTGCGGCGCGCACCGATATCGATGCCAGTGTCGGCTACTACGGTGTGATGATCGACCAGATGCTCAATGAATCGCATGCTATCGCCAATCCCCTGATGCTCCACATTGCGGGCGATGACGGCTTCGTTTCTCCGGAAGCCCAGCAGGCGATGCATCAAGGCCTCGATGATCATCCCCGGGTCACTCTGCACGATTATCCTGGCCTCGATCATGGCTTCGCCGCGGAAATGGGCAATCGCCGCGATGAAGCGGGCGCGCAACTGGCCGACAGCCGCACCGAAGCCTTTTTCAAGGATCATCTCGGCTAGGAGAATTCCGCCATGACACTGGCCCTGCGTTATGTCGTCCCGCTGCTGCTGGCGGGGGCGGTGCTTGTTTGCGCCATCTTCGGCTTTCTGCATTGGGGCCTGTGGATCACGGTTCCGCTCCTTATCGTGGCGCTGTGGGATTTCATCCAGCCGCGCCACACCTTGCGCCGCAATTATCCGCTGATCGCCCGCGTCCGCTGGCTGTCGGAGGATTTGCGGCCCTATGTCCGGGCCTACTTCGTCGAAGGGGATCTCGAAGGCCGCCCATACAGCCATGACGAACGCGCGCTGATCTATGCACGGGCCAAGAACGAACTCGACACCCATCCCATGGGGACCGAGCTGGATGTCTATTCCGACGAATATCGTTGGCTGGGCCATTCGATCGCACCAACGGCCCATATTCCCGAAAGCTGGCGGCTGCGCATCGGCGGGCCGGATTGCAAGCACCCCTACTCTTCCGCTCTGCTGAACATTTCCGCCATGAGCTTCGGCTCCCTCTCCGGGCGGGCGATCGAAGCGCTGAACAAAGGGGCCAGGATCGGCAATTTCGCGCATGACACGGGCGAAGGATCGATCAGCCCCTATCACCGCACTTATGGCGGCGATCTGATCTGGGAACTGGGCAGCGCCTATTTCGGATGCCGCGACGACAATGGCCGCTTCGATCCCGTTCGCTTCGCCGAACAGGCGCAAAGCGATCAGGTGAAAATGATCGAAATCAAGCTCAGCCAGGGGGCCAAGCCAGGCCATGGCGGGATGTTGCCGGGCGCCAAGGTCACGCCGGAAATCGCCGCCACGCGCGGTGTCCCGGTGGGGCGCGATGTCATTTCCCCCGCCGCCCATCCGGAGTTTTCGACCCCGATAGAACTGCTTGAATTCGTTGCCAGATTGCGGGAATTATCGCAGGGTAAGCCAGTCGGCATGAAACTTTGCGTGGGTCAGCCGCACGAAATCCTCGCTGTGACCAAGGCCATGCTCAAGACGGGGATCAAGCCCGATTTCATCGTCGTGGACGGGGCCGAAGGGGGCACCGGCGCGGCACCGCTGGAACTGACCAACAGTGTCGGCATGCCTTTGCGCGAAGGGCTGATCTGGATCCGCAACGCCTTGGTCGGCGCATCGCTGAAGCAGGACATCCGCATCGGCGCATCAGGCAAAGTCTATTCGGGTGCGGGCATGGCCGAACTGCTCGGCTATGGGGCTGACTGGTGCAACGCGGCCCGCGCTTTCATGTTCGCGCTGGGCTGCGTCCAGTCGATGCAATGCCACACGGACCGCTGCCCTACCGGTGTCGCGACCCAAGTCCCCTGGCGTCAGCGCGGTCTGGTGGTGGAAGACAAGGCGGAACGCGTCGCCAATTTCCAGCGCCACACGCTGAATGCGCTGCGCGAAATTGTCGTCGCCATGGGCTTGGAAAACCCCTGGCAGATCGCGCCGATGGACATGCGGGAACGGGTCAATTCGGCGCGGGCCGATCCGGTCGACCGCGTCTATGCCTTTGTCGAAGAGGGTGCCCTGATAGCCGATCCGGAAAGCACCCCCCTTGCCCGCCAATGGGCGGTCGCCAGCGCGGAGACCTTCCGCCGGGTGGCGTGATCAGTTCAATATCGCGAAATTGAGCACTGTGCGCCGTGTCTGCGCAGACAGCTGCATCGGCAGTTCGCTATCCAGCTTGTCCTGCCGGACTGCCACTTCGTCAGCCAGATAGATGCGCCGCATGATCCAGTCGGCGCAATCGCGTTCCGCAATCGGAATGTCTTCCAGCCGAACGATCCCGCTATGCCGCCGATCAGCATGCAGATCGCGCATAAGCGCCAACAGCGAAGCCGCCGGTCCTTCGATCAATTGCAGGAAGTTGCGCCCATTATAGAGCAGGAACCCGGTGATGTCCCGCAGGGCATTGTTGCGCTGCGAAGCCGCGAGAATGGCGGCTATATCGCCATCCCCGAGGTCCGCTGCCGTGCTGATGTAAACGAACTGACGCACGGCAGCGGTTCCTTCGGTTCGGTCACTGATTCATCGTGGCGAAGAAATCTTCGTTGGTCTTGGAATCCTTCATCTTGTCGAGCAGGAATTCCATCGCATCGATCGTACCCATCTGCATGAGGATGCGGCGTAGCACCCACATCTTGCTGAGCTGATCCTTGCCCACCAGCAGTTCTTCCTTGCGGGTGCCGGACTTGCCGACATCCAGCGCCGGGAAGATACGCTTGTCCGCAACCTTGCGGTCGAGCACGATTTCCGAGTTACCGGTGCCCTTGAATTCTTCGAAGATCACTTCGTCCATGCGGCTGCCGGTATCGATCAGCGCCGTGGCGATGATGGACAGCGAACCGCCCTCTTCGATATTGCGCGCCGCGCCAAAGAAACGCTTCGGGCGTTGCAGGGCATTGGCATCGACACCGCCGGTCAGGACCTTGCCCGAACTGGGCACCACGGTGTTGTAGGCCCGGCCGAGGCGGGTGATCGAATCGAGCAGAATCACCACGTCCTTCTTGTGTTCGACCAGACGCTTGGCCTTTTCGATAACCATTTCAGCCACTTGCACATGGCGGCTCGCCGGCTCGTCGAACGTGGAGGAGATCACTTCGCCCTTCACGCTGCGTTGCATGTCGGTGACTTCTTCCGGGCGTTCATCAACCAGCAGCACCAGCAGGAACACCTCGGGGTGATTGTCGGTAATCGCCTTGGCGATGTTCTGCAGCAGGACGGTCTTACCCGTGCGCGGCGGGGCGACGATCAAGGCGCGCTGCCCCTTGCCCTGCGGGGCGATGATATCGATCACCCGGGCGGACTTGTCTTTCACCGTGGGATCGACCGTATCGAGAACCAGCTTCTCGTCCGGATAGAGCGGCGTCAGGTTATCGAAATTGGTCCGGTGGCGCACCATGTCCGGATTGTCGAAATTGACGCTGGTGAGCTTCGTAAGGGCAAAATAGCGCTCCCCATCCTTAGGGGCGCGGATTTCGCCTTCCACCGTGTCGCCGGTGCGCAGGCCCCATTTGCGAACCTGGTTGGGCGAAACGTAGATATCGTCAGGCCCGGCGAGATAGTTCGCCTCGGGGCTGCGCAGGAAACCGAAACCGTCGGACAGCACTTCGATCGTGCCGACGCCCATGATTTCCTGTTCGTATTCCTCATCCTCCGCCAGTTCGCGCAGAATGCAGAACATCAGATCCTGGCGGCGCATGGTGGACGCGCCTTCGACGCCCAGTTCCTCCGCCATTTCCACCAGCTCGGCCGGTGCTTTCTTTTTGAGTTCTTTCAGATGCATGTTTCGGGATTCCGAAATTGAGTGAATGGCCGGCCGGTCTGTCGGGCTTGGGGAAAGCGGACCGCGTTGCTCAAGAAACGATGCAACCTGCCGGAAAGGTGGCGCTGAAATAGGCGTCGCGAAGCGCGCCGTCAATCGATCCTGCGATGAAACCCGTCTTAGTGCTGGTGACCGGCCGCAGCCCGCCCTGCCCCGCTCAGCGCCTGGCCGATTTCTTCCAGCTTGTGACCCTTGTCAGCGGCTTCCGCGGCGCATCTTTCGGCATCGGCCGGAAACTGCTTGGCCATGTAATCCACCGATTGAAGGATCGCGTTGACTTCGGAGAGATAGTCGAGATCGGGCGCTTTCGCTTCGATCTTGCCGACATAGTACATGACCAGCCCGATCAGCCCGTCTTTGTCCTCCTTCGGGCCGTCCGCACTGTCGGATGCGTCGTCCTGCGCGCCCAGCACGATGGCCATCGCCACCATGCAGCGCATGTCCGGGAGATAAGCAGGCTGCGCGGCAGGCGCCTGCGCCGCGGCGGCCATGGCGGCAATGAATCCGAACATATCTTGCTACTCCCGGAGCGGGCTACCGCTCGTATGCCGGTTAAGGCCAGGACGAAAATCCGTTGTCAGAACGGTTTGACCACCACCAGCACAACGATCAACGCGGCCAGAATTCCCGGCACTTCGTTCAGCATCCGCAAGCGGCGCCCGGAAAGCTTGCGTTCCCCCCGCGCCAGCGCCGCACCATATCCGGCAAGCCACAGGTGATAGGCGCTGAGTATCAGAACCAGCGCCAGCTTGGCGTGGAACCAGCCCTGGCTGAACGCCCCGAGATGGATTGCGAGCGCCAGCCCGAGGATCCAGACCACGATCAGCGATGGCCAGAGAATGATTTTCAGCAGCTTGCGCTCCCGCTCGATCCACTGGGCGTTTTCAGGGGAATCCGGCGGGCATTCCTGATGATAGACGAAATAGCGCGGCAGCATGAACAGCCCCGCCATCCAGAAGATCACAAAAATGATGTGTCCGGCCTTGAGCCAGAAATAGGTCATGAAAAGCACGTCCTGCATGGCGAAAATGTAGGATAGAGCATCGCCGCCGTCACCCCCTCCAGCCACGAACGGCCGCAACCAGCCGCTCCACATGCGCAATCGGCGTGTGTTGCCCGATACCATGGCCAAGATTGAAGACATGCGGCCTGTCGGCGAACGCTTCGAGCAGGGCAATCGCCCGCTGTTCGAGCATCGCCCCGCCGGCCTCGATCAGCAGCGGATCGAAATTGCCCTGCACCGGCAAACCTTGCGGCAAGGCTCTGGCAGCCCATTGCGGATCGATCGTTTCATCGATGCCCACGGCGTTGACACCGGTTTCGCACGCATAAGCCGGCAGTTTTTCGCCCGATCCCTTCGGAAAACCGATAATCGGCACATCGGGATGGCGCTCGCGCAGCCGGGCTACGATCGCGGCATTGGGGGCGATGACCCAGCGTTCGTATTCAGCGGGGGCCAGACTGCCCGCCCAACTGTCGAACAATTGCACCGCTTCCGCCCCGGCCACGATCTGACCCGAGAGATAATCGACCGTGACATCGACAATCGCATCGATAATCGCCTGGAACGCTTCGGGATCGCGATAGGCCATTGCGCGGGTCACATGCTGATCGCGGCTGCCTTCGCCTGCAACCATGTACGTGGCGACGGTCCACGGGCTCCCTGCAAAGCCCAGCAGCGTCGTCTCCGGCCCCAAACGGGCGCGCACCTTGGTGACGGTGGCATAGATCGGATCGAGCCGTTCAGGAGCCGCCTGGAGGCTTGCCAGCGCATGATCGACCAGTGTGGGGGACAGTCGCGGGCCTTCGCCTGCAAGGAATTCGAGAGTCTGTCCCATCGCGTAGGGTACGATCAGGATATCCGAAAACAGGATCGCGCCATCGAAACCGAACCGGTCGATCGGTTGCGCGGTGATTTCGGCGGCGGCCTCGGAATCGTAGACCAGCCCCAGGAACCCCCCCTTTTCGGCACGCAGGGCGCGGTATTCGGGCAGGTAACGCCCGGCCTGACGCATCAACCAGATCGGCCGGGGGAAAACGGATTTTCCATGCAAGGTTTCGAGCAATGCGCCGGGCATTGGGCAGATCCAATCAAAATAATAAGGAATTTATATAGGAATGATGTGTCTGTTGGGCTGTGGATAGTGGGGATTGCGCTGCCTTGCCTGATTTCTCCCGTTCTGAACAGGGGGTGCGGCATGCGCGACTCTTGTTCCGCAGCCGTCAATCGAAAGCTGTCCCCGTTGTCCCCAGCCTGTCGATAAGTCTTTCCCCATGTCCGTAACTCGCAGATGGGGGACAAGGAAACGGGCATGGAATCCCCTCCCGGCCTTGTCCCCGGGCTTCTCCCGTGATTTATGCCGGGAGTTGTCCACAGCGTGCCGAAGTATCCCGATCCATGCAGCGTCTGCACCTCCATCTCCTGTCGGATTCCACCGGCGAAACGCTGGAGATGATTGCCAAGGCGGCCCTGTCGCAGTTCGACGATGCGGATGTTGTTCGCCATTTCTGGCCGATGGTCCGTTCGCAGCAGCACCTTGAACGGATCTTGGCGGAAATCGCCGCCCATCCCGGGCTGGTGATTTTCACTCTGGTCAATCCCGATATCCGCAGCCAGCTGGAAACGCGCTGTTCCACATTGGCGCTGCCCTGCGTTTCGGCGCTGGATGCGGTGATCCTCGCCCTGCAAAACCAGCTCGGGCAGGAAGCGAAAGGCCGCCCCGGCCGCCAGCACCTGATGGACGAGGCCTATTTCGAACGGGTCGGGGCGATCCACTACACCATCGCCCATGATGACGGGATCGGCTGGGAGGATTGGGAAGACGCCGATATCGTGCTGGCCGGGGTGTCGCGCACATCCAAGACGCCGACATCGATCTATCTCGCCAATCGCGGCTACAAGGTCGCCAATATTCCGCTGGTGATCGAAAGCCCGCCGCCCAGGAACCTGTTCACTTTGCGCAAGCCGCTGATCGTCGGGCTGATCACCGCGCCCGACCGGCTGGTGCAGATCCGCCGCAATCGCCTGTTGTCGCTCAATCAGGGAACCGAAACCGATTATGTCGATATGGATGCGGTGCAACGCGAACTGAAATTCGCCCGGCGGATGTTCGCCGACAACGATTGGCCGGTGATCGACGTGTCGCGCCGCTCGATCGAGGAAACTGCCGCGGCGATCATGCGCCTGCTGGCCGAACGCGACAGCAGCCACGATGCGCACGAACCAGGACCCAAACCGATATGAAGACTTCCTCTCCGCTGGTGCTTGCGTCGAAAAGCGCTTCCCGCCGGGCGATGCTCGACGCAGCCGGTATCGTCTATCAGGCGGTGCCCGCCGATCTTGACGAGCGCGCGCTGGAAGCCAGCCTGACGGGAGCCCTCCCCCACGATACCGCACTGGCGCTAGCCGATGCCAAGGCGCTCGCCGTCTCCGAAACACAGGCTGGAGCGCTGGTGCTGGGCAGCGATTCGCTGGTGGTGGTGGATGGGCGGCGGTTCGACAAACCCGCCAGCCGCGTCGACGCGGCCGATCACTTGCGCTTCTTTTCCGGGCGGACGATGGAACTGCACAGTGCGGCGGCGCTGGCGCGCGATGGGCGGATCGTGTGGCACCATGCCGATGTGGCCCGGCTTGCCGTGCGCACCCTGTCGGACGATTTCATCGCCTGGTATCTGGAACGCGAATGGCCCGCGGTTTCCGGCTGTGTCGGGGTGTTCCGGATCGAAGCCATGGGGCCGCATCTGTTCGAAGCGATTACCGGCGATCAGTTCACCGTGCTGGGGATGCCCTTGCTTGCCGTGCTGGGCGCATTGCGGGACCAGGGAGTGGCGGTGGCATGACCGATGTTGCGCACGTCAGCCCTTATGCCGAAGTGATCGGCGATCCCATCGTCCAGTCGAAATCGCCCGCGATCCATGGCTACTGGATCAGGCAATTGGGGCTGGATGCCGATTACCGGGCGGCGCATGTCACGGCGGAAGGTTTGGCGGACTATCTCATCAGCCGCCGGGCGGACCCGGCATGGCGCGGTTGCAACGTCACCATGCCGCACAAGCAGGCGGTGATCCCTTTGCTCGATCGCCTTGATCCGCTGGCGGCGCGGATCGGCGCGGTCAACACGATCGTGGCGGAACAGGGGCAACTGGTCGGCTACAACACCGATGCGGGCGGGTTTCTCGAACCGTTGCGGGCCGAACTGGCCAAGCAGCACCTTTTCCGCATGGCGCGGGTGCTGGGCACCGGCGGTGCCGCCCGCGCGATCATCGCCGCGCTTGCGCGGGAGAATGTCGTGATCGTGCTGGCCGGGCGGAATACGGAAAAAGCGCAGGCTCTGCTGGATGAACTCGATCCCGGCGGGGAACATCATGTCGCACCGCTCGATCATTTTGCCGGGGCGACCGATTTCCCGTTCGATGACCGCGAAGGCTGCTTCGATGTGGTGGTCAATGCCAGCCCGCTGGGTATGGCGGGGCAGGCGCCGCTGGCGTTCGATCTCAGCCACGCGCCGCCGGGCAGCATCGTGTACGATATCGTCACCCACCCGCTGGAAACGCCGCTGTTGAAAGCGGCGCGGGCGGCAGGCTTCCAGACGGTGGATGGCCTTGCCATGCTGATCGGCCAGGCGGCCGAAGCGTTCGAACGCTTTTTCGGTATCGCCCCGCCCCGCGACGATGGCGATGGGGCCTTGCGCGGAATCCTGACGGCATGACCCGCCCGGTGATTCTCGGCCTGACAGGCTCGATCGGCATGGGCAAGTCGACCGTGGCGCAGATGTTTTGCGATGCGGGCGTGCCGGTTTTCGATGCCGATGCCGAAGTGCACAAGCTGCAAGGCCCCGGCGGGCCGCTGCTGCCCGCGATCGAGGCGGCTTTTCCCGGAACCACTGGCCCGCAAGGGGTCGATCGCCCAGCGCTCGGCAATCTGGTGTTCGGCGATCCGGCGGCTCTCGCCCGGCTGGAAGCGATCGTCCATCCCGCCGTTGCCAAAGTGCGCGATCTGTTCATGCTGGAACACGCCGGGAAACCGCTGGTGGTGTTCGATGTGCCGCTGCTGTTCGAAAAGGGCGGCTGGGAAAAGGTCGATGTCGTGGTCGTGGTTTCCGCCCCGTTCGAGGTGCAGCGTGCCCGCGTGCTGGCCCGCCCGGGGATGACGCCAGAAAAGTTTGCCCATGTGCTCGGGCTTCAGGTTCCCGACAGCGAAAAGCGCGCAAGAGCGGATTTCGTGATCGATACCGGCACGCCCTTGTCGGTCACTCGGGATGCGGTCCGCAAGGTGATTGAAAGCGTCCGCACCCGCTCTATTTGACTTGCCAGTGATGCCCTGCGCGTGGATAGTGACGTAACAATGCGTGAGATCATCTTCGACACGGAAACCACCGGCCTCGATCCCAAAAAGGGGGATCGGTTGGTGGAAATCGGATGCGTCGAAATGGTCAATCGGGTGCAGACCGGCCGCACGTTCCACGCCTATTTCAATCCCGACCGTTCGATGCCTGCGGAGGCGGAGGCCGTCCATGGCCTTTCCGAGACGTTTTTGGCGGACAAGCCGCGTTTCCACGAAAAGGCGGCGGAGCTGCTCGAATTTCTCGGTGATTCCCCTCTTGTTGCGCACAATGCGGGGTTCGATTTCGGTTTTCTCAACGCTGAACTCGATATTTGCGGATTGGAAGCGGTGTCGACCACGCGGATGGTGGATACCGTGGCGATCGCCCGTGTGCGTCATCCCGGCGCGAAGAATTCGCTCGATGCCTTGTGCACCCGCTACGGCGTCGACAGGAGCCATCGGACAAAGCACGGAGCTTTGCTCGATGCGGAATTGCTCGCCCAGGTCTATGTAGAGCTGACTGGTGGCCGGCAGATCGGACTCGAACTGGCCAGTGTGGTCGAAGATTCGATTACGATTGCCGCCGCCCCGACCAGGATCCGCGAACGTGTGTTCCGGCCTGCGCGGCCCCATGTGGCCAGCGCGGCGGAACTCGAACGGCACGCGCAATTCCTGGAGTCGATCAAATCGCCGCTCTGGTCAGGCTAATTGGCCAGGCCGGACGATAAGGAAGGAGTGGAATACGATATGGATATTCGCGTGTCAGGCCACCAGATGGAAACCGGTGCCGCTCTGCAGGAACACGCTTCCGAACGCCTCAATGGTATAGTCGAGAAGTATTTCGGTCGCGCGTTGTCCTCCACCGTCACTTTCGGCAAGGCCCCGGCCGGGGCCTTCAGTTGCGATATCGTCACCCATGTGATGCAAGGGCTCATTCTCAAAGGCCATGCGGCTGCCCATGATGCCCATACCGCACTGGATCAGGCTGCGGAGAAGATCGACAAGCAACTCCGACGCTACAAACGCCGGTTGAAAGACCGAAGCGAACAGTTCGCGCATGCCGCGCGGGAAGAAGAAGCGGCCTACACGATCTTCGCCATCGCGGACGAAGAAGAGGAAGTCGCAGTCGATGCACCGCCGGTGATCGCCGAAACGCGGGTCGATATCCCTGAAGCGACCGTGTCCGACGCGGTGATGCAGCTCGATTTGCGCAACACGAATGCGCTTTTCTTCAAAAACGCTGGCACCGGGCGACATAATATGGTCTATCGCCGCAACGACGGATCGATCGGCTGGGTCGAACCGTCCTGATCCGGGTCTTGCAATAGCGCACCGCCCGGCTTTCCGATGCCAGAGAGTGAAAAGGCCGGGCGGATTTCCGCAAAATTGCAGTTGAAGCCGCATTCGTGCGGCCCCATTTGGCAAAACCGATCCCATTATGACTACGCTTTATTCCCTTCTGCCCGATGCTGTTGCGACCATTCGCGCCGACAACAAGCAAGCCATTCTCGAAGCGCTGGCGGAGCGGTTCGCCCAGGTTTACGAACTTGATGTGGCGCAGGTGCTCGAACGGATCGAGGAACGTGAAAAGCTCGGCAGCACCGGCTTCGGGCGCGGTGTTGCCATCCCTCATGCCCGGATACCCGGCTTGAAACGGCCGGTGGCGGTGTTTTTCCGCTTGGCCCATTCGGTCGATTTCGCGGCGGCGGATGGCATGCCGGTGGATCTCGTTTTCGGGCTTCTTTCGCCGGAACAGGCGGGCGCCAGCCATCTGCAGGCGCTGGCCGCCATTTCGCGGCTGGTGCGCGATGAAACGCTCTACACCGCGCTGGCCGAGGCGGAGGACCAGGAAGCTCTGTTTGCATTGCTCACCAATGTGATCGATCGGGATGCAGCCTGAATCGCCTGCAAGCGGCGCGCAGGGGCATTGGCGTGCACTGGAAGCGCTCTATGCCTCGGCGCCGGTAAACCGCCTGTTCGCTTCCCAGCTCGAAATCGTTGACGAAGGGCGTTCGCGCATCGCGTTCACCGTGGATGAACGGCATTTCCATGCCGCTGGCGCGGCGCACGGCACGATCTATTTCAAAATGCTCGACGATGCGGCGTTCTATGCCGCCAATACGCTGATCAGCGACCGGTTCCTCCTCACCACGTCGTTCAATCTGCACTTCACCCGCCCGATGAAAACCGGCCGTGTGATCGCGGAAGGGCGTTGGGTCAGCGGCCGCCGACGCGTGCTGGTGGCCGAGGCGCATCTGGTGGACGAAGAAGGCGAGGAAATTGGGCGCGGCACTGGCACGTTCATGCGGTCGCACATTCCGCTGTCCAGCCTGCCCGGATACCGAATCTAGGCAATGGATGCGCGTCTGCCTGCCCATCTTGAAGTAAGTGGGCTTTTGCGGGCAGTGGAAGCGGCCGGCGGTTTCGCCACGCTTCTGGCAAGAGGCGAACGTGATGCGGGCACTATACTTGTCGTTTGTTGCGAAAATGGCAGTAATGCACGCCTATTCGAGCGCATGCCACAAGCCGACGGCGATCGGCGCTGGATGTTAGTAAAGACGCAAGACTCTCAAAATCCGGGGGAATTTTCACACTATCTTGAGCGCCGGAAGAACCAGGATCGCGATATATGGGCAATTGAGCTGGATATCGCGAACGCCGAACGGTTTATCGGTTTGCGCCCCGAAAAGGATTGACTTTGTTGCACCGCACAATAGATGCGGCCCATTACTCGGGTGCGCAGGCGGCCAAGGGAACAATACGGTTCCGAGGCTAGCACGCAGACGGGGGATGGCCGGCAGGTTTCGTTCTCGGTTCTGACGCCATGCACAGCATGGGGAATGGCCGATCGCCTGCGCCAGGTGCATTCACCGCTCATAGTGTTTCGATGGATGAGTCGTCAGACCCGGCTGGCCGGAAGCTTGGCCGTTGCCGCTTTACTGCTTACCGCACTTCTTAGTACCGGAACCTCCGGTGCTGCCGCCCAGGATCGCAATCCGGGCATTCTTCCTACCATTCTTTCCGGTGCCGAACCGGCCCAGGCAGAAGCGGCTCCGGCCCCTGCAGGGGTGACGTTCACGGCCAAGGAAGTGGTTCAGCCGCTCCCCGTGGAAGAACCGGAAACGGCGCAGGCGGATGAGACCCCCGCCGATTCCCTGCACGAACTCGTTGCGGAAACGAATGTCGGGGAGACGCTGTCCCACAACATGCGCTGCCTTGCGGCGGCGATCTATTTCGAATCCAAGGGTGAGCCGCTGGAAGGCCAGCTCGCGGTTGGGCGGGTGATCGTCAATCGCGCCAAGTCGGGTCGCTTCCCCACCTCCTACTGCGGTGTGGTGCATCAGCCGTCGCAGTTCTCATTCGTGCGCGGCGGTCAGATTCCTGCCATTCGCACTGCCTCCGCCGCATGGCGCACGGCCAAGGCCATTGCCAAGATCGCTCATGAGGGTAGCTGGCAGAGTCCGGCCAAGGGAGCCCTGTTCTTCCATGCGCGCTATGTGTCGCCAGGTTGGCGGCTGCAGCGCGTGGCGCAGGTCAACAACCACATTTTCTATCGCTGAGCGCTACGAAACACAGTGCGGAACGGCGTCCTTTCCGAGGAAAGGGCGCCGCGCGCCGTCCGGGTCAGTCGCGCAGTTCAACCCACACGGGGGCGTGATCGCTGGCCTTTTCGCGGCCGCGATAGGCCCGGTCCACTCCCGCGGCGGTGAGCCTGTCCGCGCATTCCGGCGAAAGCAGGGCGTGATCGATGCGGAACCCGTGGTCGCGCGGCCAGGCGCTCGCCTGATAATCCCAATAGGTCCACACCCCGCCCCGCGGATTGTGCGTGGCAATGGCATCGGTCCATCCGTCATTCAACAGGCGGAGATAGGCATCGCGCGATTCCGGCTGCATCAGCGCGTCATCGGCCATGGCCTGCGGGGACCAGACATCGCAATCGCGCGGGATGACATTAAAATCGCCCAGCACCACGGCGGGTATTTCCGCCGCCCAAATTGCGGCCATGCGTTGGCGCAGGCGCTCCATCCAGCGCAGCTTGTAATCGAATTTCGGCCCCGGCTGGGGATTGCCGTTGGGCAGATAGAGGCAGGCGATGCGCACCCCGTTCACATCCGCTTCGAGATAGCGGGACTGTTCATCTTCCGGATCGCCGGGGAGGCCGCGCAGCACTTCGACCGGCGCGGTTTCATGGGCCAGAATGGCCACGCCGTTGAAACCCTTCTGGCCGTGCCAGATCGCCTGATACCCTAGCTCCGCGAAAGCATCGGCCGGGAAACTATCGTCCTGACACTTGATTTCCTGAAAGCAGGCGACCGTGGGGCGGGTTTCCGCCAGCCATTCGGTCACGCGCGGCAGGCGCGCCCGGATGCCGTTGATGTTGAAAGACGCGATGCGCACGGTGGCGTCAAATGCCGAAGCTGGAACCGCAGCCGCATCCGGCCGTGGCGTTGGGATTTTCGACCCGGAACGCCGCGCCGCCGAGGGATTCAACGAAATCGACCGTGCAGCCGGCCACCAGATCGAGGCTGATCGGATCGACCAGCAGCTTTACCCCGTCGGTTTCGGCGATCAGATCATCGCTGTCGATGCTGTCGGCCAGGCCGAACTTGTATTGGAAGCCGGAACAGCCGCCCCCTTCCACCGACAGGCGCAGCATGGCCGGTTTGGCCTGCTTCTGCGCGATGGCGGCCACGCGCGCGGCTGCGGCCGGAGTCAGGGTGAGGCTGGAGAGGGACTGTGTAGCCATGGCCTCCATGTAAGGTGCACCCTGCCCCGCGGCAAGCCGCATGCGATGAAGATGTGCGGGCGCTCAGGCCGTCTGGATATATTCGCGCATGGCCTCCGCTTCGGATTCGGCCAGTTCCACGCGGAATTTCACCAGATCGCCGATGGAGATGAGACCGACCATCCGATTGCCTTCCATCACCGGCAGATGGCGCACGCGGCGCCGGGTCATCAGGCCGAGAGCTTCCAGTATTCCGGTGTCAGGGGTCACCGTGATCGGCGGCGATGTCATCACTTCACCCACGGTGCGGTTCAAGGCCGCGGCCCCTTCCTTGGCGATGCAATACAGCAGATCCCGTTCGGAAAAGATGCCGGCCACCGTATCCCCGTCCATCACCGGCAGCGCGCCGATGCGCCGGTCGGCCAGAAGCTGCGCAGCCTCGGCCACGCCTTGCGTGAGGTGGCAGGTATAGATCGAGCCGTCACGCTGTTCTAGAATTCGGGTAATATTCACCGCGCGCTCTCCCATTTTGCTTCGTTGTGCCAAGATAATGCCATGAAGCAGGCCGTTTTTCCAGAAAGCTGCCGAGAAAAGATCGCCATGCGCCGCATTGCGCATTTGCCATGGGCGCCGTTGGGGTGCACAGAACCGTCATGATCCCGCGTTCGCCTCTCGACGATCCGAAACAGGCCGCTCATGCCTGGGCGCGCTATCGTCGGCTGATGCGATTCATGATGGGGGTGACGCTGGCCGTCGTCGTTGTGGCAATGGCGCTGCTCTACAAGCACAACGGCTTTGTCTCGATCCATTTCTACATTGCGACGGCGCTTGGGATCGGGTTTGCGATGCTGTTGATGTCGGCCCTGATGGGGCTGGTGTTCCTGTCCAGCGGAACGGGCCACGACGCCACGATCATCGATCCGCTGGAAGATGACGCGGACAACAAGGACGATCCGAAGGACTAGTCCTTCCGATCATCGTCTTCCGGCGGGTAGAGGCGGAATTCTTCCACCGGATTGCCGCCGATCAGATGCTCCTGAATGATCCGTTCCAGCACCTCTTCGGTGCAGCTGTGATACCACACGCCATCGGGCCAGACGACCGCGATCGGCCCTGCCGCGCAGATGCGCAGGCAATCGGCCTTGGTCCGTGCGACGCCGCCATCCCGGTCGAGCCCGAGTTCCTTCAGCCGCTTCTTGAGGTATTTCCACGCCGGCGCGCCCACCGCGGGCGAGCAGCATTTCGCTTTCTCCGGTTCGGCGCAGAGGAAGATATGGCGGGTGATGTTCAGGCCACCGTGCGTGGCGAAAGCCTTGCGGGCCTTGGCGATCTGGTGCGGGTTCGCGTTCATATCGGCATCATAAAGGCCTGCAGCGCCCGGAGAAATGGTTGCGGCAAAGGGCCGCCACGGGCGTCGCAGCGCGCGCTCAGCCCTTTTTGCCCGCGATCCGGGCGATTTCTGCAGCCACCAGCTTTTCGACCATTAGCGGCAGGTTAGCATCGAGCCATTGCGCCAGCATTGGGCGCAGCATTTCGCGCACCATGCCTTCGAGCGAGGTTTCGCCCGAGCGGACAATTTGTGGCGGAACACCGGGTTCGGACAGCACCGCCAGCGCCGCCAGCGATTCGCGCATCGACGAGCGGGCGGTTTCGTTCACCAGCGAATCGCCGTTGTCCGATGTGGGCAGCATGGCATCGCTGGACAGGTCGAGGATTTCCTCCTGCCCATCGGTGGCAGAGCCGGAAGCGGCCCCGGAGCCCGGATTTTCCTGGTTCGCACGTGCTTGGGCAACCGCATCCCGGCTGTCGCGGGCGATCACTTTCTTGATCGATTCGAGAATTTCCTCGACCGAAGGTTCGTTCTCTTGCCGCATCATCTCGTCCCAAATCACTGCGTGCCGGAGATTTCGCCGTCTTGCGCGGGCGAGTCAACGGTGCGCGTGGCCTGGGTGACAGGATCGGGATCGAAGCTCCAGTCGAAATACTTGCCTTTGACCCGCCGGTAGTTGTCCTGCGGATCGTAGAGCGGGCCGCCCGTATCGAGATCCAGATCGCGCGCTTCGGCCTTGCCCATCGCGGCGAGAAGAGTGAAACCCGCGACATAGGCATTGCGTTGCGCGGTGACGAGTTGCACGCGCGCGTTGCGCAGTTCCTGTTCGGCGTTGAGGATGTCGAGAATGGTGCGGTTGCCCACGGTGTTTTCTGCCTGCACCCCTTCGAGGCTGAGCGTTGCCGCGGATATCGCGCTTTCTGTCGAAGCGATGATGGCGTTCGCTGCCTGCCAACTCGAATAGGCGGAACGCACTTGTGCGATGACTTCGCGCTCTATCGCCACCTGCTGCTCCAGCGCGGCGGAGGCGCCGGCCTGGGCCTGCCGTTCCAACGCGGCGGGTCGCCCGCCCTGATAGAGCGGAATCGTTGCGCGGACACCGGCGCTGGCCGATGTCGTCCGGTCGCTGCCGGTGCCGTTGATCATATCGGTGGCCAGCGTGCCCGAGCCGAGCGAATCGGCAAAATTGCCCGAAGTGAACAGTTCCACTGTCGGCAGGCGGCTGGAACCGGCCACTTTGATATCGTACCGCGCGGCGTCGGCGCGTTCCTGCGCCGCGATCAGATCGGGATTGAATTGCAGCGCGACAGCCACCGCCTCTTCCGCACTGACCGGCATGCTCGGCAGCGGTGGTGGTGGTGTGAGCTGGCCCGGCGCATGGCCGACCAAGCGGATGTAGCGTTCGCGCGCTTCGACCAGATTGGCCCGCGCGGATCGCAGATCGCCACGCGCTAGTTCGAGCCGAGCGCTGGACTGGGCCACGTCGGTGCGGGTGAGATCGCCGATTTCGAAACGGTCGCTGGTGGCCTGCAGATTGACCCCGAGCACATCGACGAGCTTCATGTTGAGGCCGACGATCGCCTCATTCAGAATCACGTCCATGTAAACGGCGGTGACCTGGCTGAAAATGGCGGATTCGGTGGCTCGCAGATCGGCCTGTCCCGCTTTCACCCGCACTTTTGCAGCGCGCACCGCATTGCGCACGGCCCCGCCCGAATAGACCGGCACGGACAGCGAAAGCCCAGCATTGACCTGCCGATCAGGATAGAGGTTGCCGGGGTCGCTGTAGCTGCTGTGCAGCACTTCGCTGTAGGAGGCGTCACCTGCCACCCGGGGCAGACCCGCTGCCCGTTCGATCACCACGTTTTCATCCACGCCGCGTTGATTCGCGCGTGCGGCCTGCAGCGTGGGATTCGTGTTGTACGCGCTGGCGAGAGCATCGCGCAGAGTGTCCGCGCGGGCCGGTGCGATGGACAGCGCCATAACGGCCCCGCACAGGGCGATTCGCGCTCCCCCCCTGCGCATTGTCAGAAGCTCCAGCCTTTGGGCCTGGCGAATTCGGGAAGCAGCGGGATGCCCATTTCGGCCAGCGTCAGCAGCGCCACGTTGCCCCCGGCCTTGCGGCCGCATGCCAGCCGGGTAACTCCGCGTTCGACCAGCCCGGTCACCACGCGGCCATCGTCGGCCAGACGGCTGGCGAGGCCTGCGGGCAATTCTTCGATCGCGCCGTCGATCAGCAGCAGGGTGTAACCGCCCGTTCCCGTGCCGCTGGTAGCCGCCGCCGGATCGATAACATCGACCGCGTCGCTGAATTTCCGGGCCAGCGCGGGCAGATACCCGCTGCCGCCGTCGACCACCAGAATCCGGTCATCCGCGCGTGCGCCCGCTTCCGAAAGCATCCGGCCATAGAACAGCGGCGCGGCAAGAAAGCGCCCTTCGCCCAGCGGAACCGCGCGATCGATATAGGCCAGCGCCTGCGCCTCGGCCGGGACATGGGCTTCGCGCGCCACGCCGTTGATCGCGGTCAGCACGGCTTCTTCGTTTACGCCGCTGACCCGAAGCTGGCTGTCGATCATTGCGCGCCGCGCAGCGGTAAAGCCGTCGACCGGGCGATCATTTACCATTGTCATTCCAGAACCCTTTTTCCCGGTCCGCCGGACAAGCGCGGGCCGCGTCTGATTTGTAGCCGCTTTAGGGGAGAGGTCCGCGCTCGCCAAGGGCTTTGACGGCAAGCCCTGCGCGCGCCTATGGGGGCTGCGACTCCGCCGCCATGCAAAGGCTTGCACGAAGCTGTCGCAGGGGGCGTGCCAGTGAAGTTTCGATCGAGCGGGTGCGTGTGTCCGATCGCATGCCGTTCCAGCAAGGAGCCGAAATGCCCATGGCCGATATGGTGATGATCCGCGAAGACGATGTGATCGAAAGCGTTGCCGACGCGCTGCAATATATCTCCTACTTCCATCCGATGGATTACATCCGCGCGCTGGGGGAAGCCTATAAGGCGGAACAGGGCCCCGCAGCCAAGGATGCGATCGCCCAGATTCTGACCAACAGCCGCATGTGCGCCGAAGGGCACCGGCCGATCTGTCAGGATACCGGCATCGTCAACGTCTTCGTCAAATGGGGCCAGGATTGCCGCCTGGATTCGAAACTGAGCCTGCAGGACGTGGTCGATGAAGGGGTGCGCCGCGCGTACAACAACCCTGAAAACAAGCTGCGCGCTTCGGTGCTGGCCGATCCCGCGTTCACCCGCCGCAACACCAAGGACAACACGCCCTGCGTGCTGTCGGTGGAAATGGTGCCCGGCAACACGGTGTCCATCGATGTCGCGGCCAAGGGGGGCGGGAGCGAGAACAAGTCCAAGTTCAAGATGATGAATCCATCGGACAACATCGTCGATTGGGTACTGGACATGCTGCCGCAGATGGGCGCGGGCTGGTGCCCGCCGGGCATGCTCGGCATCGGCATCGGCGGCACGGCGGAGCACTGCGTGCGCCTGGCCAAGGAAAGTCTGATGGAGCCGATCGACATGGCCCAGCTCAAGCAGCGTGGGCCGCAGAACGATATCGAGGCGCTGCGGATCGAGATTTTCGACAAGGTCAACGCATTGGGCATCGGGGCGCAGGGCCTCGGCGGTTTGTCGACCATTCTCGACGTCAAGATCAAGGACTGGCCATGCCACGCCGCGGGCAAACCGGTGGCGATGATCCCGAACTGCGCCGCCACCCGCCACGCGCATTTCACGCTCGATGGGTCCGGCCCGAGCTTCCTCGAACGGCCGAAGCTGGATGAATGGCCGGAAGTGCACTGGGCGCCGGATTCCGCTGCCAAGCGCGTCAATCTCGATACGCTGACCCCGGAAGACGTGCGCGGCTGGAAAGCGGGCGACCGCCTGCTGCTCAATGGCAAGATGCTCACCGGCCGCGATGCCGCGCATAAGCGCATTCAGGACATGCTGGCCAAGGGCGAGCAACTGCCGGTCGATTTCAAGGGCCGCGTGATCTACTACGTCGGTCCGGTCGACCCGGTGCGCGATGAAGTGGTCGGCCCGGCAGGCCCGACCACCGCCACCCGCATGGACAAGTTCATGGACATGATGCTGGAGCAAGGCCTCTTGGCCTGCGTCGGCAAGGCGGAACGTGGCCCGGCGGCCACGGAATCGATTGCCCGGCACCAGTCGGCCTATTTGATGGCGGTGGGCGGCGCGGCTTATCTCGTGGCTCGTGCGATCAAGGCTTCCAAAGTCGTGGGCTTCGAAGATCTCGG
>Ga0182743_1000829_pt1 | contig 34268 bp, 33 predicted proteins | sample eDN3rd30CKraftOP_FD_128522 | JGI IMG/M metagenome (GOLD analysis project Ga0182743, IMG submission 128522) | Enriched Organic Plus compost microbial communities from Emeryville, California, USA - eDNA 3rd pass 30_C Kraft OP (version 2) (version 2) ... | reverse complement strand
CTCGGCCTGGGCCCATGACTTCTTGTCGGTGACCGTCTCCGGGATGCCGTCGCAGGCAAAGGAGAACTGGCAGGCATTGCGCCGCTCCTCACCCTGGAAGACCACCCCGCAGATGGTCTTGGGATAGAGTTTGTGCTTGAGCCGGTTCATGACGACCTGGGCCACGGCGACCTGGCCGCGATAGGACTCGCCGCGCGATTCGAAATAGATGGCCTCCGACAGGCACCAAAGCTCACGATCCGAATACTTGGTGGAAGCGGGCTTGGTGTCGAAGCTCGTGACCGGGGCCATTTCGCGGGCATAGGCGAGCTGGCCGGAGGCGGAAGCGGGCATGGGCACCGTGGAATCGATGGCCTGGAGCGCTTCGGACCCGGCCGCGGGATCGAGCGAGGCGACTTCGAGCGGGCGCGGCATCACCGATACCTTGGTGTCGGCGGCCGAAGCGGTCTTGGTGGTCGCAGCCTGCTCGGCAGCGGCGGCGAGGCGCGTACGGGTCTGCTCGAAGGACTTGGTGAGGGCCAGCACATCGACATTGATGCGCGCGCGGTCCTGCTTGAGGACGCGGTTGGGACCGGTGAACTCCTTGCTGGCAAAGAGCTGCTTGACCGAGCCGGTGATGGTGACCTTGTCACCCGAATAGGAAAGCGTCGCGGAGGGCGGGACGACAGCCGGGACTTCAGCCTCGCCATATGCCGGTGCCTGCGCGCCGCCGATCATGGTCGCGTAGCCGACAAGGCAAAAAACAGCCGCCGCCAGAACTTTGGCAGCGGGGGATCGGGGCCGAGCCGCACGGGCTCTCACTGGCCGGGTTCGAAGGGCCATGTACGCTGTTACTCACACAACACAACACGCCGGCAAAACTCACTCAAATACCGGCAACCCCAATGATGCGCCATTAGGGTTATCGCAGGGTAAACACACCGATTCGGGCGCGGAAACGGGCTTTTTCCGGCCAAAATAGGGCGATTCCGTTGCAGATCACGGTTAATGCGAGAGGTGGATAAGTCCGCCCATCAGCCCCTTGTTTTGCCCCGCCAGCGGCAAAAATCGCTTTGGGATCAACCCTCGGCCTGGGCCAGCGCCAGCCGCGCGATGGGCACCCGGTAGGGTGAACAACTGACATAATCTATGTCGAGCCCGGCAAAGAACCGCAGGGACTCCGGATCGCCGGCATGTTCGCCGCAAATGCCGATCTTGAGGTTGGGATTGACCGCCTTGCCGCGTTCGATGGCCATGGCGATGAGTTCGCCAACCCCCTTCTGGTCGAGGGTGACGAACGGGTCCTGGTCGTAGAGGCCCTTGCGCTGGTAGGCGGCAAGGAAGGTCGGGGCGTCGTCGCGTGAAATGCCGAACGTGGTCTGGGTGAGATCGTTGGTGCCGAACGAGAAGAAGTCGACGCTCTGGGCGATGTCCCCTGCCCGCAGCGCGGCGCGCGGCAACTCGATCATGGTGCCGAAGGAGAGCAGCGCCCGCCCGCTCTGGAGCACGCCCGCCGCCTCGGCGATCGCCATGACGCGCTCGCGGATCCAGGTGACTTCGCTGGCCATGGAGACGAACGGCACCATGACCTCGACGCTGACCGGCGCGAGCTGGCGCCTTGTCGCGGCCTCGACGCCGGCCATGAGGGCCTGCATCTGCATTTCGAGGATTTCAGGATAGGTGATCGCGACGCGCACGCCGCGATGGCCGAGCATCGGGTTGACCTCGGAGAGGCGATCGAGGCGCTGGCGCAACTGGCGGACGCCGAGGCCGAGCGAGCTGGCGGTCTCTTCGATATCCTCATCGGAGCGCGGCAGGAACTCGTGAAGCGGCGGATCGAAGAGGCGCACGGTGATGGGGCGGCCGCCCATGGTGTGGAAGAGCGCGGCGTAATCGCCGGTCTGGAAGTCGACGAGACCGGTCAGCGCCTTGGCGCGGTCGGCTTCGTCTTCCGACAGGATCATGCGGCGCAGCGCCACCATGCGCTCGGGCGAGAAGAACATGTGTTCGGAGCGGGCGAGACCGATGCCTTCGGCGCCGAAGCTGAGCGCCGTGCGGGCGGCCTCGACGGTTTCCACGTTGGTGCGAACGGAGATCTTGCGCGAACTGTCCGACCAGTCGAGGAGCGTGCCAATGGCGCCACCGATGTGGGGCTGGCTGAGCGGGAGGGCACCGGCATAGACGCTGCCGTCACTGCCATCGATGGTGATGCGGTCGCCCGAGCGGAACTCGTGGTCCCCTATACGGCAGGAAAGCTCGGAAACATCCACGTGCAGGGTGCGAACGCCTGCAACGCACGGCTTGCCGGTGATGCGCGCCACGACGCCGGCATGGCTGGTCATGCCGCCGCGGGCGGTGAGAATGCCGGTGGCGGCCTTCATGCCCTCGATGTCGGTGGGGCCGGTTTCGGTGACCACCAGAATGCAGTGGCGCCCGCGGGCGCGGACACGCGCGGCGTCCTCTGGGGTAAAGACCACCAGGCCGCTGGCGGCGCCGGGCGAGACACCCAGGCCCGTGGCAATGGGCTCGGCCTCGTTGTCAGCCTTGAGGCGCGGGTGGAGGAGCTGGGGCACGCGGGCCGGACTGATGGCGGCAACCGCCTGGCCTTGCGTCCAGATACCCCGCTCGACCCGATCGACGGCGGCCTCGAGCTCGGCGCCGGCAGGCACGGCGATGGCGCGGGCCGAGAGCAGGCGGACCTTGTTACCCTCGACTTCGACGAGGCAGGAGAGATGCGTGCCGGCGAGCGCATCGAGCCGTTCGGCCAGATCGCGGGCGGCGGCGGGCATTTCCGGAAGCGCGTCGCCGGTGGCCGACGCCGGGCCGAGGGTGCCGGCCAGCGCATCGCGCGTAAGGAAGGTGCGCAACTGGCCGGTGGCGAGGGCCTGGACGATGACGATCTGCCGGCCCCGCGCGGTTTTGTCGCTGCTCGAAAGCCAGAACGAACCGCTCGAATAGGATTCAAACGCCTCCGAAATCGCCCGGGCCAGCGGCTTGGCGGGATCGACCGATTCGGTCTCGCTCTGGGGCGCGGGGATGTCGACCTCGGCAGGAGCGAGGCCCGAGGTGTACTTTGGCGCGGAGGTACGGACGACCAGGTGAGGCGGCACGCCATCGCGGCCGACGAGCCGGAAGAGGGTAGCGACCCAGTGGGTGCGCAAGCGGTTATCGCGCAGGCGACGCTCGGATTGCAGGGCTTCCCAGGCAGAACGGGTGATAACGATGGTGGGAACGACAGGAATGTCGGCTTCGGCAGCACGGTAGAGCCAGGCCGCCTTCCCGGTCAGCAAAGCTTCCTGCGCAGGGGAAACGTTGGCACGGCCCGTCGCCGGGGCAATCGCAAACATTTCCTGGGCCAGCGTCACCGGGACGACCTCAACACTACGTTACGGGCATATTGCCCATGCACCCCGAACACCGCAACAAGACTTGACTTGCCGGTCCTCAGAAAGCATTTGCTTTCATATGGAAAAAAGGCCGCAACTTGACATCGTGCTGTGCGCACCGCGCGGCTTTTGCGCCGGCGTAGACCGGGCGATCCAGATCGTGGAGCTGGCGCTCGAGAAGTATGGCGCGCCGGTCTATGTGCGCCACGCCATCGTGCACAACAAATACGTGGTGGATGGGCTCAAGGCCAAGGGCGCGGTGTTCGTCGAGGAGCTCGATGAGATCCCCGAGACCGAAGCGCCGGTGGTGTTTTCGGCCCATGGCGTGCCCAAGAGCGTGCCGGCCGATGCGCGCTCGCGCAACATGTTCTTCCTCGATGCCACCTGCCCGCTCGTCTCCAAGGTGCATGTGGAGGCCCAGCGCCATCATGCCGAAGGGCACGAGATCGTTCTGATCGGTCACCGCGGGCACCCCGAGGTAGTGGGCACGATGGGGCAGCTTCCCGAGGGGTCGATCACGCTGGTCGAGACGGTGGCCGATGCCGAGGCCTTCCAGCCGCAGCATCCCGAGACCCTGGCATTCGTGACGCAGACGACGCTCTCGGTGGATGACACCAGCGAGATCGTCGCGGCACTGCGGCGCCGGTTCCCGGCGATCAACGGCCCGCACAAGGAAGACATCTGCTACGCGACCACAAACCGGCAGGAAGCCGTCAAGCAGGTGGCGCCCGAGGTCGATGCGATGATCGTGGTGGGCTCGCCCAATTCCTCGAACTCGCTGCGGCTGGTGGAAGTGGCAGAGCGCGCCGGCTGCAAGGTGGCGATGCTGGTGGACCGCGCCTCCGAGATCGACTGGACGCGCCTCGATGGCATCCGGTCGCTCGGTGTTTCGGCCGGTGCATCCGCCCCCGAGAGCCTGGTGGACGAAGTCATCGAGGCCTTCGCGCAGCGCTACGAGATCAAGGTTGAAAGCCGGGTGACGGCGCGCGAGAACATCGCGTTCAACGTCCCGCGCGAACTGCGCTCAGTTTCCGTTCAGGTTGCGGGCTGATCGTGAGCGAAACGGTCCTCGAAACCGAGCGGCTCAGGTTGACCAACTGGCAGCCGGAGCACCTTCCCGAACTCGTTCGCCTGCATGGCGACCCCGAAATCGCCCGCTATTTCACTGCCGAGGGCCTACCCTGGTCCGAGGAGCGCTGCCGGCTGCGGCTCGAGCGCTGGGCCAGCGAATTCCGCGACCACCGCATGGGCAAACTGCGCGTCATCCGCAAGGAAGACGGGGCATTGCTGGGGCGGGCAGGGTTCGGAATCCACGAACCGACGGGCGAGCCGGAGATCGGCTACGCGCTCTTTCGCGAGCACTGGGGCAAGGGCTACGCCACCGAAGCGGCGGCGGGCCTGCGCGACTGGATCTTCCGGGAAACGCCCCACGACCACTTCATCGGCTTCGCTCATGAGGACAATGCCGCCTCGCTCGCCGTGCTGGCGCGCATCGGCATGGAACCCACCCGCCGCCAGGTCATCTTCGACATGCCCTGCCAGTTCTTCATCTACAACCGGCGGGCAGTTCATGGCTGATGTCGTTACGATCCACACAGACGGCGCGTGCTCGGGCAATCCCGGGCCGGGCGGCTGGGGCGCAATCCTGGAATATGGCGGCAAGCGCAAGGAACTGAAGGGCGGCGAAGCCCTCACGACCAACAACAAGATGGAGCTGACCGCCGCCATCGAGGCGCTCAGCGCGCTCAAGCGCCCGTGCAAGGTCGAACTCTATACCGACAGCCAATACGTCAAGAACGGCGTGCAGGGCTGGGTGCACAACTGGAAGCGCAACGGCTGGCGGACCGCAGACAAGAAGCCGGTCAAGAACGTCGAGCTCTGGCAGGCGCTCGATGCCGCCGTGCAGCGGCACGACGTTTCCTGGCACTGGGTCAAGGGCCATGCCGGCCACGACCTCAACGAGCGGGCCGACGAGCTGGCCAACGAAGGCATGGCGCCGTTCAAGAAGAACGGCCGGCGCGACGAGATCGTGCCTCCGGTTTGAGCCGGGAAGCCTTAGTTCGATACTGACATCGTTGGGCGGACGCGAAGCGGGGAGGCCTGCGTGCGCGGCGCTATCGCTGGGCCGGGGCCTTCGCCGGGGAAGAGGGACTTGGGTTCGGGCAAGTCCGGGACCAGCCGGTTGGCCGGTCCCCATCGTGTCAGCCGGCGACCTTCGAGAAATCGGCGACCAGATGCATGGTGTCGCGCAGGCGGGCCAGCAGGTTCAGGCGGTCGGCGCGGACGGCGGGATCGGGGTCGTTGACCAGCACGGCTTCGAAGAAGGCATCGACGGGAGCGCGCAGGCGACCGAGGGCCGCCATGGCGGCCTTGTAGTCGTCCGAGGCGATGAGCGCCGACACATCCGCATAGGCCTGGGCGACGCCGTTCCGCAGAGCGAGCTCTTCGGCAACGGGAGCGGCGCCGCTGAACTCGGTGCCGGTATAGGCGCGGCCGTCCTTCTTTTCCTCGGCGACGAGGATGTTGACGGCGCGACGATAGCCGGCGAGGAGATTGCGACCGTCTTCGGTGCCGAGAAGATCGGACAATGCCTCGACGCGCTGGGTGATCTGGAGCACGTCGTTGCTGTTTTCGGAAATCACGGCGTCGACGAGATCGTAGCGGGCGCCGGCATCGCGCAGCGACACCTTCAGGCGATCGTGGAAGAAGGCCAGCAGGTCGCCCTCGACCTGGAGCGGGAAGCGCAGGCCGTTCTCGGTGATGATGCGGATGACGCCGAGGGCGGCACGGCGCAGGGCGAAGGGATCGCGCGAGCCGGTGGGCTTTTCGTCGATGGCCCAGAAGCCGGTGAGCAGATCGAGCTTGTCGGCCAGGGCCACGGCGATCGCGACCGGCTCGGTGGGTACCCGGTCGGTGGGACCGAGCGGCTTATAGTGCATCTCCACGGCATTAGCGACCGCGGCACTCTCGCCCTGACGCTCGGCATAATAGCGGCCCATCAGGCCCTGCAGCTCGGGAAACTCGCCGACCATGTTGGTGACAAGGTCAGCCTTGGCCAGGCGGGCGGCGCGGCGGGCCTCGTCGGGGTCGGCGCCGACCAGCGGGGCGATCTCGACGGCCAGCTTTTCGAGGCGATTGACGCGCTCGAGCTGGGTGCCGAGCTTGGCGTGGAACACCGTGTGCTCGAGGCGGGGCAGCCCGTCGGCCAGGGGCGTGGCCAGATCGGTCTCGTAGAAGAACTTGGCGTCCGACAGGCGGGCGCGGATGACACGCTCGTTGCCGGCAACGATCAACTCGCCGCCATCCTGGGCGACGGTATTGGCCGTCAGCAGGAACTTCGGCGCCAGTTTGCCGGAGGCATCGCGCAGGCAGAAGCACTTCTGGTTGACGCGGATGGTGGTGATGATGACTTCCTCGGGCACCTCGAGGAAATCGGGATCGAACGAGCCCATCATGACGGTCGGCCATTCAACGAGCCCGGCGACCTCCTCGAGCAAGGCATCGTCGTGGATGACGGTAAGGCCCTGGGCGAAGGCAAGCTGGTCGGCCTCACCTTTGATGATGTCGCGGCGCCGATCGATGTCGAGCACGACCTTGGCGCGCTCGAGCGACGTGACGTAGTCATCGAACCGCTTCACCTTGATGGCGCCCGGAGCGAGGAAGCGGTGGCCATAGGTGGTCTGGCCGCTCTCAAGTTCTTCGGCATCGAAGGGAATGACGACCGGATCGTCGTTTTCGGTGCCGAAGGTAGCGGTGATGGCGCGCATGGGACGAATCCACTGCGTGCGCCCGGCACCCCAGCGCATGGACTTGGGCCACGGGAACTCGGCGATCACCTTGGGCAGGAGCCGGGAAAGAATGGTCTGGGTTTCCTCGCCCTTGCGCTCGACCACGGCGACGTAGAACTCGCCCTTCTTGGGATCGCTTTCGACCTTGGCCTCGGAAATGGAGACGAGGCCGGCCGACTTGAGGAAGCCATCTATGGCCTGCTGGGGCGCGCCGACGCGCGGGCCCTTCTTTTCCTCGCGCGTATCGGGCGAGCGGGGCGGCAGACCGGTGACGGTGAGCGCCAGCCGGCGCGGGGTGACGAAGGCCTTGGCGCCCTCGTAGAGCAGACCCGCTTCGACCAAACCGTTGGTGACGGCCTTCTTCAAATCTTCGGCGGCGCGACGCTGAAAGCGGGCCGGGATTTCTTCCGAGAAGAGTTCGAGCAACAGTTCGGGCATTTGGTGAAACCAGCTAGCGGAAAGGCGCGGATTGCCTAGCAAGGGTAGCGCCGGTTGTCCATCGCTTCGGGCCATCGCTTCGCCGTTGTTGGCGCACGCGGGCAGGCGTAAAATCAACCAGATGCAGGAAGGAGGACCGCCATGCGCTGGTTATTGCCCTTGCTGCTGTTGACGGTGCCGGCGCAAGCCTGGGACGCCGGAAACGCCGACAGCCCCCGTACTCCCACGCCACTGCAAGTGGCCGAAAAATTCTGCGCCGCAGCCATCAGCGGCGAGTGGACCAGGCTGAGGCCGCCAATGGCCCCTGCCCTTCTGTCCTCGATCGTGAAGGCCCTGCGCCATGCCGGGGAAGACGTGGCCATCCCCTGGTCGAGCCTTTCGGGCAGGCCGAGCACGTGCGACGCCTCGTTCGTCAACGGCATCGAAAACGCGCCGATCGTCTTGGTTGCGGTGACCTACCGGTTGCCCGACGGATCGCAGCGGGTCGACCAGGTGCAGATGGATCGCACGCCCGATAGCTGGGTGGTGGACAACGTGCTCTATGAGGGCGGCGGAAACCTGCGGTTCCGGCTGGCGGAGCTCTAGGCTACCAGCCCCCGCCGCCTCCACCACCGCCGCCGCCACCGGACCCGCCGCCACCGCCTCCACCGCCCGAAAAGCCTGATGAGGAGGAGGACTGCGGTTGGGCGGCGACCATGGCCGAGGTCATGCTGCTGGCGACCGTGGATACGGTGTTGGAGAAATTGCCCGAGGAGAAGTCGCGACCCGAATACCAGCCGGGCGAATAGGTGGCGACGGCGGCGCCCGCCACCGCGTTGCGCGCCAGTTCGCTCTGGAAGTAATGCGACCAGGGCTTCTCGATGTCGAGCGCGATGGCGAAGGGCAGGATCGACTCGAAGCGCTCGATGGTCATCGGCGGCTCGTTGATGAGGTTGAGCCGCTCCTTTTCGGCGGTGTTGATATACATCTTGAAGCCGTCGATCTGGTCCATGACCCTGCGGCCCTGCACGGTGGGTGCCCGGAGCAGGATGGCAAAGACGATGGTGATGAGCACGATCGAGGCCGCAGCAAAGACGGCCGTATCGACGCGGAAGCCCGAGATCACATCGCTGCCGGCGCCGATGAGATTGAGGCCGGCAATGCCCACCCAGACGAGGATTACGAAGCGACTGAAACCACCGCCGCTCCAGAAGCTCGAAAAGAGCGACGTGAAAAGGCCGATGGCGACGCCGGCAATGACCGCGACGATCAGCCAGAGCGGATCGAGCACCTCGAAGAACACCATCGCGCCCAGCATGAGCACGGCGAGCATGCCGCCAAGGAAGACATAGCCGGTGTTGTTGCGGAAATAGACCTGTCGGTTCTCGCTCTGGAGCGTGGAGATGAACTCGGACCGCTTCTGGTTGAGTTCGGGACCGGTGGTGGTGTCGACGGTGAGGTTACCCTTGGCGTTGAGGTAGCCGTAGAGAAGCGCTTCGCCCGGCGGCAATTGCCCGTCTGGCTGCTTGCCGGTGAGGGTGATGCGCAGCTTCTTGGTGGTCTGGTCGATCCTGATGAGGCCCTTGACCCCCAGATCGAAGATCGAGGCGGTAAAGGCCGTCCAGCCATCGCGCTTCCAGCCCATCTCGCTGATGTAGTGCACGAGGCCCGGCGAATAGCCCTTGGGCGGGTGGAAGAGCGGAATGATGGTGCCCCTGGGCGGATCGCGCCCGACCAGGTCCCAGGCGAAGAGGTTGTAGGCGAGAACGAGCAGGACGGCGACGAGCGGCAGGACGGTATCGCGGTGATCCGAAAGCCAGTAGCCCAGCCCGGTGAGGCCGCCCGGCGCCTCGAGGACACCCTTCTGGAAGGCAAGGGCAACGCTCATGCCTTCCCCTGGATCGAGCTGCCGGGTGGCCTTGAAGGTGGCGGTGTTGTCGCTGGTACGGGTGACGGTCACGGCGCGCTCATTGGAGCCGACGGGACCGGTGTAGCCGACGAGGTTGGAAATAACCGCCCCCTCGGGCAGCGTTACGCTCGCCGATGCCTCGATGATCGGGAACGTCCAGTAGTTGCCCGTAACGTTCCAGTAGAGTTCGTCATGGTCTTGGAAACTCCGCGCCATGCGGGTCATGGTGTAGCGGATTTCGTAGGTGTGCATGCCGTTCCGCAGGTAGACGTCGGGATTGCCGATGCGGATGCGCTTGAAGTGGTTCTCCAGGTCTTCGAGCGCGAACTGCTCGGGGTGCCCGTCGCGAGTGACCGAGATCACATCCAGGTTCGAGCGCAGGAGCGAGCCATTGGGATTGGTGAGCGTCGTGGGAATATCGCGGAAGATGCCGCGCGTGATGCTGTAGCCTTCGGCATTGACCGAGATGCGCTCAGTGACGCTGACGGTGCCGTCCGTCGCCAACGCGATATCGGCATCGAAGCGGCGGATCACCTCGGCGGCAAGCGCGGGCGCTGCCAGTGCGACCAGCATCACGAACGTGGCGGCAAGCCGCGCGAACAGGCCGACCATGCGCATCCGCTGCGACCCCGAGGCTAGAACTTGACGGTGGGCACGGCGCGATCGGCGGCGTTTTCGAGCTCGAAATACTCCGCCTTGGTGAACTTGAACATGTTGGCGATGATGGCGGAGGGGAAGGATTCCACGGCCACGTTGAGATTGCGAACCGCCCCGTTGTAATAGCGTCGCGCGAGCTGGATCTCGTCCTCGACGCCCTGGAGCGCCTGCTGGAAATCGAGGAACGTGGTGTTGGCCTTGAGGTCGGGATAGGCCTCGGCGACGGCCAGGAGACGCCCCAGAGCCCCGGTCAACGCGCCTTCAAGCTTGGCGCGCTCCTCAGGAGGAGCGTTGGCGCCGGCCTGGGCAGCGGCCCGGGCATTTGTGACCGCTTCGAGCGTCTCGCGCTCATGGGTCATGTAGCCTTTGACGGTTTCGAGCAGGTTGGGAATGAGATCGGCGCGGCGCTTGAGCTGCACGTCGATGCCGGACCAGCCCTCCTGCGTGAGCTGCCGGTTCCGCACCAGGCTGTTGTAGAGGTAGACGGCGTAGCCGAGCACGGCCACGATTATGAGCAGAATGATCAAGCCGGTCATGACGATCCCCTAAGCGCCGAAATCGGCCGGGGAAGAGTGGCATTGCGGGAAGCGGACTTCAACAGGGCAATACCTGAGCAAAGCACTGTGCGCACAGGCACTTTGCTCAGGTATTGCCCTCTTCCTCGCTCCCGGGCACGGAAAAGGGGAGCTGATCGACCATCAAACTCCCCTTTGGATGCTTCTGCTTGCGGCTATAGGCCTTCGGGTTCTTCTCGACCTTGGGTCGATATTGCGCCTCGGCCAGCGCCTTTGCCGCCAGATTGGGCGGCGCCGCCTGTTTTCGCGTCAGTTTGATTTTCATGGGAAATCTCCGGTTCTTGACAGGAGACAGATAGGGGACCGAAGCCCCGAAGTGAAGTCCGGCTATTCAGCAGCGCGTTCGCGCAGGCGGCGGTGGCGCCGCGACTCCTCGCGCTGATGCCGGGTCGCGTAAAGCATGACGAACGCGAACAGAAAAATGCAGAAGGGCGCGATGCTAAAGATGACCAGGAAATCGAGCGTGCTCATTCTTCCAGCCCTTCCAGAAACCACCGCGCTAACAAATGTAAGGCGACGCTGACGGCCATACAACCCAGTACGATAGCAGCAACCAGCCAAGGCTGATCCAGACGCTGAGAAACAAGCGCCACCACCGGCGCGAGAACTCCGACAGCCAGGAAGGCGAGAGCCGCGCCGTTCAGGTAGGCTCCCGTCAACTTGATCTGCTCGTTTCGGACCAGGTGCATGGGAAGCAGCCTATGCCCCCGTGCCCCACGTCGATATTGGGATTTCTCCCTCAGGCAGCGCCGCCGTTGACGGTCTGCAGCCAGGCACCGCCGCAGGCCTTGGCGAGTTCGCGGATGCGCAGGATGTAGCTCTGGCGTTCGGTCACGGAGATCACGCCGCGCGCGTCGAGAAGGTTGAAATTGTGCGCGGCCTTGAGGACCTGCTCGTAGGCGGGAACGGCAAGGGTGTGGCGGTCGCCATCCTGGCCCTTTTCGAGCAGGGCGCGGCATTCCTTCTCGGCATCGGCGAAATGCTGGAACAGCATGTCGGTGTCGGCAGCTTCGAAATTGTACTTGGAGAATTCCTGCTCGTTCTGCAGGAAAACGTCGCCATAGGTAACCTTGCTGTTGCCGTTACCGCCGTTGAAGTTGAGATCGTAGACGTTCTCGACGCCCTGCACGTACATGGCGAGACGCTCAAGGCCATAGGTGATCTCGCCCGAGACCGGCGAGCATTCGAAGCCGGCGACCTGCTGGAAATAGGTGAACTGGCTCACTTCCATACCGTCACACCAGCACTCCCAGCCGAGGCCCCAGGCGCCCAGCGTCGGGTTCTCCCAGTCGTCCTCGACGAAGCGGATATCGTGGAGCGAGGAATCCAGGCCAATGGCGGCCAGGGAATCCAGGTAGAGCTGCTGGATGTTGTCGGGCGACGGCTTGAGGATCACCTGGAACTGGTAATAGTGCTGGAGCCGGTTGGGGTTCTCTCCATAGCGACCATCCTTGGGGCGGCGCGAGGGCTGCACGTAAGCGGCGTTCCAGTGCTTGGGGCCGAGCGCGCGCAGCACGGTGGCGGTGTGGGAGGTACCAGCGCCCATTGGCATGTCGTATGGCTGGAGAATGACGCAACCCTGTTCGGCCCAATAGCGCTGCAACGTCAGGATCAGGCCCTGGAACGAGCGTTTCGGGTCCATGTTGGCAGGCAGGGCGTCGGTCATCGCGCGAAAGGTCCGGCTGGAGAAAGCGCGGCGAAACTAGTGGGCCGCATCCGGGTGGTCAAGCGCGTGGGCCTGCCTGATCGTCGTCTTTGCCATTCGGGCGGAATACGCCGTCGCCGTCGCGCTTGAGGGTGATCACATCGGGGCGGTCGCGCTCGCGCAGGTCGCGCTCATGCTGCTCGCGGTCGAGATTGCGGAACTGGCTCTTCCAGTCGCGCCAGATCTTGCGGATGCCGAAATAGACCGCGGCGACGATGATGACATAGATGGCGAGGCGCAGTGCGATTGCCGTCACAGCCCGAACCTCGACCACAGGGCGCGATCCTCGATCGAGGCAAGAACTTCGCCGGTTGCAGAGCCTGCCGCGGCGGCGCTCAGGCCGAAGCGCGGCAGCGCGAAAAGGGGGCGCTTGGGCTCGATGGCCTTGAGCTGAACATCGGCGCCATAGCGTTCGCGCAGCGTCTGGTGAATGTCGCCCAGGCCATCGATGAGGCCCAGCCGCAAGCCGCTCAGCGCGCTCCACCACTGGCCGGTGAACAATTCGTCGTCCGGGGCGGTGAGCTTGCCGGCGCGGCGCGTCTTCACGTGGTCGATGAAGACGTGATGGACATCGAGGGCGAAGGCATTGAGGCGGTCGACGTCTTCGCGCTTCTCGGGGAGGAAGGGGTCGAGCGTCGATTTGTTCTTGCCGGCCGTATAGACGCGGCGGGTGACGCCGAGCTTTTCGATGGCCTCGACGAAGCCGAAGCCGGCGGAGATGACGCCGATCGAACCGACGATGGAAGACGGGTCGGCGATGATCTCGTCCGCGCCCACGGCGATGAAATAGCCACCGGAGGCCGCGGCATCCTCGACGAAGACGATAACCTTCTTGCCGGTTTCCTCGGCAAGGTCGCGGATGCGCTTGGAGATCAGGCGAGACTGCACGGCCGAACCGCCGGGCGAATTGACGATGATGGCGACTACGGGCGCCGCCTTCATGTCGAACGCCCGCTTGAGGAGCGGAGCGACGCCGGCGATGTTGAGACGGCCCGGACGGGTGTCGGCGGCGATGACGCCCTGCAGGCGCACCACGGGGATCACGGTGCCCCCGTGCCCGAAGAGCTTGCCGATCCAGTTGCGAATTCGTCCTGCCATGGGTTCCCCCGACCGTTTCAGCCGGTCATGTAAGCGGCAAGCCTGCCAATTACCAGACCAGCCGTCCAGTGCCGCGGAAGATGGCCTCGAACTCGCGCGAGAAGCCGCGCCCCGCATCTTCGTGGAGGGCACGTGCGCTCAGGAGGCGCAGCGGGGCCCGGGAGCCCTTGATGCCGCGGATGAGGACGCGCGTGGATTCCTGTCCCTTGCGAGGAGACAGCGGCAGGATGGTGAGGGCGCCGAAGCGGGACTCGAAGGCTGCGAGCAGGTGCGGCAAGGCTTGGGCGAGGTGCACGAAGATGATCTCGCCGCCAGGAGCGGCGTGGGTCGCGGCGGTCTTGACCCATAGGTCGAGCTCTTCCCAGGCCATGTGCCGGGCGGACGCCCTACCCTGATGGTTGGCAAGCGTACCTGCCTCCCGCTCGAAAAAGGGAGGATTGGCAATGACGGTGGTGAAATGCTCGGCCGGCAGTCCGGCGGCCTTGCGGACGCTGCCCTTGGCGGCGACATCGAGCTCGAGCGCCGTTGCGCGGGCACCTATGTCGTTCTCTTCGATATTGAGGCGCGCCAGCGCCAGCGGCTCGGGATCCCTGTCCACCAAGATGCCTGAAAGCGCGGGGATATTGGCCAGCGCCACGAGACCGGCAACGCCGGAGCCGGTGCCCAGATCGAGCAGCGTCTTGCTCTCCACGGAGACCGATGCGCCCAGAATCACCGAATCGAGGCCTGCGCGAAAACCGTGGCCAGGTTGCGACACAATCAGCCGCCCGCCCAAAAAGGCATCGCGCGTCGGCGTTTGGTGTTTTACAAAGTCGTTAGGCTGGTCTAGGGACATCGCACCCTGCGGGCGGGGTTTTACTTGGTTCGCGCCAAGCATATAACGCGTCCGCCCCGGCTCAACGACATTCCGCCGGGCTCACGGCAAACGCGAGTAAATGATGGCCTTGTCGGCGACAGCAGAAAACGAACTGGCCGGTCCCTCCGCGATGGACCGCCTGCTGACCGCAACGCAAGCGGAAATGAACAAGGTGAACGCGCTTATCCTGGCGCGCGCCGATTCGCATGTGGATATGGTTCCCGAACTGGCCCGCTACCTCATCGAAGCGGGCGGCAAGCGCCTGCGGCCGATGCTGACCGTGGCGGCAGCGCTGCTGTTCGGGAAATCCAACGGCGCCCATGTCAATTTCGCGGCAGCCGTCGAATTCATGCACAATGCGACCCTCCTCCACGACGATGTGGTGGACGAGAGCGACCTGCGCCGCGGACGCCCGGCTGCCCGTATCATCTGGGGCAACCAGGCGAGCGTGCTGGTAGGGGACTTCCTGCTCGGCCAGGCCTTCATGATGATGGTAGAGACCCGGGACGTGGAAGCGCTGGGCGTGCTGGCCAAGGCCGCAGCGACCATGGCCGAGGGCGAAGTGTTTCAGCTCGCCAAGACGCGCGATCTTTCGACCACGGCTTCCGAATACGACCAGGTCATCCACGCCAAGACCGCTACGCTTTTCGAGGCGGCGGCCGAAGTTGGCGCCATGGTGGGCGGCGCCGATGCGGCCGGCCGCGAAGCCCTGCGCACCTACGGGGTCGAGCTGGGTAATGCGTTCCAACTCGTCGACGACGTTCTCGACTATCGCGGCGAAAGCGGCACGCTGGGCAAGAACACCGGCGATGACCTGCGCGAAGGCAAGATGACGCTGCCGATCATCCTGGCTCTGGCCGATGCCACGCCGGCTGAACGGTCCCTGATCGAAGGCGCGCTCGGCAATGTCGAGGTACCCGACGAGACGGTGGCGCGGGTCGTTTCGATCCTCGAAAAATACGACACGCTCAACCGCACGGTCGAGAAGGCGCACGCCCACGCGCGGGCAGCACGCGAGGCCCTCAGGGCATTGCCGTCTTCGGAGATGCGGACGCTCCTCGGCGATGTCGCCGAGTTCAGCGTCGCGCGGGCATTCTAGCGGCGCGCAGGGAACAGCCTCCGCGCCGCGTCGGGAACGATACCCTTATTGCTCGACCTCGAGCCTTTGCAGGTGCTCCTGCAGGCGCGGCATGATCTCCACGAAATTGCAGGGCTTGGTCCGGTAGTCGAACTGGTGGCGCAGGATGCCAGTCCAGGCATCGCGCACGGCACCCTTCGAACCCGGCAGGCAGAAGACGAAGGTCTTGCCGATGAGACCCGCCGTCGCACGCGACTGGATGGTCGAGGTGCCGATGTTCTGGGCCGACAATTGGTGGAAGAGCACCGAGAACCCATCCATGCGCTTGTCGAACAGCGGCTCAATGGCTTCGGGGGTCACGTCGCGGCCGGTAAAGCCGGTGCCGCCCGTAGTGATGATGACGTCGATATGCGTATCGGCCGCTACGCCCTGAACGCGGGCGCGCAGCTGGTGGACGACATCGGGCACCACGGTGCGGTCAAAGACGTGGTGGCCGTCGGCCTCGATCATTTCCTTGAGCAGAGCGCCGCTGGTGTCGGTCTCGAGGGTGCGCGTGTCGGATACCGCGATGACGAAAAAGGACAGCGGAACGAAGGGTTTCTTGTCGTCGCGCTCTGACTTGAACATCGTATGCTCCTGGTGGTTGCGGCAGCCCTCGGGGGCTGCCGGTATGATTCAGCTTTCCACGATCGCCATCACGATCCGCCGCACAAGCGGAAGCACCGCAAGCAGCGTGGGGAAAGCGATGGCCCAGGACAGCGCCCAAGCCTGCAACCAGAGCGAAAGCAGATCGGGCGAGGCCCCGACAGAACGCAGGGTCGCAACTAGCGATACGACAAATGTCATGATCAAGGAAAGCACCAGCGGTGTAACCACCGCAGCGTAGCGTTTCGGCAAGCGCCGGAAGCGCATGGGAAATCTCCGTCTATTTCGCCAACGGGCACCTCTCCCTGAGGGAGCCCACGGGCGTGGGTTGGTGCGTTGGATGACGGTAACGCTTACGGCTGACTGGAGCGCCCGCTTGGTAGTGGTTTACGCAGCAGCTGTCGAGGCCCTTTCGCGCTCGGCCTCTTCGGGGTCCGAACGCGGATCGAGCACGACGGTTTCCGGCGTCGCCTTGCTCGATTCCATCGGGCGGAAGCGCATGCGGCCGGTGGCATCGCGCACCGGACGGATCTTCATGCGCCAGAAGGCGACCGCTGCAAGGGTGCCGTGGAAAGTCGCGGTGACGATGAAAAGGCCGACCGGACCGTAGCTGCTCATGATGAAGGATGCGACCGCCGGCCCGATAGCCAGGCCGATACCCAGGATCAGCAGCATGCCGCTGGCGATCTTGGCGAAGCTGCCATCCTTGGCGAAGTCGTTCGCATGGGCCACGGCGATGGCGTAGATCGGGTTAGCGGCAAAGCCGTAGATGCCGAACAGCACATACATGATGATGCCGGGCGACGGATTGATGATCACCAGGAGCGTGCCGGTGATGGCCGCTGCGAGCGACAGGCCGATCATCACCAGGCGCCGATCGACGCGGTCGGAAAGGCGCCCGAAGGGAATCTGGGCGCTGGCGCCGAGAATGGCCGTCACCGCAAAGAGCACGGAGATGCCGGCGGCATCGAGGCCCTGGGCGTAGCCGTAGACCGGGGCGAGCGTGCCGAAAGTGCCGTTGGCCATGCCCAGTGTGAACGCTGCGATGACCGCCACCGGGGAGGTCTTATAGAGCAGCACTACGTCGAGCTTGGCGGACGCCAGCGGACGGGGCTGGGGCGTCGACGTAAGGGCAGTCGGCAGGACGGCCAGAATGAAGCTAATGGCGCCGATCACGAAGGGCAGGTAGCCCGAGACGCCTGTCACCGACATGGCGAGCTGACCCAGGGTCGAGGCCGCCATGTTGAGCGTGGTGTAGATCGAAAAGATGGTGCCGCGGTTGCGGTTGTCGGCGACTTCGTTGAGCCAGCTCTCCACGATCATGGCGGCACCGGCAAAGCAGAAGCCCGAGAAGGCGCGCAGGACGATCCAGCCGATGTCGTTGATCCACAGCAGGTTGAGCAGGATCGTGACCGTTCCCACCACCGCCATCACCGAATAGGCGCGGATATGGCCGACGCGCTTGACCAGCATCGGAACGGAAATAGAGCCAGCGACAAAGCCGACCGACCAGCCGGTGCCGATCAGGCCCAGGGCCAGCAGGGAGAAGTTCTCCTCCGCGCCGCGCACCGAGAGCAGGAGCCCCTGAAGTCCGCCGCCAAACATGAGCAGGCAGGAACCGAGGAAGAGAGCATAGATCTTGACGACGGAAGTCATTGAACCGCTTTTGAAAACCGAGCCGCGAGAGAGATTCAGTTCAGGTATGGAAGATAGTTCCATCCCTTGGGTGAACACTCCGTCAAGATTGGGGCAGGTTTCGCCTTTTAGCCCAGCTTTTCTGCCGCGATCTTTTGCTTGAGTGCCAGCATGTCACGCCAGGCCTGCTGCTTCTGCAACGGCTGGCGCAGGAGGTAGGCCGGATGCAGCGTGGCAATGGCCATGGCCGTGTGGTTGCCCACGCTCAACTCCCGCCATTGGCCCCGCGACTTGAGGATGCCGGCCGTGGTCTGAAACACGGTCTGCATTGCCGGGCCACCCAGGGTCACAATGATCCGGGGCGCGACAAGTTCAATCTGGCGATGAAGAAACGGCAGGCAGAGCGCGATTTCCTCGGGCGTGGGCGTGCGGTTGCCGGGCGGGCGCCAGGGAACGGTGTTGGCGATATAGACCTTGGTGCGGTCGAGCCCGATTGCACCGAGCATGCGGTCGAGCAGTTGGCCAGAGCGGCCGACGAAAGGCTTACCGATGCGATCTTCCTCGCTGCCCGGGGCCTCTCCGATCAGCATGATGTCGGCTTCCGGGTTGCCGTCGGCAAAGACGAGCTGGGTGGCGCGCAGCTTGAGCGCGCAACCGTCATAGGCCGAGAGGATGGACTGCAATTCATCGAGGGTGGTGGCCGAGGTGGCCAGGCCGCGCGCTTCGGAAGGGTCGGCGTTCAGACCCGCCGCCGAAGCGGGCGGCGCCACCGGCACCGGGTCGGCAGCGACCGGCGGCGGCGCGGGGCGTGCGCGCGCCATCTGCGAGGCGGCGAAGCGATCGACAGGCTCCTCGAGAACGGCGAGGTCCACGCCTACGGCGCGATACCATTCGAGGGCCGCGACCATTTCGGCGTCATTTAGCGGTCGATTTGCAGTCATGATGTCTGTTATGTCACACGCCTTGCGGCGCTGCCAGCGCCAGTGACCCCAGTGCCCTTGGAATTGGACGACTCATGGCCTCTGCCGGTGACCGCGAAAGCCTCTCGACCGACGTCGTGATCGTTGGCGCAGGTCCTTCCGGTTTGGCGGCCGCGATCAGGATCAAGCAGAAATATCCCGACCTGGCGGTGACGGTGGTCGAGAAGGCCGCCGAGGTGGGCGGCCACATCCTTTCGGGCGCGGTGATGGATCCGAAAGGGCTGGATGCCCTGCTGCCCGAGTGGCGGCTGATGGGCGCCCCGGTTGGCCCCAAGGTCACCGAGGACCGGTTCCATTTCCTCACCGCGCAGGGCGGGATCACCCTGCCCCAACTCATCGTACCGCCGATGATGCAGACGCCCGATGGCGTCATCGTGAGCCTTGGCCACCTCTGCCGCTGGCTGGCGGAACAAGCGACTGGGCTGGGCGTCGAGATCTACCCCATGACTGCGGCCGTCGACGTGGTGACCGGCGAGAAGGGCGAGGTGCTGGGCATCATCACCGGCGACCTGGGCGTCGACCATGACGGCAAGCCCAAGGACAGTTTTGCGCAGGGCATCGCGCTGCTGGCCAAGTACACGCTGATCGCTGAGGGCGCGCGCGGCTCGCTCGCCAAGAATATCATCCCCGCCTTCGGGCTGGATGCCGGCAAGAGCCCGCAGAAATACGGTCTCGGGATCAAGGAAGTCTGGGAGATCCCGGCCGAGAAGCATCAGCCGGGCCGGGTCGACCACTACCTGGGCTTCCCGCTCGACAACACCACGGGCGGCGGCGGGTTCTGCTACCACGCCGAGGACCGCAAGATTTACCTCGGGCTGGTAGTGCACCTGGACTACGCCAACCCTACGCTCTCGCCCTTCGACGAATTCCAGCGCTTCAAGCGGCACAAGGCCATCGCGCCACTGTTGGAAGGAGCCCGCCGCATCTCCTATGGAGCGCGGACGATGACGTCGGGCGGCTGGCAGTCGATACCCGATCTCGCCTTTCCCGGCGGCGCCCTCATCGGCTGCGCGGCCGGCTTCATGAACACTCCACGGCTCAAGGCCATCCACAACGCGATCCTTTCGGGCATCGCGGCGGGCGACGCCGTCGGCGCGGCCATTGCGGAAGGCCGGAGCAACGACTGGATCGAGACACTGCAGGACAAGGTGCTCTCGACCGGCATCGAAGCCGAGCTCAAGCCGGTCCGCAACATGAAGCCGCTATGGTCCCGGTTCGGTACGCTGGTTGGCGGGGTAGTGCTGGCAGGCTTCGACATGTGGACCAACCAGCTTTTCAAGTTCTCGATCTTCGGAACGCTGGCGCACAAGGGCGCGGACTACGCGGCCCTGCGGCCAAAGGCGGCCTCGACCGAGCATCGTTACGAGCGCCCGGACGGCGTGACGACATTCGACCGGCCGGCGTCGGTGTTCCTGGCCAATCTTTCCCATGACGAAGACCAGCCCGTGCACCTGGTGCTCGACGATCCGGCGGTGCCGATACGCGACAACCTGCCCCGGTATGGCGAGCCCGCCCCGCTCTACTGCCCGGCAGGCGTCTACGAGGTGGCCGAGGAGGGGGGCGCGCCCGTCTTCCGCATCCACGCGGCCAATTGCGTGCACTGCAAGACGTGTGACATCAAAGACCCGGCCCAGAACATAACCTGGGTGCCACCCGAGGGCGGCAGCGGGCCGAACTACTCGGGAATGTAGCATCACAACCCCGCCACCGCCCCTTGCGGCTCAGTCTCAAAACGGACAATCTTTGCGGGCTTAAACAGCAATCCGCTGATTTGTGGGAGAACCCTACCCTGTGACTTCAGTTGCGCGCATTCTCCATCGCTCGGCCCTCGTTGCCGTGGCCGTCATGGGCATGTCATCCACAGCGCTCTCCCAGACCTTCTTCACAAGCAAGCCGTTGAGCGCGACAGGCAGCTTCTTGGCTGGCCAGCAGGCCATGGTCGACATGCGAACGGCAGACGCCGCGCGCTATTTCGGCCAGGCGGCGCAGGTGGACTGGGAGAACCCGACCGTCATCGAGCGGGCCTTCGTGGCCTATGCCGCCAACGGGCAGATCGGGGACGCGGCCAATACGGCCCGCCATCTGCTCGAGCTGCAGCCGGACAACCAGCTGGCGCGCCTCATCATCGCGACAGAAGCGCTCAAGGAACGCCGCTATGCGGCGGCGGCCGAGGCGTTGCGGGACCTGGGCTCGGACAATTTTGCCGGTATCACGGGCGACATCCTGCGCGCCTGGGCGCTGGTGGGCGACAAGAAGCTGGATGAAGCCAACAAGCTGCTGGACGAGCTCGGTTCGCAGGGGCTGGGCGACTTCCTCGTCTTCCACCGCGCGCTGATGGCCGAGGTCACGGGTAATACCGACGACGCCATCCGCTACGCCAAGAAGGCCTACGAGAACGACCCCTATGTGGCGCGCGTGGCCGAGGCCTATGCGCGGATCCTGGGCAATGCCGGCAAGTTCGACGATGCGATCGACGTGGTGGTGAACTTCGAGGCCCAGGGGCTCAGCCACCCGCTGGTGGACCAGGTCAAGGAAGACCTAGCCAAGCACAAGCGCCCCGGCATGTTCGCAACCAACGTGCAGACGGGCGCCGCCGAGATGTTCCACGGCATCGGGGTGGCATTGGCCCGCGACGGAAGCCTTGACCTCTCTGTGGTGTTCCTGCGCCTGGGCATCTATCTCGAGCCCAAGGCCGACGTGATTTCGCTGGTGCTTGGCCAGCTCCTGGATGGCGCCGGGCAGCACGACGCCGCCAACAAGCTCTACGACGCCATCCCCACCGGTTCGCCCATGAAGCCGACCGCAGTGATCCGCGTCGCCTCCAACCTCGACGCCACGGGCGATCGCAGCGAGGCCATCCGCCGGCTGGGCAATATCGTTGCCACCAATCCCAAGGACATCGACGCGGTCTCGACGCTGGGCGACATGCTGCGTTCGGACAAGCAGTACATCGCGGCGGCCGACGCCTATACCAAGGCGCTCGACCTTACCAATGGCGAGGCCCCTGCGGACTGGCGGTTCTACTATGTGCGCGGCATCGCCTATGAGCGCGCCAACGAGTGGGACAAGGCCGAGAGCGACTTCCTCAAGGCGCTCGACCTCAACCCCGACCAGCCGCAGGTGCTCAACTACCTGGGCTACAGCTGGGTAGACAAGGGCATGAACCTCGACCGCGCCCTGGGCATGATCCAGAAGGCGGTCCAGTCCCAGCCCAATGACGGCTACATCGTGGACAGCCTGGGCTGGGCCTATTACCGGCTCAACAAGTATGACGACGCCGTGCGTTACCTCGAGCAGGCCGTGCAGCTTCGCCCGAACGATCCGGAGATCAACGATCACCTGGGCGACGCCTATTGGCGCGCCGGGCGCACGCTCGAGGCACGGTTCCAGTGGAACATCGCGCTCAGCGTCGATCAGGAAGGGAACGTCAAGGAGCGCGTGAAGCCGAAACTGGCCAACGGGCTCGATCCGGTCGCCGCTACCCAGTAGCGCGCCGTGACGGAAGCGTTCGTCGAGACGGCACCCGCCAAGATCAACCTCGCCCTGCACATCGCGGGGCGGCGCCCTGACGGCTATCACGAACTCGATAGCCTCGTGGTGTTCGCGGACGTGGCCGACGAGATCGAGGCTTTCCCGGCGAGCGAGGACAAGCTCTCGATTTCGGGGCCCTTCGGAACGGGTCTGACCAGTGGCGAAGGCAACCTGGTGCTGCGCGCCGTGGCGGCCTTCCGGGCCACTTGGCCCGATCACGTGCCTGCGCGGCTTGCGTTCAACCTGAGGAAGAACCTGCCGGTCGCTGCGGGGCTGGGAGGGGGCTCGGCCGACGCGGCGGCGGTGTTGCGCCTCATGGCGTCGCTGGGCCCTGCCCTCTTGCCCGAACACGAGTTGATGGCAGTCGCCGCCAGGCTCGGCGCCGACGTGCCGATGTGCCTGCTTTCGCGACCCTGCCGCGCCCAGGGGGTTGGCGAGCGCGTGACGGCGCTTTCGAGCTTTCCCCAGACCCATGTCGTGCTGGTCAATCCGCTGGTTCCGGTGGTGACGGCCGATGTCTTCCGGCGCCTGCAGGTGCATGAGAATGACGGCTTGCCCGACCTGCCCGAGCCCCTGACGCGTCCGGCCCAGCTTGGAATCTGGCTGGCTGAGACCCGCAACGATCTCGAGCCGCCTGCCATCGCCATGGTGCCGGTGATCGGCGCGTTGCGGGACACGCTGGCGCGGGCGCCAGGATGCGTGCTCGCGCGCATGTCCGGCTCGGGTGCCACGGTTTTCGGGCTTTTCGGCTCGAGCACACAGGCGCACCAGGCCGCGCACGACCTGCGAGAGAAGTGGCCCGGCTATTGGGTGGCGGCGGCGCCGGTGATCCAGCCGGACTGACGTTCCTCGCGTTTGTTCTTTATTTGTTCTCATTTCCGCGCTATCCCTAACGGGACGTTACCAGGGCGACGATTCGCACTGCGGACAGGAGAACGGACATGGCGCTCTACCAGGCTCCATCTTTCGAGGCGCTCGACAAGCTTGCACATACGCGAGACGCCGACCTCATCGACCGCCCCATGGTCGACCCCGGCCAGAACCGTGGGCGCGGGGCGCAGAGCAATATCGTCGGCCGGTTCGAGAAGCACACGCGCGAGACGTTCGATGACGGCTGGGACAATGTCGACCCGCTGCCGATCTTCGAAACCATCGAGCATGTCGAGCGGGCCAAGAGCGTCATCGCTCGCAACGAGAGCCCCGATATCGGGTTTGATCGCTCGATCAACCCCTATCGCGGGTGCGAGCATGGCTGCATCTACTGCTTCGCGCGCCAGACGCATGCCTATCTGGGCCATTCGGCCGGGCTCGATTTCGAGCGTGACATCTATGTGAAGGTGAACGCCGCCGAGGCGCTGCGGGCCGAACTCGCCAATCCGCGCTACAGGCCCAAACCCATCGCCATCGGCACCAATACCGACCCCTACCAGCCGGCCGAGCGCAAGCACAAGATCATGCGCTCGATCCTCGAAGTGCTGCTGGAAGCGCGCCATCCGGTGACCATAACCACCAAGTCGGCGCTGGTGGTGCGCGATCTCGACCTGCTGACCGAACTGGCCAAGCTGCACCTGGTGCGTGTGGCGATCTCGGTGACGACGCTCGACCACAAGCTGTCGCGCAAGATGGAACCGCGCGCGTCCACGCCCTCCAAGCGGCTGGAAGCCATCCGGCTGCTGTCGAAAGCAGGGGTGCCCACGGCAGTGATGGCCGCCCCGATGATCCCGGCGATCAACGACATGGAACTCGAGCGCATCCTCGATGCCGCGGCGGCACAGGGCGCCAAGGGCGCCGGCATGATCCTCGTGCGCTTGCCGGGGGAAGTGCGCGACCTCTTCCGCGAATGGCTGCTGCGGCACTTTCCCGACCGGGTGCGCCACGTGCTCAGCCTCGTGCGCGAGACGCGCAACGGCAAGGACAACGATCCGCGCTGGGGATCGCGGTTCACGGGTGAAGGCCCCTATGCGGTGCTGCTGCGCCAGCGCTACGAAAAGGCAGTCGAGCGCTACGGCCTCAACCAGAAGGTGCCGCCGCTGCGGATCGACCTCTTCGCGCCTGCCAAGCCGGAAGACAGCCAGCTCTCGCTGTTCTGACCGGACGGCGGCACGCCTTGTGTCGCCGGTTCGGGCCCGATAGTGATGCCGGCATGCGCACCGCCAGGATCAACGACATCAACGTTCAGTTCTACCCCGGGGACGGTCCCCTGTTGGGCTCGTCGGCCGATGCGCTGGACGTGATCGGCGGAACCTACGGGCTCGAGATCGAGATGGTGGCGATACCGGTCGGTCGGCTGCTGCCCGAGTTTTTCGAACTCCGCACTGGCCTGGCGGGCGAATTCATCCAGAAGCTGCAGAATTACTGGCTGCGCCTGGCGATCGTCGGCGACATCTCCGGGCAGGTCGGCGCCAGCAAGTCGCTGCGCGATTTCGTCTATGAGACCAACACGATCGGCCGGCACCTCTTCGTGCCCGACGAAGCCGCCCTGGGCCAACAGCTCAAGGCGCTCTAGACCGCTTCGAGGAACGATTCGGCAGTCTTGAGATCGACCGACACCAGTTGGCTCACACCGCGCTCGGCCATGGTGACGCCGAACAGGCGATCCATTCGGCTCATGGTGATCGGGTTGTGGGTGATGGTGAGGAAGCGCGTATCGGTGCGCTGGCGCATGGATTCGAGCAGGTTGCAGAAGCGCTCGACGTTGGCGTCGTCGAGCGGGGCGTCCACCTCATCGAGCACGCAGATCGGGGCGGGGTTGGTGAGAAACACCGCAAAGATCAGCGACATCGCGGTCAGCGCCTGTTCGCCACCCGATAGCAGGGTCATGGTCTGCGGCTTCTTGCCGGGCGGGCGGGCGATGATCTCGAGGCCCGCTTCGAGCGGATCATCGCTTTCCACGAATTTTAGCTCGGCGGTGCCGCCGCCGAAGAGCGAGGTGAAGAGCTCCTGGAAGTGGGCATTGACCTTGTCGAAGGCTTCGCTCAGGCGGTGGCGGCCTTCGCGGTTGAGGCTCTGGATACCGGCCCGCAGCTTGGCGATGGCCTCGATCAGGTCGTCCCGATCCTTGACCATGCCCTCGAGCTTTTCGCGCACTTCCTCGGCTTCACGCTCGGCGGTGAGGTTGACCCCGCCCAGCCGTTCGCGTTCAGCCTTGAGGCGTTCCAGCTTCTGCTCGGTAGCCTGCTCGTTGGGCAAGGCATCCTCTGGACGGATGCCGGCGGCCTCGGCCGTGCGGCTGGCATCGATGCCGAGGTTTTCGCGCACGAGCTGCTCGATCTGGTGACGCTGGGCGATGAAGCCCTTGAGGCGCTCCTCGACGCGGGCGAGGTTTTCGCGCGCACCCGACAGGCCCTCCACCGCAGCGCGGTGGGTCTTGTCGGCCTCGCGATAGCCGGTCTGGGCCTGGGCCAGGGCGTCCGAGGCGGCCGTGTGGGTAAGCTGTGCGTCCTCGATCTGGTCATCGAGCTCGGCACGGCGGGTCTCGAAGCTTTCGGGCGTGGCGTCCATGGTCGCCAGTTGCGCCTCGACCTCGCCGCGACGCGCCCCGAGGGTCGAAAGCTGGCCGGCGGCGCCGTCGCGCCGGCGCTGCCAGTTGGCGGTATCGGTGGCAATCTGGGCGAGCCGCGCGGCGCGCATGCGGCCGGAGGTCTCGAACGTGCCGAGCTTGAGCCGGACCTGTTCGGCGGCATCGCGGGCATCGAGAAGCGCCGATTGCCGCTCCTGGGCGAGATCGGAGGCTTCGCCTTCGTCTCCCGCCTCTTCGAGAACCGCTTCGGTCTCCTCGCGGAAGGCGTCCGCTTCCGAGAGGCTGGCTTCCAGGCGCGTCCGGGTTTCGGCTAGCGCCGACTGCCGGGTGGTGAGGTCGCCGATGGCCTTGGCCGCTTTCTCGACTTCGGCCTGCGCCACCGCGATCTCGCGCTGGGCGGCGCGCCAGTATTCGTGCTTTTCGCGCTCCGCGGCTCGGGCTGCCTCGAGCGCGGCGGCCAGAGCCTCGACGTCACGCTTCCAGGCGTTGCGTTCGCCGCGCATGCGCACGATTTCGGCGTCGAGTTCGGCGAGCCGGTTGCGCTGGGCCAGTCGTTGCGCGGCGGCGCTCGGGGCGTCGGCGGCGGCGACGTAGCCGTCCCAGCGCCAGAGGTCACCCTCGAGCGTAACCAGGCGCTGGCCGGACTTGAGCGCATGCCTGAGACCGACGCCGTCGGCCTTGTCGACGAGGCCGATCTGGTCGAGGCGGCGCTTGAGGACGGCGCTTCCCGAGACGTAACGCGACAGGGGCTCGGCCCCCTGTGGCAACGCCGGGTCGCCGTCGCCATCCATGGGGCCGGCCCAGTGCATGGGCGCACCGGCGTCTGAAGAGGCCTCAAGATCGTCGCCGAGCGCCGCGCCCAGCGCGGTTTCGTAGCCCGGGGCCACCGTCAACTGGTCGACAATGGCGGGCCAGAGGCTGGCGCCGCCGGCATTGAGAATGCGCGAAAGCGTATCCGCCTCGCTTTCGAGGCGCCCCAGCGCCGTCTCGACTTCGGAGAGCCTGGGACGGGCGGCATCTAGCGCCGACTGCGCCTTCTGGGTCTCCTCTTCGGCCGCGACCGCCGATTCCTCGGCTTCGCCGGATCGCTCCTGGGCGGCTTGGAGGTCGCGGCGCCTGACCGATAGGGTTTCGTCGGCATCCAGGCTTGCGGTGATGCCCGCGGCTTCCCGGTCGATATCGGCGATCTGCTGGGTCAGCCGCGCGACGCGCTGGCGGGCCTCTTCAGCGCTGCGCATCGCCTGGGCGCGGCGGGCCCGCAATTGCGAGAGGGCATCGGCGGCGGCGCGCGCCTGCTGGTCGGCTTCCGATACGGCACGGGCCGCCTCTTCGGCAGCCGCCCGGGCGGCGTCGAATGCATCCTGCTCGCCGGCGACTTCCTCCTCGAGGCGCGCGCGCTCTTCGGCATACCCTTCGAGGGTTTCCTCGCTTTCGTCCACCAGCGCGCGCTCGCGCTCGGCGTCGGCGGCCAACTGGCGCAGGCGATCTTCGAGCTCGGCGCGGCGGGTGTTGGCGCGCCGGGCCTCGTCGGCAAGCTGCTCGGAGAGAATGGTGAGCCGCTGAAGCACTGCGCCGGTCGCGGCCTCGCGGTCGCGCAGCGGCTGAAGCGCCGAATCGGCGGCATCGAGCACCTTCTGGGCGGCGCGTTCGGCGGACATGGCGTCACCCAGAGCCACGACGAGCTTGCCCTGCTGGGCCTCCGCTTCCTTTTCGGCAAAGCGCGCAGCCACCCAGCGCACGTGATAGAGCGCCGACTCCGTCTTGCGGATGTCGCCGGAAATGGCGCGGTAGCGGATGGCCAGGCGAGCCTGCTTCTTGAGCGTTTCGAGCTGGGTCTCGACCTGGGCGATGACATCGTCGACGCGCTCGAGGTTCTGCTCGGCGCCGCGCAAACGCAGTTCGGCCTCATGGCGGCGCGAGTGCAGCCCGGAAATGCCGGCCGCCTCTTCGAGGAGGGCCCGGCGTTGGGTAGGCTTGGCGGCAATCAACTCGCCGATCTGGCCCTGCCGGACAAGGGCGGGCGAATGGGCACCCGTCGAGGCATCGGCAAAGAGCAGCTGGACATCACGGGCGCGCACCTCGCGGCCGTTGACGCGATAGACAGACCCTTCCTCGCGCTCGATGCGGCGGGTTACCTCCAGGATATCGGCGTTGTTGAGCGCGGCGGGCGCGGTGCGATCGACATTGTCGAGGACGAGCGTGACCTCGGCAGAGTTACGGCCGGGGCGGTTTCCCGAGCCCGAGAAGATGACGTCGTCCATGCCCGAGGCGCGCATGGCCTTGTATGAGCTTTCGCCCATGACCCAGCGCAGGGCCTCGACAAGGTTGGATTTGCCGCAGCCATTGGGGCCCACAACGCCAGTCAGACCGGGCTCCATGAGGAGCTCGGTCTGGTCGCAGAAGGATTTGAATCCGTGAAGCTTGAGGCGCGTGAACTTCATCGCGCCCCCATCCGGGAGGACGAGTTAGCTGAGCAGGGGATCGATTTCCGCTGCCATCTGCTCAATCGTCTTCTCTCCACTCAGCTTCTTGCCATTGATGTAGAAGGTCGGCGTGCCTTCGAGCTTGAAGTCGTTGATCGCCTGCTCGCGCAGAGTCTCCATGCCCTTGAACAAGTCCTGATTCGTCAAGGCCGCTTCAAAGCTACTATCGGTGAATCCGAGCTGTTTGGCGATGACCAGGATTGCGTCGCGCGGCTTGTCGGAAGCGGCCCACTGGTCCTGGGTCTTGAAGAAGGTGTCGACCACGTTGTGGTACTGGTCGTCACCCGCCGCTTCGGCGAGGAGGAAGACCACGGCGTCGAGCACATTACGCACGAAGGGGCGCAGGATGAACTTTACCTTGCCGGTATCGACATACTGCTTCTTGAACTCGGGCAGCGTCTCGTTCGAGAAGATGGCGCAGTGCGGGCAGGTGGGCGAGGCGTACTCGATGACCGTCACCTTGGCATCGGGCGAACCGAGAACCTTGTCGGGCAGACCGTCGGGGGCCATCAGCTTGGCCTGATCGATCATCTCGCCGTCGGCCGCCTGGGCCGCGCCGATACCGGTCACGCTCAGGGCCGAAGCCGCGGCGGCAAGGATCAGTGTCTCACGGCGGGTAAATTTCACTTTGTTTTTCTCCGGTTCGAATTGCGCGACACTACACGGCAGCTTTCAGGCGGCAAGTGGGCACCACCATCAACACGCAGTGAACAGTCCATTCGTCAACGTCCACTCGGCTTCGACTTGGCCATGATGCCGCGTCCGAGCACGCGCAGGGCTTCCTTTAGACCTTCATCCTCTATGCCGTCGATGGCATCGCTCACCTTTGCCTCCGCGGCGCTGGTCAACTTGGGCTCAGTTTCGGCCGCCTTGGCTGAATGCGGCCTGAACGGCTCTGCCGACAGGCGCACCTGGCCCACCAGCACGTAGCCGAAATAGCGGTTGACCGCGGCGGCCACCTTGGCGCCCTCGTGGGCCAGCCCCAGGGCGTGGGAGGAGGCGCAGCGCAGGTGGAGCGTGGCGCCCTCGGCGCTGCGCTCGCCGCGCGGCCAGACGAGTTTATCGGGCACGGCCACCTTGTCATAGGGCGCGGGGGCCATGGCGGCCCAATAGGTGATGATATCGCGGCTGGCAAAGCCCCGGCGCTTGAGCGCCGGATCGAGCGCACCGGTCAGCGCTTCGGCGACGCCGACGGCGCGGTTGAGGCGCTTATACTCTTTGGGCTTTTCGGCCATCGGTGGAATCGTTGCGTCCTATGCTTGCGCGGCGGGGCGGCTTGGAGTTTGTTGCGCCCATCATGCCAAAAACCGCCCTCGCGCAAAAGCCGCGCATTTCCCCTATCGATGCGCAGGCCGTGCTCGCCTGGTACGACAAGCATGCGCGCACCCTGCCCTGGCGCGTAAGCCCGCAGGACCGGGCGCGCGGGGTCAGGCCAGATCCTTACAAGGTGTGGCTATCGGAGGTCATGCTGCAGCAGACGACCGTGGCGGCGGTGCAGAAGTACTTCCTGCGCTTCACCGCGCTCTGGCCCACGGTCGGCGACCTGGCGGCCGCGCCGCTCGAGGCCGTGCTCGTCGAATGGGCGGGGCTGGGATACTACGCCCGGGCGCGGAACCTGCATGCCTGCGCCCAGGCGGTAGTGGAGCGTCACGGGGGCGAATTCCCGCGGACGGCAGAGGGCCTGCTGACCCTGCCGGGAATCGGCGCCTACACAAGCGCGGCCATTGCCGCGATTGCCGATGACGAGCGCGTGGCCGTACTGGACGGGAATGTCGAACGGGTGCTGGCGCGATATTTCGCGGTCGATGTTCCGGTGCGCGAGGCCAAGGAAGACTTGCGGGCCTGGCTGCAGGAAACCGTGCCCGAGCGTGCCGGCGATTATGCCCAGGCGCTGATGGACCTGGGCGCGACGATCTGTGCGCCGCGCACCGCGCTCTGCATGCTCTGCCCGCTGCAACCGGGTTGCATGGCAACGGCGGAGGGTAATCCTGAGCGCTATCCCGTCAAGGCCGAGAAGGCGGCGCGCCCGACGCGCCACGGACATGCGTTCGTGATCGAGGACAAAGACGGAGACATTTACCTCCGCACGCGCCCCGCAAAGGGGCTGCTGGCCAAGATGACCGAAACGCCGGGTTCGGAATGGGTCGGGGAGAAGACGGAGCCGACATTTCCATTCGCGGGTGAATGGCGGCATCGCGGCCAGGTCGTCCATGTGTTCACGCACTTCCGGCTGGAGCTGGAAGTGTGGTCGGTCCTTGCACCAAACCCGGAATCTCTTGTGGACGGCTGGTGGGCGGATCGAGGGGAACTGGATGGCGAAGCCCTTCCGTCGTTGTTCCGGAAGGTGCTTGGAGCGGCGGGAGTGGAGTAACTGGCCACCCCACCCTCAATCCCTCCCCACAAGGGGGGAGACGCGGGGAGTACTTCCCGTCTTCGGTTCTTGAAGGGCGCGCTGCCGCTACGCCCGACCGACGCAAACTGCCCAAAGCAAAAACCGCCGGCTTGTGGCCGGCGGCGAGTTTGCCTGACGCTTGGAGGCCGGTCTCAGGCTGACAAAAGCTGCATCTGGGCGCGGATGTCTGCGCGCAGCGCGTCGATGGGGCGCAGAAGTCCTTCGTGCTCGAAGTGCCAGAACGTCCAACCGTTGCAGGCTTCGGCACCTTGCACCAGGGCGCCGACGCGGTGGATGGAGCCCGAGAAGGGACCGGAGGCCACCGAGCCATCCGCCCGCACCAGGGCAGAATGGCGGCGGCGTTCGTCGTAGATCTCGGTTCCGGCGGCAATGAGCCCCTGCTCGATGAGCGAACCGAACGGCACACGCGGGGCAGCGCGCTTGGGTACCGTGGTTTCGAGGGCGTCGGCGCGGACGGGCTTGATGGCAGCGAGACGCTTCAAGGCCGCCGCGACATAGGCGTCCTCGCGTTCGATGCCGATGAAATGGCGGCCGAGCTTGCGGGCCACCGCACCTGTCGTGCCAGTACCAAAGAACGGGTCGAGCACCACATCGCCCGGCTTGGTCGTAGCATTGAGGATTCGGAAAAGCAGCGCTTCGGGCTTCTGGGTCGGATGGACCTTGCCGTCGCTTTCGTCCTTGAGGCGCTCGGAGCCGGTGCAGATCGGGAACAGCCAGTCGCTGCGCATCTGCGTATCGTCATTGGAGAGCTTCATGGCCTCATAGTTGAAGGTCACGCGGCTCTTCTGGCTCCTGGCGGCCCAGATCAGGGTCTCGTGCGCATTGGTGAACCGGGTGCCGCGGAAATTCGGCATCGGGTTGGCCTTGCGCCAGACGATGTCGTTGAGCATCCAGTAGTCGAGGTCCTGGAGCGCCGTGCCGACACGGAAGATGTTGTGGTAGGAGCCGATGACCCAGATGGCGCCATCGGGCTTGAGCAGGCGGCGCGCGGCCTTGAGCCAGCGGCGCGTGAAATCGTCGTAGTGGGCGAAGCTCTCGAACTTGTCCCAATCGTCGTCCACCGCATCGACCTTGCTCTGGTCGGGGCGGGTCAGCCCTTCTGCCAGCTGCAGGTTATAGGGCGGGTCTGCAAAAATCAGATCAACCGAGCCGGCCGGCAAGGCATTCATGTGGTCGATGCAATCGCCCACGAGAATGGTGTCGATCGGGAGGCGCGCCTCCCCATCCGCAACGGCCGAAGCCGTATTACGCGCGGTACGCAACATCTACTTAACCCTAACGCAGCACTAACAAGCTGGTTGTAAGCCATTAGGGTTAAAGGGGTTTTAAGCGCCACGGTAAGCGAAAGGTTAATCGAAGAGGGTGCGTTCGGCCGCCGCGATGCACGGGGCAAAATCCATGCGGTGGTGGCGCGAGGGCCCGAAGGTCTTGAGAGCCTTGAGGTGCTCGGGGGTGGAATAGCCCTTGTGTCCGGCAAAGCCGAAATCGGGAGTGTCCCGATGCATGATCTGGCACATGCGGTCGCGCGTGACCTTGGCGATGATGGAAGCGGCGGCGATCGAGACGGAAAGCGCATCGCCATCGATGATGGCCTGTCCGGTAACCGGCAGGCCGGGCGGCACATCCCTGCCATCCACCAGGACATGGTCGGGCGCCATGGAGAGATTGAGCACGGCGCGGGTCATGGCCCATAGGGTCGCGCCGCGGATATTGCGGGCGGCGATGATCGCTGGCGGAGCCGCCACCACCGACACCGTTGCCTTGGCCACGATCTCGGCGAAGAGTTCCTCGCGGATCTCGGCCGTCAGCCGCTTGGAATCGTCGAGCCCCTTGGGGACGCGCCGATGATCGAGGATGACCGCGGCGACGACGACCGGTCCCGCCAGCGGCCCGCGGCCCGCCTCATCGACCCCCGCCACGATGGTGGCACCAGCCTTGAGAGCCGCGCGTTCATGACGGAGCGAGGGCTTTATGACGACAACGGGAGAATCGGGCTTGGGCATGTGCGCCAGCATGCGCGCGGCGCGCACGAAGGCAATTCAAAAGTCGGAGCATGCGCGCTCTCACGCCTTATAATAGGCCCGCAAAGGGCACGGTGCGACCTCGTATCCCCCGGAATCCGCGGTCCGCGCCACCGAATCTTAACCCGTCACAGTGCCGCACCTGTTAGCAACGGCAAAATACTTCGTTTTATCAATACTTTAGCTCCCCTGCCCCGTTCTTGACACCTTTCTTCGCCGCCACTATGTTGCGCGCGACTTAAAGGGGCATCCTTCAATGACGAAGGCGGCCGGACGAGGTGAGTGAGCGAGATGGCAAATCCGCCCAAGGAACAGCGTCCGGACGGCAGCGAGAACAAGGTCACCAACGATCTTGCTTCGCGGATTGCCGCTGCAAAGCGCGACCGGGCGGTGGAAGAGGCTGAAACCTCGCGCCGTGCGTCGGGGGACACGAGCCAGATGGGCCGCGCCGTGCGGCTTGGGTCGGAGTTCATCGCCGCAATTCTGGTCGCCACCGGGATCGGGTATCTGCTCGATCTGTGGCTGAATACGCGACCCTGGATCATGCTGGTCATGCTCCTCGTCGGGTTCGCGGCCGGAATTTTGAACGTCACCCGTTCGGTGGCGGAAATGAACAAGGCGGCCCCGCCGCCAAAGGACGCGGATCTCGGTTCTGCGGACGACGACGAAGACGACGATAGATAGGCTAGCGAGGAACCTAACTTGGCCGATCCGACCAAAGTTGACCCGATCCACCAGTTTGGCATCACCAATATTTTCTCGCTCGGCGAAGGCGGTGTCGCCTTCACCAACTCAGCACTGTTCATGGTGCTGACGGTCGGCCTGATCCTGGGCTACCTGCTGCTTTCGACCGCAGGGCGCAAGCTGGTCCCGACCCGCGCCCAGGCGCTTTCCGAAATGCTCTACGAGTTCGTGGCCAATATGGTCAGAGGCTCGGCCGGAACCGAGGGTATGAAGTTCTTCCCGTTCGTGTTCGCCCTCTTCATGTTCGTGCTCGTCGCCAACATGTTCGGCATGTTCCCGTTCTTCTTCACCGTCACCAGCCACATCATCGTCACGGTCGCCCTGGCGCTGCTCGTGATGGTCGTGGTGGTGGGCTACGGCGTCTACAAGAACGGCTTCAAGTTCCTCAAGCTCTTCGTGCCGCATGGCGTGCCGGGCTACGTTCTTCCCATCGTCGTTCCGATCGAAGTGGTGTCGTTCCTCTCGCGTCCGATCTCCCTCTCGGTTCGTCTTTTCGCCAACATCCTGGCCGGCCACATCACCCTCAAGGTTTTCGCCGGCTTCATCGTGACGCTGGGCTCGCTCGGCGCACTCGGTTTCCTCGGCGCGCTGCTGCCGCTGATCATGACCGTGGCGATCACCGCCCTCGAATTCCTCGTGGCGGCCCTGCAGGCCTATGTGTTTGCCGTGCTGACCTCGATGTACCTCAACGATGCGATCCATCCGTCGCATTGATCGAACCTAACCGGTTTCGCCTCGGCCGCGGTGGCCGGGGTGTCTGAAAGACTGCACAGTCAAAGGCCTTCAAAGGAGAGACTAAAAATGGATCCAATTGCCGCCAAGTACATCGGTGCCGGTATTGCAGCTAT
>Ga0182743_1000819_pt1 | contig 34528 bp, 31 predicted proteins | sample eDN3rd30CKraftOP_FD_128522 | JGI IMG/M metagenome (GOLD analysis project Ga0182743, IMG submission 128522) | Enriched Organic Plus compost microbial communities from Emeryville, California, USA - eDNA 3rd pass 30_C Kraft OP (version 2) (version 2) ... | reverse complement strand
GCCATCGAGCAGCGCAACCAGAGCCGGTACGGCCACCAGCGGGACCGGGACCTGCCGACCCTCGCCTGGCACTTCACCCAGGCCGGGCCTGCCGAAGCCGACCGGGCCATCCACTATGCGACCCAGGCCGCGCACCAGGCCGAGGGCCGGCTCGCGTACGACGAGGCCGTCGCCTTCTTCGACGGGGCGATCGCCGCCTGCCGCGCCGACGAACCGGTCGACCACGGCCTGCTCGCGGAACTGCTCCTCAGCCGGGCCGAGGCCGAGTGGCGGATGGGCCGGCTTCCCCAGTCGGGCCGCACGTTCTTCGAGGCGGCCCGGGCGGCTCGCGAGTCGAACATCCCCGAACTGATCGCCCGCGCCGCGATGGGCACGACCTGGGGAAGCTGGGACACCTTCGAGAGCGACCGGAAGGAGCAGGGACGGCTGCTCAGGGAGGCGCTCGACGCCGTGGGACCCGGCGACAGCCCGCTGCGCGCCCAGCTCCTGGCGAGCCTCGCGCAGATCCTCTACTTCAGTGGCGGTGTCTCGACCCAGGCCAGGGAGATGGCGATCGAGGCGACCGACATGGCCGACCGGCTGGACGACCCGTACACCTACTTCGTCGCGAACCTGGCGGCGTCGTTCTACCGGTGGGAGCCGGACAACCTCGAGATGCGGGAACCGATCGCGAACCGTCTCGTGAAGATCGCCGAGTCATCCGAGGATCCGGAGGACCTCGCCGAGGCCCTCGCCTGGCGGGCCGTCGTGTACATCAACCTCGGGCGGAAGGCCGAGGCCGACGCCGACGTCGCCCGCTTCGACGTCCTGGCGAACACGCTCCCCCAGATCGGGGTCACCCAGGCGGCGCTCCACTCCGCCCGCATGGTCCGGGAGGGGCGCTGGGAGGAGGCGGAACAGCTGGTCGGGGCGACGATGATGCGGGACATCCCGACCGCGGCCCGGGTCGCGCTGACCGATCCGCTGCTTTTCATGATCAAGGCCGAACAGGGCAGGCTCGGCGAACACCTCGAGCGGGCCAAGGAGATGGCCGCCCAGTCGACCGATTGGGAGCACTGGCCGACCTGGAGGATGGGCTACTACCTCGCGATGGTCCAGAGCGGGCGCGGCGAGGAAGTCCGGGAGCGCGTCGACCGTTACACGACTCGCGACGTGGAGGAGATCGAGAGCCGGAACATCACGTTCCTCTCCTTCTGTTCGCTCGCCTCGATGGTCGCCTGCGAGATCGAGTTCGAGCGCGGTGCCCGGACCCTGGTCGAGCTCATGGAGCCCTATTCCGGTGAGTGGACGATCGTCGGTCCGGCCGGAGCGACGCTCGGCCCGGTCGACATGCACCTCGGCGAGATCAGCCTCATGCTGGGAGATCACCGCGCCGCGGCGACCTGGCTCGAACGGTCACTCGATACCTGCGAAGCCATGAACGCGCGACCCTACCTCGCGCATTCCGCAATGCACCTCGCCGTCGCCCTCCAGCGGCTCGGGGATCCCGAGCCCGTCCGGACGGAGCAGCTGATGGCAAAGGGCCGACAGATCGCCGAGGAGCTGGAGATGAAGATGCTCGTCGACCGGATCGACCGCTGGGCCTGACCGGCCCTAGTGGAGGCCCGGGCCGGACCTCTGCCACTCGACCTGGCCCTTGCCCTCGACGGCGGAGCGACCCTCGATGTCGTCCCACTCGTGGAGCATCCGCTTCAACCTGGCGACGCCCGCCGGCTCGTGGGCCGCGATCCGTCCGGCGAGTTCGAGCGCGGCGTTCTCGGTGGCCGCTCCCGGCGAGGCCTGGTTGACCAGGCCCATCCGGAGCGCCTCGTCGATCTTGACCGTGTTGGACGAGAGCAGCAGGTACTTGGCGTGGCTCAGTCCGCACAGGGTGACCAGCCGGGCCGGGCCGACCGGCACCCCGAGGGCGGCACCAGGGAAGCGCATCTGCAGGTTGGAGCCGCCGATGCGAATGTCGCAGGCGACGGCGATCTCGGCACCCCCGCCCACGGTGTAGCCGTGGCAGGCGGCGATGGTCGGCTTCGGGAAGCCGACCACGGCGTCATAGAGGTCGGCGAAGAGCTGCATCTTCTTCACCTTGCCCTCGTCGTCGATGTCCTCCTTGATGTCCGCCCCGGCCGAGAAGGCCATGTGGTCGGTCGAGGAGAACACCAGGACCCGGACGTCGTCATCTCCGCGGGCCACCGCGATGTGCTCGATCAGTTCGACCAGCATCTGGGTGTTGATCGCGTTCAGAGCCTCCGGGCGGTCCAGCTGGATCAGCGCGACTCCTCGGTCATCGACTTCGTACGTGGTCAGGCTCATGGCTTCTCCTCAGTTCTCGCCGGCCTCGCCGGCGGCGATTCTCTCTACGAGTCTTTCGGTTTCACGGGCCGCGTCGTCGATCAGCGCCTCGACCTGTTCCCGGCTCTCCGAGAACCTGCCCAGGACGTACGCGGCCACGCGCTCGGGATCGGTGGTGTCCGGACGGTCGACGCCGATCCGGACCCGCCAGAAGTCCGCGCTGCCGAACCCCTGTTTCAGGCTCTTCACCCCGTTGTGGCCGGCGGCGCCGCCACCGAACCGGGTGCGGATCTCCCCGAACGGGAGATCGATCTCGTCGTAGACCGCGATCACGCGGTCCAACGGGATCTTCTTCGCCCCGCGGGCCGGCCCCGCCGCCTTGCCCGATTCGTTCATGTACGTCAACGGGGTCATCAGGACGACCCGCGGACCGCCGGGGGCGGTCCGGCCCTCGGTGATCCGGGCGTTGTACTTTTCCTTGGCGCGCGGCAGGTCCCAGCGCTCCGCGAGGAGCGCCGCGACCATGAATCCCGCGTTATGCCGGCTGCGCTCGTACTCCCGGCCCGGGTTGCCGAGGCCGACGATCAGGATCGGGCCATCGGACCCGTCATCGGGGCCGGAGCGGCGCAGGAACGACAGGACCTACTCCTCGTCGGAGGATTCGGCCTCGCCGCCGTCGGCGGCTTCCTCGCCACCGTCCTCGGCCTCGCCGACCACCTCGGGCTCGGCCTCCGGCTCCTCGGTCTCCGGCTCGGCCTCGACGCGGGGCGGCGAAAGCGTGACCAGGGTGACCTCGGCGAAGTCGTCGGCGACCAGCGAAACGCCCTCGGGGGTCTCGAGCGACTCGAGGGTGATGGTGTCGTTGATCTCCATCTCGGAGACGTCGAGTGTCAGGAAGTCGGGGATCTCGGTCGGCAGCGCCTCGATCGTGACCTCCCGGGTGACCTGCTCGAGCACGCCGCCCTGCTTGACGCCGGGGCTGACGTCGTCACCGGTGAGCTCGACCGGGACCTCGGCCTGGATCGCCTGGTTCAGGTCGACCTCCTGGAGGTCGAGATGCTGGAGGTCTCCACGAACGGGGTGGTGCTGCTGCTCCTTGACCACGACCGGAACCGTTTCGGAACCCTCGATGTGGAGGTCGAACAGCGCGTGCCCCTCGGCCAGGATGACGCGGGCATCGCGACTCTCGACCTGGAACGAGGTCGCTTCCTTGCCGTCCGAGTAGACGACACCGGGGATCTTGCCTTCGCGACGGAGGCGACGGCTGGTGCGGGTGCCGAATTCGGTGCGGGGCGTGGCGGTAAGAGTTGCGCGTTCTGAAGACATTGGACAGAACAGGATAGGGAAAGACGTACCCTTGAGGCATGGCGGATGAATCGAAGATTCCCAAGGGGCGCCTCCGCCGGTCCGCGAAGCTGGGCACGGCGATCGGCACACAGGGTGCCAGGTACGCCGGGACTAAGGCCTCGAACCTCGTCCGGAGGGGTGAATCCGGCCAGGAGAAGCTTGACGAGCGGCACGCGGAGACCGCCGCGAAGATGGTCGCCACCCTGGGCCAGATGAAGGGCGCGGCGATGAAGATCGGGCAGTTCGCCTCGTTCATCGACATCGACTTCATTCCCGAGGAGTACCGCGAGATCTACCAGGAGCAGCTCGGCAAACTCAGGAACGCCGCGCCGGCGATGCCGTGGTCCGAGGTGGTTGGCGTCCTGGAGGGCGAGTACGACGAACCCGTCGAGAGCCTGTTCGACTCGATCGAACACGAGGCGTTCGCGGCCGCCTCGATCGGTCAGGTCCACCGGGGACGGCTGATCGACGGCCGGGAGGTCGCGGTGAAGATCCAGTACCCGGGAATCGCCGAGGCCCTGGACGCCGACCTGAAGAACGCCGGGATGCTCGTGCGGATGGCCCGCGCGCTGGCCCCCGGGCTCGACGCGCGCGAGGTGACCCGGGAACTGCGGGAACGCGTGCTGGAGGAGCTCGATTACGAGTACGAAGCGCAGAACCAGCGTTCCTTCGCGCGCGCCTACCGCGACCACCCCTTCATCTACGTGCCCGATGTGATCACCCGGCTCTCCCGCCGCCGGGTGCTGGTGACCGAGTACGTGGAAGGGATCGGCTTCGACGAGGTCCTGGAACTGGACGCCGAGGAGCGGAGCCGGTTCGGCGAGATCCTGTTCCGCGGGAGCTTCGGTTCGATCTACCACCTCCAGCACTTCAACGCCGACCCCCACCCCGGCAACTACCTGCTGATGGAGGACGGGCGGGTCGCCTTCCTGGACTTCGGGATGACGAAGAAGCTGGACCGGGAGCAGATCGAACTCGAACAGCGGGCGGTCGACGCGGCGGTCCGGAACGACCCGGACGGCCTGCGCAGCGCCCTCCACGACCTCGGCTTCGTGAAGAAGCCCTCGAAGCTCGACGCCGAGCACCTGATGAACCACGTCAAGGCGATCGGCGGCTGGTACATGGAGGACCGGGAGATCGAGATCGACGGATACCGCGTCATGAAGGTGATCGAGTCCACCCACGACCCCCGCTCCGAGTACTTCGACCTGATGAGGCGGGAATCGATCCCGGCCGACGAGCTGATGGGCCGACGCATGGAGTTCGGCGTGCTCGCGGTGCTCGGCCGGCTCCGCGCGAAGCGGAACTGGCACCGGATCATGCGCGAGTGGGTGTACGCGGATCCCCCCTCCACCGAGCTCGGCAAGGAGGAGTGGGCGTACTTCGAGGAGCGAGGAATCTTCCAGGTGCCGGGGATCGCCGAACCCTCCACCGGCAACCGTTAAGTTGAGGCCATGAAGCGCATCAAGGCAGGTTGGCAGTTGACCAAGAAGAGCTGGCGGGTGCTGCAGGACTCGCCCGGGCTCGTGAAGTTCCCGCTGATCGGAGGCATCATCGCGATGCTCCTGGCGATCGTGATCATCGGTCCCGGCCTCTACCTGATCGAGGAGGACTCGACGATCCCGGGTGCGATCCTCGTCGCGGTCGGAGCGTACCTCTGCGCCTTCGCGACCTTCTATTTCGCCGTCGGGCTCGCGCACAACGCGGACGAGCAGATGCACGGCAACTCCCCCACCTTCGGCGAGGGCATGTCCCACGCCTCGGGGCGGATGGGCCCGATCGCGGGTTGGGCCTTCGTCTCGACCGTGGTGATGACGGTCATCCGCGCGATCCAGGAACGCTTCGGCGTCGCCGGCGCGATCCTGGGCGGCCTGGCCGGCGCGGCCTGGGGCATCCTCACCTTCCTCGCGATCCCGGTCATCGCGCTCGAGGGCACGGGCCCGATCGCCACGATCAAGCGTTGCGCGCAGCTCGTCAAGAGCCGCTGGGGCGAACAAATCACGGGCACGATCGCGATCGGTGGCCTGGTCGCCCTGCTCGGGATCCTTCCCGCGTCGCTGCTGATCGTCGCGGGCGTCGCGATCTGGGCCACCTCCGGCGTGGGCGGAGCGATCCTGATCGCGGTCGGAGTGATCGTCCTGGTCGTGGCGCTGCTGGTCCAGCAGTCGCTGGCCACGATCTTCGGCGTCGCGCTCTACCGCTACGTGGCGAACGAGGAGACGGTCGGCGGATTCACCGCCGAGGAGCTCCAGAGCGCCGTCCGCCTGAAGCAGGGCAGCAGGCCCGCCGCCGGCACGATCTAGGCCGCCTGGTTCAGGAGACGGGGGTCGTTCGAGCAGATCCCGTCGACGCCCAGCTCCAGCAGTGCTGCGATCCGGTCCGGATCGTCGACGGTCCACACGTTGAGCTTCTTGCCGGCGTCGTGGACCGTCGACACGAGCCGCGGCGTCACCACGCCGTAGAAGGCCCAGACCGAGTCGACAGCCAGGTTCGCGAGTCCCCGGCGGACCTGGCCGGGCAGCCGCACCCGCACCGACGCGAGGCCCATGGCCAGGGCCGGCCGGACCACCTTCGGCATTCCCAGCCAGTCCCTGGTCACCTTCGGCACCGTCCAGCCCAGGCTCAGCCCGGAATCGATCTCGTGGAGCCGCCTGAGGGTGCTGACCTCCATCGTCGAGATCGTCGTGCGGTCCACCAGGTGGTGGCGGTGGACCGCCTCCATCACTTCGTCGTCACGGCCGGGCAGCTTGATGTCGAGGTTGATCACGACCCGGTCGAGGGGCGGCCGGGTGAACGCCTCGAGCGCGTCGTCGAGCGTCAGGCGCTCGCCCCGCGCCTCGGCCTCGGCGGCGGCGGCCCAGTCGTGGGCCACGACCAGCCCGGACCGCTTGCCGGGAGCGATCGAAGGGTGTCCGTCCTCAGTCCAGAGAACGTCCAGCTCGATCGCGTCCACACCGACCCGCACGGCCTCCTCGAAGGACGCGATGGTGTTGCCCGGGACCAGAGCGTCAGCCCCCTTGTGGCCTATGCGGAGCATGGGCCCAGCCTACGTGGCCGGGCCTGCCCGGGTCAGGAAATGTGTTCGCTGTCGAGCAGCCGCGCCGCGTCCACGAGGCGTTCCACGCCGTCGACGTCCCGGAAGGCCCCCGTGTCGGCGGAAGTCGCCATCATCGCGTAGGCCCTGAGGGCGGGCGAGACGGCCCGGTCGCGGTCCACCGGCCGGTAACCACCGGAGGCCTCGAGGGCCTCTCGCCTCGCGGCGAGCGTCTCGTCGTCGACCTCGAGCGCGATCGTCCGGTTCGGGATGTCGATCGCGATCTCGTCCCCGTTCTCGACCAGGGCGATGGTTCCGCCGGCCGCCGCCTCGGGCGAGACGTGACCGATCGAGAGGCCCGAGGTGCCGCCGGAGAAGCGGCCGTCGGTGAGCAGCGCGCACTCCTTGCCGAGCCCGAGTCCCTTCAGGTACGAGGTCGGGTAGAGCATCTCCTGCATCCCCGGCCCGCCGCGCGGCCCCTCGTAACGGATGACGACCACGTCGCCGGACTTGACCCGGCCGCTCAGGATCGCGTCGACCGCGTCGTCCTGCGACTCGACCACGAAGGCGGGGCCGCGGAACTTGAGGATCGACTCGTCGACCCCGGCGGTCTTCACGACGCAGCCACGCTCGGCGAGGTTGCCGTAGAGGATGGCCAGGCCGCCGTCCTTCGAGTAGGCGTGCTCGACGTCGTGGATGCACCCCTCGGCCGCATCGAGGTCCAGCGATTCCCAGCGCTCGGACTGGGAGAAGGCCTCGGCGGAGCGCCTGCACCCGGGAGCGGCGTGGAACAGCTCGATCGCGATCTCGGCCGGCTTCGGGCCACGGATGTCCCAGGTCCCGAGCCAGGTGTCCATGTCGGGCGAGTGGACCGTGGAGACGTTCTCGTTCAGCAGCCCGCCCCGGCGGAGTTCACCGAGGATCGCGGGGATGCCCCCGGCACGGTGGACGTCTTCCATCAGGAAGTGGCCGTTCGGGGCGACCTTGCAGATGCAGGGAACGCGCCTGGAGAGCTCGTCGATGTCGCTCATCTCGAAGTCGACCTCGGCCTCACGCGCCGCGGCCAGGAGGTGGAGGACGGTGTTGGTGGAGCCGCCCATCGCGATGTCCAGGGTCATGGCGTTCTCGAAGGCCTCGCGGGTCGCGATCGAGCGCGGGAGGACCGACTCGTCGTCCTGCTCGTAGTACTTCTTCGCGATCTCGACGGCGGTGCGTCCGGCCGACTGGTAGAGCTCCTTGCGGGCGGTATGGGTCGCCAGGGTCGAGCCGTTGCCGGGGAGCGACAGGCCGAGGGCCTCGGTCAGGCAGTTCATCGAGTTGGCGGTGAACATCCCCGAGCAGGAGCCACAGGTCGGGCAGGCGTTCTCCTCGATGATCGCGATGTCCTCGTCGCTGACCTCGTCGGCGACCGCGTCGGCGATCGCGGAGATCAGGTTGACCCGCTTGCGGACGGTGCCGTCGACCAGGGTGGCGGTGCCGCCCTCCATCGGGCCGCCGGAGACGAACACGGTCGGGATGTTCAGGCGGAGCGCCGCGTTCAGCATCCCCGGCGTGATCTTGTCGCAGTTGGAGATGCAGACCATGGCGTCGGCGCAGTGCGCGTTGACCATGTATTCGACGCTGTCGCTGATCAGGTCGCGGGAAGGCAGCGAGTAGAGCATGCCGCCGTGGCCCATCGCGATCCCGTCGTCGACCGCGATCGTGTTGAACTCGAGCGGCACGCCGCCGGCCTCCTTGATCGCCTCCGAGACCACCTCGCCCACCGGCTTCAGGTGCGTGTGTCCGGGCACGAACTGCGTGTACGAGTTCGCCACCGCGACGATCGGCTTGCCGAAGTCTTCGCGGGCGACGCCCGAAGCGCGGAGAAGCGCCCGGGCCCCGGCCATGTTGCGTCCATGGGTAACGGTCTTCGATCTCAGGGCTGGCATGCGGCTAACATAGCGGAATGACCATTCCGGCTCAAGGGTGGACCGAACTAAGCCAGGAAGAGAAGCGGGCCAGGACGCTCGAAGCGGCCGACGCCCTCTTCGCCTCCGAGGGGCTGGACGCCCCGATGCCCGCCCTGGCGGAGGCCCTCGGGATCGGGGTGGGCAGCATCTACCGCCAGGTCGGGACCAAGGAGGAGCTGATCGGGGCCCTGGTGATCGAACGCGCCAGGGCGTTGAGCGAGAGGTTCGATGCGACCCTGGAGGCACCCGACCCCTGGGCGGCGCTGGAGACGGCGGTCCACGAGACGGTGGACGACTGCCTGCGCGACGCCCTCTCCCAGTCCGCCTGGGACCAGGCCGCCAGCGTCAGCGACGAGGTGCGCGACGCCCGCAGGCAGGCCACCGACTCCCTGACCGCCATGTTCGAGAGGGCGAGGGAAGCCGGCGCGGTCGACCCCGACGCCTCGCCGGAGGACCTCCGTCTCCTCTTCTTCGCCCTGCGCGAGTTCAGCCAGGTGGGGCCCGAACGGGCCCACCGCTTCGCCGACCTCGTCCTGAGGGGAATCAGAACCTGACCCCACCCAAGACTGAAACTCCAAGACCGGAAATCGACAAACTGAAACTCCGAAACCCGGAGATCCAGGCAAGTGAAACTCCGGGACCAGAGGAATCCCGGCTACCGAGTTGCGGTTCGCCCTGCCGGCCGGTTCCGGAGTTTCAGTTGGCTCCGGAGTTTCAGCTGGCTCCGGAGTTTCAGGTTTCGGGTTAGAAGAGCTGGTTCTCGCCCGCGAAGATCTCGCTCACCGAGTCGTCGGTGAAGATGCGGCGGATCGAGTCCGCGAGGGTCCCGGCCGTGCTGAGCACGTGGATGTTGTCCGGGGCGTTCGGCCGGAGCGGGATCGTGTCCGTGACGACGATCTTCTCGAGGCCGGACTTCTCGTACGGGAGCCGCTCGAAGGCGGGACCGGAGAAGACGCCGTGGGTGGCGCAGGCGATGACCGACTTCGCGCCCTCGTCGAGGACGGTGCGGGCGGCCGCGCAGAGGGTGCCCGCCGTGTCGATCATGTCGTCGGAGATGATCGCGATCTTGTCCTTCACGTCACCGACCACGTAGCCGATCTCGGCGACCTGCTGCTCGGGACGTTCCTTCTCCATGATCGCCCACTCGGTCCCGACCTTGCGGGCGAAGTTGCGGGCGGCCTTGGCGCGACCCGCGTCCGGCGACACGATCACCAGCTCCTCCGGGTCGTACTGGTCGGCGAACCACTGGGTCAGCATCGGCTGGGCAGTCATGTGGTCGACCGGGATGGTGAAGAACCCCTGGATCTGGCCGGCGTGGAGGTCCATGGTGAGGACGCGGTCGATGCCGACCGCCTCGAGGGACTTGGCGACCACCCGCGAGGTAATCGGCTCGCGCGGGGCCGACTTCTTGTCCTGGCGGGCGTACCCGAACCAGGGCATCACGGCGATGATCCGGTGGGCCGAGGCGCCCTGCGCGGCGTCGGCCATGATCATCAGCTCCATCAGCGCATCGTTGGGCGTCAGGCCGGTCTCGACGTTGGCGCAGGTGGACTGGACCAGGAACACGTCGGCGCCCCGGATCGATTCCTCGTAGCGTCCGTAGATCTCACCGTCAGAGAAGGTCTTGAGGGTGACGTCGCCGACCGTGAGGGAGAGCTTGCCGGCGATCTTCGCGGCGAGATCCTGCGAGGAGCGTCCGCCAAAGACCATGGCCCGCTTGGAGTAGTCGTGCGGGATGGTCGAGGAGATGGAGGTCTCGGTAACGGTCACTTACTGCTTTCCCCTTCTGCTTCCCGGGCGGCACGCCGCTCGGCATAGTCATCCACGTTTCTCTGGTCTGCGGCGCTCACTGCCAGGGCGCCCGGCGGCACATTTTGCCGGATTACGGCACCGGCACCGGTCCAGGCACCCTCGCCGACCTCGACCGGGGCGACGAGCATGGTGTCGACCCCGATCCTCACGCCGGGACCGATGACGGTCCGGTGCTTGTCCTTGCCGTCGTAGTTGGCCGTGATCGTGCCCGCGCCGAGGTTGGACCCGGCCCCGACGTCGGCGTCGCCGATGTATGACAGGTGCGGCACCTTCGACCCCTCTCCGATCGTCGAGTTCTTGACCTCGACGAACGTTCCCGCCTTGGCCCCATCCTCCAGCCTGGCACCCGGGCGCAGGTAGGCGAACGGACCCACCTTGCAGCCCTCCGCCAGTTCGCAGAGGTTGAGGTACGAGTGGATCACCTCGCAGCGGGCGCCGACACCGGAGTCGATCAGCGTCGTGTGGGGGCCGATCACCGCCCCCTCCCCGATCTCGGAGGCACCCTTGATCGAGGTCCCGGGTTCGATCCTCGTGTCCTTGCCGATCGTGACGCCGGCGTCGATCCAGGTGGTGGCCGGATCGACGATCGTGACCCCGTCCAGCATGTGCTTCCGGAGGATCCGTCGCCGCGCCTCGGTTTCCACGACCGAGAGGTCGGCCCGGTTGTTCACCCCCAGATTGATCGCCGGGTCGTCCGAAACGTGGGCGGTCACGAGCTCGCCGCGCGAGCGCATGATCTTGATCACGTCCGTCAGGTAGTACTCGCCCTGGGCGTTGTCGTTCGAGAGCTGGTCCAGGGCTGAGGCCAGGGACGGCCCGTCGAACACGTAGGTTCCGGAGTTGACCTCCTTGATGGCCAGTTCCCGGTCGGTGGCGTCGCCCGGCGCCTTCGCCTCGACGATCTTCGACACGGTCCCGTCGGCTCCCCGGACGATCCGCCCGTAGGTGCCCGGATCGTCGAGCACGGCGGTCATGACGGTCGCCGACGCGCCCGACTCCTCCTGGGCTCCGATCAGTCCTCCGATCACCTCGGGCGAGACCAGCGGCACGTCACCGGAGAGCACCAGCACCCGCGAAGACTCGCGCACGATCGAGATCGCGGCGCGGACGGCGCCGCCGGTGCCGTTCGACTCCACCTGCTCGACCGTCTCCACGTCCTCGGGCAGGGCGCCGGACAGGTCCCGCTCGGGGGAGACGATCACGGCGACCCGCTCGACCCCGGCCTCGCGGGCGGCGAGGACGGGCCAGGCGATCATCGGACGCCCACAGACCGGATGGAGAACCTTGGGCAGCGACGAACGCATGCGCGTTCCCTGGCCGGCCGCCATGATCAGCGCTGTTACGGGGGGGCCGTTCACTGCGGCCATTCTAAGCCGGAGGCGTGCCTCCGGGTCCTACCTGCCCAGCGCCTCGTCCTTTGCGTCCTGGCTGAGGAGGATCAGGGTCCAGCCCGAGAAGATCAGGTCGATTCCGACCAGCAGCCCGATCGCCCAGTCGGCCGACTCCGGGTAGTCGGCGAGGAAGATCAGGCCGATGATCAGCGAGAGAGCGCCGTTCAGCCCGAGCCAGCCGGCCCCGGGAATGCCCCGCTGGGCGAAGGCGGCGGCGAGCCGGATCACGCCGGCGAGGAGGAAGTAGATGATCAGGATCAGGGTGAGCGCCTTGGCTCCCTTGTCCGGGTTGACCAGGAGGAAGAGGCCCGCGGCCAGCGTCAGGATCGACCAGGCGATCCGCGCGATCACGTTGAGCGCCCCCGGAGCGGCGAAAGACCAAGCGAAGAGGAAGGCGGCGCCGATGACCAGGATCCACCCGACCAGGACGGTCATCCCCCACGACGCGACGTTGGGGATGAGCACCGCGAACGCGCCGAGCAGGATCATGAGGACGCCTATCCCCGTGAATATCCCGGTGCTTCGCTTCACTTCCCTCTGTACCTCCTCGTTGTAATCCATGGCGGCAGCCTATCCGCGCCGCCGGAGGTAGAGTCAGCAGGAGATTCCGGGGTGGGGTAATGGCTAACCCACCTGGTTTTGGTCCAGGTAATGGAGGTTCGAGTCCTCCCCCCGGAGCTTCACCATCCCGGCCGGATGACCCGGAATCAACCGGGTTCGTGTACTCCGCCGGTACCGCCATACGCAACTTGTCAGGTACTGCCGCGTTCTATATGTTGGCCCGGTTCCGCGGATAACTCGTGGGGCCGGGAAACAGGAGAGAACCGGAGGCTTTGATGCGCAAGCTCGCAGTGCTGGTTGCCCTCATCGGCAGCCTTTTCGCAGTTTCGACCGCCCAGGCGGCAACACCCGCGACGGTGTTGGACGACTCGCTGACCTGCGGTGAGGTCACCGACGACGGGGAGGGCGCCACCGGCGTATCGACGTCGATCGGCCAGGTGTGGTGCGGGAGCATCAGGGCGAGCGACAACATCGAGGTGACGCTGGATACGCCGCTGCCGTCGAACCGCAGCACCGTGAAGACCTTCGACGGGGTGCCGCTCGACGTCAACTTCGCGCTGCCCGACCCCGGGGTCGCCGGGCCGGCTCCCTACCCGGTCGTCGGCGTCTTCCACGGGTACGGCGGTTCGAAGTTCAACTTCCGGAACTTCCAGCGCTGGCTCGACAAGGGCTACGCCGTGTACTCCATCTCCCAGCGGGGATTCGGAGAGTCCTGTGGCTCCGCGGGATCGAGAAGCGCCGACCCGACCGGATGCGAGAAGGGATGGGTCCACCTGATGGACGCCCGCTACGAGGTTCGTGACACCCAGGAATTCCTCGCCCAGCTGGCCGACGAGGACCTGATCATCCCGGACAAGATCGCGGCGACGGGCGGCTCCTACGGCGGTGGCATGTCGATGTCGCTGGCCACCCTGAAGGACCGCAAGATGCTCGAGGACGGGACGCTGGTTCCGTGGACGAGCCCCGAGGGCAAGGAGATGGAGATCGCCGTGGCGGCGCCCAGCGTGCCGTGGACGGAACTCACCTACGCACTCGCACCGAACGGAAACAACCTCGACTACATCGAGGACGCGTCCTACTTCGGCCGCTTCGGGGTGATGAAGGAATCGTACGTCCAGGGTCTCTCCGCCTCGGGCTTCAAGGCTCCGGCCGGCGAGGACCCCAGGGCCGACATCAACGGGTGGAAGCAACTGCTCGACCAGGGTGAGGATTACGACACGAAGCCCGCGGTCGAGGCGATGAAGCAGGAGATCAACACGTACCACTCCTCGTACGGGATCGACCACAGCCAGCCCCCCGCTCCGCTCGTGATCGGCTCGGGCTACACGGACGACCTGTTCCCGGTCAACGAGGCCACCCGCTTCTACAACCGGACCCGGGCCCAGTTCCCGAACACCCCGATCGCCCTCGTGTTCGGATCGTTCGGGCACGCGCGTGGTCAGTCCCAGAACAACGTCTCGACCGCCGTGAGGGACATCGAGAATCAGTGGGTCGACTACTACCTGAAGGGCGTCGGATCGCAGCCGCCCTCCAACGTCACGTCGTACTCGCAGACCTGCCCGAATGGCACGCCGGGCGGCGGCCCGTGGACCGCGCCCGACTGGGCCTCGATCGCCCCGGGCGAGATCCGGGTGCTCGGTGGAGAAGGTGAGCAGACGGTCAGGGCGGACGGCGGCGACGTGTCGGTCGGAGCCGCGTGGAACCCCCTCACGGCCAACGATGATCCCTGCGTCGCGCAGCCCGGCGCCGAGGAGCCGGGCTCGGCCAACTATGAGACTCCGCCCGCTCCGGCCGGCGGGTACACGATGCTGGGTGCGCCGACCGTTATCGCGAAGATCGTCCAGGCCGGCTCGAACTCCCAGATCGCGGCACGGCTCGTGGACGTGAGCCCGGACGGCAACCAGAAGGTGCTGGTGGCCCGCGGCCTGTGGCGTCCGCAGGGGAACGGTTTCCAGGTGTTCCAGCTCTTCGCGAACAACTGGACCGTCGAGGAGGGGCACAAGCTGCGGCTCGAGTTGCTGCCCCGTGATGCGGCGCAGACCAATCCGGGCGGCTTCCTCAGCAACTACGCCCGTCCCTCCAACGGCCAGCAGGACGCCGTGGTCAGCAGGGTCGACCTGCGGATCCCCGTGGTCGAGAGCCCCGGCGCCCTCGGCGGCCTCGTGAAGGCGCCGGCGAAGCGGGTTCTGCCGGATCGTCCGGGCGTGGAGCTCGCGAAGGGCAATGAGCCGATCGGTTCGCAGACGATGGCCGAGTACGTCGCCGAGGTGGCGCCGTGCCCCGAAGGCACGACCGGACCGGGCGGCGATGACTGCACGCCGATCCCGGAGCCGAAGGTCGTCGGCAATCCGTCCCTGGCGGGTGCGCCGAAGGTGAAAGGCAAGAAGATCATCGTCAAGCTGACCTGCAGGATCGGCTACGACTCCTGCCGCAACGCCAAGCTCGTGCTCAAGGGTGCCCCGAAGAAGGGCAGAAAGGGCAAGGGCCTCCTGATCGTCCGGAAGGGTGGCCTGAAGGTCGCCAGGCCCGGAGTGACCAAGACCTTCCGGATCGCGCTCTCGGGCAAGGCACGGAAGTTCTTCCGTGACAAGAAGGTCCGCAAGCGCGGCAAGAAGCGCGTCGTGCGCGGCCCGAAGTCGCTTCGCGCGAAGGTGACCATCAACGGCAAGTCCGCCGGGTTCACCACCGTGAAGCGGACCGGCAAGGTCAGGTAGCGGCCGGCCGAACGAACACCTGGAACATGGAAGGGCCCCGCACCGCGGGGCCCTTCTTTCTTGGCCCGACGCCCTCATGTATCCTCGGATCGACCAGGGAGCGAGCCGTTCGGCGCGTACCTGTGTTCCAAGGTATGCCGCAGGGAGCGGCCACGATCAACAAAAGGGAGAAACAGGGACCCGAATGCGCAAGCTAGCCGTAGTCCTCGCCGCAATGTTCATGCTCGTCCTCGCGCCGTCGGCGAGCGCAGAGATCACCTCGGTCTTCGACGGGAAGATCCCGTGCGTCACGAAGGCGAGTGGCGTGCGTGAGTGCTCCGGCCCCGGCGGGCCCGACTCCAACGCGCCAGCGAACACCGTCCAGAGCTTCGACGGGACGCCGATCGACGTCAACGTCGCCTTTCCGGACGAGGAGGAGTTCGGGCCGGGCCCGTACCCCCTGGCGATGTACTTTCACGGCTTCGGCGGTGGCAAGGAAGGCTTCGGCGGGGACCTGAAGCGCTTCACGGAAGCCGGCATGGCCGCCTTCTCGATGACGGAACGCGGCTTCAAGAAGTCCTGCGGCAAGGCGGATGCGATCGACGCCCTCGAAGGCGCGTACGGTGAAGGTGTCTGCGATCAGGGCTTCATCCACCTGATGGACACGCGCTACGAGGTCCGCGACGCACAGCATCTCGCCGGCTTGCTGGCCGACGAGGGCCTGATCGATCCGAAGAAGATCGCCACGGTGGGCGCCTCGTACGGTGGCGCGAAGTCGATGTCGCTCGCCGCGCTCCGCAACCGCGTCATGCTGCTCGACGGCTCCCTCGCACCGTGGAAGAGCCCGGACGGCAAGGACATGGAGATCGCGGTCGCGGCCCCGATCGTCCCCCCGACCGACTTCGCCTACTCGCTCGTCCCCAATGGTCGCACGCTCGACTACGTGGTCGACTCCCCCTATCTGGGACCGGACGGCAAGGCCCCGTATGGCGTCATGAAGTCGGCGATCATCAACGCGCTCTTCGGCGCCGGCGACAACTTCAGTGGCGACCACGGTCCCGTGAACCCGCTGTTCGACGTGCGCGGCTGGAGGGAGCTGATGAGCGCCGGCGAGCCCTACGACACCGAGGCTGGTGAAACGATGGTCCGGGAGATGACCACGCACCACTCGTCGTACTACATCGACGACAGCGTCACCCCGGCGCCGATGGTCATCGCCGAGGGCCTGACCGACGACCTCTTCCCGATCGACGAGGCGATCCGGTTCTACAACCGGACCAAGGAGCGGCACCCCGACTCGACCGTGAGCATGCTGTTCGCCGACATCGGGCACCCGAGGGCTCCGCTCGCGGGTGAGAACAGCCAGGGCCGGCCCGCCGACAAGGAGATGGGCTTCGAGATCGTCCAGCAGTGGTTCGAGTACTACCTCCTCGGCAAGGGCACCAAGCCCGCCGAGAGCGTGATGGTCAAGTCCCAGGTGTGCCCCTACGAGGAGCCTTCGGGCGGACCGTACGTCGAGGACAACTGGGCCGAGTTCTCCCCCGGCGAGCTGCGGGTGAGCGACCCGACCAGGCGGGTGATCGCCAAGGACGCCGGTGACGGCAACGTCGCCGCCGCCTTCACGACCCTGAACCCCGGCTGCATGCAGGTCGCCGAGACCGAGGAGGAGGGCACCGTCTCCTACGACTTCCCGACCGCCCCGGCCGGCGGATACACCCTGGCCGGCGCCCCGACCGTGATCGCGGACGTCTCGGTCGAGAACGGCGGGCAGTCGCAGATCGCGGCCCGACTGCTGGAGATCGACCAGTTCGGCCAGGAGCGCGTCATCGCACGCGGGGTCTACCGGCCCGACTCGTCCGGCCGCCAGGTCATCCAGCTGCACGGGAACCTGTACCACTTCGCCCAGGGCACCAAGGCGCGGCTCCAGCTGCTGCCGAAGGACGGCCAGGACGGGGTCGGAGCGATGTTCTCCTACGTCCGCCCGTCGAACGACCAGCGGGACGTGACCATCAGCAACGTCGAGGTCAGGCTGCCGGTCCGCGAGGAGCCCGGCTCGCTGGGCGGCATCGTGAAGGCCCCGGCCAGGAAGGTCCTGCCCAAGGGCTACGAGCTGGCGGGCAGCTACTCGAAGATCGGTGCGGTCGCACCGGACGGCGCACCGATCCCGGCGAAGAAGGCCACGGTCAAGGGCAAGACCCTGAAGCTCAAGGTCGACTGCTCGAAGGTCAACCTCTGCCGCTCGGTGAACGTCGAGATCCGGGGCACGAAGAAACCCCTGAAGAACGTCCTGATCGCGAAGAAGACGGGCGTCAAGGCGGCCGGCGGAACCTCGGCGGTAGTCACCTTCAAGCTGACCGCGAAGGCCCGCAAGGCGTTCAAGGACAAGAAGAAGCGGAAGGTCGTCCGCCGGAACGGCAAGCGGCGGGTCAAGGTGGTGAAGGTGAAGGGCCTCAGGAAGACCGGAGCCAAGGTAACCGTTCGCGGCTGGGGTCCCGTGACGAAGACCAAGCTGACCGTCAACCGCACGGGCAAGGTCAAGTAGCGCCGCCCGGCGTACCCGAGTTCACCCGGGGGCGTTCTCGAGCCGAAGGCTCGGGGCGCCCCCGGACTTCGTTCTAGGCCCGTTCCTTCGACCGTCCCCGCGGGGACGCGATGCCGAGGACGCGCATGGCCTTGATCCCGAGCCCGAGCCTCTCCCTGCCCTCGGTGGCGGTGGCATCGTGTCCGGACAGGTCCCGGACGCGTTCCAGCCGGTAACGGATCGTGTGGCGATGGGTGAACATCTGCTTCGCCGTCGCCGGCACATTCGCGTCGCTGTCGAGGTAGGCCTCGACCGTGGCGACCAGGTCGGTCTCGTACTGCTCGTCGTAGGCGACGAGCGGTTCGACCGTCTCCGAGTAGAAGCTCAACAACTCGTCCCGGCTCGTGCCGAGAAGCAGGCGGTAAGCGCCCGTGTCCTCGAAGGCGATCGGCGAACGGCCCTCGGCCTCGCCGACGTTCAGGGCGAGCTGGGCCTCCCGCACGGCGCGTTCGATCTGGTCGGGCCCGCTCGCGAGGCGCGAACGGGAGATGGTCACGTGAAGCCCGGCGAGCGAACGGGGCAGCTCGCGGTCCAGGGCCTCCTCGACCTTGACCAGGCGATCCTCCTCGTTCGTCGGGACCACGATGCCGACCACGGCCCCCTCCTCGGACTCGCCCATCCCGGCGATCGCACCCGAGGCGATCGCGCGGATGGTCCGCAGGGTCATGTCGAGCACGCGCGAGCGCCAGTCTCCCTCCTGGGCCGATCCCGCGTGGGCCCGGACCATCAGCACTCCGCCGCCGCGGGAGATGTCACAACCGACCTCCCCGGCCCGGGCGGCGATGTCGTCGGGATCGGTCAACGAGCCGTCGAGGAGCGCCCGGACGAACTCGGATACGGCTCCCTCGTTGCCCCACTCATCTGACCGGGCCCGCTCCACCTCGAGTGCCGCGAGCGCGGACATCACCTCGAGGGTGTCAGGGTCGGCGGCGTCGCCCAGGTAGCGGGCCTCGCCCACGACGGTGTCGCCCAGCGAGAGTTCGATCGCCTCGACGCCCTTGTCCATCGCCGTCAACTTGCTTTCCTGGGCCTGGGTGGCGCCGGCCACCGCGAGCACGATGCCCGACCGGTCCAGGAAGGCGACGGGCACGCCGAGGACGTCGGCCGCGGCGCGGGCCAGGCCGGGGAGCCCCCTCCCCGCCAGGACCGGGCTCGCCAGCCGCGCCGGGGCCGATGTCTTTGACTTCGCGGCGGGGCTCAACTCGAGAACGGGTTTATCGGGGCCACGTCATGCGAGACCAGAACCCACGCCAGACCCGCGATGACACCGATCGTGACCAGTCCGCCGAAGATCATCAGCGAGAGGAAGCCTGCCGCGACACGTTCGTGCCAACGCCCGAAGGAGGACAGGGCCGGCACGAGGATGAGCCCGACGAACGCGATCAGGCTGACCAAACCGGCGGCCCCGAAGTACCAGACATTGGTTGAGACGGCGGTCACCATCGCTCAATTTTTGCGCAACTGGGTGACTACCAGGGATCCGGCGCCGAAAAGTGCGAACCAGAACGCGCCCAGGGCCCAGCCCCCGAAGACGTCGCTGAGGTAGTGCACGTTGAGGTAGACGCGGCTCAACCCGATCAGGGCGGCGAGGACGATGCCGCCCGTGACCAGGGCCGCCTTGCGCGCCATGTCGGGTTTCAGGCGCATCGCGATCGTCACCGCGAGCCACACGTAGAAGATCGAGTGGGCGGCGTGTCCCGACGGGTACGAGTAGCCGGTGACGTCGACCATGCGGTCGGCCGGACGGGGCCGCTCCACCCAGTCCTTTACCCAGTCCACGCTGATCACGATCGCGAACACGGAAAGCGCGAGGACGGTGAACTCGGCCCAGCGTCCGGTGAAGGCGAGCACGGTCGCGGTGACCGCGACGAGGGCCATGATCACCGGGGTGGAACCGAGGAAGGTGATCGCCTTGGCGATCTCGGTGAGCCATCCGGTCCGGATCAGTTCGGTGAAGTCGAAGGCGCGCAGGTCCCCCGGGGTGGGTCCGCCATCTCCGATCAGGATGTTGGCGTAGGCGATCACGATGAAGGACGAGACCGCCACGATGGCCAGGAGGGTCGTGAACTCGAGTCCGAACGAGCCGCCCGGGGTGAGTCGGGCCTGGATGAACCGGAGCTGGGTCTCGTAACGGCGGGCGAGCCGCACGATCCAGGCCGTCGCGGCGTGGTCGTCCATCCACCTGACGACGGCCGCCCTGTTCTTCGCCTCGCGCAGGTACTTCCAGGCCAGGTAGGAGATGACCGAGACCACGATCATCGTCCCGATCACCAGGGCGGCGAGGCCCACGTACTCGGCCGCCTCCTCGATGCTGCGAGCGAAGAAGTAGCCGGCGAGCACGTGGAGGGAGATCTGAAGGCCCGAGCCGAGGATGCTGTACGGGGCGAACGCCCGGAACTTCATCCCGGAGCTGCCGGCGACGAACGGTGAGAGCGCCCTGACGAGTCCGATGAAGCGTCCGATCAGGACCGTCTTCCCGCCGTGCTTCTCGAAGTAGTCCTCCACCTGTTCGTAGCGCTCCCTCGTGATCCCGAAGCGGGGCCCGTTCTTGAGGATGAACTCCCGGCCGAGGCGGTGGCCGAGCCAGAAGCTGGTCGTGTCGCCGAGGAAGGCCATGACCCAGGCGATCGCGATCAGGAGGAAGACGTTGATCACGCCCTGGCCCGCGACGGCACCGCCGATCAGCAGTGCCGTCTCGCCGGGGACGAGCAGGCCGACGAAGGCACCCGTCTCGAGGAAGGCGAGCACCCCGACCACCAGGTACGTCCAGGCGCCGAGGAAGTTCGAGAACTCGTCCAGCAGCTCCTGGAGATCCAGTTCGGGGAAGAACTTCTTGTAGAGGAAGTAGATGACTCCGGCGGCCAGCAGGACGGCGATGCCGGCGAAGCTCTTCCCCTTCGTCGTCTCCGGGATCCTCACTGCACCCCGCCCCTGCAGACGATCGCCTGGGAGCCGATCTCCTCGGCGGCGGATTCGGCGCCGTCCCGGTCGGGGAAGATCCCGAACACCGTCGGACCCGTGCCGGTCATGCCGGTGAACCCGGCTCCCGCGGCGGCGAGGCGTTCCTTTGCGATCCCGATCTCGGGCATGAGTGACATGGCCGCGGGTTCGAGGTCGTTCACGAGCAGGGCCGGATAGGTGAGGGGCGATACGGCGTTGGTCGCGACCGCCCAGAGCCGGCTCGCGATCTCGTCGATCTCGTCCTGTTCCCGGCCGAGCCTGAGCCGGTCGGCCTCGTCGAAGACGGCCCGGGTCGAAAGGCCTTCGTCGAAGGGCATGAGGACCAGCCAGTGCTCGGCCGGCTCCGGCAGGCTCGTGAGCTTCTGCCCGACGCCCTCGACCAGCATCGGTTTCGGGTTGAGCTGCGAGGGTACGTCCGCGCCCAGGAGGAGGGCGAGTCCGGCCAGATCCTCGACCTCCCCGGCACCGAGCCGGAGGATGGCGGCGGCGTCAGCGCTGCCGCCCCCGAGCCCGGCCTGGACCGGGATCCGCTTCTCGATCTCCACCTTGAGGTGGGGCGGCGACCAGCCTTCGGAGCGCATCATCCGCATCGCCTTCGCCACGAGGTTCTCGCCCGGGACACCCGGACAGACGACCTGGTCGACCAGGGCCGCCGGCCCGCCCTCCGAGACGACCAGCGTGTCGTGAAGGGTGAGCGGCTCGAAGATCGAGGTCAGCTCGTGCAGGCCGTCCTTGCGCCTCGGCCCGAGATAGAGGCAGAGGTTGAGCTTGGCCGGCGCCTTCAGTTCGAGCGGAAATGTGTGGTCCGGGTCAACGATCGTCATGGGAGCCGAGGTCGATCATCCCGGAAAGCTTTGCGAACCGGTCGGGTGGAAGTGCCTCCGCCCGGACGCCGGGATCGAGCCCGAGCGACTCCAGGGCCTCCCGTACCGCCTCCTTCGTGCCGGGGAAGACGGTGTCGACCGACCTGGCCATCGCCTTGCGTCGGTGGGCGAAGCCGGCGCGGACGAGTTTCCTGGTCGCCGGATCCGGGCCGGGCCCGGTGCGTTCGATCGCCACGATCGCCGAGTCGACGCGCGGCTGGGGCCGGAACACGGTGCGGCTCACCTTCCGCACCTGACGCACGGTCCCGGTCAGCTGGATCAGCACGGACGGGGCCCCGTAGGTCTTGCTGCCGGGTTCGGCCCTGAGCCGGTCACCGATCTCCTTCTGAACCATCACGTGCCACGAACGGATCGTCGGGAGCTCGAAGGCCGTGCGCATGATCACCGGGGTGGCAACCGCGTAGGGCAGGTTCGCGACCATGATCGTGGGCGCCGGATCGAGCCTGCCCAGGTCGTACTTGACGGCGTCGTCCCAGATCAGTTCGACGTTCGGCCGGGCGATCACCGGTGCCAGTCCCGGCTCGAGGTCGCGATCGATCTCGATCACCTGAACCCGACTGGCCACGTCCGCGAGGCGTTCGGTCAGCACGCCCTCGCCGGCGCCCACCTCGAGGGCGATGTCGTCCGGACCGACGCCGGAGTCCCGGACGATTGCCTCGAGGAGGTTCGGATCGGCCAGGAAGTTCTGGCCGAGTCTCACCATCCGTAGACGCGAGCGGCGTTCGCCGTGACCAGCTCGTCCAGCTCCGCGTAGGTCACGCCGCGCACCTCGGCCACCTTCTCCGCCGTCTCGACCACGAAGGCCGGCTGGTTGCGTTCGCGCCGTCGGGATTGCGGGGTCAGGTAGGGCGCGTCGGTCTCGACCATGATCCGGTCGTCGGGCACCCTGGCCGCGGCCTCGCGCAGTTCCTCGTTCGCGGGGTAGGTGACGTTGCCGGAGAACGAGCAGTAGTAGTCGCGCTCCGCCGCACGCTCGACCCAGGCCGGGGCCGAGAAGCAGTGGAGGATCACGACCAGGTCCCGATGGGGCTCGAGGGTCGAGAACACCTCGGCCACGGCGTCGTCCGAGCCCTGCGGGTCACGGACGTGGATCACCAACGGCTTGCCGACGCGCTTTGCGATCTCGATCTGGGCGGCGAAAGCCCGGCGTTGGGACTCGACGTCGGCGGTGTCCCGGAAGAAGTCGAGGCCGGTCTCGCCGATCGCCACGACCTTGGGGTCCGCCGCGAGCTTCTCGATGTCCTCGGCGGCCGCGTCGTCGAAGCCGCCGGCATCGTTCGGGTGCCTCCCGACCGCGGCAAAGAGCCCCTCGAACCGTGCGCAGAGCTCCAGCTGTTCTCGGTTCGACGCCTCGTCGAGGCCGACCGTCAGGATCTTCTCGACGCCCGCTTCCCGCGCAGCCGCGACCACCGTTTCCGGCGGGTCGGGACAGCGCGCGACATGCGAGTGCGAATCGATCAAACCGTTGTCCCTACCTGCGGAACCGGAAGGTCTTCGTGTTCGTTCGGACCGTGCCGTTCTTCAGGTTCCGCGCCGTGACCGCGACCCTGAAGCGGGAGCTCCGGTAGTGCTTCTTCAGGATCGAGAGTCCGTACCTGTTGAGGATCATCCCGGTGATCCAGCCCTGGTTGGCGGGCAGGTTCCGGCCACCCTTCACGGTCGAGTTGCCGGCGGGGGTGATCAGGGTGATCCTGACCTTGGCCGCGCAGTCCTTGGTGCAGGTCACATACACCTTCAGCCTCTTCGCGACGCGCACCTTCTTGCCCGCGAACGGGGTGATCTTCACCTTCATCGGGGCGGCGGCGGTGGCCGGGGAGGTAATAGCGCCGATACCGACGGCGGCGATGGGGAGGCCCGCGAGGGTGCTGGTGAGTTTTCTCATGTTCCGATCCTAGAGTTTGGGAAACAGGGGGTCGAGCTTTTCGAGAGCGTTACCCCCGCTCCGGGATCCGTAACTCGCCAGACCGAGATCCTCCTGTCCCAGGGCCGCCAGGAGCTTCTCCGTGGACGCCGGCAGGTACGGGTGGAGCAGCAGCCCGAGCACCCTCAGGCCCTCGGCCAGGCTGTAGAGGACCTGGTCCAGGCGCTCCGCGTCGGCCTCGTTCCTGGCCAGCACCCACGGCTGGGTCTCCTCCACGTACCGGTTGAGTCTCCTCACCAGCACCCAGATCTCCTCGAGCGCCTGGCCGATCTGGGCGTCGTCGAGCAGGCCGGAGACCCGTTCGACGATCCCCTCGAAGTCCGACGTGAGGAGCGGATCGGGTTCGGCCTCCGGCTGGATGCCGTCGCGATAGCGGTAGACCATGGCGAGGGTGCGCGAGGCCAGGTTGCCGAAGTCGTTGGCGAGCTCGGATTCGTAGCGCGACTCGAAGCCCTCGGTGGAGATCGAGCCGTCCTGGCCGAAGCTGACCTCGCGGAAGCAGTAGAAGCGCAGCGCGTCCGCCCCGAACTTCTCGATCACCTCGAAGGGGTCGAGCACGTTGCCGAGCGACTTCGACATCTTCTTGTCTCCCATGAGCAGGAAGCCGTGGATGAAGATCCGCTGCGGAACCTCGATGCCAGCCGCCATCAGGAAGGCGGGCCAGTACACCGTGTGGAATTTGAGGATGTCCTTGGCGATGATGTGCCAGGAGGCGGGCCAGAACCGGTCGGTCAGGTCTTCGCCCTCACGCGCGTAGCCGAGAGCCGTGTAGTAGTTGAGGAGCGCGTCGAACCAGACGTACATCACCTGGTCGGGATCCCAGGTCAGGGGCACGCCCCAGGTGAGCTGGGAACGCGACAGGGAGACGTCGTTCAACCCCTGGCGGATGAAGGCGAGCGCTTCGTTCCGCCGGAAATCGGGCTGGATCATCCCCGGGTTCTCCTCGTACATCCGCTCGAGGTCGTCCTGGAAGGCGGACAGCCTGAAGAACCAGTTCTGTTCCTGTTCGCGGTCGAGCGGGATCTCGTGGATGAGGCAGGTGTCGCCGGGGCCGATCTCGTTCTCGTTCTTGAAGTCGGCACAGCGCGGGCAGTACCAGCCCTCGTACGTTCCCCCGTACACGTACCCGTTCTCCTTCACCTGGTTCACGACCGCCTGGACCCTCTCGATGTGGCCCGGGTCGGTGGTGCGGATGAAGAAGTCGTTCGAGGCATCGACCTTGGCGACCATGTCGCGGAAGCTCTCGGCGCTGCGGTCGACGAGCTCCTGCGGGGTGATTCCCTGCTTCTCGGCGGCCTGGGCGATCGGCTCCCCGTGCTCGTCGGTGCCGGTGAGGAAGAAGACGTCCTCGCCGCGCTGCCGCATGTGGCGGGCGAGGATGTCGGCGGCCATGGTCGAGTAGGCGTGGCCGAGGTGCGGCGCGCCGTTCCCGTAGTAGATCGGTGTGGTGACGTAGAAGCTCAAGGCCAGTCAAGTCTAAGGAGCGTCAGGGCAGCATCGCCTCGACCGCCGTGGCGAACAACTCGGCGCCCGGGATCTCGAGGTCGTCGGCCCGCTCCAGGTAGAGGCTCGGCTCGGTCGCCTCGACCTCCATCAGCACCGGCTCGCCGTCCGCGGGCGACACCATGTCGATCCGCGCGTAGAGCGGCGTCGATCCGAACCGGCGGGCCAGCCACGCGACGGTCTTCGTGCCCAGTTCGATCTCGGCCTCGGTCGCCTCGGTGAGTGTCATGAGGTCCTCGTCGAACATGCCCTCCGCGACCGCGGTGCCCGGCCTGAGCGGGGCCACGCCGGACTCCGGCAGAAAGGGTTTCTTCCGGAGCGCGTAGGCGAAGCGGCCGCCGAAGAAGATCACGGCCGTCTCGCCGCGCTCGTCGATCCAGGGGATGTAGGGCTGGATCATCGCGATCTCGTCCTGATCGCCCAGGCGCCGGAGCAGCTCGAGGCCCTCCTCCCTGTTGCCGTCGTCGAACACACCGGTGTCGCGGGCACCCGCACCCCGGACCGGTTTGATCACCACCCGGCCACCGAACTCGGGCACCGGTCCGCCGGGGGCGACGAGCGCCGTCGGCGGGACGGGAAGGCCGCCGCCGTCGAGCTCCGCCAGGTAGCGCTTGTCGGTGTTCCAGCGGATCATCGCCGGGACGTTCCGGAGCCGGCCGGGACCGACCCGGTCCGCCCACTCGAGGAACTCGTCGAGATGGTCGAGGTAGTCCCAGGTGGAACGGATCACGGCCAGGTCGTATCCCTCCCACTCCGCCTCGGGGTCGTTCCAGGCGACGTAATCGACGCCGATCCCGCGTTCCTCGAGGATCCGGGAGGAAAGCAGATCGTCCTCCCAGCCCTCCATCCGGGGCTGGCAGGTGACGTAAGCGACCCGGCTCAACGCCGCGGTTCCCTACCCGTCAAGGCCTTGTAGAGATCGTTGGCCCTGGTTCCGGTGAGCGAAGCGACGACGGTCGCGGCCGCGCGCGGGCGCGCCCCGGACTTGACCAGTCGCTTCAGCGCCTCCACCGCGAAGGCGATGTCCTGGCCGTGTTCCGCGGCCTCGGCCGGGCCGATGACCAGCACGATCTCGCCCTTCATCTCCCCCTTGAAGCGCATCGCCAGCTCGGCGAGGGTGCCCCGCGAGACCTCCTCGTGGAGCTTCGTCATCTCGCGGCAGACCGCGGCCTGGCGGTCGGGCGCGAGCTGGGCCAGGGCGGCGAGCGAGTTCGAGATTCGGCGGGGCGATTCGAAGGCGACCACCGTCTCGGCCGAGTTCAGCACCCGTTCCATCTCGCCGGATCGCTTGGGCAGGAAACCCTCGAAGCGCCAGCGGTCGGTCGGCAGGCCGGAGGCGACGAGGGCCACCGGGATCACGGACGGGCCAGGCAGGACCTCGACCTCGATCCCGCGGTCGATGCAGGCCCGGATGAGGCGGTAGCCCGGGTCGGAGATGGCGGGCATGCCGGCGTCGGAGACGAGGGCGATCCTGTCGCCGCGCTCCATCCGCTTGACGAGCTCGGTGGCGCGCGACGCCTCGTTGCCCTCGTGGTTCGACACGAGCCGCGGCTTCGGCCGGATCTCGAGCCGCTCCAGCAGCCGGCCCGTTCGGCGGGTGTCCTCGCAGGCGACGTAGTCGGCGGACACCAGCGCGTCGCGCACGCGCTTGCTCACGTCGTCCATGTTGCCGATCGGGGTCGGGCACACGGTCAGTCGTCCCGGCATCAGTCCCTCTCGGCTTCCATGCGTCCGAACGCGGCCGCTCCGATCATCCCGGCGGCGGGGCCGAGCTTCGCGATCTCGACGCGGGTCTTGTTCATCGGATCCAGCGCGTACCTCTCCACCTCGGTCCGGGCGGGCCCGACAAGGCGTTCCCCGAAGGCGATGGCGCCGCCGCCGAGCACGATCACCTGGGGCTGGAAGATGTTGGCGAGCGAGACGAGGGCCTGTCCCAGGAAATGGCCGGCGAGTTCGATCGCCTCCGTCGCCACCCCGTCGCCACCGCGGGCCGCCGCGTCCAGGTCCTTCGCATCGACCGTCCCGCGTTCGGCCAGGCGCCGTCCGAGCTCGGAGTCCGGGTGCTTCTCCGCCGCCTCCCGCGCGAGGCGCCCGAGCGCGGTGCCGGAGGCCATCGACTCGATGCAACCCCGGTTCGGGCAGCTGCCGGGGCACGGTTCGCCGTCGATGTCGACGACGATGTGGCCCAGCTCCGCTCCCGCACCGGTCGCGCCGCGATAGATCTCGCCGTTGAGCCAGATGCCGCCGCCGATCCCGGTTCCGAGGGTCAGGAGCAGCGCGTGGTCGGCGCCCTTCGCGGCCCCGTAGAGGGCCTCGGCGAGCATGGCCAGGTTGCCGTCATTGTCGATCGCCACCGGGATCCCGACCTTCTCGGAGAGCAGGTCCCGGACCGGAAGGCCGTCGATGTCGAGGTTGTTCGAAGCGATGGCGAGGCCGGTCTCGTAGTCGATGGTGGCCGGCACGCCGACCCCGGCCGCAGTGGCGCCCGGATGGGCCTCGCGGGCCTTGTTTATCTGCTGCGCAAGGAGGTTCACGACGTCCTCCTGCGAATACCCTCTGGAGGGAACCTCCTCCTGCCACACGGCCTCGGGCGCGCCGCCGACAACGCCGACGGCAAGCTTTGTACCGCCCAGATCAGCCCCGATCGTTTCCACTTGCTCCATCAGCCACCATTCTTAACCCTTCATGCCTTCCTCAGGTGACAAGCCCGACAAGGACCGTCCCGAATACAACGTGTATCGCTCCCGCCGGGGCCTCTTTTCCCGATTTCGGCGGACCGATCTCGGCTCCCTGAGCGGAAGGGAGAAGCGGGCCGCCGACCGGGAAAGGGCGGCCAGAGCCGGCAGGCAGGATCTACCCTACGAAGTCCACGGCTCCGGCTCCGGCCGGGGGATGGACCGGTTCAGATCTCCCGGTGCCCGGGACCGTTATCCGCGCCCGAGGAGGCCGCGTCCCCGGGGCGGGAAACGCTGGCTGAAGTGGATCCTCGTGGCCGCCTTCGGCTGGTTCTGCCTGAGCGTTCTCGCTTTCGGCGTCTCCGCGCAACTCCAGTCGATGAAACTGGACGGTGGCGCCAGGGACGCGCTGGGCGGCAGCCCCTGGATCCTGACCAGCCCCCAGAACATCCTCATCATCGGCACGGACTCGCGTCCCCCGGACACCCTCGAGCCCGGTGCCGCGGAGGAGGAACGCTGCTATGAGCAGCAGGCCGAAGGCCAGGCGCCACACGACGGCTGCCCGGGCGCCCGTGCCGACACCCTCATGGTCGTGCGCGCCGGTGGCGGCAAGTTCAAGAAGCTAGGCATCCCGCGGGACAGCTACGCCGCGATCCCGGGCCACGACACCCAGAAGATCAACGCCGCCTACGCGTTCGGCGGGGCCGCGCTCCAGGTCCAGACCGTCGAGGATTTCCTCGGCATCACGATCGATCACGTCGTGATCCTGAACTTCACCGGCTTCGAGGACTTCATCGACGCGATCGGCGGGGTCAAGGTCGAGGTGCCGGAACGCCTCTGCGCCGACATCTCCGGGGGGAAGGCCAACGGCGGATGGACGATCGACCTGAAGAAGGGCACGAACACCCTCGACGGCGAGACGGCCCTGGCCTACGCCCGGACCCGGAAGCCGAGCCCCTGTCCCGGATCCGGACCCAGCGCCTACACGACCGGATACGACGACCTGGACCGGGCCGCCGCGCAGCAGCTGGTGATGAACGGGATCAAGCAGCGCCTCACGGACCCGCTCCGCCTGCCCTACAACTTCATCAAGGGCCCGATCATCGGGTGGACGGCGCCCAAGGCCTTCGTTTCCGACATGGGTTTCTTCACGCTGCCACAGCTCGCCCTGTCCACCGTCTTCGCCGGTTCCTCCAAGCCTGACGTGCTGGTGCCCTCCGGTCCCGGACCGGGAGGCAGCCTCGAGATCCCCGAATCGGAGCGCCGGCGCGCCGCGGCGGGACTCGAGAGCTGACCGGGCCCGGGGCCCTGCGGTTCCGCGGGAGGGTGAGTCTCTAGTCGGAAGTGGTCGACGAGGCCTTCGAACCCGAGTCGCCCGAGGAGCCGGAGTCCGAACCTGACGAGTTCGAACCGGAGGTACCCGAGTCGTTCTTCGCGGCGTCGGCCGCGGCCTTGGCCTTGTTCGCCTTCCGCGTGCCGTAGTCGGTGTTATGGAAGCCAGAGCCCTTGAAGTGGATGGCGGGGGAATGCAGCACCTTCTGTACCGGTGCTCCGCACTCGATGCATTCCGTCAGAGCGTCCTCGCTCATCGACTGCATCACTTCGAAGAGATGGCCGTTGTCGCATCGGTATTCGTAAATCGGCATTGCTCGGGTGATTATCGCAGCGCGCCACCGTTTCCGTCCCGATACCGTTCGCCCCATGAGCGACTACGCCACCGACAAGAACACCGAAGTGACCATGGATGAGATCGTTGCCCTGGCCAAGCGGCGCGGTTTCGTCTTCCCTTCTTCGGAGATCTACGGGGGCCTCGGATCCACCTACGACTACGGCCACTACGGCGTCCTGCTCAAGAACAACGTCAAGAACGAGTGGTGGAAGTCGATGCTCGTGGAGCGCGACGACATCGTCGCTCTGGACTCGGCGATCCTCCAGCACCCGAAGGTCTGGGAGGCCTCGGGGCATCTCGCCGGCTTCACCGATCCGCTCGTCCAGTGCCTCGGCGAGTGCAAGCGCCGCTGGCGTGAGGACCACCTCCGTGAGGCGAACGTCGAGAAGGGCGGCAACTACGACGACCCGATCGTCTGCCCCGAATGCGGCGGCGAACTCTCCGAGCCGCGCAACTTCAACCTGATGTTCGAGACCCACATGGGCCCGGTGGCAGATGACGGCAACACCGTGTACCTGCGGCCCGAGACGGCGCAGGGCATCTTCATCAACTTCAAGAACGTCCTCAATTTCGCCCGCAAGAAGCCCCCGTTCGGCATCGCCCAGGTCGGCAAGTCCTTCCGCAACGAGATCACCCCGGGCAACTTCATCTTCCGCACCCGCGAGTTCGAACAGATGGAGATGGAGTTCTTCGTCCCGCCCGCCGAGGCCCAGGAATGGTGGGAAAAGTGGGTCGAGATCCGGCACAACTGGTACCTGGAGCTCGGCATCCGCCCCGACTTCCTGATGATCCGCCCGCACGAGGCCGACGAGCTGTCCCACTACTCGTCCGGCACTTCCGACATCGAGTACCTCTTCCCGATCGGCTGGTCCGAGCTCGAGGGCATCGCCAACCGCGGAAACTTCGACCTGACCCAGCATCAGGAGCACTCCGGGGAGAGCATGGAGTACTTCGACCAGGCGACCGGCGAGCGCTACATCCCCCACGTGATCGAACCGGCCGCGGGCGCGGACCGCGCCGCCCTCGCCTTCCTGGTCGACGCCTACGCCGAGGAAGAGGTCGAGGGGCGAAAGCGCACGGTGCTGCAGCTCCACCCCCGCCTCGCCCCGGTCAAGGTCGCCGTCCTGCCGCTCTTCAACAAGGAGGGCATGCCGGAGATCGCCCAGGAGATCAACCAGGCTCTCCGCAAGGCCGGCATCCAGACCGAGTACGACACCGGCGGATCGATCGGCAAGCGCTACCGCCGCCAGGACGAGATCGGCACCCCCTGGGGCATCACGGTCGACTTCGATACCAAGGACGACAACCAGGTCACGCTCCGGGACCGCGACTCGCTGGAACAGGTCCGGGTCCCGATCGAGGGTCTGCCGGAACTGATCGCCGGCAAGCTCGCCGAACCCTGGAAGTCACCAAAGCTGGGCTGACCCACGCAGGCCGGGGCCACGCAAGCCCGGTCAACCGCCGAACCGCGAGATGCGTTTCGCGGTTGGATCTCCGCATCTCGCGCCCGGGGAGCGGATAGGTTGGGAGCGTTCGGTATTCCAGTCGAAGGAGCGTGGGGAAGTGGGACTATTCAAGAGCCTGAAGGGCGCCAGGGATGCGATGGCCGCGGCCCCCGACATGATCAAGCAGGCGCAGGAAATGGCGGCCAATGCCCAGGAGATGGCCGCGGCGCAGCAGCAGGCCGCCTCCGCCCGGCAGGAGCAGGCCGCGGCGATCGTCGCCGCCGCCAATGAGACCGGGTCGACCGAGCCGATCGCCGGCGTCTCGCTCGAACTGTTCGCCGAGGTGAGCCGCGAATTGCAGAACCACGACTACGACCAGACCAAGGCCCCGGAGATCGCCGCCTCGAAGGGCATCCCGGCCGAGGACTGGCAGACCGCCCTCGACGGCTGGAACGACCGCATCAAGGCAGATCCCGCCATCGCGAAGCAGTTCAACACGTACTACAGGGCGGGTTGACCGTGGGCTTCTTCAAGAACCTGAAGAAGACCTACGAACTCGGCCAGGAGGTGAGCGAGGGCTGGGATCCCGGGCAACAGGCCCGCGACGGGATGCAGCGGATGCAGGAAGCAAACGAGCTCATGGCCCGGCAGACCGAAACGATGAAGCTCGCCACCGAGGGCGACGACGCGGTGGCGACGATCGCTTCGGTCCAGCAGGGCTCGGCGATGGTCAACTACCAGCCGACGGTCATGATCGAGCTCTCCGTGGCGCGCGAGGGGCTGCCTCCCTACCCGGCGACGGCCACCCAGGTCGTGCCGCAGGTCCAGCTGGCCATGCTCGAACCGGGTCGCTCGGTCTGCGTGAAGGTCGCCAGGGACGATCCGCAGACGGTCTGGGTGGACCTCTCGCGGCCGGCACCCGCGAGTTGAGAACATTCGGGCATGCGCCCGAGCCCCGTCCAGAGCACCGCGTCCGACGACCTCGTCTACGGGGCCGTACACCTTGACGTCACCGACCCCGAACGGTCACTCGTCTTCTGGCGGGACCTGATGGGGCTGACCGAGCTGGGCCGCGATGATGACGGGGCGGTGCGGCTCGGCGTGCCGGACGCCGAACTGGTGGTACTTCATCCCGGAGCGGTGAGACCGGTCCAGCGCGGATACTCGGCGCTCTACCACCTGGCGCTCCACCTCCCTTCCGAGGCCGAGTTCGCGCGGCTCCTCGACCGCATCTTCGCGGCCCGCTACCCGGTGGCCCCGAGCGATCACATCACCCATTGGGCGAGCTACCTGGACGATCCCGACGGGATCAACGTCGAGATCGCCTTCGAGACGATCGACCGGGTGGGCCAGATAGACATCGTCGGGGGCCGCCCGCTGATCATCGATTCCGAGGGGCGCCGGCACGACATGACCGAGCCCCTCGGCCTCGAAGAGGTGTTCTCGCACCGGGAGGACGACGACCTCACCAGGCCGCTGCCGGAGGGCACGCGGATCGGACACGTCCACCTCTACGTCGGGGACCTGGAGGCGGCCCAGTCGTTCTACCGGGAGGTCGGCTTCACTCCGCACATGGACGCTGCCGGGATCGGGTTCGCGGACATGTCCCTGGGTGGCACCTTCCCCCACCGGATCGCGGTGAACGTCTGGCAGGGCGTCGGCGCGCCACAGGCCCCCGAGGGGACCGCCGGAATGCGCCACTTCGAGCTACTCGAACCCGGGGCAGGCCGGTCCCCGGAACCCGAGCTCCTCACCGACCCTTCCGGCAACCGGGTACACGTCCACCGCAAATAACTCGAAAACTGGGGCCGCTGCAGCTAGGTTGTCCCCATGGGAAATGGATTGCGGGGGAAGTTGTCCGGCAAGAGGCCGCTGCTGTTGATCGCGGCCGTGATCGCGGCGATCGGCATCGCCGCCCCACAGGCGCACGCCGGCTGGGGCGAACCGTTCGCGGTATCGCCGCCTCCGATGGATGACGCCGGGTCCTGGCAGGGCCAGGTCCTCGCCGACGACCATGGCAACTTCACCTACCTCTGGATCCAGACGAGCGGGTACACCGCAACCCTCCATTCCCGCAAGGTCTACGCGAACGGCTCGGAGGGACCGACCAGGAACGTGGCAGTGCCGGACTCCTTCGGCTCGCCGCGCGAGTTCGCAGCCTCGATGGGACCCGACGGCCGCGTCAGGGTCCTGCTCATCCGACAGGACGAGCACTGCTCGCCGATCTGCGACTACGCCTACCAGCTCGAGTACGCGATTCTCGACGCCGACGGCTCACTCGACACGATTGAGGGGATCGACGGGACCTCTTTCTTCTCGGGCACGGGCATCATCTCCCCGTCCATCGCGACGAACGACCAGGGCGACTCCGTGATGCTCTGGTCCAAGGGATCCTTCGGAGACTCCGATGTCCGGATCGCCACCGCGGAGGACGGAAGCTCGCCCAGTGACCCGGATGACCTGGTCGAGGGCTGGCTCGGGATCAACTCCACCGCGGTTACTGCCTCCGCGAACGGCTCATTCGGCCTCGTCTACTCGGGTTACAACACCGGCTGGGACGACAATCAGATCGGGGCTCAACTCCTGCTCGCGAATGGAACCCTCACCGAGCCACGCCAACCCAACTCCGAAATTGCGTACTCGGTAAACGATGTGGCGGCCGTGATCGATTCGAGCGGCCGGTCAACCATCTCGTGGCGCCAGTACAACGGCTCCGATACCCAGATCTTCTACCGGCAGATGGACTCGTCGGGGAACCTGATTCTCGGTGCTCCCTCGGTGGGCAGCAACGAGACTTCAATCACCGCCGACTCTTCCCACGACGGTCTCGCGCTGGCGCCGAACGGCACCGTCTTCCTGGCCTTCTCGCAGGCCCAAGAGGAGCTCGGCCTAGGTGGAGTCTGGGTGCGCACGATCTCGCCGGCCGGGGTTCACGGTCCGGCACACCTGCTTGCCGGGGCAACCAACGATCTGGATGCCTGGGCTCCGATCGTCGCCGCCGGGCCGGGCGGTGGCGGCCTGATGCTCTACGAGACGATCGACGAGTCGAGCGATCCCGGCCGCGAATGGACGGTGTCCGCGATCGCCTTCAATGCCTCCGGACAGGCGGTCGGGTCCCCCACCGTGCTCGAGTCTCTGGATGCCGATAATTCGAACGACACTCTTGACTCGGGAGGACTGGCGTTCTCGACTACCGGCGACGCGGCCGCCATCTGGGACCGCGAGTACGAGGCCGCCGACTACGAGTACCAGATCCACGGCGCGATCTACGACGGCAGCCCACCCTCCGCGACCCTGTGGGCCCCGCCGCAGGCCACGGCCGGCCAGGAGGTCGTGATGGGGGTCGAGGCGAGCGATCGCAGCCCGATCACCTACGCGTGGTCGGTCGACGGAACCTCGATCGCCGGCAACGGCCCGTTCGTGCGCCACACGTTCGGCAGCGCCGGGGCGAAGGCGGTGAAGGTCGTGGTGAGCGACTCGTCCGGAAACGCGACGACGGTCGAGGCGACGGTCGAAGTGAAGGCGGCGGGCACGCCGCCGGTGCCGCCGGACACGAGGATCACCGGGAAGCCCGCCAAGAGGACGAAGAAGAAGACGGCCGCGTTCCGGTTCGTCTCGTCCCTGCCGGGATCCCGGTTCGAGTGCCGGCTCGATCGGGCCGGATGGACGGATTGCCGTTCGCCGAAAAAGCTGAAGAAGCTGAAGCCGGGCAAGCACGTGTTCCGCGTCCGCGCGATCAAGGGCGACCTGATCGACAGGACGCCCGCGTCATGGACCTGGACCGTCAAGAAGGCGAAGAAGGCGAAGAAGCGCCGGTAG